>ERZ795054.192-NODE-192-length-99031-cov-9.556903_pt1 | contig 99031 bp, 63 predicted proteins | sample MGYA00375138_ERZ795054 | MGnify/ENA primary metagenome ERZ795054 (study PRJEB30183, sample SAMN05720215) | anaerobic digester metagenome | isolation source: active sludge of municipal wastewater-treating anaerobic digesters | place: USA | collected 2014-12-23 ... | reverse complement strand
TCTGGCGCAGAGCCTCCGCACCGGAGGGATCATCCTCATCGGCGAGCCCTACTGGCGGCAGTTGCCGCCGACGGAAGCTGTTGCCAAGGGGTGTCTTGCCGGCTCAATCTCCGACTTTCTCCTGCTTCCAGGACTTCTCGCGTCTTTTGGCCACCTCGGCTACGACGTCGTGGAAATGGTCTTGGCAGACCAAGACAGCTGGGACAGATACGAGGCGGCCAAGTGGCTCACCATGCGCCGATGGCTTGAAGCCAATCCCGACGACGAGTTCGCGAAAGATGTTCGAGCCAAACTGACCTCGGAACCCGAGCGCTACGCCGCTTACACGCGTGAATACCTGGGCTGGGGCGTGTTCGTGCTGATGACGCGGTGATGAGGGGATTACCGGGCGACTCAGAAAGTGGGGACAATCCAATCATGCCTAACAACTCATTCAAGCCGACGCCGCCCCGCGGCGCGGTTCAAATTCAGGCATTCGACGACACGTATTCTCCGCTCCTCTTCTCGTACTGAGACACCTGCCCGCCAGCGTCATTCTCCTCCCGGTGTCGAACGGATGGCTTCGCGGACCGATGTCGGTCCGGAGGGAAGCCAGACGTGATTCACGGGGGCGGGTGCTCACTGGCAGGGTCGCTCGGTTGGGGATCCGGCCCGCAACGGTTCGCCGCCCTGGCGGGCGCGGGCCATGGAAGCCAGCCTATGCGGTCGGCCCCTCTTCCTCGCGCAGCTGCCGGTCGATCTCGTCCAGCTCGGCCATGAGATCGATCCGCCGCTCGTTCTTGTCGGCGTAGGTGAACGTCGACGTACCCGAGACCAGTGCGTCGAGTTCGCGTTTCAGGTCGCGCTGCTGTTCCACGAGCCACGCTCGTTGTTCGGGTGTCATTCGCATGGGTTCACCTGCCTTCGGGCGAGCTTGCCCAGCTGAATCATAGTGGGGTTGTGGCCGGGGGGAAAGGCAGCCCCGGGCTCGGTGAGACCGGCTTACCGGACGCAGGCCTATTGCCTGGGAGCGCTTTTCGGGTAGGCTGACGGTGGTTTGTGCGATCTGATGGAGGTTCTCATGATGTGCGCGTTTCGGAAGGAACTCGGTTTCTGCCTGGCCCTGGTGATTGTGGCGGGTCTCGGATGCACGACCGGCCCGCTATCGACGTCCGTCCGGTTGACTTACCCGCCGACGAAGACCCAGGACGTGGTGGACGACTACCACGGGACCAAGGTGGCTGATCCATATCGCTGGCTGGAGGAGATCGAATCGCCGGCCGTCAGGGAATGGATCGACGCCCAGAACAAAGTGTCGCGCGCATACCTGGCCAGGCTGCCTCGTCGTAACGAGATCAAGCAGCGTCTCACGCGGTTGTGGGATTACGAGCGTTTCGGCGTTCCAGTGAATCGGGGTGGGCGGTATTTCTTCCTGTACAACAACGGCCTGCAGAATCAGTCGTCTCTCTGCGTCGCGGACTCGCTGACCGCCGCCCCGCGGGTCCTGCTGGATCCGAACAAGATGTTCGCCGACGCAACCGTCGCCTTGGCCGGCTGGGAGGCGAGCGAGGACGGCAAGCTCCTGGTCTACGGTACTGCATCCGGCGGATCCGACTGGATCGAGTTCAGTGTCTGCCGTGTGGATACGGGCGAGAAGCTGCCCGATCACATCAAGTGGGTGAAGTTCTCCGGGGCTTCCTGGACCAAGGACGCCCAGGGCTTTTACTACAGCCGGTATGACGAGCCCGCCGGCGGCCAGGAGCTTAAAGGCGTCAATTACTTCCAGAAGCTGTACTACCACCGCCTGGGAACGCCCCAGTTGGAGGACCGCCTGGTCTACCATCGTCCCGACCAGAAGGAGTGGGGATTCAGCGGCTCGGTCACGGATGACGGGCGCTACCTGATCATCACAGTCATGCAGGGTACCGAGACGAAGAACCGGGTGTACTATCTGGATTTGCAGGCCAACGGCGGCGAGGTCGTCCGGTTGCTGGACGGATTCGACGCCCAGTACCGCTTCATCGACAATGAGGGGCCGGTGTTTTGGTTCTTCACCGACCTGGATGCTCCGCGCGGACGAATCATCGCCGTGGACATCCGCCAGCCGGACCGGAGGAACTGGCGGGAGCTGATTCCACAAGCTGCCCAGACCTTGCAGGATGTGGCCGTTGTGGGCGACGCATTCGTGACTGTCTATTTGCAGGACGCCCATTCGCAGGTCAGGTTGTTCGACCTCAAGGGTCGTTTCACCCGTGATCTAGCCCTGCCGGGCATGGGTACGGCGGGGGGGCTGTCCGGGCGCCGCTCGTCGCCGGAGTTGTTTTACTCGTTTGGCGAGTTCACGACGCCGACGACCATCTATCGGCATGACGTGCGCGACTCCCGCAACGAGGTTTTCAGGGCTCCGCAGGTGGACTTCAAACCGGCGGACTACTGCTCCAAGCAGGTTTTCGTCACCAGCAAGGATGGCACCCGTGTTCCCATGTTCATCGTTCACCGGAAGGGACTGAAGCTCGACGGGCTGAATCCGACACTGCTCACCGGCTATGGCGGCTTCGATATCTCGCTCACGCCGTACTTCTCGCCCGCCAACCTGGTGTGGATGGAACTGGGCGGGGTGTTCGCTCTGGTCAATCTCCGCGGCGGGGGCGAATATGGGCGGGAGTGGCACGACGCCGGTCGGCTGAAGAACAAGCAGAACTGCTTCGACGACTGCATTGCCGCAAGTCAGTGGCTGATCGACGGTCGCTACACGAGCCCGAAGAAGCTGGCAGTTGCGGGAGGCAGCAACGGTGGTCTCCTGGTTGGGGCGGTCATCACCCAGCGGCCGGACTTGTTCGGTGCGGCCCTGCCCGCGGTCGGCGTGATGGACATGCTGCGGTTCCACCGCTTCACGATCGGGTGGGGGTGGGTTTCTGACTACGGAAGCGCCGACGATCCCGAGATGTTCAAGGTGCTGTACGCATACAGTCCGCTGCACAACATCCGTCCGGGCACACAGTATCCGGCCACGCTGATCACGACCGGCGACCATGATGACCGGGTCGTGCCTTGCCACAGCTTCAAGTTCGCCGCGGCTCTCCAAGCTGCGGCGGCTGGACCGAACCCCATCCTGCTTCGGGTCGAGACCCGTGCGGGGCACGGCGCAGGCAAGCCCACGGACAAGATCATCAACGAGACCGCGGATCGGTGGGCGTTTCTGCTGGCGGCGCTGGGGAGATGAGTCGCCCGCGTCTGGGTTGACACGGCGGCTCGCAGCGGCGGTTGGCGATTCGTGTTGGGCGGCCGGGCCGCGACGCGGAGTTCAGTCGGTTTGCAGCTCGTTTCCCGGCAGGCTTTGACCTCTGGAGACGCGGTTCACTCGCACTTAGGATTCGGATCGATGCCGGTCCCGCTGAAGCACCGCTGGAAGAGACCGAAATCGAGCTGATCCACATCGCTGTCCTCATCGAGGTCCCGAGTGCCGCATGTGGATGGGTTGGAGAGCGGCACGCAAGGCCCGCTGAAGCACGCACGGAGCAGGCTCAGGTCGTCGACGTCCACGTCGCCGTCGCGGTCGAAGTCGGCCTTGACGATTGGCGGCAGGTGGACGATCCACGCCTCACGGTTTCCGTCCGGGTTGACCCCGTTTCCGGCGATTTCCCGGCCGTCGTCAGACACGGCGATCGCCTCTTCGAGTTGCCAGGAACCCAGGTCGAGATGGAACTGCTGGGTCAGCACGTCTTTCAAGTCATGGATCCCGCCCACGTCCCAGATCACCGCACGGCTGCCTTCCAGCGAATCGCTGGAGCCGACGATGATCGAACCATCCGCTGAGATGTCCATCGCCTGGCTGAAGGCGCCCTCGGGCAGAAAGCCGAGTCCGGTCATGATGCCGGCCTGCCAATGGAATGCCTCAATGCCGCCGGCGGACCAGCTGTACCCGACAGCCATGGTGCCGTCCGGGGTGACCGCCAGGCACGAGCCCAGGTAGCCGGGTGTCGTTAGGTAGCCTAATGCAGTGACTGTGTCCCCCACCCAGCGAGCGGGTTCCTCATCGCCATTCGGCTGGCCGCGTCCTACGATGACACTCCCGTCGGCGGATACGGCGTACGCTCGACTGTTGAATGCTCCACCGGGGATGTCGCCGAGCCCGATGATGGTGTTAGCCTGCCAACGGACGGCTTCATCGCCGACCGGCGATGTGCCCCACCCGACGATCACCGAACCGTCGGCGGAGAGGTCCAGAGCCTCGCTTGCGGTGCCGCCCGAAAGGTATCCCAGGCCAACGATCGCCCCCTCCTGCCAGCGTGCTGCTTGCAGGCCGGTGGACGATTGAGCCGATCCGACCACGATCGCGCCGTCGTTCGATACGGCTCGGGCGATGCTCTCGAATACGCCCCCGGCGAGATCGCCAAGCCCGGTCATGGTGCCGTTCTGCCATCGGAAGGCCTCGATGCCGGATGCTGATACGCTTGAACCGACCACCACGCTGCCGTTGGCAGCGATGCCGTGAGCCGTACTCTCGTAGATTCCCTCTGGCAAGTCGCCGAGGCCGGTGAAGCTGGCACCGCCAAGAGCGACCAGCGGGAAGATGGCCACCAGGACTAGGCCTGGGATACTGTTTCTCATGGGTCCTTCCTCTCCTGTTGCCCCCATTTTGCCTTAAGGGGAATACCGAACGTCGTGACACTCCACGGCTGCCGCCCGTTCAACCACACCGAGCTCACGCCCGAGGCTCGATAACTGGTGACGGCTGCCAGGGAATACCCTGTCTTGGATTATTCTCCCGCATGGGCTGCGAATCAAATCTCCTATTGACGGTCATTCGTCTGATCCTTGCAGCACATTCCCCTTCGGGCCTCCCGGTGCCTTCCGGAGACGCGACGCGGGTCGCGCAGACAAAACGGGCCGACCACCTTCGATTGGCCGGCCCGCGTGTTGCCTGTCTCGCATTTTGATCGGGTATCAGCTTTCTCGGACTTTTCGGAACCCGCAAAGCCCGAGGCCCATGGCGGCCAAGACGACCGCGGCGGGGGCTGGGACGACGGGCGAAGCTTCGGTCGGCTTGCCGTAGAGCTTGGTGCCGCAGTAGCCAGCGTTCTGGTTCGAGACAAACCAACCACTTCCCCACTTGGACCAGTTCAGACCCGGCGCCTCTCCGCCCGTATAACAGAGCGTGAGCGCGCCAGTCAGATTGAAGTTCGCATCGGCCGTCGCCACCTGGATCGTCAAACCGGCGTAGTCGCTGGGCTTGCCCGTGCCGCCCGTGGTCTCAAAGGTGGCAGTGAAGGCACCGGATTGGCCCAACATCCACCAGCCATCCGTGAGCCTGCCGCCGGCATAGGCGTCGGAGCTTGGAACAAAAGACTTGTCCACGCTCTGGATGTGGCTGTTGGCGGTCATCACGTGCATGCCGATATAGCGTGCCCCGCCGGTGGCGAACGCGCTCTGGGCGATGCTATTGGTGAAGCGAGGTGAGCCAATCGGCTGCAGCGTCATGCGCGTCAGATCGCCAAATGCGAGAGAGGCGCTCAGCAACACGGTCACAACAATTGCTGGTTTCAAGAACCTCATTCCCGGTCTCCCGTCTACTTCGGCCGCGATTCTCGGGTGATCGCGCCTGGCTGATGCCCCCCGACTCTGAACTCCATTCACTGTAGCCGAAGCTGCAGATGCGGTCAAGGGCCTGCGAGCTTTTTTCGCGCTTTTCCTCCGATTCTTGCAGGAGTTAGGACAACGGAGGTGATGCTGCGTGGCGGGCTTCCGTCATGCGGTGTGGGGCTGGTTGCGGGGCTTGGAGCCCGGCGCGGCGTGATTCGGGCGTGGGGCGCTGGACTTGCGGCCAGTTCAGGGGCGATAACTTAAGTGAGGGCAAAGGGGATGTATGGATCCGCGAGGAGACTTGACGTTTGGATGGGTCGATCTATCATCCGTTTCGATCGTGTCGTGGACAATGCCGGAGGTTACGAGTTGGTGGGTAAGGCAGGCCGCTGGCGGTTGGACGACGCGTGCTTGGAGTATGAGGCAGGGGTGGCAGGCCAGGTCTGGGTCTGGGGTCGCCGGAGCCTGAAGAAGGTCGTGGATCATACTCGTCAGTTCCACCGTGTCCGATCCCGGTTCGCTGCTAAACTAGCTCGTCTTTGAGGCTTAGAATGACGACAAAATGTGCAGCCGCCTGGCCGATGCCGTCCGGTATGAAGTGAAAGTGGTTTTCGTGTTGTCGGGGGAGACGATTGGTTGGGAGGGCTGTCGGAGGGGAGGCGGTTTTGGCTGGGCTGTGGCGTGGCGACGATCGGCGGGCGGCCGGGGGCTGTGACCGGCGATCCAGGGTGAAGCCATCGTGACCGCCGGCCGGTGTTGGCCGACCGGGGCGATGCGCCGACGGCCCGTCGGTGGTCCAGATCATAAGCTTCTGGATTAAGTGGGCTTAAGGGCAGGCAGGCCTGCAGCCGACGGGGACGGAGTCTAGTCAGTGATGGGAGAGAGTGGTGTGCTGAAAGCTCTGAGAGGGACTCATTGCCCAGGTCCCTTGCACAGAGGGCGGTAACTCGAATCGTCCGGGAAGGAGGGCAGAATTGGAGCATTGTGTTGACTACATCGGGGCTCAATGGTATGATTGCGTCTAGAATGAAACTGCTACGGTGATTATCGATTTGCCTCGGGGTAAGACAGATGCAATAATCCCAGGAAGCAGCACCGGTCGGCGCGGATGAGAACCGACAACGGTGTGACAGGAAGGATCGGGAAGTGGCGGGGTTTGAGGATCGACAGTTCGGCCCAGTGCGCTCCGACTTGGATGAGCCGGCAGCTCGCGTTAGATCGCTGGGCGGCCGGCGAGAAGCTCGGAGAGGTGTGATCCTTGCGGGTGTGCATGCCTGGGGTGAATCACCCCTTGAGCAGGTATGTGCCCGCCCCCTCCTGCCAGTGGTGGGTCGGCCCTTGGTTTCCTATCTTCTTGAATGGCTTTGCTCGGGTGGAATCACCGAGTCGAGCATTTGCGCGAACAGTGACACGCCCGCGTTCCAGAGTTGCCTGGCGTCGGGTGAACGTCTTGGGCTTCGTCTGAGCTACGTAGAAGACGTCATGCCGCGCGGTCCCGCAGGTTGCCTGTTGGACGCGGCTGCCAAGTGCGGTGCCGACACGTTCGTCGTTCTCGACGGAGCCCTGATCCCACAATTCGACTTGGCGGCGCTCATCGAGGCTCATGATGCTTCCGGGGCCGCAGTGACGATGGTGGTCAGCGACCCGAGAGGACGAGTGGAGGGTGGCCGCGAGGCCAAGCTGGAGCCGGTCGGCATTTACGTTGTGTCGCGTGCGGCATTGGCGCATATTCCCGAACGGGGCTATCAGGACATCAAGGAAGTATGGATTCCGCGGCTGTATGAGTCGGGCGTGCGCGTGATTCCGTACGTCGTGGATCGGGATGCGACGCTTCGCGTGGTCGACGCGGCGTCCTACGTGGCGGCGTGCAACTGGGCCCTGCAGCGTTCTCTGCGATCGGACGCGATTTCGGACGAGTACCTGCGCGTGGGTCAATCGCTGGTTCACCGGTCGGCAGAGGTGGCCGCCAGTGCCCGCCTGGTGGGCGCGGTGGTGGTGGGGCCGAACTGCAGGATCGAGGCGGCGGCGACCGTCGTAGGCCCGGCGACGATCGGGCAGGGCGCGAGGGTGTGCCGCAACGCGGTGGTTTCTGGATCGATGATCTGGTCCGGTTGCGTCGTCGGCCCGCAGGCGTTCGTTATTCAGTCGATCCTGGTAGACCAGACCAGCGTTGAAGCGGGTGATACCGTTCGAGGAACGGTTCTCGGTGTATCGGTCATGGACCGAAGCGTCTCGTCCAGGGAGGTGGACTACTGGGGCGAGATGAGTGGCAGGCCCCGGCCGAAAGGCATGGGTGTGGGTTTTGCCGCCGCCGGGTGAGTTGCGGTGAGGTGACAGGGCCGAGCGAGTGAACCGCGGCCTGCGGAGGGCCAAGGGTTGCTCGGGAGGCGGCGGGGGATCGATAGCTGTCGTAGAGTCTGTCCTGGGATCTGGATGTCGCGCTGGGAGGGTTGGCCGGCAGCCAGGATGTAATGGGGAGGGAGGCAGACTCGCAGTTGTCGTGCGGACTTCAGGACACCCTCTGAATCAAGTCTCGATGGCCTGGGGGGATCGACCGGGTTCGTCGTGTCGCGGAACGTCTTTTATCGTGACCATTCGACACCGCTCGTACTTGAGGGCCCCGATCGGTTTCCTCACAGACAACCGCTGCCATCTTTCAGCGGGTTGGGTGACTCCGTGCATCTGATACCTGTCCTTCTCGATTCACGATTGCCCTTGTGTGGAAACGGGAATGCCCGGGACACGCTGTTGACACTGCCCTTCGGGACCGGGTCGATTCTGGACTACCTGCTCAGCGGTCTGGAAGGCTGTGGAAGCAGCAGCACGCTTGTTTACGCCCACCATCCGCCCATCGATGGGCACGAGTCTCGATTGAAGGGGAGCGCATCAGGCCGCATCGAGGTCGTAGGTCCCGAGGAACTTAACGACATCGCCGAAAGGTCGGAGACATCGGACTTCCTGTTCATGGTTGACCCGCGACGATGGCCCACGGCCGGCTATGACCTGGCGGAGCTGATGCGCCGTGGGCGGCGGTACCGCGGGGCCACGCATGCGGTCGCGATCGGCGAGGATCCGGAGCGGACCCGGGAGGTTGTGGAACGGGATCGGCAGGGCAAGGTCAAACGAGTTCGGCGCCTGTACAATCGGATGAGCTGGCCGGAGGTTCAATCGACCGGCGTTTTTGTTTCGATCGTGCCGGCGCAGTCGCTGCGGGATGTGCGGTTCCTCTCGTTGGCCGAGCTGAGAGCGGCGCTGGCCGCCAAAGGTGTGTTTACGCAGGACCTCCCGGTGCGCTCGGATGTTCACGATCTCGGCGACGAGTGCGGAGTTCTCGCTCTCGGCGAGAGCATGGTGCAGCAGGTGCTCAGTGAGCCTGTGCCGGACGGCTACTCCGTGGCCAAGCCGGATGTCCTGGTGGGGAAAGGTTGCCGGATTCACCCGTCGGCCAGTCTGGTCGGCCCGTTGGTCGTTCAGCAGGATGCGGTGATTGATGAGGGCGCGACGGTGATCGGTCCCGGCCTGGTCGGCCGCGGAGCGAGGATCTGCAGGCGGGCGGTGGTGTCCCAGGCCATGGTCGGACGTGAGGCGGAGATTATGGCCGATTGTGGCGTGACCCAGAGAGTGGTCAGCGGGCGTTACGACAGCGCGAGCGAAGGTGCCTCTTCCGCGATCGGGACGTTCGTTGTTCCGCGGAGCATTCGGGGCGGAGCTCGGATGGGGACCAACGGAACGTTGCTCAGACCACAGAGGGTCCGACTGGATCGTCGTCGTCGAATGCAGCTGGCCGCCAAGCGGATCATGGACGTGATCCTCTCGTCGGTCGGCCTGATCGCCCTGTCACCACTGTTGCTGCTGACCGCCGTCCTGGTGAAAGCGACTTCGGCGGGTCCGGTGTTCTTCGTTCACCACCGCGAGCAAAGGAATGGCCGGGACTTCCCCTGCCTCAAGTTCCGTACGATGCGGGCCGACGCCCACAAGATCCAGAGAGAGCTGTATGAGAGGAATGAGGTTGACGGCCCTCAGTTCAAGATGGCCGACGACCCGCGCATCACTCCGCTGGGGCGGTTGCTGCGGCACGCCAACATCGACGAGCTGCCCCAACTGATCAACGTTCTGCTGGGGCACATGAGCCTGGTGGGTCCCCGGCCGTCGCCGTTCAGGGAGAACCAGATCTGTGTGCCATGGCGGAGGGCGCGGCTGTCCGTCCGGCCGGGAGTGACCGGCCTGTGGCAGTTGTGCAGGCGGCGGGGCGAAGAAGGCGATTTCCATGAGTGGATCTACTACGACATGGCGTATGTCAGGAACCTCTCCTTCTGGCTGGATCTGAAGATCCTGTTCTACACCGTCATGACCAAGGGTGGGAAGAGGCGCGTGCCACTGTCGCGCCTGATTGGCGAGGCAAAGCCGGAGAGCGGTGCCGGTCAGCGGCCGGCGGTCGGCGATCAGCGATCGACTGCCCGTGGTCAGGTTTCCGCAGGTTCCGCCGAGGCGCGGTCGGAGGCGGAGAGTCACTGCGAGGAGACCGGCGAGGGGGCGCGGGCGGAGGTCGAGTCGGCGGCGGGGTGACGGCCTGCTGCTGGCCTCGACAACGAAGCTTCGGAGTCCGGCAGGATGGATGCCGGTTCCTCGACGGGATGTCAGACACCCTCAATTCCTCCTGGAGAAACAAATGCACAGCTTCTCAATCCATGGACGGTTCCGACTCGTGTTGGCCTTGCTTGCGGCCGCCTTCGGTTCGGGCGGCTGCGCTCCTTCGTTCGATGTGGGGGCGCTGAGCGAGTACTTCCTGTATCTCGGTCTCGCGGATGAACTCGCGACTGCACCGGTGATCGACACATTCGACGGCGAGTGGATCAGCTCAGTGCACGTCTACGCGGTTCAGATCACCAACCGGACCGGGGTGCTCACCCTCTCCAACTCGCTGTTCCGGCAAGTAGGTGATCCCATTCTGGTGATCCCCGAAGCCACGGGCGACTCCTTCACCGGCCGGCAGATCTTCAGCGACGGGAGTGTTTACGACGTCAAGGGACTTCTGGCCGACGCCAACACGCTGGTCATGGCCGGGCACGGTATCACCTGGACGATGAGCCGCATCACCCCCGTGAATGAGGCCCCGGCGGTTAGCGCCGGCTCGAACGCGAGCATCACGTTGGCTCAGCAGGCGTATGTCGATCTCAACGGTGCAGTAATCGACGACGGATTGCCGGCGGGCAGTACCGTGACGACGACCTGGACCTTGGTCAGCGGTCCCGCGGCCGTGACCTTCGGAGACAGCCACGCCCTGTTCACGACCGCAACATTCACCCTGGCTGGAACCTATGTTGTCCAGCTCGAGGCGACCGACGGCGAGAAGAGTGCCACGAGCACGGTGACAGTGATTGTCCATTGAGTAGCGGTCAGCGGTCAGCAATCAGCGACCAGAGGTCAGCACGAGTGGGAGAGACGAACGCCGGAGGCCGATCGCGTTGCGCCAACAGCCGATGATTGACCGGCGATGACTTCTCGATGAGGAATTCTCGATGATCAAGGACGTGACGGTCAAGAAGCTGCGCGTGATGTGTGACGAGCGCGGGCGGCTGATGGAGATGCTGCGCAGCGACGACGAGTGCTTCAAGGGGTTCGGGCAGGTCTATCTGACCTCCGCCTACCCCGGCGTGGTCAAGGCGTGGCACTACCACCGCAAGCAGTGGGATCACTTCGTCGTGGTCAAGGGCATGATGAAAGTCGTGCTCTATGACTCGCGCGAGGGCTCGCCGACCCATGGTGAAGTCAACGAGTTCTTCATGGGTTCGCACAATCCCATTCTGCTGCAGATCCCGCCGATGGTCTATCACGGCTTCAAGTGCATCAGCGAGACCGAGGCGGTGGTCGTGAACACGGTGACCGAGGTCTACAACTACAAGGCACCGGACGAATACCGGGTCGATCCACACAGCAACGACATTCCCTACAACTGGGCCAGAAAGGACGGCTGAGCATGAAGGGCGTTATCCTCGCCGGGGGACTGGGCACGCGATTGATGCCGCTCACGCGGGTGACCAACAAACACCTGCTGCCGGTCTACAACAGGCCGATGATCCACTATCCCATCGAGTGCCTGGTGAATGCGGGGATTCGGGACATCATGGTTGTGACCGGCGGTGACAGCGCGGGCGACTTCCTGAAGCTGCTGGGCAACGGGTCGGACTTCGGGCTGGACGACATTCACTACACCTATCAGAAGGGTGAGGGCGGGATCGCCGATGCCCTGCGGCTGGCGGAGCACTTCGCCGACGGCGACAAGATCGTGGTGGTCCTGGGCGACAACATCATCGAGAAGAGCATTCGCAAGGCAGTCGGGGACTTCTTCACCCAGCGGCGCGGGGCCAAGATCCTGCTCAAGCAGGTGGAGGATCCCGAGCGATTCGGGGTGGCGGAGATCAAGGGCAACTCGGTGGTCAGTATTGAGGAGAAGCCGTCGAACCCGAAAAGCAACTACGCGGTGATCGGCATTTACATGTTCGATGCCCAGGTGTTTGAGATCATCAAGACACTCAAGCCGTCGGGGCGGGGTGAACTGGAGATCACCGACGTCAACAACGCCTACATCGCCCAGGGCACGATGACCTACGAGATCCTCGACGGCTGGTGGACAGATGCGGGCACGTTCGACTCCCTGCTGAAGGCGACGAACCTGGTCGCCCAGGGCGGAGCGAACCGGACCGACGACGAAGTCGGAGGACGTGCTGGGGAGTTGGCGGCCGCGGGGATCCCGGCATGAAGAACTACCTGGTGACGGGGGCCGCGGGGTTCATCGGCACAAACTTCGTCCGGCAGGTGATCGAGGAGTGCCCGGATGTTCGGGTGGTTGCCTTCGATCAGCTGACCTACGCCGGCAACCTGGAAAACCTCGAGGGACTGCTCAACCAGCCCCGGCTCCAGTTCGTCAAGGGCGACATCTGCGACGCGAAGGCGGTGGAGAGCGTATTGGCCGGCGGCATCGACGTGGTGGTGCATTTCGCGGCCGAGAGCCACGTCGACCGGAGCATCATGGGTTGCCAGGAGTTCATTCGGACCAACGTTGCGGGCACGCAGGTGCTGCTCGACTCCGCTCGGGCCCACAAGGTGGGGTTGTACGTTCAGGTCTCGACGGACGAGGTCTACGGGTCGCTCGGGCCGACCGGCCTGTTCACCGAGCAGACACCGCTGCATCCCAACAGCCCGTACAGCGCCTCGAAGGCGGCGGCCGATCTGCTGGTGCTCTCCTATCACCACACCTATGGCATGCCGGTCGTCATCACCCGCTGCTCGAACAACTACGGGCCCTTCCAGTTCCCGGAAAAGCTGATCCCGCTGTTCATCACCAACCTCATGGAAGGCAAGAAGGTGCCGGTCTACGGCGACGGCATGAACGTGCGCGACTGGATCCACGTTTCCGACCATTGCCGTGCGATCCGGCGGGTGATCGAATCGGGCAAGCCCGGCGAAGTCTACAACGTCGGCGGCAACAGCGAGCGGACCAACATGACCATTACCCGTCGGCTGCTCGAGCTGCTGGGCCGCGACGACTCCTCGATCGAGTACGTCCGCGACCGGCCGGGCCACGATCGCCGATACGCCATTGACGCGTCAAAGATCGCCCGGGAGCTGGGCTGGCGTCCGCAGGTCGTATTCGAGCAGGGTCTGGCCGACACCGTCGCCTGGTATCGAGAGCACGAGAGCTGGTGGCGGCGGATCAAGAGCGGTGAGTATCTGGCGTACTATGAGAAGCAGTATGGGAGGAAGTAGCAGTCAACGATCAGCGGTCAGCGGTCAGCAGGGCATGAGTAACCTAACGCCGAAAACCGCGACGCCGATAGCTGATGGGGCCGCTGAGATGAATCGACGCTCAGCGCTTGTTTGTGTCGTCGGCGCGAAGGGAATGCTCGGGCAGGAGCTGATGAGGGCGGCGAGCCGGGGAGGCAATCAGCGGTCGGCGGTCAGCGGTCGCCAAGAAGGAGGCCGCGGATCGGCAGAGTACCGCGTGGTTGGCTTGGATATCGAGGAGATCGACATCACCAAGCCGGCCAGCGTGGATGCAGTCATGGACGAGTTGCGGCCGCGGCTGGTGTTCAATGCCGCCGCGTACACGGATGTGGACGGATGCGAGAGCAACCAGGCGACTGCCATGGCAGTCAACGCCGAGGGGCCGGCGAATCTTGCCCGGGCGTGTCACCGGCTGGGGGCGCGACTGGTGCACGTGAGCACGGACTACGTATTTGATGGTCGCAAGGACTCGCCTTACCTGCCGGACGACCCCGTCGATCCGCAGAGTGTTTACGGACGTTCCAAGGCAGAGGGCGAACGGGTGATCCGGGAGATCCTGACGGACTACGCCATCGTGCGAACGAGCTGGCTGTTTGCCGCGGGAGGCAAGAACTTCCTCAAGACGATTCTCAAACTGGCCGGCGAGCGCGACGAGCTGCGCGTGGTGACCGATCAGGTGGGGCGGCCGACGTACGCGGCAGATCTGGCTCAGGCGCTGGTGGAAATCGGAGAGCATCCGGCGGCCGGCACTCAGCCGCCGGCGGTCGGCAGCCAGCGGGCTATGGGGGCACGAACCTGTCACTTCTGTAATGCCGGGGCGTGCTCGTGGTTCGAGTTTGCGGCCGAGATCGTTCGTTTGAGCGGAAAGCGCTGCCGGGTGCTGCCGACGACGACGGCCGGTTTTCCGCGCCCGGCGAAGCGGCCGGCTTACTCTGTCCTCAGCACCGATAGCCTGGAGCAAGAGTTCGGTATCCGGCCGCGTGATTGGCGGGCGGCGCTGGCCGAGTGCTTGGCGAAGCTCTAGCGGAGAGGATGGAGCGGGAGCGTGGGAGGAAGAACGTGTCCGGCGATGGCGGTTTTGGACACTTGTTGCTGAAATGGGAATTCCTGGTAGAATCCCCTGGGACTCAGCGTCCCAACCTCAGGTTGTGAAGGGCGGGCCTTCCCCTGATGTCCATTACAGGCAGAGAGGGGCGAGCACCGGGCGAACGCTGACTGCCGATCGGCCAATACGGATGGCTTTACCATGAGCACCCGCGCAGTGAAGACTGGACCCGGTTCGACCGGTAAACATGGCGGATATGCGCCGGCGGGGCAGGACCGTGCCGGAGGGGGACCTCATGGACATGGGCAGGGCGGTCAGAATCGTGGGGGAATGGCCTTTGTCGGCGTGGGTGGCGAGCGGGACATCAGCCGATGGTCGATGGTGGTCGTACTCGCGGCGGGTTTCGTCTGGAGCTACTGGCCGACATTGACCGCCCTGTGGAACCAGTGGCAGATCAACCAGGATTATTCGGCGGGTCAGCTCGTACCGCTGGTGGCGTTGTACGTGATCTGGTCGCAACGTGCGGAACTTGCCAAGTTGCCGATGCAGGCTTCTTGGTGGGGATTGGCCGTTCTGGCCGTTTCACAGCTCGCCCGGATGGTCGGCGTGCTGATGGGTTACGGCTCAGTCGAGCAGTATTCGGTCGTCTTGGCGATCTTCGGATTGACCCTTTTCACCGTGGGCTATCCGATCACGCGGCGACTGATCTGGGTGTTTGTGTTCATGCTGCTGCTGGCCCCGCTGCCCCGGCGGATCCATGACCTGCTGGCGATGCCGATGCAGAGTTTCGCGACCAGCTCTGCGGTGTTCGGGCTCGAGTTGTTGGGCTATCTGATCGAGCGACACGGCAACGTCCTCACGCTGAGCGCCGGTAACACGATCGCGGTGGCCGAGGCGTGCAGCGGGCTGCGGATGCTGACCGCGTTCATCATGGTGGGGGCGGCCCTGGCATTCGTGATTCACCGGCCGGGGTGGCAGAAGGCGGTGCTGGTCTTGGCTACGATTCCGGTCGCGGTGCTGGCCAACACGCTTCGACTGATTGTCACCGCCGTGCTGTACGAGTCGGTGAACAGCGAGGTGGGCGAGAAGTTCTTCCATGATTTCGCGGGCTTGACCATGATGCCGTTCGCGTTTGCGGTGTTGATCGGGCTGTTGTGGGGAATGAAGTGGGTTTCGGCGAAGCCGGTGGCTTCGCGGTGATCAGCACTCAGGAATCAGCGGTCGGCGATCAGAAAACACGAGCGATCCGCAATCAGCGGTCGGCAAGGGGACGTTGAAACGTCGAAAGCAGAGGCGAGAGCGTATTGACAGCGGAGAACCGAGCGACCATTTCGAATGCCTGAGAACAAAGGAAAAACTGGGAGAGTGAGTCGGGTAACGGTGGTGGTCGCCCTGGGGGTCCTGCTGGCCGGCGGCTTCGGGCAGCGGTGGGTGGAGCGGCTTTTGATTGCCGCCGACGAGACGCCGGTGGCTCTCAAGCGGCCGTTGTCCGAGTTTCCGATGCAGATTGGCCCGTGGCAGGGAAGCGACGTACCGATGGACAAGCGGGTGCTGGAGGTGGCCGGAAATGATGCCCAGGTCTACCGACGGTATGTGAATACCGAGACCCGGGACGTGGTGGACTTCTATCTGGCGTTCGCTGTTCGGCCGGCCAAGATGTTGGGGCACCGCCCGCAGGTCTGCTACCCGGCTCACGGCTGGGTGCCGGCGGAGACCCGCAAGGAGCGTTTGCCTCTGCCTGACGGCCGGGAGCTGGAGTGCCTGCTGCATCGGTTCACCCGCAAAGGGGGGGGGAGCGGGGGTGTCGGGCTGAGTGATCCGAACGGCGAGGCCATGGTGGTGCTGAACTACTACATCGTCGCCGGCCGGTATACGACGGAGTGGACGGACTTTTGGGGTCCGAAATGGCGTCTGCCGAACTTGGCTCGGGATCCAAGCATCTACGTGGCTCAGGTCCAGGTGAGTGCGGCCCTGGTGGATGTCAAGGGCGCGGGTGCGGCAGAGGATTTGATCAAGCGGTTTGCGGCCGGTGTGGGGCCGATGATTGAGGGCATATTACCACTTGCGACCAACACTACTCTGGAGGTGGGCGGGTGAACCGCCGGTCAACGGCTCCTGGCTGGGCGAGGCGTGGCTGTCACGCTAAGAGTCTAAAAGAGGTTTAAAGATGACCATGGTGACAGTGACGAAGCCTTCGCTTCCTCCGCTTGACGAGTACGTTGAGTTGCTCGCGGACATCTGGGACCGTCAGTGGCTCACCAACCGGGGCCATTACCATGAGGAACTCGAAAAATCCCTCGCGGTGTATTTGGGCGTTCCGTACGTATCACTATTCTGCAATGGGATGATTGCCCTGCAGGTTGGCTTGCAGGCCCTCAAGATCACTGGTGAGGTTATCACCACCCCCTTCAGTTTTGTAGCTACCACGCACGCACTGTACTGGAACCACTGTACTCCGGTGTTCTGCGATATCGACCCCGTAACATGCAATCTGGACCCGACTAAGGTCGAGTCGCTCATCACGCCCCGGACGACAGCAATCATGCCGGTTCACGTCTACGGGACCCCCTGCGACGTGGAGGCGCTTCAGAGGATCGCCGACACCTACGGTCTGAGGCTATTCTATGACGCGGCGCACGCCTTCGGCGTGCACCTGAACGGACAGTCGGTTCTGAACTTTGGTGATCTTTCGATGCTGAGTTTTCACGCCACGAAGGTGTTCAACACCGCCGAGGGCGGGGCCCTGATTACGGGGGATGCGAAGCTCAAGCAGCGGATAGACTATCTCAAGAACTTCGGTTTTGCCGACGAGGTCACTGTTGTGGCGCCTGGAACCAATGGGAAGATGAACGAGCTTCAAGCGGCCCTCGGTATTGTGCAGTTGCGTCATGTCGACGTCGAGATCGCGAAACGCCGCGAGATTGATGCGCTGTATCGGGAGGAGCTTGCTGACGTGCCGGGCATTCGGCTATTGCCAGAAACGACTTCTGCTAACCGCAATTATGCCTATTTTCCGATTTTCGTGAATGAGGCCTGCTATCCACTGAGTCGGGATTCTCTGTACGCGGCACTAAAAGGCAGTGGTTTTCTTGGTCGCCGGTATTTCTATCCGCTTATTAGTGAGTTCCCAGCATACAGAGGACTCCCCTCGTCGATGTCGCTTCCTGTTGCGGCGACCGTTTCGCGTCAGGTTCTCTGTTTGCCCGTCTACGCGTCGCTCGATTGCGCCGCCGCCAGGACAATTTGCGAGGTGATCAAACGCCCGATCGCCAAAGAGACATTACAACAGTCCATTTGCGGAGGATCATCATTGCCATGATGCCGACGGGGTACGTACACCCAGACTATGCAGCTGCCTTCGGCGATTTCGGAGAGCCTCTTTCGCTGCCCAAGTGCCAGGGCTGGCTCCTGAAGCGTACCATTCCTGGAACGGACCACCATGATGCCATGGGATGCTACCCTCTGTTCTCGTGCAGAGACTGGGCGCACTTGCCGCAGGATCTTACCGACCGGGCTGCTGACTTGGTCAGTGTATCCTTGGTGCTAGATCCCTTCGGAGAATGGGAACTTAGCGGACTTCATGCCTTCTTCGATCGCGTGGTGCGGTTCAAAGAGCATTTCGTCGTCGATTTATCGGTGCCGCTCGATTCATTTGTGCCCAAGCACCACCGGTACTATGCGCGCAAGGCTCTTCGAGAACTCAAGGTGGAGCGATGCGAGAACCCATCTTCGCGAGTTGAGGAATGGACATCGCTGTATTCCATTCTCGTCAAGAGGCACCAGCTCACAGGAATCAAGGCGTTTTCGATGCAGTCGTTTGCCCGTCAGTTGGCAGTGCCTGGTCTGGTGATGTTTCGGGCTCTCAAGGATGACCATTGCCTTGGCGCACACCTCTGGTATATCCAAGGCGACGTAGCGTATAGCCACCTGCTCGCTCTCAGTGAGGCTGGGTATGCGATGAACGCCTCGTACGCACTCTACAGCGAAGCGCTGCGGTTCTTCGGTAGCTCAAGCGCTGATCACATTCACTGGGCTCAGATTGGCGCAGGAGCCGGCAGTTCTGGCACGGCAACCGATGGCCTCACGCAGTTCAAACGGGGTTGGTCTAACGCAATGCGACCCACCTACTTCTGCGGTAAGGTTATGGACTCTTTTCGGTATGAGGATCTATGCAGACTTGCAGGCGTGTCGGCTACAGCGTATTTCCCCGCCTACAGGGAGGGTGAACTCGGTTAATGCAGCACGCTCTCTGGCTTGCTTCTCCCTAATACTACAGTTGCGCATCACTGAAATCTGCCGATATGTGTGTTGGCGGGCCAAGGAAGGCCCGGGAGGAGCGGTATGGGCATGGACGCTGGGATGGTTCGGAGCTGGTCGACGCGGTTTTAAGAACTGGCCCATCGGTTTGGGCCCTATTTCGGGCGGCACGATCTTCGGTCGCAGGCCACCAATTACCTTCGGGGCCTGCTGGGTCCGGTGGAACGTAAGAACAGCGGGCAGTTGTCGGAGCATCTGGGCCGCGAGAAGCCTTACGGTCTTCAGAGGCTGCTCGGCCGGGCTAGTTGGGACGCCGACCAAGTTCGCGATGAGTTGATTCGTTATGCCGCCGATCATCTGGTGGGTCCCGGCGATCGCGGCGTGTTGATTGTCGACGAGACGGGCTTTCTCAAGAAAGGCGAAAAGTCCGTTGGTGTTCAACGTCAGTATTCCGGCATGGCCGGCCGGATCGAGAACTGCCAGATCGGCGTGTTTCTGGCGTTGTCGACTTCGCGAGGCCGGGCCCTGGTGGATCGGGCGTTGTACCTGCCGGCGTCGTGGTGCTCCGATGGCCCGCGCTGTCGAAGAGCCGGCATACCCGAGGACGTTACGTTCGCCACCAAGCCACAGTTGGCCACCAAGATGCTCGATCACGCCTTCACCGCCGGGCTGAAGCCCGAGTTCGTGCTGGCGGACGAAGTCTATGGAAACGACAGTAGATTCAGGCGATTCCTGGAGAATCGGAAACAGCCGTTCGTCGTGGCGGTGAAATCCGACCAGTTCCTGCGGGCGAGCCTCAGGCAGCGCCGCGTGGATCAGCTTGCGGCGGAGGCTCCCCTGGACGCATGGTTCCGTGTGAGTGTCGGCGAGGGTGCCAAAGGCCCTCGCGTGTACGATTGGCTGGCGGCGCGGTACGGCGTCGCGACGGAGAAGGGACACCTTCGGTGGCTGCTCGTTCGGCGGAACATCGAGACTGGAGAGCAGGCCTACTATCTTTGTGTCGCATCGCGAAGAACCACCGCGAGAGACCTGGGGGTCGCTGCCGGGCGGCGTTGGGCGATTGAAGTCTGCTTCGAAACCGCGAAGCAGGAGACGGGGCTGGACGAATACGAGGTCCGTTCGTGGGCTGGCTGGCATCGGCACATCACCCTGTCCATGTTGGCCTTGGCGTTCCTGGCCGTTGTGCGTTCGGCGGCAGATTCGCAGGAGCGGCCGCGGCTAAAAAGCGCGACGACCTGATCCCGCTCACGGAGCCGGAAGTCCGACGACTTCTGATTCGAATCGTCTGGCCACGACTCAACGAGAATGAGCGAACCCTGATGTAGTCGGCTTGGCGCCGTAGGCACCAAGCCATCGAACGGAAATGTCACTACAGGACCCGGAAATGCGATGCGCAACTGTAGTACTAAGAGAAAGGAAAGACGATGGTCGTTGTCTTTGGCGCTTCCAGTTTCATTGGGACTTATCTGCTGGACGGTTTGCTCGAACAAGGACGGTCTGTGTTCGCCACTGCGTTTACGAGTCCGAGCCTGCGATGTTATAACGACCGGGGAATCCCCTGCACTCAGTTGGACATGACCCAATGGGATCATTATACGAAGTTGCCGGCGTCGGGTGTTGAGGCGGCCGTGGTGCTTGCAGGGCACCTTCCTGCCAACGACTCAAATTACGATCCAAGGCGGTATATCGATGTCAACATCACAGGGGTGCTTAATGTGCTCGAGTACTGCCGCCTTACCAAGGTAAGGAAGATCATCTTAGCCAGCTCGCACTCTGATGTTGCTGGGATTTGGGCATGCGGGCGGCCAATAACGGAGGAGGACCCCCGGTCTATCGTCTACACAGGTGACCATGCCGTCTACATCATTACCAAAATCGCAGCCATGGACTTGGTGGAGCATTACTCTCAGAGCTATGGCATCCAGGGAATTTCCTTCCGTCTTCCTGCCGTCTACGGCTATGGTCCGCATACTGAGGTGTACGCTGACGGCAGACCAATCGTCCCGGGTTTCACCGCCTTCATTCGTAAGGCCATCGCCGGTGAACCCATTGAGATATGGGGCGATCCACATGTTGGGCGAGACATGGTCTACGTGAAGGATGTGGTTAGCGCGTTCGTCGGGGCCCTTGACAGCGGGACCGCGCACGGCCTGTACAACATCGCAAGTGGTTCCATCACTTCGCTCGAGGATGAGGTCCGCGGTATTGTAGAGGTGTTTTCGCCGAGGGACCATCGCTCGGAGGTGAGATATCGCCCCGACAAGCCCACGGCAAAGAACTACGCGTATCTCTATGACATTTGCAAGGCACGGCGGGATTTTGGCTACGAAGTTCGGTATCCGCTGATGCGAATGCTTGAGGACTACAAGGAGGAGATGAATGGCCGACGCTTTCAGCATCTCATTTGCCGCGAGCATAAGGGACTGTAAGCAAGGCATGGACAATCAAGAAGATGACAAAGTGCTGCCCTAGGGCAAGTTGCGGAGTCTAGGGACAGTGCTTGATTTGCATGGAAACAGCAGTTTCGAAAGCACTCGCGTGGTCACTAATCGACCAGCTAGGCCGACAGGGCATCCGGTTTGGCCTGTCCATTGTCCTGGCGCGCCTTCTGACCCCGGCCGAGTATGGGCTGATGGGAATGCTGCTTGTCTTCCTAATGATCGCCCAGAGCTTCGTGGACTTTGGTCTGAGCGCTGGCCTGATTCAGCGCAAGGAAATAACGGCGGACTACGCGACCTCCGTCTTCTGCTTGAACGTGGTGGCGGCCATCGTCTTGGCCGGCGTCTTGTGTGCTATCTCCCCGCTGGTCGCCTGGTTCTACGCCCAGCCAGTCCTTCGGCCTCTGCTTTGTGCTGCGTCGCTTAGCATTGTGATTGGGTCGTTCGGGATTATTCAGACGACCCTTATGACTCGCGACATCGATTTCCGCACGCAGGCAACCGTTGCACTTGTGGCCACCAGTGGATCAGGAGCGGTAGCTCTGTTCATGGCCTGGCGGGGTTGTGGTGTATGGAGTCTGGTTGGCCAAAGCCTCGCTGACTCTCTGGTGGGCGTTGTCGCGATTTGGTGGCTTAGCCCATGGCGGCCGACGGGACGCTTCCATTGGGCGTGCATTCGGGGGCTCTGGCCATTCAGTTCGCGGCTTCTTGCCTCGGGATTGCTAAACACGGCCTTCCAGAACCTGTATGCGCTGATCATCGGCAGAGTCTATGGGCCTTCAGATTTGGGCTTTTATACGCGGGCGTCTACGATGGCCTCATTGCCGGCTAATTCTGTGACAGCAATGACGCAACGGGTAATGTTCCCCGTGTTCGCGCGGGTCCAGGATGACAAGTGCCGACTTTGCCGGGACTTTAGAAAAACGCTCCGAGGGATCGAGGCTGGGTACTTTCCTCTCATGACTGGCTTGGCCGCTGTTGCCGAGCCAGCAGTGCGATGCCTGCTCAGCGATAAGTGGCTACCGTGTGTGCCATACCTTCGCATCCTCTGCTTCTGTGGAATGCTCTATCCGTTACATGCCCTGCATCTCAACGTGCTGACTGCCCAGGGACGAAGCGACCTTTTCTTTCGCTTGGAGATTATCAAGAAACTCCTGGTGGTTCTTGTCATTGCGGCAACGTGTTGGATAAGTGTGCAGGCGATGGTCGTTGGCACGCTCATAAGCTCGGTGATTTGTCTGTGGGTGAACGGGTACTATACCCGCAAGTTGATTGGCTACGGCTGGTGGATGCAGATAAGCGATCTGTTGCCGGTAGGGGCATTAAGCACGGCGATGGCGGTGCCCGTCTGGGCGGTGTCCTGGACGGAGACCTGGAATCCCTGGGGGCTTCTTGCAGTGCAAATGCTCGTTGGCGGGATGCTCTACGCGGCTATGGTAGTGCTCTTGCGCCGGAGTTTGTACGCGGACATTTTCGAAGGGCTGATGGTGGCATGGAGCCGTCGACCTGGGGCGGGCGGTGTTTCGCAGAATGTGAGTTAGGTCAAGGATGAGTGGACCGAATCTCGTACAAAGGGACCTTGGGGGCGGTGACGTTGAGGTGAGCGCCCCGGATGCACTCCACACGAATCCGCTAGTGAGCGTCTGGATGATTACCTACAACCACGCGGCCTATATTCGGGAAGCCCTGGACAGCGTGCTCATGCAGCAAGTGGACTTCGCGTATGAGATCTGCCTTGGTGAGGATGGATCGATGGACGGCACACGAGAGATCTGTCTAGATTATGTGAGCCAGTATCCCGACAAGATCCGCCTCTTCCTAAGGGATCGCACCAATCCCGAGCGAGAGAAGTACGTTGTGCCGTACAGGCATAACACTGTGGCGACATTTGAGGCGTGCCGTGGCAAGTACATCGCGATGCTCGAGGGAGACGATTACTGGACGGATGCGCATAAGCTGTCCCTGCAGTCAGATTTGCTGGAATCTGACCCCGGGCTTGCCGTTATTGGCCACTACGCCACCTGTTGTCCTGAGGGGCGACCATGGGACGCCCGGGTAATTCCACCCGGGCCGGTTGGCCGCTTCACTGTCGCCGACATCCTGCGTCGAGATATCGCTAACATCCATACGGCTACGTTGATGTTGCGCCGCAGTAAGCCGGTCGACTGGAGTCTGTTTTCAGAGTCGAGCTTCGCAGATTACCCACTGCTTGTCTGGAGCCTGCGAGGCGGCTGCGGCCAGGTTCTACCGCGGGTGATGAGTACGTACCGAACGCACAGCGGGGGCAACTTCAGTGCTCTTTCGATGGTGACAAGGTACCGCCAAAATGTGGTTCTGTGGAGGATCCTGCGGGATATCGTGCCGGTAGAGCAGGCCGAGGCTGCTGATATCGGTATGCTCAAGATCATGGTTTCACTGATCGCAGAGCTTCGTAAGGAGGGCCATCCGTTCGAGGCTTTTCGGTCCTTTTCGGAGGTGATTCGGCGTGTTGGACAAATGCGCGGCTGTGCGCTGCATCAGCAGGCGCAGATGTACGTGTCCGCTCTCGAGTCACTGCTAGTGCCTCGTTTTCGTGGGGCTCGGCGTTGGCTGTTTGGCTGTCTTCGGCAGAGACACGCGCCATTAATGAAGTGTAACGGAGCAGCCGGGTTATTGCGGTCGGATGCTGGAAAATGCGGGCCGACCAATAGGGAAGGCATTGGCTCATACCGAGAGGTGTACTCGGCTGATTTAGGGGGTCCTAGCGGGCATGAGTAGCGCGTTAAGGGACGGTAGTACACAGGGTCGGCATGCGGAACGGGTTGTTTCAGTGCGATGCCGTGTAGGAAAGCGGTATCGTCGCGCGATTCCGGCCTTGTTGCGGGTGTGCCGGTCGGTCTTGCTTAGACGGCGATTTCGGTGCTTTGGCCGCAAGTCATATATTGCATGGCCAGCGGATATCATTGGACACGAATTGATCAGCATCGGCTCCAAGGTTCGCATCTGGCACCATGCTCGTATCGAGGCGATTGGCACCGGCGCTGGCGCTACCGTGATTGAGATTGGTAATGAAACGGTGATTCAGCCTTATGTTCATATTGGAGCATGCACTTCGGTCGTCCTGGGAAGAGGCGTATTGATCGCCTCGTTTGTGTACATCACAGATCACGACCATGATTTCGCCGATCTCGCATTCCCAGTAGTCTCCAGCCAGCGAGTAGTGGCTTTGCCTGTGGCAATTGGAGACTATGCATGGCTGGGAGAGCGGGCGATTGTCCTCAAGGGAGTCCACATTGGTGAACGTAGTATCATCGGTGCCGGTAGCGTGGTAACTCGAGATGTCCCTCCCTACTCAATTGCTGTGGGCGTACCGGCGCGCGTCGTCAAGCGATTTGACTGTGCGACACAAAAATGGGTGAACGTCCTGGCAGGCCAAGGGACTGTGAAGTCCCCGGCAGGCTAGTGCTTTGTCAGCCATGATGCTGTGGGCTCTAAGGCAGCTCTGGCGATATACCGTCGTCACAATGGCGTATTGGCGTGGCGAAACTCTGGGCGGCAACAGATGCTCTTCCAGGCAACTCGGTGATGAGTGGGCCCACTGCCGGAGGGCGCGCTCGCGCGAAGAGCCGTTTTCTAGGAGTTGCGCGATAGCACTGCGCCTGCCGGTCGCGGACCAGCCCGTCGCCATGACGCGAATTGACAGCGGGCGCATTGCTGGCCCGGAGTGGCTGCGTTTTTTTTGTTCAATCGGAATCGTGTGGTTCCATGCTAAGGCGCCTGCTGGAGATTGCGCATACGCAGCCCTGCCCGCACTCATGATGCTGTCAGTGTATCTCGCTGCGTCTCGTTCCCACGCTGCTTTCGGAGAGCGGGCTATCGTGCGTCGGCGGGTGATGCGCCTTATACTCCCGTGGTTGTTTTGGTCAGCAATATACGGTCTGGCCACCTGCATCAACTGCCGCTGTAACGGGCAAATATGGCACGAGGACTTGCGGCTGTGGATGCTCTTTGCCGGTACCGCTTTGCATCTATGGTATTTGCCTGCTGCTTTCGTATGTACCACGCTAGTGGCCTTGGGCGCCCGAAAGCTGTGTTTTCGAAGACAGTGGTTAGCGTGTTTGACCTGGGCCGTCGTGGGTGCCGTTGCCATCCTCGTCTCTTCGTACCTCGAGGCAGGAACAGCCGGGCGAATTCTCCCACTTGCCCAATGGTTGTTTGTGGCTCCGTCAGTCCCTCTGGCCCTGGCACTGGCGACGATTCCACGTGGACCTGGCCGTTGGCCAAGGGTTTGCGCAAGTATGGCTATTGTGGCCGCCGTTGTTCTCGCCTGTGTGGTCGCCTTGGAGAGGGGCGCCCCAGGCCTGACGATACCATACTCTATTGGCATAGTAGCTTGTACAGCGAGCATTCACGCGACATGTCGGGCGAGCGCGTTCACGGTATGGGTGTCAGGATTGTCGTTCGGATGCTATCTCACTCACCCGCTAGTTATAGCTCTGCTAGGCAAGGCCGCAGAGTTGAGTCCGACGTGCTTGGCCGTCACGGCATCCGCCATTTCGTTGGCTGTGACAGCGGTGCTGCGAGTGACGTATATTCGGCGGTTCATCTGAGGGACCCAGTGTATGGTGCTGGAAAAAAGCGCGAAGGTGGTTCCTTGTTGGTGGTGGATTCTTGGAGCAGGACTGCTTCGGAGTCGACTACAGCAGTTTCCCTTCTGCCAGGGCGGCGTCAGGACGTGGTCCAACTCCAGGAGCACGTCGTTCGGATAGAAAGGAAGCAGCAAATCGTACGCGCCCTGCGGAGATCGGGACACAGAAGAAGGCCTCGTGGGCGAACCCAATCGAATGCCAGTTAGCGCTGGTCGTCGGACGCACCCATAGCTGGATAGACCGGCTTGGTCGCGTTTTCGTACGCTGCGAAGACTCAACCTGGGGATTGCGCCAGCATGCTGCATGTGTCACTCGCGTGTGTGGCGTTCGGTTGCGCCAAATTGATATTGGGATAGGGCTGTATCGCCTTCAGCTCGCGGATAAGCACAGGACGTCTGGCCTGACAAAGCATGGATGAAGCTCAGTATACTGTAGGTAGACCGGCTTATGCGGATGTCACTGTAGTGCATCCGTTAGGAATATGCGCGGTCGTTTTGTGCGGCCTAGTCCTGCTGAGTGTACCCAGACGGTATGCGGTCTGGCCGATGATAGTCATGGCGTGCTTTGTAGCTCCAGCTCAACGAATCGTCGTTGTTGGCCTGGATCTTAACTTCCTGCGGCTGATGGTACTGGCGGGATGGACTCGTCTTGTGTTGCGTGGCGAGATAGGTGCATTTCGCTGGTGCAGGTTGGACGTGCTCTTGGTGACATGGGCTGCGAGTTCGACTATTGCTTACACGGTGCTGACAGGTAGCGTTGAGGCTTTCATCAATCGGATGGGAATGAGCTACGATGCTGTGGGGATGTACGTCCTGTTTCGCTGTCTGATCCGCGATTGGGACGATGCCACAACGGCGGTTTACGGTTTCATGCTCGTCAGCGTCCCAATCTTGTTGTGTTTCGCAATCGAGCACGCCAGCGGTTACAATGTATTTGCCTTTCTAGGCGGCGTCCCTGCTATTACGGTGATTCGGGAAGGCCGGCTGCGTTGCCAGGGAGCATTTGCCCATCCGATTCTGGCGGGCTGCTTTTGTGCATCGATGACTCCCTTGTTCGTCGCCCAGTGGTGGAGAGCTCGGCGAATGTCACTTGCCCTCGGGGCAAGCGTTTTCTCGTCGCTGGCTATTATCGTCTTGTGCGCGTCTGGTACGCCAGTCACAGCGGTCGGGTTTGGTCTTGTAGGAGCCGCGATGTTCTGGCTGCGCTTTCACATGAAGTGGATTTGCGCTATTGCTGTTGGAGTGACTGTTGGACTGCATATGGTAATGAAGGCGCCGGTGTGGCATCTAGTATCCCGCTTGGACGTGGTCAGCGGCAACACAAGCTGGCACCGTTATCAGGTAATTGACCAGGCCATCAAGCATTTCGACGAATGGTGGCTTGTGGGGTCTGCATCGATCAGTCATTGGGGAGTCCACGCAGGCGACATTACGAATCAGTACGTGCTGGAGGGTGTGACTGGTGGCGCCGTAACACTGGTGCTGTTTCTGTCCATTATTTTCGCTGCGTTTGGAATGGTGGGACGGATGTGGCGTGTCTTTCAAAGGGACCCATACCGGCTTGCGTTTTCATGGGCTCTTGGAGTCAGTCTCTTTATTCACTGCACGAGCTACCTTGCGGTGACCTACTTCGGGCAGATGATCATGGTATGGTACTTGCATCTTGCCATGATTGCGAGCCTGTCTTGCGCGAGTGATCGACGGCGGGCGCCCAGGGTCAGACTGTCCACTCAAGAGGTGACAGTCGTGAGAGGGCTAAGTTCTAACAGCGGGGTGGCAGCGCCGGCGAGTTAGGCGCGGTGATGTGCATCGTGGATGTCTCTGTCATCATCGTCAGCTATAACACACGCAGTCTCGCACTGGCGTGCCTCCGGTCTGTGTTTGCGCAAACGGCCGGCCTCGCTTTTGAAGTCATCGTTGTAGACAACGCTTCGACCGACGGCTCGGCGGAGGCGATTGCGGAGGAGTTTCCGCAGGTTCGCCTAATTCGCAGCTGCAAGAACCTCGGCTTTGCCGGAGCCAACAATGTGGCTGGCCGGGTGGCTACGGGTGATTGGTTGCTGCTGCTCAACCCGGACACGGTCGTTTTGGATCGGGCGATCGCCAAGTTGAGGGCCTTTGGTGACCGGGCGGCGAAGGAGTATCCGCGGGTCGGCATTTTTGGCGGTCGGACGCTATTTGGGGACGGCAGTCTCAACCCAACCTGTGCCTGGGGTCGGCCAACGCCGTGGAGCATGTTTTGCAGGGCAATCGGAATGGCCAGCCTGTTTCCCAGGAGTCGGCTGTTTAATCAGGAGGCGATGCCAGACTGGAATCGCGATACCGTGCGCGAGGTGGACATCGTCACCGGGTGCTTTTTTCTACTGCGTCGGTCGCTGTGGGAGCGTTTGGACGGATTCGATCCAGCGTTCTTTATGTACGCGGAGGAGGCTGATTTCTGTCTGCGATCTGCTGGACTTGGGATTCGTGGCATGATCGTTCCCGATGCCACTATCGTCCACTATGGGGGGGCTTCGGAGAGGGTCCGGGCGGACAAGATCGTCCGCCTGTTTCGGGCAAAAGCGATGCTAATGCGGCGGCATTGGGGGCGAGTGGCTGCTGATCTCGGTGTGGCTATGCTCAGTATTTGGGCCCTGACGCGGCTGATGGCCTATTCCGCGAAACGACTGATCACAAGTGCGTGCGGAGACAGCCTGCAAACGTGGCTCACGGTGTGGAATCAACGGGCACAATGGTCGCTACAGCAGGGAAGCAGCTGGGAGAAGGAGACTGGCGATGGGAGCGGTTCACCACCAGGCAGTCGTGTCAGAGCTATCTAGCCTACGTATCTCTCGAGTATGTGGCAGCAGGTTGGCGAGAGACAGGCTGTTACGCCGCCTTCTGGGAGTAGCAGTGAGGGGGCTGCCGCTGATGCGCTATGACAAGCATGGGCAGTTTGGTTTTTCAAGGCGTGTAGGGGGTGACTTCCGGTGCTCGCTTGTCGGGGTCAGCGATCGCTATGGCGCCATCGCTGTGATCGGCGCTTCGCATGCCACACCTGACTTGCAGCGGTCAATCTTCGGCGGGGAATCCGCACAGGAAGTGTGCGGTCAACTCATCGAGCGGCAGACCGCAGACACGGATCTCGGTGATGCTGCGTTGGTAACTTGGGCTGCCGTTAATTGCGGACATCCCGGAGTGACTAGGATGGTCGAGCTCTTGAGAGTGCGCAACGCCGACAGCTGCCCGACGCAGACGGTAACAGCCGCCTGGATCCTGATTGCCTTGTCGGCAGTCCAGAGTACCATTGACCTACGGATCGAGGCCCGGCGAGCGCGGGATCGGCTCAACGCGTGCTTCTCGCTGCGTGCGGGAGTGTTTGCGCATTACACGGCCGATTCGATTTCAGCCTGGTGGCGGTCGCACGTCGCCTGCTTTGCGGACCAGGTCTACCCAATCCAGGCCTTGGCTCGCTATCATCGAGTGTTCGGTGACAAGGAGGCGCTGGCAGTCGCTGCCAGGTGTGCGACACGCATATGCCAGTTGCAGGGCTCGGCAGGACAGTGGTGGTGGCACTATGACACCAGGACAGGAAGCGTCATCGAGGAGTACCCCGTGTACACCGTACACCAGGATGCCATGGCCCCCATGGCCCTGTTCGATCTTATGGAAGCCGGGGGTCCAGACTTCACGACTTCGATTGCACGAGGTTTGGATTGGATGGGCGAGCATCCGGAGACCAGACAGGAACTGATCGATGATCATCATGATCTGATATGGAGGAGCGTGAGAAGGAAGGGCCTGCCTCGGATGGTGCGCAGGCTCCGAGCCGGAGTCTCACGTTGGTTACCACGAGTTCGAACAGACCGTTTGGCTGCTTGTTGGCCTCCGGGAGCCGTCGACTACGAGGATCGACCGTATCATCTGGGGTGGATTCTTGAGGCTTGGTTGGGAGGGCGCGAGTAATGGTGTCATCGCTGCCGATCAGGTCGATCCTGGGAGTCCGGGTCCACGCTGCCATGCTGGAGGAGGTGCTGGCGCTGTGCAGTCATGCTGTTGAAACCCAAGCACCTATGATGATTGGTGTTGTGAATGCAGCGAAGATTGTCAACATGAGAAGGGATGTCCTGCTGCGTGAGTCGGTGTGCAGCTCCGACCTGGTTCTGGCAGACGGGATGGCCGTGGTCTGGGCATCGCGCTTGCTGGGCCAGTCCTTGCCGGAGCGTGTTGCTGGCATCGATCTGTTTGAGAGTCTACTGGGTGTCGCCGATAGGGAGGGCTGGTCAGTGTACTTCCTGGGTGCCCGACAGGAAGTGCTTGAGAACCTCGTCAGAGCGGTGCAGGTTAGGTATCCAGGAGTGATGGTGGCGGGCTGTCGGAATGGGTACTTCGACGAAGACGAGGCCGAGTCGGTGGCGACGACGATCAGGAATGCTCAACCGGACCTGCTCTTTGTGGGTATGTCACCACCCAAGAAGGAGCTGTTCTTGGCAAACTACGGGAGACGGATGGGTGTTCCGGTCTGCCACGGTGTCGGTGGGTCCTTTGATGTTCTTGCTGGCAAGACGAAGCGGGCGCCAGTTCTGTGGCAACTTGTTGGCCTGGAGTGGTTCTATCGTGTCCTGCAAGAGCCGTCGCGCCTTTGGCGACGATATCTTGTGACCAATCTGGTCTTCGCGTGGCTTGTTGCATGTGCCCTGGTGCGGCGTTTCTTGAAGATCTCCGAGGGGTTGCCGCACGGCAAGGCGGTACCGGATGAAGGGCTTCCCAAATGATCTCGATCGTTGTTCCGGCACACAATGAAGAGACGGTCATTGCCCGGTGCCTGCGGGCCTTGGTCACGGGCGCGGCTGCCGACGAAGTGGAGGTTATTGTAGCCTGCAACGGCTGTACGGATCGCACGGCCGAGATCGCCCGCAGCTTCGGTCCACCGGTTCATGTGATTGAGGTGGGCCGGGCCTCCAAGGTTGCCGCACTCAACGCGGCGGATGAGGTGGCAGGCGGATTTCCGCGTTTCTACGTGGATGCCGATGTGGTGCTGGACGTGGAGTCAGTACGCCGCATGGCTGATATCCTGGAGCGTGGTCCCGCCCTGTTTGCGACGCCGGCGTTGCGCATGGACTTGTCCCAGACGACTTGGCCGGTGCGGGCATTCTATCAATTCTGGACAAGGCTGCCGTACAATGTCAAATACGGTCAGGTGGGTACGGGTGTTTACGCGCTCTCAGAAACGGGACGAAAGAGATTTGGCAGATTCCCAGACATCATCGCAGACGATGCGTTCGTGCGTTTCACGTTCCACCCGCATGAGCGCGTTCGGGTGGCGGAGGCGGTCTCGTGGGTTGATCCGCCAGGCACTCTGCCGAATCTGATCCAGATCAAGGTCCGCAGCCGGCTTGGCGGGTATCAGCTTGCGCAGGTTGCAGGTGTCAATAACTGCGCAGACCCGAAGACTGCCAGTGAGACGCTTGCGTTTCTTGTACACCATCCCTCGTTGCTCGTCTGTCTGCCTTGGTATGTTGGGGTGAACCTGTTGGTGCGCTGGAAAGCCTCAAGACAACTGGCCAACCGGCAAGCTGTTGTCTGGGTTCGGGACGATAGCAGAGATCGGTTCAGGGCTGGAGGAACATGAGATGCCCGCCCTCCGTCGCCTGGCGGATTCTGGCAGTAGCCACTCGATGGCGAACAGGTTCCGCGATAGGCGATTTCGCCTCTTTCAGCGGTTGATCTCTGCCCTTCCCAGGCCGGTGAGGATCATTGATGTTGGGGGCACCTCAAGATTCTGGGAATTGAGGGGTTGTGCCGGGAACACCGACTACCAGGTGACCACGCTCAATCTGGAAGCCGAGAAGCAGAGAGCCGGCAACATCATGCCCGTCATCGGAGACGCCACGCACCTGTCGGCCTTTGGGGATCACTCTTTTGATGTTGCCTTCAGCAACTCCGTTATCGAGCATCTTGCTACGCCTTCCAAGCAGGCGAGCATGGCCGAAGAAATACAGCGCGTTGCCGTAGCTCACTGGGTCCAGACGCCAAATTACTGGTTTCCGATCGAACCGCATTTCCATGTCCCTGGGTGGCAGTGGATGCCCCAGTCGCTGCGGGTGGCTGTGCTTCGCCGTTTCCGCTGCGGTTGGCGCGGTCCGTGCCCTGACGCCATCGTGGCGCAGCGCATGGTCGCAGAGATTCGCTTACTCACCTATCGCGAGCTGAGGAGGTTGTTCCCGAACAGTACGATTCTGCCGGAGCGTTTTCTAGGCGTTACCAAGTCCTGGATCGTGGTCGGTGGTTTCGTGCAGCTGCAGACTTCACTTTCGGGACAATCCCCTGCTTCGTGAACGCTCGTCGTGATCAGTAAGCGCCCCGGTAGGTGTCCCACATGTTCTCGGTGAAGGGGCGGTCCCACGATCTCGTCCATTCGTGGACTGTCTCAGTAGTCATGTAGCGATCCTGGTAGTCGAAGATGGCATCATGGCGCCATAGCCCACGAATGCCCATTATCCGAGATCCGAGGATATACCCCGCCCAAGAGTTGGCCGTGCAGCATCGGCGGTAGCTTGCGTCCCAGCTCTTGTTATCAGTATTCGGATAAACGACGTGAGTGATTCCCCACTCGGGCATGCCAAGGTCAGCCTGGGTGTACTGAACAAAAGGTACCCCGTGATCGTCCTGAGGGGAACCATACGAATTGTGAAGGCGATCGATATCTACCTGAGTGACGTAGAACGTCTGCTCGAGTTCGCCGAACCGGTACGGGCCGCCGTTGACCGTCGCCAGCTGTCCCACGTTGGTCATTGCGGCATCATGTAGTACTACCCCAGCCAGTAGGATCAACGGGAATCGCCCCGACGCCTCTCCGCCCTGACCGACCCAATTGTCCTGACCTCCGTTGACGAGAACACCATACAGGTCGATACCAGCTTGTACCATATCGATGAGGAGACGCTCCTTCTTCTCCGGAGCGACATTGAGGTTCAGCAAGAGGTATCCCGTTCCGACCGCAGATGAAAACTCCCGACCGTAGCCGGGGACTCCACTTCGGTGATGGCTGTAGTCGGCCCCCATCCAATTCGGCACGTGGTCGAGGCACACTCGCTGAAACGCGGCAGAGCGGACACCATCTGGATCTGGTGTGCCCGACACCGGGGCGAGATTTGCGAAGCGCGAATAATCGAGCTGGGCTCGGGTGAAACGGATACTCTTATCGGAACCCGAATATGGTGGCCGGAAGCTCCCATCTCCGACGAGCCCTGTCGTAACGGTCAGGACAGATGCCGACAGCAGAACCTGCTTCTGAAGGGCATTGGGCGACGATTCTAGTGGATTCACGGAGATGGTGGAAACAAGCGAGGAGTTGGCCGGGACCGTTCGTGGCGAGCCAGGCGACAAGCCGAGAGCTACGTTAAGCGCCGGTGAATACGCAGGACCATATTCGCGGTACATCGCCGAATCATATCCTTGTGTGGCTCCATTCAGGGCGGACGGATCGAGCATCGAACCGTTCATGATGCGTCCGCCCACGGTGACCGAGGGCGGATCGATTGCTGTGACTGTTACCGGCCCCTTCACCCACCAATCGCCGTTGACGAACTTGCCCACCCGATAACGCTTGTCGAAGGTCCACGTAATACCCCATTGCGATAGGCTGCTCGCGAAGACGTCATTGACAGTGATCGTGGCGGAGTCGCTGGCGCTGGCACCCTGATTGTCGGTCACAGTCAAGGTGACGACGTGGGTGCCCTTGGCAAGTGTGACGACAGCCCCGGACGAACTACTCTCGACTAGCGTTGTCGCCCCTTTACTCCACTTGTAGCTGGTGATCAGTCCATCAGCATCGGAACTAGCGGCTGCAGTCAACATGACCTGCTCAGCGCCGCTGTCGTCCTCATCGTTCAAGCTCTGGTCGGGCCCGGCGTTGGCTAGGGGTACGAGGTTGTTGCCACTGGTTACCTCAACTCCCAGTGTCCCAAGAGCGACTGTGCCCAGCCCGCCTGCCAGGTTAAGGCTCAGGGCTACGGTGCGGGTTCCAACGACGGTGTATCGGTGGTTTCTTTGCACGTGAGTCGTCAATGGTCCGGTCTCGGCCGCTGAGCCGTCTCCGAAACTCCATGTCAACGTGCTGCCCGTCGGAATGGTTGTTGCCAAGCCGGCACCTTCCCGGGCCGCAAAAGTCACATCCAACGGCGCGGCGCCACTCGTAGCGGACGCTTGAATGGTCAGCACTGGGATGACGAAGACCGTCATTGCGCTGCTGGTCGTCAGCACACCGTCATTACCGGTCAATTGCAGCACATAGGTGCCAGCGGCGCTGAAGCTTGCGGACGTTGACGCTGCGCTCGCGTTGGCAAAGCTGACCGTGCCCGGGCCAGAGACCTTTGACCATGTGGCGGTTAGCGCCGCGGGAGGATTCGGTGTGCGGTCGTCGGTCATGGCACCGGATAGGGTGACACTGTTGGCCGGGAGGACGACGTACTTGTTGGGGCCGGCGCTGACTATCGGAGCCAGGTTGGGCGCCGAGTCGTTGTCGGTGATGGTCACGGCGGCACTGCCGCTCGAATAGCCAGCGACGGTTGCCATGACGGTGGCCGTCTCCGTGCCTTCGACCGAAATGTCGTCCACGCACACCGCGTTGAATGTCGCTGAGGCCTGGCCGGCCGGGATCGTAACGGTTGCCGGCACGGTCAAGTCGGCTTGATACGCGGCGTTGACGCTGAGGTTGACAGTGAGGGCACTGGCGGTTGAGCCGGTACGCGTCACCGTTCCCGCTTTCGTCTGGCCTTCCGTTCCATCTGCAATCGCCAGTGTGAGTGCAGGGGCAACCAAATCGTTGTCGGTGATGGCCATGGCGGCACTGCCGCTGGTGTAGCCGGAGGCGGTCGCGGTGACGCTCGCGATCTCTGTGCCTTCGACCGAAATGTCGTCCACGCACACCGCGTTAAATGTCGCTGAGGCCTGGCCGGCTGGGATCGTGACGGTTGCCGGCACGGTCAAGTCGGCTTGATACGCGGCGTTGACGCTGAGGTTGACAGTGAGGGCACTGGCGGTTGAGCCGGTACGCGTCACCGTTCCCACCTTCGTTTCGCCTTCCGTTCCAGTCGCGATGGACACAGTTACGGTCGGAGTCGCGTTGACGGTGACATAAGCCATCCGGGTATCGTTACCGTTTCCGTTTGTTACGTTCGTAAAGGTCACTGCACCGGTATGACTTCCCGCCACGAGTTTGCCTGCCTCTGCCTGGTTGATCGACATGGCCACGTGGGCGGGGATTGCCCCGCCAGGGTCGAGGAAGCCGCTTGATGACGAGATCGTCAACCAGGAAACATTGGTGCTGGCCGACCACTCGATTGCAGTGCCGCCAGGATTCGTGAGTGTGTAGGTGACCTGGGTGTTGGCGGCTGGACCAAACGGGCCTCCCTCAGGACCGCTGCAGGAGATCACATCGGGCGGACTGACGGCGAGTCGACCCGGCGCAACCGGGGGAGTCGCAGGCGGCGCGACGGGCGGGTTCACCACCTGGGGGATCACGACCACCGAGGCGGACGCAAGAGGACTGGCGATTCGTTCATCCGCATCAGCCGTGGCCGGAAACACCCTGGCGGTGACCTGCGCAGATTTGCTCAGGATGAACGAGCCCATGTAGAGCGATGAGCTCCTGCTCGGGACTGAGCCGTCCAGTGTGTACCGAATCTGGAGATCGGCGGCCGGCTGGGATATGCAGGTCATCGTCACGGTGGCAGACCCGCCGTTCAATGCGGTGACAACGTTGAGCTTCGGAGCCGGGTATCGAACTACCGCAGTGCCTTGGCTGCAACCGACCTGGGTGGTCAGGCTCGGGCCGATGAACAGGCACGCGGACACAACGTAGATCCCGGGCTTGAGGAATGTGTGAGCCACTTCATCGCCCTCGCTGGTGGAGTTGTCATCGAAGATCCAGCTGCACTTTCCCTCGGGTAGTTCCTGACCGTCCACTGTAGTGAGGGAGTAAGTCACGTTCAATGGTGCGTCACCTTCCACAGCGGCCGGTACCACGGCGAGTTCTGTGATGATCGGTGAAACGATGGGTGTCACGTTCTTGACGAGTACCTTCACAACATCGGAAACGGACGTCGAACCACTGGTTAGGGTCAGCGCGAAAACGAGTTCGGTATCCTGCGTGACTTCGGGGGCCGTAAACTCGATGGTGTCCTCGCCTATCTTCTGCCACATGAGCGGTGAGCCGGTTGTCTGCGTCCAACTGTACAGCGTCCCGCTTACGCCGACGCTTGCCGAGCCGTCCAGTGTGACGGCGCTATTCTCATCTACGACGAGGTCCGGACCCGCATCAGCGGTGAGCGTGGAACTGGCCGGGTTGATGGTAGTGTTGCCAGACGTGCTATTCGTGCTCGGCTGCGTGCTTGGATTCTGCGGATGGAAACCAGCGACCTGATCGTCCTGCGGAGCAGGATTGGGGATGCCGCAGCTCTGTCCCAAGCACGCGGTTAGGCAAAGACAGCCCAAGAGGGTACGGACAGCACAACGGTGGAGATTGCGTTTCAGGGAGATGCTCAACATCGGCGGACGCACCTTTCCTTTACGTGAGCGCTCGCAAGCAGCCCATTTCCACGGTCCTTCTTGCGATGGGTAGGTTCTCGGACGGATCATGGGTACCCCTTGTGTCACTCAGGTTTCCCATACTTCCATAGTGGGAGGCTACAATACAAGGGACGTACGTGCAAACCTCCTAGACTTCCCATGCTAACTGCTATCGCAAGTGGGCCCCAGAATGGGGTCTGATACTTAAGATGGGGAATATGTCCCCTCCCAGGTTATGAGTCATACCAGACTTGCTCCTCGACGTCAACTCACGGGAGGAGCCGATGGTTTCCCGTCATCAGACTAGGCCCGCCTGACGCAGATCCCGCTCTGGCAGGGTCATGTGTGACCGTTGCGTGCGGGCCAACGGCTCAGCCTGGATAACCGGCCGTCAAGACGACCGCCATGCACGCGGGCCTGCGGGCCCCCGATAGGCCGTTATCACGCTGGCTGGGGGGTAATCCTGAGCGGTGCAGCGGACCTTCCTGGACCATCGGTATTCTATCGGCGGTCTCTGCGCCCGATGACAGAGGGAATCAAGGATAACCTCTGCAGGTGAATGACAATCAGGTGGACACCCCAGCTAGCCGACCGAGGACCGATAGCTGATGGCAGCTCGATGATCACTGAGTGCTCTTCGCAACGCGCCCTCAAATCACGATCTTGGCCACCCGGGTGATGTGCTCGTGAGATCGGAGCTGCTCGAGAACCGGTGCGGGCAGGTCCTTGCCGACCCGGATGAGGAACATCGACCGCTTGCGGGCGTGACTGTGAGAGAACTCGAAACTGTTGATCACGACTCCGTGCTGATCGAGGATTGACGAAATGCCGGACACCACACCCAGCCGGTCGCGGCTGTGGATGGCCAGGAAGGTGCCTTCCGGCTCGACCTCGAACGGGAAGTCGTCGATCATCGTGATCCGCGGGTGCGGTCCGGTAAAGACCACCCCGGCGATGGTAAACTCGCGGCCGCCGCCGGTGAAATGGAAGCCCACCGCGCTCTCGTAGTTGGTAAATCCGGGATCATCGGTGACCCCAACGCTGAGCCCGACGCTCTTTGCCCGCAGCTCCGCGTTGACGTAGCTGACATAGTCCAGCTTCATCTTCAGGTAGCCCTTGAGGAACGCCAGGCGGAGCAGGGTGCAGTCCTTGCCCGAGATCGAGCCGCGCAGAATGACCTCCAGATCGGTCGGGGTGAAGTCCATGAACTGGGCAGCGAACTGGCCGAGCTTTTCCACCAGCACCGTGTAGCTGGTCATCACGTCGCCTTCCAGCATGCGAATCTGCGGCATGTTGACCGGGTAATCGACCACCCCGCCGCGCAACGCGCGCGGAACCTGCATCGCGATCGTCTCGGCCACGCGGATCTGTGCCTCCTCGGTCGAGGCGCCGATATGCGGGGTCATCACCACGTTAGGCAGCTCGCAAAACGCATTCTCCTTGGGCGGCTCTACCGGCCATGTGTCGATGCCCGCCCCCCCCACGTGCCCGCTCTTGAGCCCCGCCAGCATGGCAGTCTCGTCAATGATGCCGCCCCGGGCCGCGTTCAGCAGAATCACGCCAGGCCTCATCCGGGCAATTGCATCCCCGCCGATCATCCCGGTCGTCTCCTTGTTCTTGGGCGTGTGCACCGAAATGATGTCCGATTCGCGAATCAGCGTCTCGAGGTCGGCCTTCTCCACCCGGTTGCGCTGGAAGGCCTCATCCGGAATGTAGGGGTCGTAGGCCAAGACACGCATGTCGAATCCGAGGCAGAACTTGGCCATCCGATGGCCAACGTTGCCCAAACCGATAATGCCAATGGTCTTGCCCATCAGTTCCGTGCCGTTGAAGCGGTGGCGGGCCCACTCCAGCCGCTTCATGGCCTCGTTGGCCGGGCCGATCTTGCGCATGACGGCCAGAAGCAGCCCCATGGTCAGCTCGGCCGCCGAATTGGTGTTCTTCCCCGGTGTGTTGGTGACCAGGATGCCCTTCTGGGTGGCGTACTCCACGTCGATGTTGGCGATTCCGACGGCCGCCCGGGCGATGACCTTCAGAGCCGTACCCCGGTCGATCAACTCGCGGGGAATGTCCGTCTCGGAGCGCGAGACCAGGCCGTGGTAGGGCGGGATGATCTCCAGGACCCGCTCGTAGGGAATATCGGGCTGAAAATCGACCTCGATATCCGGCTCGCGCCGGAGCATCTCCACACCGATCGGATGAATAGCACCAGTAATCAGGACACGATACATCATTTCACCCTTCGTTTTGAATCCTGAAGCAGCGGCGGAATCGACCCGCCCCCGCCCTTTGTCCGCCACGGCCGCATGATATCCGCTGGGCCGGGCGGCTTCTACAAGTCAGACCGCTCAAGTCCATCGCTGCCCGGCCGGGCAGTCTCACCGCACCACACTTCGGTCCCGTCGAGCCAGCAGCAAATAGAGGAAAAAGCTGCCGCCAATCAGGCTGGTCAGCACACCCACGGGGATCTGCCGCGTTTCCCCCGCAAGCCACCACATCGCGTTGCGGGCCAGCAGGTCGCACAGCGGCAGGAACGCCGCCCCCCCCAGGGCACAGGCGGGAATCAGCCGCCCGTGGGTCGGGCCGACCAGGGCCCGGCAGATGTGCGGGACCAGAAGGCAGACGAAGCCGATCGGCCCGACATGGGCGACGACACCGGCGGTGAGCAGCGACGCCGAGAAGTAGATCAGTCGTCGGGAATGCCGCACCGCCACGCCCCGGCTGGCGGCCACCACCTCACCCATCATCAGCAAGTCCAGATCCCGGTGCAGATACGTGGCCACGCCACCCGCCAGGGCAGCCAGGGCCAGCGACTCGTACACCGGCGACATCCCCACCACCTCCAGCGAGCCCATCATCCAGCGCAGGATCTGATCCGAATCCCGGATCTCGGCCAGGAACATGACCAGCACGATCAGGGCCGAGCTGATGAAGCCCAGTGTCAGCCCGGCGAGCAACAGCGTGCCCGTCGCCTGCCCCGGCCGCACCCGGGCAATCCCATACACGATGCCGACGCAGACCACGGCGCCGAGAAACGCCATCACGCTGACCATCGGCACGCCGTGCCACAACCCCCCGCCCGCCGCCATGATCGCCAGGGCCGCGCCCAGCGACGCACCGCTTGACACCCCCAGCGTGTACGGCGAGGCCAGCGGGTTCCGGAACAGAGACTGGAACATCGCCCCGGCCACCGCCAGCGAACCGCCGGCCAGCATGCCCATCAACAGCCTGGGTAGGGCCAGCGCGCTCAACTGCCGGAGAATCTCCATGACCGGATCAGCCGCGCCCGATGCCTGATGCCAGTAGGCTGCCAACGACGTGCCGGTCGTGCCAATCAGCAGCGAGGCCGCGGCCACCGCCAGCCAGACGCACCCAAGAGTCAGGTAAAGCCGTCGCAAACCAGGTGGCATCAGCTCGGTTCCATCTCCAAATGAATCGATACTGTCTGCCCGTCGGCGCCCCGGTGCAGGGCGAACCGGGCGCCGTACAACTGCTCCAGCCGCCCGGTGTCCTGCAGGGCCTCCACCGGCTGGTCAAAAAAGACCCCACCCCGGTGCAGGGCGATAACCCGGCCACCGAGCACCAGGGGCAAGTTGAGGTCGTGGCAGATGACCAGGAGCGTACCACCGGCACGGTGATGGTCACGCATGATGCGGATCAGTTCAACCTGATGAGCGGGGTCCAGGGCGTTGGTGGGCTCGTCCAGAAACAGGGCCGGGGACTGCTGGGCCAGGGCGGCCGCGATCCAGGCCTTCTGCCGTTCGCCGCCCGACAGCGTCTCCACCGCGCGCTCGAGCAACTCGCCGATCCGGCAAGCATCGACGGCCGCAGCCACCGCCGCGTGGTCTTGGCCCTTCAGCGGTTCCAGGGGATCGAGATGGGCATAACGGCCAGCCTCAACAACATCCCGGACGCGGAACCCCAGGTAACCATCGTGAATCTGGGGAACATAGGCGATCAAGCGGGCCAGTTGGCGCCGAGGCAGGCGGTGAATCTCCGCCCCGTCTATCCGAACGACTCCGCCGTCCGCGGGAACAAGTCCGATGAGTGCGCTCATCAGCGTGGACTTGCCCGCTCCATTGGGACCGATGATCGAGACGCATTCGCCGTCATCGATCCGCAGAGAGATGTCACGCAGCACATGCCGTCCAAGACGTCGCACGTTCAGACTCTCGGCCTCGATGACCATGGCGGGATCTTATCTTGGGGGGCCTCCGTTTGCCATCAGTGAGCGGTCCCCGGCAGTTGCTCCGCCCTCCGGGTTGGGCCTCAACTCCGTCGCCGAGCATGCGGGATCTACTCCGGGCGGCTACGCAGGGAGGAAACGGACACCCCGGAATTCACTTCGTCTGGTCGCGAAGATAGGAGAGCATCGCCGCCCAGTCGTTGAGCGGCTGCTCGAGCTCGTATCGAAGCGTGTCGCAGACGACCACGAAGTCACGGTTCAACATGCCGTCCCGCAGCGTTGTCAGGCTGTCGCGGATCGGCTCGAAGACGTCGAGGAAGCTGCGGTTGTTCACTCGGACGGTGGCCAGGTCGATCTCCAGTGACCGGGCACAGAGCAGCATGGTCTCCTGAATCTGGCGCCAGAGCTCGAAGAACCGCTGCAGGCTCTGAAGCGCCTCTTCCTGCTGCCCCGCGTCGAGCAGGTCTGCAGCCCGCCGCCGGGTCGCCGTAGCCTCTTCCAGGAGATTGACAGCCTGATCCAGCGTGGCTTTGACCACCGCCTTGATCGGCTGGGTCAGCATCTCGATCTTCTGGTACTGCTCGACGGCGGAGGCGAGGACCTTCTCGATCCGCTCATTCTCGACATCCTGCCCGTCGCATCGGAGCGAAACGACCATTCGAGGGCTATCAGCCTCGGCCCGGCAGACTTCGCTGGCCAGCTCGGCCACGGTCTTGACACCGCTTGGGGGTGAAGTATACGGCCGGTCGTTGACCAGGATCTCGGGCATGGGACAACACTCAGCTTTCAGCGGTCATCCAGCATCGCGGCGGACGCCGGTACCGCCCGGCGAGCAGCGCCGCCCGCCTGCGTTCCTCATTCCACGGTGACGCTCTTGGCCAGGTTCCGCGGCTTGTCGACGTTGCAGCCGCGGAGCACGGCCGCATGGTATGCCAGAAGCTGCAGCGGCACAACGGTGAGTAGCGGCTGCAGCGGCTCGGGAACGTTGGGAACGTAGAACACATGTTCGGCCTTGGCCGTGATCTCGGCATCCCCTTGCGTGGCTACGGCGATAATCCGTCCGCCCCGGCTCCGGACTTCCTCGATGTTGCTGAGCACCTTGTCGTACTGGTGGCCGCGCGTGGCGATGAACACCACCGGCATGCCTTCGTTGATCAAGGCGATCGGGCCGTGCTTCATCTCCGCGGCGGGCATGCCTTCGGCGTGAATGTAGCTGATTTCCTTCAGTTTGAGGGCACCTTCCAGGGCGATTGGATAGTTGTAACCCCGGCCGAGGAACAGCCAGTTCTCGCGGTCGACCACGGATTCGACTGCGGCGCGAATGGCGTCGGACTGCTCGACGACCTGGGCAACCTGGTCCGGAATCCGGTCCAGGGCGTTGACCAGCCGGTGGGCGTCCTCCTGGGAGAGAAAACGCCGTCGGCCGAGCTGGATCGCCATCATGGCGAGAACGGCAATCTGTGAGGTGAAAGCCTTGGTGCTGGCGACGCCGATTTCCGGCCCGCAGTGGAGGTAAACGCCAGCATCGGATTCACGGGCGATCGTGCTGCCAACCGCGTTGACCACGCCCAGACACAGGGCACCCTTGACCTTCGCCTCCCGGACGGCGGCCAGGGTGTCGGCCGTCTCGCCCGACTGGCTGATCGCGATGACCACCGTCCCGAAGTCGACCAGCGGATTGCGATAGCGGAACTCGCTGGCATACTCAACTTCTGCGGGGATCTTGGCAATGTCCTCGAACATGTACTCGCCGACGATGCCCGCGTGCCAGGCGGTGCCCTGGGCGGTGAAGATGATCCGCTTGGCCCGGGCCAGGTCACGGGCGTGGTTGGCGATGCCCCCCAGAATGATCTGCCCCTCGCGGGTGTCCAGCCGGCCGCGCAGCGTCGTCGCCAGCGAGTGCGACTGCTCGAAGATCTCCTTGGCCATGAAGTGCTCATGTCCGGCCAGTTCGATCTCCTCGAGCGAAAACTCGACCTCGTGAAGATCCTTCGTGACCGGCACGGCATCCAGCGTCGTGGTGTGAAAGCCACTGCTGGTGACGGTGGCCATCTCCCCGTCGGAGAGGTACACCACCTGGGTGGTGTGCTTGACAATGGCCGAGGCGTCCGAGGCGACAAGATACTCGCCGTTCCCAACGCCAATGATCAGCGGACTGCCCTTGCGGGCCGCGACGATCGTGCCCGGTTCATTCGCACAGACCACCGCGATGCCGTAAGTGCCCTGCACCTCGTGAAGGGCGTCACGCACAGCCTGCTCGAGATTGCCTCGATAACAGTGCCCAATGAGATGAGCCAGAACCTCCGTGTCTGTTTCACTGACGCAACGGATGCCATGACGCTCGAGGAACGTCGCCAGAGCCCGGTAGTTCTCGATAATGCCGTTGTGGACAACGGCGACCCTGCCGTCCCAGGACAGGTGCGGGTGTGCGTTCTTCTCTGTGGGACCGCCGTGCGTGGCCCAGCGGGTGTGCGCAATTCCTGTCGTAGAAACATTCTGACGACAATCCGTCTCAATGCCGCCCAGGCCGAGCCGGGCTTCGAGGTTGCTGATTCGCCCAACAGCGCGGGTGATGTCGATCTTCCCGTCTTGAAGCATGGCTACGCCGGACGAATCGTAACCTCTGTATTCCAAGCGTTTTAGGCCCTCAATCAGAATCGGCAGGGCCCGTTGGTGGCCAATGTAACCCACGATCCCACACATCGGCGGCTCCTTGCTAGTCCCAGCTGCGCAAAACGACGAGAACGCCAGGAAGTTATCGACCATTTCTCCTGGGCGTTTCAGTTGCAGGCCAGAGTTGGGTTCACGACTTGGCGGAGAAGCAGAGAACCAAGCCGTCCTGAGTACCGATGACCAGGCATTCGTTGCCCACCGCAGGCGATGCGATGAAAGGTGAGCCGGCTTCATACCGCCAGAGTTCCTTGCCGTCGGCCAAGGCCAAGCCGTACAGGCATCCATCGCCGGAACCGATGAAAACACGCTTTCCCGCCACCACCGGGGAGCCGTCGATCGCATCCTTGGTGGCGAAGATCCACCGACGTTCACCGGTCGACCGGTCGATGGCATGCAGGGCTTTGTCCCGCCCGCCGATGATGACCAGGTCCTCGGTCACGGCGGCCGATCCGAAAAAGGGAAATTGACTCTCCTTGGGCTCGTACCGCCAAACCACCTTGTCGGCAGTCCAGTCGATGGCAGCCACTTGGTTGCTGAACGTGCCCACGTAGACGCATTTCCCCCCTAAGGCCGCAGCCGCTCCGGAGTAGGAGCCCATTCCAACGCTGGCAACTTCCTTGCCATCCCCGAGGCTGAAGACACGGAGTCTCTCATCGCAGCAGGCCGCCAGCACCCGATCGCCGGAGACGCCCGGAGAACCGTGGACACGGTCCTGGGTCTCCGCCTTCCACAGAAGCTTGCCGTCCGTGATCGAGAGACAGTAGAGGAAGGCGTCGTAGGATCCGAACAGCAGCCTGTCCCCGGCGAAGTTGGCCGAGGAGATGATCTCGCCGTCGGTCTTGAAGGTCCACAGTCTGGTACCGCTGTGGAAGTCGACCGCATGAAAGACACCGTCGTCGTCGCCAAAGTACACCGCATTGCCGAGAACCAGCGGCGATGAACGGATCGGTGCCTTGGCCTCGTACTTCCAGCGGATCGAGCCGTCAGCCAGATGGAGGGCGTAGAGAAATCCGTCGCCGCAGCCGAAGCAGGCGGTCTGGCCGGAGATGGCGGCGGTGCATTCGACCGCCTCGGGCGCGCTGAACTTCCATCGGACTTCGAGCTTCTCGGGCAGGGCGGATGTGGCCACGCCGGTCAACGCCGGATTCCCCCGGAACATGGGCCAGTCGTTGACGTTCCCGGTCGGGCGGGTGGCCGGTTGAGGCTGGGTTGCCGCCTGGGCCGGCTCCGTAGGACGAGTGGTTGCAGGGCGGGGATTCGGGGATGCGGGGGCACTGTCGGGTGATGTCACCGTGGTCCTGTGGGCGAGTGCGTAGAGGTTGCTGCGGGTTGCCAGGTAGAGCGTGCCGTTGGCCGCGACGGCCGTCGCATAGACCGTGTCTTTCATCTTGTTGGTCGCCAGAAGTTGATCCTCGCGGCCATGCCTGAAGACGAACGTGTCGCCGTCTTCGTTCGTGATGTAGACCTTGCCGTCCGCTACCAGCGGGGAGGCCCACATCGTGGCCTTGAGGTCGTGCCGCCAGATCCGCTTGCCGGTGGTGACATCGAGGCAGTTGAGGTAGCCGTCACACTCGGCCACGTAGAGCAGACCATCACGGATGGCGACTGTCGAGCCGGTCCGGCCGATGTCATCGCCGTCCACCTGCCAGACAACGGCGGACTGGCTCACGTCACCCGTTTTGCCGGCGTCGATGGCCCAGATCGCGCCCGGGCCGCCACCAAGTTCGGGTGACTGGCCAATGCCGATGAACACCTTGTCGTCATGCCACACGGGCGTGGAGATCAGCGTATTGGGATCATTCTCCTCCTCGCCGCCGTCCTTGCCCGCCGCGGGTCTGCAATTGAACTTCCAGATGAGCTTGCCGGTGACGGGCTCAAAGGCATAGACCCAGGCATCACCGCCGGGAAACACGACCTGGTTCCGGCCACCAGCCGTACCCGAGGTCGCACACGACCATTGGCCGCCGATGATCTTCTCGCCCGGCGAGTTGTCCTTCCAGACCACTTTGCCGGCATGACGGTCCACGGCCAGGAAGCTCGGGGCTTTGGGGGCCGGCACTTTCGTCGAATCGTCACTGTTGCCATTGCCGGTCACGACGTAGACCAGGTCACCGAGGACCAGCGGGCCGGACGCGGAGGCGTATAACGGCACGACACCCAACTCTTTGCCCATGTCCAGCCGCCAGACGATGTCCGCATCCTGCGGCCCGGTGAGTTCCTCCTCCTTGAAGGGTCCGTCATTAATCCCGTTGGCAAAACCCTCGACGTCGGCGCACACCAGCTGGCAGTTGTTGCTGACGAAGTACACGCGGTTGCCGACCACGCAGGGTGTCGAGCACAGCCCGATCTCGGGCCAGTCGTGCTTCTGGGTAGGGGTCAGCTTGTCGTAGACCGCTTGCCAGAGGAACCGCCCGTCTGCCTCGGCGAAGCACATCAGGACACCCTTGTCACCCGTCACCTTCGGATCCCGGGGCACGCCGTTGTTCGTGCCGATGAAGATCCTGCCGCCGCTGACGACCGGATTGCCGAAACTCCGGTTGCCCAAGGCGGCTTTCCACTTGATGTTCTTGCCGCTGGTGACGTCCCACTCGGTGGGCAGGCCGCGCTGCTCCGACACCATGTTGCGGTCGGGTCTCCCTCCCCACATGGGCCAGTCGCCGCCGGCGGAAACCTGAACCGGGCCTGGCGACGGACTCGTCGACGGAGTGGCTGCTTGTGTCGGGGCAACGCCCACGGTGAACGCAACAACGGCAACGACCATGAAAGTGCGAAGCATGGAACGATACTCCGGCCAACGACTCTCCCGCCTACTGCCGCAGTCCGGAAGAGCGGGGATCACTCGTCTTCATCCGGGCAGGAGAAGTGTAGTCGGCGGGCCGGAGTCGTCAAATCGGGGCACGGCCGGAATTCGACCATCCGCTCCGGCAGCGCAAGAGCCAAGCCGGGCAGAGGTATCGACTCCACCCGGCCTGGCCCATGTTGCCGCAGATTCGCTTACCGAAGCTGCTTGGTCATCTCCTGGTAGCGCTCGTAGAGCTGCGGAGCCTTCTCCTTCAGAGACTGTTCGGAGTCGAACGTCCGGGTCAATTCGGCATCGCCCTCGCGAACGTGAACAACGACTTTCCCGTCGCCCTGGAGCTCGAACCGGACGCGCGGTGCCGGAACGCCCTTGGCCTCGTCATCCGGAGACTCAGCCGGCAGGTGCTTGAATCGCTTGAGCGGTCCCTGGAAGAAGCGCTCGTTCCACTCATCCCAGCGTTTGCTCCAATCCTTGTCCGGAACCGACTCCCTCATGCGGTGCTCGAATTCCTTGAGCTTGTCACCGTGCTTGCGGAGCCAATCGTCCCAGGCCTCGCGAGATTCGAATGCCCCCGGCCCCTTCAGGACTCGGCGCTCGCGTTGGGCGGAGTTGAGCAGATCAAACGCCTCGCGGTCGCCTTTGCGGAGTTCCTCCATGTTGGCGTAGCCCTTGGGTTCGGCATGCCCCTCGCCGTCGGCCTGCCGGTACCGCTTGACTTCGATCGAGCCGTCTTCCTTGCGCAGCACGTGAAGCACCTGGCCCTGCTTGTCCACCCGTCGGCCTTCGGTCGTCTGACTGTCGCCGTCCTTGGTCAGCGTCTCGATGTACATGCGAAGCTGGTTGGGCAGCTCCTTCATCTTCGGCAGCGGACCGAGATCCTCGAGAATCCAGCCGTCAGGGCCGGGCCGGAGGATGCGACCACGCATGTCCGGCGGACCGACAGGCGGCCCTTCGATGAACTCGTCATACTTCGGTTTGAGTCTGGCGGGGTCTTTGGGTCGATCCGCCAGCTTGACCTGCATGGTTCTGGCCTTACCCTCGTGCACCACGCTCAGCTCGACCGAATCGTCCGGTTTCCGATCGGCCAGCCGCTCGATGAATGCCCCGACATTGCCTGATACTCGGTGACCATTGACTTCGGTGATGACGTCGAACTGCTCGATGCCGGCTCTGTCCGCCGGGCTGTCGCGGAACACATTCCTCACCATCAGCCCGTTCGCGTCGAGTTGAAGATGTGCCGCCAGCGGCAGAGGAACCGGACTGAGTTGCAGACCCAGCCAGACAGGACTCTCCTCGGCTCCGTCTTCAATCCTCAGATGCCGCAATTGGCTGTCCGGCCGCATCTCTCCCGGAAACGGCGGGATGACCGGCGCCGGCGTCACGCCGGGAGGCGAGAGCAGCGGCCCGGGCGGAGGCGGTGGCATGAACTGCCCCAGCGCGGCGGCTGGCAGGATCCCCATCACGGCAATCAGGAACGCGAATGCAGTCAGGAATCGCATGTGTGTTCTCCTCAATAGTCGATGTGGGCGGGCGTCACTCTGGCCGGCGCCCCGCTCATTTCTAGTAGATAGAGGCTACGACTGCTATCGTCATAGACACCAAAGACCTGGCCCGGGACATCATCCCAGGGGCCTGTGATGTCCCGCAGACTCGGGGGCAGCTCCCTGTTCCGCCCCTTGCCTGCAAATGCCGGGCCAGTGTCACGGTCTGGCTCACTGTTGGCGACAGGCGGCAGGACCTCCTCGTGGTTTCCGCTCCGCAACGGCATGACCAGCGAGCTCACCAGGAGAGACAGCAGGAACCCGGCGGCCAGGCCAATGCCCCCGTACCACAGATGCTCGCGGCGAGACGATCGCGACGGCCATTCCAGCGGACTTCGGCCACATACCCTCCGTCCGGTCAGATCACCACCGAGGGCGGCCCGCAGGGAATCGCCGGCAAGACGGTCGAGCCTCCCCTGTTCCTCCAGCATCGCTCGTCCTTCCGGCGAGCGGATCAGCAGCTTGTCCAGTTCCAGCGACTCGGCCTCGCTGAGTTCGCCGTCAAGCCTACGATTGATCAGTCGTTCCAGCCGTTCGTCGATCATCTGTGAGCACTCAGCGTTACGCAGCCGGCAGTCGCCGTCCAGCTAATCCTTTCATCCCCGTCGCTAGAGGGGCCGGGAACCATCCCCGCTCAGCCTCCCGACACTCTGAACTCAATGCCCCCGCCATTACCCATGACTCGTCACTTCATCCCCAGCCGCTCTCGGAGCAGTCGCCGGGCACGAACCAGCCGGGTCTCAACCGTGTCAACCGGCATGCCGAGCAACTCGGCGATTTCCTGGTAGCTCCATTCCTCCAGATGCTTGAGCACGAACGGCTCGCGATACAGGGGCGGCAGAGCCGCGATCGCCCCCAGCATCCGAGCTTCCTGCTCCCGGCTTGAGAGCGCCGCATCCGGAGGAGCCTCGGTTCGCTCGGGCCGGCCCTGCTCCAGCGTCTCTGCAAGTCGTTGGCTTCGCCTCCGCGACCGGCCGGTGTCCATGGCAGCGTTCCGGGCAATCCGATACAGCCAACTCCGCCAACGCGTGCCGTCAGTCAAATTCCGGGCTTCACGCCAGACCTGCATCCAGACCCGCTGGGCAACGTCATCCACGTCATCCATCCGCCCAGTGATCCCGAAAACCAAGCCTCGCACCCAACGCTCGTGCCGCTGCACGAACTCGGTCATGGCGTGCGGGTCACCCTGCCGGATGGCCTCGATCACGGGAATCTCCGGGTCATGGCCCGCCTCGCTGGCCTGCATGGTTCTGATCGCGATCGGCCGTTGCATGTCTACCCTAATAGACGACGGCCAAACCGTCCTCCTGTCAGTCAGATGGGAGATGTCACAACTTCCTTATCCACAATGGCTTCCGGTCATGATCGCCCTTCTGGGCCACCCCTCTGCTGTTCCTACTACGCTCCATATCGCCCGGGGTTGCAGAGGTGCAGACGCTGCCCCCATGCCGCGGGCGGCAGCCGGTGTTGCTCCGGTCGCCATGACCACGATAGTGCAGGAACGCGCACTCGGGTGTCTGCCGCTCGCCTGGACCCCAAGTGATGCCTCCGATGCAGCCTCGACCGAGATGGAGAACCACCCCGCCACACTTGACCGAAGGCAAGTGTACGGGCAAGCTCCTCGATCATGTCAGCCCGAGCGGACGTTCCGGGTCTGCCGGGAGGTCTACGAGTGCGCAGGCTGGGTAGCGGGAGGCAAGACCTGAATGGTCCGCTGGGCGTTGATTCGGCGGTCGTCGGCGGTGGCGATGTGGGCAGCGATGTAGTGGGTCCCTGGCTGCCGGAGCACGACGTGAGCCTCGAACGTGTTGTCGCCCACCGGCACCCCGTTGTCAGTCCAGAGGATGCTGGCTCCTTCTCGCATGGAAGCGGGCACGATCGCACTGAGACTCACCCGGAAGGGGGCTTGGCCGACCGCGTCGCCGTGCACTTGGATCGCCGCCGGTGAGTAACGATCCGGCTCCTTCTCGCGACCTGGGGCAGACGTTGGCAGGACCGGCTTCTCGGGTCGTTCGGGCGCCCCTCCGCCGGCGCTGTCGTACGGTTGCCGAATGGGGCGTTTCGGCGTGGCCGCATTCCCTGAGTTCGTGTTGGCCGACGGCAACGCCCGGGCGGTCGGTCTGGCAGGCTCGACCTGCGCAGGCGGCTTCGAGATCGTGCCGCCGGTTGTCGAGGTGGAGCCGCTGAAGAGAAGCTCGCCTCCGGAGGCCGACTTCTCGCGGATGGGCGGTTTGGCTTTCCTGCTTGATGCCTCCGAGGACAGCGTTGCCGAGGCGGCCGGTTCGGGCGGCGGCGTCGTCGGCAGAATCGGTTTGGGCGGCGGCCGGGTAGGCCCCGCCGTAGCCTCGTGCCCGGGGATGTCCATGACAACCATGCTGCCCAGATCGGGCGGGCTCTTGGGCGAGACTCCAATCGCCCGGGCAAAGAAGGCGGCAGCGACTTGGGGCCTTCGTTCATGGCCCAGGTCTTTGACCATCTTGCCTTCGACATGAAAGTGATGCTGACGATACCAGTCGATCGCCTCCAGGCTCTCAGTCCGGCATACCCCCAGGTCGTTCTGGCCGAAGAAGACACCGATGGGCATGTTCCGGTATTTGGAGAGCTGAGCAGGCGACAGCAGGCTCCTGTTGAAGTTGGATCCTCTGACCGCCAAAACCGTGAATCGCTCCGGGTGCTGGTTGGTCATGAAATGGGCAAGATAGCCGCCCGATGAGAAACTTGTGACCAGGACCCGAGTCGGATCGGCGTTGGTGCGACGGCAGACGTCATCCATGATCGCCAGAATGGCTTGCTCGTCCTGTTTGACGTAGGGCAGGTTGGGGTCGTGCAGGGGAAACTGCATCGTCAGGCTGTCGCACGTCCGCAGGTCCGGGGCCAGGATGACAAAGCCGTAGCGATCAGCTTCTTCCTGCCATTCCTTGTTCTGCATGGCGCCGCTGTCGTACGGGCGCAGACCGTGCAGGGTGAGGACCATGGGCCATCGCTCGCCCTTTGGGCGCTGGCCGTTGTTCTTGACGTAGTCTTCGGGCAGATACAGCCAGTAGGTCGTCTTGGTCTCGGGCTCCACAAGCTGCATCTGCCGGCCGCGGCCGGGGGGTTGCGGAATCGCACACCCGCTCTGGGCGAGCATCGCTCCCGCGGCAAGCAGCAGAACCATCCTAGAACGGCTTCTCATGCGATCTCCACTTCAAGGAGCTTGGTTTCAGCTGGAGGCATCTCCACCTCCGCTCCCGGCGCCTTGGTTCGCCCATTTTAGCCGAACTGCCGGCGCGGACCAACCGCGTGGGGCAGATCCCCGACACGCCAATGGTGTATCGGCCGTCCGGCCGGAACCGGATGAAGGAATTGGTCAGAGTTCGAATTGGAGCTTCTCTTTGTACGTTCGGCAGAACAGGCCGAGCACTCGACCGATCGAGCAGGCGAAGTAAAAACCAAAACCGATCACCACCGTCCAGGCAACCACCCCCAGGAGGGCGTTGACCACACCGGACGCGATGCCCGTGGTGCAGACGCTCATGATCATCGGCCAGGCCCAATTGAGCACCGCGGCCATAATGCCAATGAAGATCCCCAGGTACAACAAAGTGACCAGGAACAGAAACGCATAATTGCCGTGCGTGTTGAGGATGGACTTGCCAACCTTGACGGGATTCAGGCCGTCCATCGCCTGGCTGCTGGACAACCCGATCAGGTTCATCGGAACACCGAAGGTCATCAGGGCCAGGATGATGAGCGGGACGGGTTGCCCCAGGGCTGTGAAATCGCTGATCTTGCTCGGGAAGCCTTTCACCGCTGTGACCAGAAGAACCGCGGTGAGGAGATACATGCCCAACAGGGCCCCGTAGCCTCCGAGCGCGGCTCCTAGGTTGATGATGTTCCAGGTCAGGTTCGGCGGGGCTTCGGCCCCGGACTTCGTGGTCCGGATGGCGTCGATCAGCATGTAATAGCAGACCGAACCGAAGTAGATGCCCTGAACTACCAGCGCCGTCGAGATGGCGATGCCTACCCAGCCGTAGTCGATCTCCTCGCCCGGTTTGCGGCTCGCCGGGTTGAGGCTTGAACTGGCGATGAACGCAAGAACGACGCCGACCGGCACCACAATGGTCGCCAGGGCGATCGCCATGCCGGCGCCGATCGAGCCTAACGCCGGCAGGGGGTATGTGGCCGCACTGCTGAAGCCGGAGTAGAAGGTGACCGAGGAGCCAATGCGGTCGGCCATCGAACCAGAGTATTTGGCCTGCTGCCCGGGTGTCAGCGTGAGACCCGGAATCCCGGTTCCGCAGTGACGGCACATGACTTCGCTGTACAGGTCCGCGCACTTCACCTTCTGCTTGCACTTCGGGCACGTTCGGACGTTGGGATCGTGCTTGGCCGGGTCGATCTTGGCAGCCTCGGCCTCGGCCGCCGCCGCGGCGGCCGCCTGCTGGGCCTGCTTCAGCGTCATCGGCTTGGCCTTCTGATCCGGGACGATGACTTGGCCGACCGCTTCGAATGTCTTGAGTGAGCCCAGATCGATACCCCCAGCGTCGCCTCCGCCGTCGGGCTGCGGCAGCTTGATGGGATCCTTGCATCCCGGGCATTTGACCGTCTTCCCGGCCCATCCGTCGGGAGCCTGGAGAACCTTCTGACATTTGGGGCACGTGACTTTCATCGAAATCCTGTCCGCTGAGCAGTTGACATAAGGTGCAATGCCGTTTTGCCAAGGCTCGACCGGTGGAGGATTATCGCACGCGTGGCGCTGAGGTCAAGAGAACGCCCGGCCCGTGCCTGACGACGCTGTGTTGCTGTGAGCCGAGGCTTGGTTTGCGGTGGGTGGCCGGTCTGTCGGGTCTACCCGGCGCGCACAGATTCTAATCCGGCACGAGTTCGGCCTCGTGCTCGGCCAGCCCGAGCTGGAGCTTCTTGATCGCCTTACGCTCGATCTGACGCACCCGCTCCTTGGTGACGCCGATGGCCTGCCCGATCTGATCGAGCGTCATGGCTTGCCCATCGTTGTCCAGCCCATAGTGCCGGACGACCACTTCCCGCTCTCGCGAGTTGAGCAGGCTGAGCCCCTTCTGGATCAGATGCCGGACGCCGTCCAGAACCGAATCGCTGGCTGCTTCGGGTTCACGCGAGGGCTTGATCGCCAGCAACTCGTCGTTGCCGGTTACGAGGCGAGCCGCCTCGTACATCTGCTCGGGAATGGACCGGGCGTAGTTCCGCATGATCGCCCACGAGGCATACGTGCTGAACTTGAAGCCCCGGGCATAGTCGAACTTCTCCACCGCTCGCATCAAGGCCAGGTTGCCGTCACTGACGATCTCGAAGAAGTAGGGCGACCGGCCGACGTGCCGGCGGGCGATGCTCACCACCAGTCTCAGGTTCGATTGCAGAATCTCGTTCCGCAGGCGATCGGCATCTGCCAGGACCGCGTCAACGGCGTCAAGCTGTGCGTCACTCGCGTCGAGCGGATCGATTGCCAACCGCATCCGGTCGGCCTTGAACTTCAGGTAGTTGTACTTCCGGAACAGAGCGCGTTCCTGCTCGGCACTGAGCAGGGGCGAACGGTAAAGCTCCTGCAGGTACGGCGGCAAATCGCTCGGCGGCCGGGGAACGGATTGATCGAGAACGCGAGCCTGGGCACTCGCCAGAATGGCCTCCTCGGCGCCGGGAGCCTCGAATTCCTGGTGGTAAATGTACTGGATCTCCCGAGCCTTCAGCTGCCGGGCACGAACCTCGCGAACAATAGCCTGGATCACCTTGACCGGCTTGCCGAACCTCTTCCCCACCTCGCCGGGCTGCTTCCCGGAAAGCACCTGGTCGTAGATGGCCTGCAACTCCGGCTGAATCACCGGCTGATGGTCCTTGCCGAATATCGGGTCCTCAGGGTGAGCTTCGTCGTGACGCCGCAGCGTGTAGCGGACGGTCTCGACCGCGCGGCCGACCTTGGCGGAGATGATCTGCGACAATTCGTGCAGCCGGACACGCCGCTCGGCGATAACTGCGCGGGCAACGGCGACAATCTGCTGCTTCTCCTTGGCGGTGAGCTGGCTGAACGCCGCGCCCCGTCGGACCGTGTCGATGTGCTTGGCCACGAATCGGCGGATGCACGGCTCACTGAACGCCAGGCGGATCGTGTTGTCCGGGTAACGCAACTTGCATCCGGGTAGACCCCGGCGGCGCCAACGACAGATAGTCTTGGTGGAGACTTTGAGCCGAGTCGCCAGCTCTTCGGTGGTCCACCACGTGCCCGTCAGACCAACCGGCATCGGGCTGGCCGCGCTCAGATCCTCCACCAACTGGACCAGATCCTCGACCAGCGTCCGGCCGGACAAGGGCTTGGGTTGGATGTCGCTCTTGGGACGATACCCGGTGATCTGATGGCAGACGAACTCGTAAGGGTATGACTTGTCGGGCTCTACGAGATCGGCCAGAAACTGGGCCGCGTCCAGCTGCCGAAGCCGCAAACGCAACGGCGATAGCCTCAACTGGTGGGCCAGTTCGGCCAGGGCGGCATGATGGTACTTGGCCATGGCGCGCTCCTCAGGCGGACACATCGCCCGCCTCGCGCTGCCGTCACGGGTTGGCCAATGAGCCCGATTGGCGCCTCAGGGACCGGCAGCGACTCAATACCGATCGTCCTGTATTATTATCGTGCGACTCCCGCCAAAGGTCAACAGGATCCCGCAAGCCCCGGCCGTGACAGGTGCCCGATCCCGTACAGATTCAACGGCCTCTACAGTGAAGCTGGCCTTTTCGAAGACACGATGATTCTGGGAGGCACGCCCGACGTCTGGCTGCGTCCCAACATCGGAGGGGCATCGGTACGATCCCGGGGCATCCTGTCCTCACCCGGAACGCTCTCGTATAATCAGGCCCCAGGCCGTGGTCGCGGAGGTTCGCCGCCACGGTGGATACGAAAACCGGCTTCCTGCATGGAGACGATCACGATGACAGCTTCCTCCACAAGAAGGGGATTTCTCGGTGCCAGCGCCGCCTTGGCCGCGGGTACATTGCTGGCCCCTCCGCCCAGAGCTCGAGCCGAGTCAACCCGGGGCGGATATCGCCTGCGGTTGTCGATGGCGGCCTACTCCTATCGCAATGTCCTCGGCGGTGGAGCGGACAAGGCCACGATGACCATCGAACAGTTCATCGACCTGTGCGCCGACTTGCGGCTCGACGCCACCGAGCTCACCTCCTACTACATCTACAAGACCGGGCCGGCCTATATGCATGAGCTGAAGGCTCGAGCGTTCCGCAAGGGGGTGACCGTCTCCGGAACCTCCGTTGGCAACAACTTCTGCTTGCCGCCAGGGGGGGCCTTGGACAAGCAGCTGGCTGACCTTCGCCAGTGGGTGGACAACGCGGTCGAGATGGGTGCCCCCCATATCCGGGTGTTCGCGGGAAAAGCCGGCGGACAGCGCGAAGAAGACTACAAGCGCATGATCGCGGCCATGAAGCAGGCGGTCGAGTACGCGGGTTCAAAGGGTGTTTTCCTGGGCATCGAGAATCATGGCTATCTGACCGAGACAGCCGCCGACGTGCTCCGGATTGTGAAGGACGTGCCGTCCCCGTGGTTCGGGGTTAACCTCGACACCGGCAACTTCAAGGACGACGGCTACGCCCAGATCGCCGCCCTCACACCCAAGGCGATTAACGTGCAGGTCAAGACACTGGTGTCCGAGGGCGGTCAACGCAAGCCGGCGGATGTGCCTCGCATCTTCTCCATCCTCCGAGAGGCCGGATACCACGGCTACGTGGCCCTCGAGTACGAGGACAAGGAAGACCCCAAGACCGGCGTGCCGAAGTTCCTCGAGAAAATGCACGCCGCGGCTGTTGGGTAGAGCCGCCATTCCGGGCGTCGCTCCGATCGGCGTCGGCCTGGACGTCAGAGCCCGCCTTCGGTCCACGGCAACTCGGCATCCGTCCAGGGGCGCCACGTCGCTCGTGCCGTGGCCGTCCGCCATCCAGGTGTTGCCGGCATGGTGGGCGGCCTATTGCCTCGAGCCGGGAAATGAACCGGTCTCAGCAGACGCCGGCTCCTCCGCATCGCGCTTGCCGCCCAGAATCTCGACAAACTTGACCAGGGCCGGGGTGAAGACTTTCTGATGCAGATGAATGATGCCGATGGGACGCTTGAGGTCGCATCCCGCCAGCCGCAGTGCGACCAGCGATCCTACCTTCACCTCGTGCCGAATCGTTGGCTCGGGCAGGATGCTCAAGCCGACGCCGAGTTCCACGGCCTGCTTGATGGTCTCGACGTTGTCGAAGACCATGACCTTGCGAACGGAAATGTGGTTCTGGCGGAAGTAACGGTCGAGTTCCCGCGAAATGGTCAGCTCCCGATCGAAGCTCACGAAATCCTCCCCGTTCAGCTGGCTGGGCTGGACCACTTGCCGCGTCGCCAGGTGATGGTCCGGGTGGCAGACCAGCACCATCTCCTCCCGCCTCAACGGAATCACGTTCAGATCGCGGCTTTCAACCGGATAGGACAAAATGCCAAGATCAGCTTCGTTACTCTGGACAGCTTCATAGACCTTGTCAGGAAGATGGTATTCCAGGCGGATATTGGCCATGGGATAGTCGGCCATGAACTTCTGCATCGCCCAGTTCATGTCGTAGAGCCCAACCGAGTAGATGGCCGCCACCCGGACGGTTCCCTGAACCAGATGACGCGAGGCTTCCATCCCGGCTTTCATGAACTCGAACTGACGCAGGATTTCGCAGAGCCCCTGGTAGCAGATCTCCCCCTCGTGGGTCAGAATGATGGGCCTCCGTTGGCGGTCAATCAGCTGGACCCCCAGTTCACGTTCCAGGCAGCTGACACTCTGGCTGGCCGCGGACTGACTGATCCCATTCATGGCCGCGGCACGCGAGAAACTCCGGCAGCGAACCACATCGCAGAATAATTTGAAGGCCGGTATGTTCATAGAATAAGTCAATCCTTATTCTGAGAATAAGACAGCACGTTTTCGGCCCAGAAACCGCTTTTTTGGCCCCCCTGGACGCCTTGTTTCCCCAGGGCTTCCGATTATATCATTACCTTTACCTTATGAGAATACAAGGGCCCACATGGCTCGGCGGATCGGGCCGGGGCCAGACCGGCCGGAACCATGTGCGCGTAGTGGGCCGGGGGAATCAACTCTTATAAGAGGAAGGCAAGATGTCGTACCTAACCGATGTGCTTAACGACTTAGTGAGGCAGCACCCTGGCCAGCTGGAATTTCATCAGGCGGCCAGGGAAGTCCTGGAGTCGCTCGAGAAAGCGCTGGCCAGAAATCCTAAGTACCAGAAAAACGCGATTCTGGAGCGCTTTGTCGAGCCGGAGCGGGTCATTCTCTTCCGGGTGCCCTGGATGGACGATCAGGGCAAGGTCAGGTTGAACCGCGGCTTCCGCGTGGAATTCAACAGTGCGATTGGCCCTTACAAGGGTGGCCTCCGCTTCCACCCCACGGTGAACCTGAGCATCCTGAAGTTCCTGGGTTTCGAGCAGATCCTGAAGAACTCGCTGACCACCCTGCCCATGGGCGGCGGCAAGGGCGGTGCGGACTTTGAGCCCAAAGGCAAGTCCGATGCCGAGGTGATGCGCTTCTGTCAGTCATTCATGACCGAACTCTGCCGTCATATCGGCCCGAATACCGACGTGCCTGCCGGAGACATCGGCGTCGGCGGCCGCGAAATCGGCTTCCTCTTCGGCCAGTACAAGCGAATCCGCAACGAGTTCACCGGCGTGCTGACCGGCAAAGGCCTCAATTGGGGCGGCTCCCTGATCCGGCCCGAGGCGACAGGATACGGCGCGGTCTACTTCGCCGAAGAGATGCTTAAGACCCGCGGCGACGGCATCGCCGGCAAGGTGTGCACAGTGTCGGGTTCGGGAAACGTCGCCCAATACACCGTGGAGAAGCTGAATCAACTCGGCGGCAAGTGCGTGTCCATGTCCGACTCGAACGGCACGATTTACGACCCGGCCGGGATCAACGAAGAGAAACTCGCTTACGTGATGGAACTTAAGAACATCCGGCGCGGCCGAATCAAGGAGTATGCCGAGAGGTTCGCGGGGGCCAAGTACCAGGAAGACACTCGCCCGTGGGGCATCAAGTGCGATTGTGCGTTCCCGTCAGCCACCCAGAACGAGGTCACCGGCGCCGACGCACAGACACTGGTGAAAAACGGCTGCATCCTCGTCTGCGAAGGCGCCAACATGCCGACGGACCCGGAGGGCGTGGAGGTCTTCCTCGGCAACAAGATCATGTATGGCCCGGGTAAGGCCGCGAACGCGGGCGGAGTCGCAGTGTCCGGTCTGGAAATGTCCCAGAATTCGCTCCATCTGTCCTGGACGCGCGAAGAGGTCGATGACCGACTGCACAAGATCATGAAGGCCATTCACACCGCGGTCGCCGGGACGGCCAAGGCCTACGACGCACCCTCCAACTACGTGCTCGGCGCTAACATCGCCGGCTTCGTCAAGGTCGCCGACGCCATGCTGGATCACGGTCTGGTGTGACCAGGCGGCTTGACCGCATCGTATCCACGCCAGCCGGCAAATACCCGCCGGACAGAAGGTGGCCCCGAGGACCCGCTACCTGCGGCCTCGGGGCCGCTTCTGCTCCCGGAGGGAGGTCCGGCAAGGCCCGCTCGTCCGCCGCCCGGAATCAGCGGTGGTTGATCACGACCGGGCGAGATAGCAGACAACTTCCTGCTTGACGTTGTTCGCATTGAGGTGGATCGCTTGGCGGTCGGTCAGATCGGCGGCATCAATGACCCGGACCACATCGGCGCGCTGAGCAGCGTTCGGCGTCAGCTCCTCCAGACGGTTGGGCAGGCCCTTCAGGAATGCCTCATTGATGAAGTTGCCCTCCCGCCCAGGAAACAGGGCCAGGTAAAGGATCTCGGCTTCGATGAGTTCGTTGAAGAAGTGCGTTCCCAGGGAGACGTCCGGAACAAGACCCTCGTGCATGGCCACGATTTCGCACAGCACCGAGACCCCGCTGATCTCGGCGTAGGAAACCGGGATGCCCAGCGAGGGCATCTTGGTGCCCCATCGCCCCGGCCCGAGGAGCATCACCTTCTGCCTGGATTGGGTCGTCGGGTGACGCATCAGCCGACCGATCAGCCGGGCGACGGCATACCGCTCACTCACCGGCAGACCGCCGTAGGCCGAGGGAACGACATAGATCAGTCGATCAATCACCTCGGCGCGGCTCTGTCCGACCACGGCGCCGCGGGCGGTAAAAACGATGTCCTTCTCGGCTATCACCTGGGGAAGAGCCGTGACCCGGCCCGGATTCGCCACATGCAGGGGGCGGCACTGAACCAGATTGATCCGGTAGTTCTCTCCGTCGAGGAAGTTGACTGTGAACTCCGTGTCCACCGGGCAGGCATAGGCCGCCTCCAGGGCCTCGAGCATCTGACGCATATCCGCCGGGAAGGAGCTGGTCTCAAGCAGCCTCTCGAAGGTCAGCATGTAGGGGACAAGGTCGCGCCTGCCGGTCTCGACGGCGAGTCGTTCGGCCTCCAGATCGCGCGAGGCGAACACCTCCAAGGGCAGGCCCGGGCAGTCCTTGATGACGTCCAGGAACTCCCGCGAAACCAGCTGGCTGCCCTGCCGGTCGAGCACATCCACCTTGTGCTGGGTGTAGCGGCGGATCTGCTCGATATCCGCCTCCGGTCGTTTGCCAGGCACGTTCAGGGCAACCACCCGCGTGTAGTCGTCGTCCGTTCGATCCACGGCCCGCGTGCCCAGCCCAAAGACGAGACGCAGGACGCCAGCCTTCGGGTCAATCTGCTCGTCCCACGCGTAGGGGTTGAACGACAAGGCCACCCCGGCGGCCTGGGGATAGTACAGGTTTTGGTAAAACGTCCCCGACACACGCTGGACCAGCAGCGACATCTGCTCGTCATCGTCGAGCATGCCTCGCCGCAGTCGGTACTGCAGCGCACGTTCGCCCATGGCGCTCGCGTAGATGGTCTTGACCGCGGCGATGAAGTCCTCGAGCCGCTCTTCACGCGACCCCTGGTTGACGCAGAACAGGCTCTCATACTGGCCGGCGAAGGAGTTGCCGAAGGCGTCCTCGAGCAGGCTGCTCGAACGGACAATGATCGGGCTCTGGCCGAAGTAGTCGAGCATGTCGGCGAAATCTCGGCGAATCACCGCGGAGAAACTGCCGGTCAGAATGCGGCGGCGAACCTCCTCCGCCCCCTCCAGGAGTGTCCTTGGGTCACGCTGCTTCTCGCGCAGCCACCAGCATCCGTTCTGGACCAGGTAGGTGTAGAACACGTCTGAGCCGATGAAAAACGAGTCATGCTCCTCGAGCAGAGTCTTCCAGCGGGGATCACTGTGCCGGAGGATCGCCCGGGCCAGCAGCATGCCCACCGACTTGCCGCCGATCAGCCCGGTGCCGATGGTCCGCTTCCAGATGCGGACCAGATCCTCTACAAGGAAGTGCTTGCGGGCCAGTTCGAGCACACGTTCATCGCGGGAAATCAGCATGCGAAGAAGACGATTGAGCAGGTCCTGGAGCTCCTCGTGATCACTGTCGCCCTGCTTGATGTGCTCCAGGAGATGCTCCGCACGCAGGAAGGTGCGGTCCCACACGTCCGGCCGCGTCCGGGCCGCAAGCCACCCGACCTGGGGAACAGACGTGAGTATCTCCGCAATCGTGGGGCTGTCGATCACCGGGGGCATCTCGTCACCCTTCCAGGCGTGAAGCATGTACATGGTGGGGGAGTGCCGATGCTGCACCTTCAGCGGATGGAGGTAGAGAGACCCCTTATACCGGAAAGTGTCGATCATGATCTGCGTCGTGGACATGATCGTCGAGCAGGCATGAAACGAATGATGGTTGCGCAACATCGCGAAACAGGCCAGCCCTCCAACGTCGTAGACGTAGGGACAGATGAGCAGAAAGAAGTTGCCCAGCATCCGATCGCTGTACCAGTCGGCAGCCAGATCCGAAAGACAGTCGAAGATGTAAACGCCCTGGTCGCGGGTGTTGTTGATCACGCTGTGAATCTGGCGAATGACTCGCTCGAACCCTTCGCCGGGATCAAGGCGGACGACTTCCGCGCCAGAATCTTCCGGCAGCAGTGGGGGGTGCTCGGCAAAGCGAAAGTAGATGACCTTCAAGCCGTTCTTGCGGGCCGCCTCGCAGCACGGGCGGACGAACGGCGCATAGTCGGAAACCGAGTCCACCTGCCAGACGATGTTGTCTCCGGGCAGCAGCGCCTTGAGAACGCCGTCCAGGCCCTTGAGCCCAGTTGTCAGTTGCGCGCCCGTCATGTGGTCAGACCTCCTTCGAGCCCGCACTCGGAACCGATGAAGCCGTCCGCAGCGATGATCCGCTCGTAAGCAGCATATCCGGCGGCTTCATTATCGCGGACCAACGCGGGCTGCCAAGCCCAGCCGCCCGCCACCACCCAGCCCGCTGCGACCGGGTCACTCCTCAACGGACAGACCGCGAGCCCCACATCGATCAGCACGCCAGCTCCGCGAGCCACCTGATCGGATGCCAGACCTCTCCCCAAACGCCCATCGGCTGCTGCCGAACGAGGGGTCGGCTTCGGCGGGGCCATGAGCCGCTTCAGTGGCGGCGGCCGCCATCAACCATCCAGGTCATGAAGAACGCGTCAGGACACTCCAACGGCGAGTGACCGGCCACATTCCCACCTGGGCCAGACGCTCACCCACCTCTCAGCATGTGGACCGCCCCCCGGGCAGAACCGCCGGCGTCGGCCTGAGCATGAACAACGCCGCCCAGGACCGCGACTGCCAGGTCACAGCCGATAATCCCACCAGGCATGGCCGCCCCGCTCAAGATCCACGCATCCGTTGACCGCCATCGGACCCCGGACCGAACCAAAACCCTTCGCCTGGCCGATTTCCGTTCTGCTCTGCTTGAAATCTTCGCTTGTTCGGGGTATCATCAAGAGGTGGGAGTCTGGAGACACGTCAGAGAGGGGGACGGCCAAGCGGTGGCGCCCGAGTTATCCTGGGTTGCCACGGAGACAACCGTTGGCCGGCTCCACGCGGTGAGATCCAAGAAGACCCCGGAGTGGCTTGCGATGGGGGGGAGGCTTATTGCCATGAGGACTGTGAAAAGAGGGCTCCGCCGGGTGCACGGCGTGGCGGTGCTGGCGGCTGCGGCATCCTGTCTGGGGCTTGCCCCAGGAACACACGCGGAGGTTGCCAACCCCAGCTTTGAAGACGCACTCAACGGATGGGTCGTCAAGGCGGGGAGTATCGTTACCCCCCTCGCTGACGGCCAGGGCGGATTCGCCCTCCTCGACGAGGCTGGGACGACGGGGGCCGTTGCTTCTAGTTCGCTCTATCAGGATTTCGTGATCGACGAAACCGGCACGCTCGTGTTCGAGTACGTGCTGGTCGTCGCCGGCGATTTCGTCGGAGGCAGCGCTCTGCCCGACGCTTTTACCGCCCGGTTGCTCGATCCGGATACACTCGCCCCGCTCATCTACACCGCCGGGGTGAACGACTACTTCTACAATGACTCGCCCGGCAACATCGACTTCGACCCCCTGATCGTCACTCGGACGCCTTCAACCACTCGAGACGGTTGGTTCACCGTCACGGCCACCATCGCCACGCTGGCCCCCGGCACCCGCGTTCGGCTGCAGTTCGACCTGCTCGGCACCGGTACGGCCGACGGCCAGGTCACCGTGGTCGGCGTCGACGGCATTCAGGTCACGCCCGGGGGGGGCGTCGACCAGTGCCCGGGCGATCCCGGCAAGACTGCACCCGGGGTATGTGGCTGTGGAGTCCCCGACACGGATCGCGACGGCGACGGCGTGCTCGATTGTCTCGACGGCTGCCCGGACGACGTGGCCAAGGCTGCGCCCGGGGTGTGCGGGTGCGGCGTGCCCGATACCGACTCTGACGGCGACGGCAGCCCCGATTGCAGCGACCCCTGCCCGCGCGATCCAACGAAGACCTTGCCGGGAACCTGCGGTTGCGGCGTGGCCGAGACCGACGGCGACGGCGACGGCACGCCGGATTGCGTCGACAGTTGCCCGAACGACCTCGCCAAGATTGCCCCGGGCGCCTGCGGCTGCGGTGTGGCCGATGCCGACACCGATGGTGACGGGGTTGCAGATTGCACCGACACCTGCCCGGACGACCTCAACAAGACCGCACCGGGGGCCTGCGACTGCGGGGTGGCGGATGCGGATTCCGACGCGGACGGCACGCTCGATTGCCGGGACGGCTGCCCTGATGATCCGTTCAAGACCGAACCGGGTGCTTGTGGCTGCGGCGCCGCAGAGGCCGACGCCGACGCGGACGGCGTCCTTGATTGCCTCGACAACTGCCCGGTCAATCCCAACCCCGGCCAGGAGGATGCCGACAGCGACGGCATGGGCGATGCCTGCGACGCCGACACGGCCCGACCCGATCCATCCATCACCCACGAGGAACGCCGGATCGTGACCGTGATCTCCCATTTCAACGCCTGTGGGGCAATGGGCGCCGCTCCCTTGCTGTGCATGCTGCTGGCCTTGCTGGCACTCAAGTGCACGGCAGGATCATCGAACAAGAAGTGATCCCGCCGCGGACGAACAGGCGGCAGGTACCCGACCGACGAGCGCGCGGTCTCCTGCAGCCCCGGGGCGCTCCCTGGCTCGCTCTCGTTATGGCCGGCAATCCTCCGAGTTCATGCCGGCGGCGGACCGACCGGGCGAGTGTCCACCCTGGGTGTCCAGTTGTCCAAGATTCCGTCCTGGACACAGAAGATGCTGGGCCGGTGGTACGGCGCGTCTTTGCCCCAGAACCAGGAATCGAATCCCATGGTCTGCCTGATCTGGCTCTTGTTGGTGACCGCCGCTTGCGGATAGACACCCACGGCCAAGACGTGCCGGCCGGCCGGGCTTATCGCGGAAACCCCTACGGCCAGACGACCCACGCACCAGCTACGCAGCAGATCGTTCTGTGTGGCCTGGTAATTGGCGACATACTGGACGAATTGGGTCGCGTGGCTGTGACACTCCCAGGTCCTCTTCCCGCGGCTCAACAACTTCCAGACGTAACCTCCCTGCCGGTACTCGAAGTTGCTCTCGTTGGCCCAGAACCAGTCATCAAACAGGCCCCACAGCAGGTAGACCTCGTATTCGCCCCGGGGGTCGTTCCAGCTGACTCGGCATGCAAGTCCGGCGTAGCCCGGGAAGATGCGTTCCTCACTGTACTTGCGGTACGTGGGACAGCCGGCCACGATGAAGCCATACCAGATCACAATGGCCAGCACGGCCAGAATGGTCAGTACGCCGGCAAGCGAGAAGAAGGCGTGACCGCTCGGGTCGATCTTGTTCACCGGGTCGTTTGAGCAGTAAAGATACTTGTGCAGCGAAGCCGGGTCCCAGATCGATCCTTCCCAGCTATCCATGGTCGTGAACCGGCCCAACGACGCGTTGTAGTAGCGGGCCCGCAGATAGTAGAAGCCCGTGTTCGGATCGTACTGCTCTCCCGTATAGAGGTAGTTGTTGACCGTGCTGCCGGTGCGATTCAGCAAGACGCCGAAGGCATCGTACGTATAGCTGTCACTGACCGTCCCGTCCGCGCCAGTCAGTTGTCGGGTCGAACCCTGACCATCGCAGTGATAGTAGCTGGTCCCCGCTCCCGGACGTTTCATGCTGATGAGGTCGTCGCCATAGACATAACTGACTTCCTGGATTCCGTCGTTCTCGACCAGCACCCTGGCGAAGGGCTGTGTCTTGTCGATGATGTACCGGGTGGTCACGCCATTGGTCGTCATCCCGGTACGGATGCCGTCGGCATCGTACGCATAGGTCGTCGCTTTGGCGCCCTCTGTGACCCGGGTGAGTCGGTCCTGGCTGTCGTAGCTGTAGATGGTGGCATTGGTTCCCTCCTGGCGGCTGAGCGTATTGCCGTTGGGGTCATGGGTGTAGTAGACGGTGGTAGGTGAGCCGGGGTCCGCCGCAAGGCCCGCCGACGCCACCGCGTTGTAGAGCGTCGCCTCGATATTGACTCCCCACACTACCTCTGGACCGATCACGAAGGTGGGAAGCAGGAAAGCCGCCACGGTCTGCAGGAGGATGCGACGACGGTGCATGCCTCGGCCCTGCTTCGCGGCCCCAGGCCACAGAATCGTCAGCGGCAGCAGCAGCGTGGCCATGGACACCGCGAGGAACGCCCCCCGGATCCCGCCGGCCCGCGGGGACAGACTCGCCCCCGCATACTGGGTACCACGCCCGCCGACGTTGCCCTCGGCCAGGGTGACCACCCGGCTTTCCTGAATCAGCCGGTCGTTCGCATCGTAGACGTACGTGACCACCGTCTCCGAACCTGTGGTCGTGATCTTCTGAGACAGGCGGTTACCCACCCCGTCGTATGTGTACACCAGAGTCGCGGTCCCGGTAAGCGGATCGTTGATCTTCTCCTGCACAAGACGATAGAGCACATCGTACGCGTAGTCCACCGTACGCCCGGTGTGCTCCACGACTCGGGTTCGGTTGCCCGCCGGACCGAGCGTGTAGTCGTAGCTCGAAAGGACCTCGCCATTCGGCTTGCGGTTGACGAGCCGCGTGAGCCGGTTCAACGCGTCGTAGGTGTACTCCGTCGTGGTGCCGTTGGGCCTGGTTACGCCCGCTCGGTTGCCCACCGCGTCATAGGAGCAGCTGGTCACGCCGCCGTCTGGATCGACCACGGTCGCCAGACGGTTCAGTTCATCGTACGTGTACGTCGTCGTTCCCGCCGACGTGTGCACCGATGTGCGGTTGCCTGACGGATCATACGTGTAGGTGACGATGTCGCCGCTCGGATTCGTCTGCCGGACAAGGTGGTCACTCAGGTCGTACTCGTAGGATGTGGTGCCTTGGGTATCGGTGACCGTCAGGACTTTTCCGGAAGGACTGTGGACATAACGCACCTCCGAACTGTCCGGAAGCGTCTTGACTGAGAGCATCTGGCCCTGGTCATAGCCGAGAACCGTCGTCCGGCCCATGAAGTCGGTGATCGATTGGGCCTTCCCGGCGGCGTCAAACGTGGTCGTCGCCGACATGCCCAAGGGCAGAGTCCTCCGCGTCCGCCGCCCCAGGCTGTCGTACTCAAACCTGGTCACCCGTCCTGCCGCGTCGGTTTGGGCGACCTGATTGCCCAGTTCGTCGTAGTCGTAGCGGGTCACATGACCGGCCGGATCGGTGACCGCTACCAGATGGGCGCTCCCATCGTACGTGAAACGCGTGATCGCACCCGCCTGGTCGGTCTCGGCGACTCGCTGGCCCGCCACGTCATATTCCGTGGAAACCGTGGAGCCGTCGGCGAAAACGGTGCGGACCTTGCGGTTGGCTGCATCATACTCAAAACGAGTGACGGAGCCGCGCGCATCCTTCACCTCGATGACATTGCCCGCTCGGTCGTACTTGAATGACGTCACGTGCCCGAGGGCGTCGGTTTGGGAGAGTCTCCGCCCGGCCTCATCGTAGGTGTACCGCGTCACGTTACCGCGCTGATCCACAATCCGAATCAGCCGCCCCGCGGCATCGTACTCATTCTGGGTCGAGGACCCGTCCGGGTACTCCGTGCGCGTGATCCGGCCGACTTCGTCCCGGATGTAGTGGAGTGTGCGCCCGGCCTGGTCGGTCGACGAAACGAGGCGGCCCTCGGCGTCGTACGCGTAGGCGAGGGTCGTCCCATTCTCGTACGAGACACGGGTGACCTTGCCGTGAGCCTGGTACTCGAAATTGGCGCGAGTCCCGGTCTTGGCGGCAATGGCTGAGACCTGTCCCGTAAGACCATACTCCGTCTTGGTGACCCGTCCCTGAGTGTCTTTCTCCTCCACCAGCCGACCGGTCCCGTCATAACTGAACTCCGTGGCGACGGTCTCCGGCCCTGCAGGCGTTGTTCGCGTCTGGAGCTGGCGCCGTTTGTTGCCGTTGGCGTCGTACACAAGCGCTGTCGTATGTCCGTCCGGATTCGTCTCGCTGGTCTGGTTTCCGGAGGTGTCGTAGGTATACCGCGTGACACGTCCTATCGGGTCGGTCATGCTGGTTCGGTTGCCCGCCGGGTCAATGGTGAAGGCGGTGATCGCTCCGGTGGGACCGACGATCGAGGTGACATTGCCGCGATCGTCGTAGTTCGTGGTCGTCGTGTTGCCGTTGGGATCCGTCTCGGTCAGCAGATCGCCCCGGCTGTTGTACTGGTAGCTGACGCGATTGCCCGCCGCGTCGGTAGCGCTGAGCGTCCTGTTGTTCGCGTCGTAGGTGTAGCTCTTGACGTGCCCGAGTGGGTCGGTTTCGCTGAGCTTGTTGTCTCGATCGTCGTAGGTGTACGCCGTCCGCTGCCCAAGCGCGTTGGTGATGGAGGCGATGTTGCCGCGGGTATCGTATTCGTAGACGGTTGGATGACCCAGTCGGTCGCGAACGATCTCCTGGCGGGTGTCGACTTGATGCTCAAATTCGGTCCGGTGGCCCTGGGCGTCGATGGAGGCGATCAGACGCCCCTGATCGTCATAGATGTTGCGCGCCAGGCTGTTGCCGTTCGGATCGATGATTTCAAGCAGATAGTGATGCTGGTCGTAGGCGAAGCGAGTCACACTGCCCGCCTGATTGGTCACGCTGACCAGGTCCCCCCGATCGTCGTACTGGTAGGTGATCCGGCCTCCGTTGGGGTCGACGATGGCGGCCAGGCGATCCTGAGCGTCGCGCTCGAAGAGGACTCCCTTGCCGGAGGAATGTGTGATTCCGCTGCGCGTGATCTGGATCGTGTTGTTGTTCAGATCCTTGATCGCGGTGAGGTCGGACGTGGGGCTGTTGGGCGCGCCGCTCAGGGTGAACTCCTGGCCCTCCAGCGTGGTGATGCGATAGCTCGTTGGATCGAAGAGGTCTCCACTGTAGAACACCAGGTCACCTTCCGAAGGCGCGTCGGCATCGATCGGCGGACCACCGGTGTACATGCCCGAAGTGTCACCCAGCACCACCAGCTTGGAGGTCGCCGGGGCAATGGGATCGAACCTGACCGAGTTGAAATACTCCAACGGGAAGAACATCTGGTCCGAGGGAACCACCCTCATAACGAATTGCTCGACGCGGCCGTCGGGCCAGGTGATTGAGACGATGTGGGCCCGTTTGGGCACGAGCACGAACCGGTTCATGCCGGCGAGCCCCCGGACAAGGTGTTGCTCCCAGTCCTTCCCGGCGGGCTTGTTCTTCTTGATCCGCAGGCTCGTGATGTCCAGGGTCCAGCCGAATCCGAACTCGCCCTGGGTCTTGTCACGGCTCTCATAGGTCCGGGTCAAGGTGATGGGGATACCCGAAACCGGAATGTCGAGATCCACAAAGCTGATGGAGAAGTTACCCAGTTTCAGATTGCCGGCGACGGAGTAACCCGTGGTCACCTCGTTGACGTTCCCATTCGTGTCCTCGGCCCGCAACCGCACCTCGTACATGCCGTTCATCATCAGGGTGGTGTCCAGCGTGCCAAGCGTGCCACCGACCACCGAGGTGTAGCCGGTCGCGAGCTCGATGTACTCCTCGGTGCCCACCGAGCGATAGGCCAGCGTGTACTTGTAGAGGTTGTCGTCGCTGGCCGTGCCCACGATGGCCGTCGGGGCCTTCAGTTCTGCGTCCGCTGCCGGCGAGGTGATCGCCACCGTCGGGGCGACACTGTCGCCTGGCGTGCGGGCGTAGAAGTCCGTCGTGCCCTTGCCGACGTGGCCGGCCAGGTCGGTGGCCGTCGCCCGGGCCACAAACGCGCCCGGGGCCGCCGGCGTGAACACCGCCTGCCCGTCCGTAGTCAGGGCGATCGGAGCGTCATTCACGGTCAGCGCCAACGCGGTCACGATCAGATCGTCGGTGGCCTTCACCGTGAGCGTCACCGGTTCGCCCGGGTTCACCGTTCGCGGAGCGGCCGTAACCGTCACCTCCGGCGCATACAGGTCGGCGTCGGCGCCGGTGTAGACCGTCAGCGTGTAGTTCTGCCGGGCCTCGGCATCCAGACTGTCGCGAACGACCACGACAACCGGGTGCGGACCGACTTGGGCGGCCGTCGGCGTCCAGGTGATCACTCCCGTCTGGGCGTCGATGGCCATGCCTTCAACCGGTTGGTCGAGCGCGAAGCCGAGTCGGGACATCTCCGCATCCGTGGCCTTCACTTCGTAGCGGTAGGGCATGTCCACCACCGCTCGCGTCGACGGCGACGAGACAATCTGCGGCGGCTGGTTGACCCGGACCTCGAGCTCATACGGCTGCATCGTCCAGGCACCGTCGCTGTCCGTCACCTTGATAGTCACGGGGTGGCGGCCGACGTCCTCCGCCGTCGTTGCCCAGCCGATAGCACCGGTGGCGGCATCGACGGTCATACCCGCCGGCGCAGTCTCCAGGGCAAAGGAAAGGGCATCGCCATCATCGTCGCTGGCCACGACCACATACTGGTAGTTCTGACCGGCCATGACCGTCGTGATGGCGGTCGATACAATCCGCGGAGCCCGGTTGGTGCCGTCCGCGGAAACGGTCACGTGGAACGACTGTTGGGTGTATCCGCCTTTGCCGTCCTCCGCCCGCAACACCACCGGGTGGGTGCCGAGCTGGGTGGCCTGGGGTGTCCACTCGATCAGGCCGCTCGCCGCAATGACGACCATACCGTCGGGGGCCGTCACCAGACTGTACGTGATCGAATCTCCGTCATCGTCCACCGCCTTCGCCGGGTAGCTGTACGCCGCGTCCGCCTGGGCTGCCGTGACGGGTGCGGAGATGAACCGTGGAGACGTGTTGCCGCCCGCCTGGGAAACGGTCAGGGCGTAGCTCTGGATCGCCCATCCACCCTTGCCGTCAGTGGCTTTGACGGAGACCTCGTGAACGCCGAGATCGGCCACACCGGGTGTCCATCCAATCAGCCCGGTGGTCGCGCCGATGGTCATGCCGCTGGGCTTCGTTTCAAGGACGTAGACCACCGGGTCCAGGTCCGGATCGACAGCTACGACCTGATAGGCGTAGACCTGATCGACTCCGGCCGCCAGCGCCGGCGTCGAGGTGATGTCCGGCGAGCGATTCTCGCCGGTCAGGGATACGGTCAGTGAGTACTGCTGCTCACCCCAGCCGCCACGTCCGTCGTCCACGCGAACGGTCACATCGTGTCGGCCGACCTGCTCTGCGCTCGGCGTCCAGGTGAGCTGCCCGGTGGCCGAGTCAATGCCGGCGCCAACTGGAGCTTTCACCAGCGTGAAACGCAGGGCGTCGTTGTCCGGGTCGGTGGCGGCGACGGGATAGACGTACATCTCGTCCACCCGGGCGGTGAACGGCGGCGTGGAAGTGATCCGCGGCGGACTGTTGTCGCCGTGCAGCGAGACCGTCACGAAGTAGGTCTGGACGGCATACCCGATGCGCCGGTCGTCCACTTTGACGTGCACTTCGTGGCTGCCGATCTGGGCGGCCGTCGGCGTCCAGGTCACCAGGCCGGCGTTGGTGTCGACGGCCATTCCGGGAGGAGCGAGGAGCAACGCGTAGAACAGGGGGTCGCCGTCGAGGTCCTCCGCAATGACCTGGTAGCGGTATTGCTGATCCACCTGGGCCGAGAAGATCGGTGTCGAAGTGATCTGCGGCAGCGTATCGTGGCCCAGTTCGGACACGAAGAGAGTGTATACCTGGGTGACAAAATGTCCGCGATCGTCATCGACCCGAATGATGACCGCGTGATTCCCGAAATCGCCCTCGCGGGGAGTCCATTGAACGGCTCCGCTAGCCGGGTCAATGGTCATGTCCTCCGGTCCTTCGATCAGGCTGAAGACCACGGGGTCGCCGTCCGGGTCGCTCCCCACGACGTCGTACGTGTACGGCTCGTCGACCGTCGCGCGGTCTTCGGGCGTGGAGGTGATGATCGGCCCGACATTCACCTCGGCGACCGTGATCTCGAACGATTGCTGCACCGTCTCTATGCCATCGCTGACCGCGACGGTGACGGAGTGCGGGTTGGCTGTCGCTGCGGTCTGGGGCACCAGCCAGTCGATCAAGCCGGTCCGCGGGTGAATGTTCATGCCGCCGGGCGTAGTGACCAGCGAGTAGGTCAGCACGTCCAGGTCGGCGTCGGTCGCAACGACCGAGTAGCGATAGACTTGGCCCTCGACGCCGGCGGTCGCCGGTTCGGAGGTGATCTCGGGAGGTACGTTCACCGCCCGGACGAAGACCTGGTACACCTGGCTGGCGAGATGCCCGGCCGGGTCGGTCACGCTGATTTCCACGATCTGGGGATTGTGGGCGGCCGCATCCTGCGGGGGCCCCCACTGGATCAGGCCCGTCGAACTGATGGTCATTCCCGTCGGTGCGCGCGGCAGGGCGTAGACCAGTTGGTCGTCGTCGGGATCCTCCGCGACCACCTGGTATTCATAGAGCGCCCCCTCGACCGCGCCATAGATCGGCTCGGAGACGATCCGCGGCGGCATCTCCTGGGCGGTGACCTGGATCTGGAACGTCTGCACGGTCCGGGCCCGCAACGGATCGGTTGCAGTGATGATGACCGTGTGCGGGCTGCCTGCCGCCGCGGTCTGAGAAGGAATCCACTCAATGACCCCCGCAACAGGGTTGACCTTCATGCCCTCCGGACCCTGGATGAGCGTGTAGGCGACCGTTTCACCATCGTGATCGGTCGCCTGGGCTCCGTACCGGTAGTAGACCCCCTCCGTGGCTGCGGTCACTGGCACCGTGATGAACGAAGGTGCGCCATTTCGGTTTTCAACTTCTATCTGGAAGATCTGCTCTGCCTGGCAGTCGGGTGTGGCCGTGGCCACGGTCACCTTGACCGTTCGCGCACCCGCCGCATGGTAGGGCGGCGTCCAGGAAATGAGTCCCGATGGGCTGATGGTCATGCCTGCCGGTGCCGTTGCCAGAGAAAACGCCGTGACTGCACCGTCCGCGACCACTTGATACGTGTAGGGCTGACCTTCCGCGGCGGCGAGCACAGGCTCGGACGTGATCCGGGGAGGCGCTTCGCAGCCCACCGCGGTCAACACGTAGTCCTGCCCGGTCACATGCCCGTGATCGTCCGTGACGGTCAATCGAATCTGCCGCCCGCCGGGTGCCGTCGGTGTCCATTGGACAAGCCCGTTTGAGCTGAGGGTCATGTCCGTCGGAGCTTCCGTCAGGGCATAGCTGATCGGGTCGCCGTCCGGATCGCTTGCCTGCACCGGGTAGGTGTAAACAGCATTGATGATGGCGGTCGTGATCGGCGTGGAAGTGATCGTCGGGGCAACGTTCACTGCGCTCACCGTGATCTCGAAGGCCTGCTGGGCGGTACTGCCTGGCATGCCGTCGTCAACCACGACGGTGACCGGTTGGGCGCCCGCCGCCTGCTGGCCGGGCATCCAGTCGACGAGGCCGCATAGCGGATGAATGGACATGCCGGCCGGGGGGGCGATGCCGCCGGTCGCCGTCAGTCCGAAACGAATCGGGTCGCCGTCGTCGTCCACCGCGACGACCTCATAGCGGTACCGCTGCCCCTCGGTCGCGGTCACCACCGGCGCGGATGTGATCCGCGGAGGCGAGTTGAACAGATAGGCGAACGCGTCGAAGGTGAAGGCCACATCCTGAGGGCCCTGGAACTCGACCCACTTCGGTCCGACACTCGCTCCCGCGGCCAGGGTGTTGTTCGTCAACAGGCTGCTGAAATCTACGTACGCAATCTGCCTTTCGGGCTCGCTGGGGTGCGGCACCGTGCCGCTCGCGTTCAACAGGACGACACTGGACGGATTGATGTCCGAGAATGCCAGGCCGATCGGGCCGGTCATCGGCACAGCGCTCTGGTTCAGAAGCGCAAACTGGGCCATGTGCACGTGTCGAGCTACGTCGTAGTCACGCCGGCCAACAATGACCTTCATGCGCGTGTCAGCGTAGACCCTTGGGGTGTCGGCAGCGCTGATCTGCACCACCTTCGTGCCGATCGCGGCCGCTCCGTTCTTGTCCGTGACCCGAACGGCCACCGCGTAAGTGCCCTGGGACACATAAACATGCTCCTGGGCGGCGCCGGTGTCGCCCGAAGGATTGAACTCCGTAGAATCGAAGTCCCAGTCCCACTCGACGGCCTCAACCTCGCACGCGGAAGCGACCAGGGCGTCGAACAGGCCAAGCTGGCCGGCCGCTCGCTTGTCCGGGCCGATGACGGTCACTTGCGGCGTGGAATCACCTACCGTCACTTGCACCTGTACCGCTTGACTCGACAACAATCCATCCGAGACAATCAGACCGACGGTGTAGACCCCGGCCGTGTCCCATGTGTGTGACGGCGCTGGTCCGGTGGCGTCGTCATACTCTCCGTCGCCGTCAAGATCCCAGGCATAGGTTATCGCATCGCCGTTGGCGTCCGACGACGCTGTTCCGTCAAGCTGGAGGGGCCGGCATTCAACCGTGTCGTACGGCCCGCCCGCATGGGCGATCGGCGCAATGTTGCCGCTGACGGTCACCGTGGTGTAAACAGGAACCGAAGCCAGTTTCGTCAATTCGGCGTGAAGAACAGCATTATCCCACACCCGCAGACCGATGTTGTAGACGCCGGGGGTGTCGAAGGTCCACGAGACTCGCGGGCAGGCCCGGGCCGCGGGACAGTCGACGGCCGCGTCCGGATCCTCGAAGTCGTATCCGTCGCTGCCGTTGAAGTCCCATTCCTGGCGGGTGATGAAATCGCCGGGGTCAATGTCGTACGAGCCGCTCGCGTCCGGCTGGAAGGGCACACCCGCCGTAGCCTGGTAAGGACCTCCGATCACTCCTATCGGGGGGTGCGGCGGCTCGGCGATGGTGACCTGCCGGACATCGGTGTCCGTCTGCCCGATGTCGTCGGTCACACGCAGCCGGGCCGAGTAAACCGTCGGGTACACAATCGCCGGATCGAAAGCGTAGATGTGCTGAACGGTCGGCTCGACGCCCACGTATTCATACGCTCCGTCCCCGTCGAAGTCCCACTCGTACTGGACCACCAATCGGACCGGGTCGGTGTGGTACGACAACGAACTGTCAAAGGTCAACGGCCGATCGAAGGCCCAGACCACGTCGTCGCCGGCCATTGCCACCGGTGGACGGGTGAAGAGCGTCGGGGTCAGTATCGTGACCTGCCAGGCCGAGGCAAAAACGCGACCGTAATAGTCCGGCCATCCGCCGTCGGTCTGCTGCCGGTTGAGGATGTACTTGGTCAGACCCGCGGTCAGGTGGTCATACCAGTCCATCCCCGTCGCGGTCAGTTGGGTCACCGGCTGCGGCTGAGCCAGCCGCATGGCCTTGGCAAACGCATACCACGCGTAGACGTTGTTGGTCTTCTTCCACCACTCCCAGTTGTTGGCGATCCATGCTTCCGCCGTCTTCCATCGGTTATCCTCGACGGTCTTGCCGCAGAAGGCCAGCTGCACCATGCCCGAAGGAGTCGTCGCCTCACCGTTGCCGGCCCCAGTGTAGCCAAACCCCGTACCATTGTAGCTTCGCGTGAGCCAGGCATCATTGCGGTCCTTGACCCAGGCGGGAGCATCCAGCCCAAAGGCTATCCGGGTTCCCATGAAGCCGATCGCCGCCCATTGGCAGGCGGAGTTGTCTTCATCCGAGTTCCAGGAGTATCGCCAGCCGCCGATGTCCGTCTGACCCCAGGCATACTGATCGGCCATCTCCCGGGCGATTTCGCGATACGTCCGTCCTGACGTGATCGCGTCGCCTCGGCAGGCCATCAGGTCGGGTGCGCCGCTGGCCGCAATCGCATCCATCACCATCCCGCCTTCGTAGATCGGACGGTCCGAGTTGACCGAAAGACCGACGGTGTTCGCGTTCGAATCCGGATCGCCATAGGTCTGCGGACCAATCCAGTAGCGGGTCAGACCGGTGAACATCGTGTCCAGGGCCCTGGACACATCCTCGGCGTACGGATCCTGTTCCGCCAGCCGGGTGGGCACGTGCCCGTTGATCTCCATCGCGTGAATGGTCGATGCCGTCGAACCCATCCAGTAGCCACCGTACGAACGCCAGGAGTAGTCGACGTTGCCCGTACCGCCGATGGTCTGATTCTTGTGCAGCCACCACAGCCCTTCATCGATCGCCGTATTGACCTCAATGGTCAGATCGCGGGCGTGAATCTCGACCGGGTAGGTGTCCACCAGATCACCATGCTGCGGATCATGAATCGTGAGCGTGGCCGTATACAAGGCGCCCGCAGGTCCACGGTACGTGTGGCTCGCTTCAACCGCCCGCTTGTCGCTCACGGTGCCCGTCGCCGGGGCATTGCCGTCCCCAAAATCCCAGTTGTAGGTGAGTTGATTCGCCGCCGTATCCGTGAAGACCACGGCCTTCACCCGCGTCTGCAGCCCGTCCCAGACCGAGTGCGGTACCTCCCGGCCGCTCCGCCGATCGTATTCCCAGGGAACGCAGACGGCCATCGCTTCAATCGTCGCCGTGGTTGCGGCCGTACCCGTCTGCCCGACATGATCCTCAACCGTCAGCGTCACATTATACGTGCCCGCGGCCGCGTAGACGTGCTTGACATAACGACCGGTCGCCGTTCCTCCGTCGCCAAAGTCCCACGCGTAATGGGTGATCGCGACGTCGTCATCCGAGCTCAGGGCATCGAAGGCCACAATGGCACCCAGTGGGCCATGGTAGGGCCCCCCGCAGACCGCCGTCGGCACTTGGCCGTCAATCCCGATTGACGTTGTGTCCGTGCCCGTCTGGCCGGTGGCGTTGGTCACCGTGAGCCTGGCTTCCCCTGCCGCCGCGATCCAGCACTCCGCCACATCGCCCGCCAGACTCTTCGTCGGATGGAACAGGTCATCCATCGACACCGAGGCGGAATAAACAGTGAGGCCGACGACAAAGCCGCTCGCTCCGCCATAGGTTGAGTCATAGAGCGGGAGCCATTCCGAGCAGCCGGGCGGACGAATGGAGTAACTCGCGCCGGTCACCGGCTTGACATCGATCCTGACTTCGTAAGTCGTGCCGGTCGAGTAGTAGCCCACGTGGCCGCGGTCGCTTCCATCCTCGTAGATGTGGAGATACCCGTTGTCCCTGAAGTAGATCGCATAGGGCATCACCGTATAGCTCGTCGATGCGACGTTGTGCTTGACACCCCACATCGCGTGGCACAGCGAGGGACACGTGACTTGGGCCTGGATCCTGATCCCCTCGGCACGATCAAGCGGTTCCTGAGTGAAGGCGTAAGATGGTCCCCAGCTGTTCTTGCCGGCGACGGTGACGTTGTCGTTCTGCACCGTGTTGGCCGCGTTCCAGCGGGCGGTATCCAGCGTCGCTCCGTCAAACGTTTCCTTGCGGAACAGGTGTCCTTCCCACAAGTAGGAGACGATCGCGTTGCCCGGATCGCCGGCGTGCGAGCCCCGGCCATCCAGCGTCACTGGCCACAGACCGCCCAGAACGTCCTGGACCGCAGACTCGGCCACCCTGTACGGTCCACCCGCTTCCGCCGTGGGCCCGGGACCACTCAGCATGATCTGGAACAGTCCGAAATCGTCCAGGTCCACGTCACCGTCGTGATCCAGATCAGCATCGCCGCAGGACGGATCCGATGGGGTCAGCCCTGCACCGGAAAGGCAGGTCGTGAAATGCAGCAAATCGTCGAGATCCACGTCCCCGTCATTGTCGAAATCGGCTGGCGAGAGCCCCGCGGCCGCAGGCGGAGCTTGGGCCATGCCCGCGCTTGACGCAGCAGCGTGAGGGGTCGGGGGCACCGTCGCCTTGGAGGGCGCGACCTTCGAAGCGTCATCAGCCGCGTTCGCTGACGAGCTCTCGGCCGGGGCAGGTGCTAACCCCTGCCCGACAAACGTCTGGGGTGCCTTCGGGCTTGCCCCGTAGTCTGCCGAAGGATACTGGAAGCCGGAGGACGCCGTCGGGCCGGGTGCCGTCGGCGCCGGATCGGCCGCAACGACGGGCGAAAGCCCGCCGGCCTGGAAAGCGAGTACGGCTGCGAGGGCGAATACGCAACCGGCAACGCGTGATCCAAACATGACGTTTTCGGACACAAATGGAAGAGTCATGGCTGCGCCTCTGGCCCAATGTGAATTGAAATCGGCCCCCGTAGTTCGCTTCTGTTTCCCGTTCCGTTTGCCCGTGCGGCACTGCGGAAGACAGTGATCCCTCCATCGAATCACTTGCGAGGATCCCTCCATTGAATCACTTGCGAGATCAAGATGCAAGCGACCGCCGCCAATCCTAAAGCGCGACTTGAAGCCGCTTCCGCCGGCAACGTTTCTTCCCCCACTTGATATCGGTTTGCAGGCCTGGGAATCTGTGACCTTACGGGGTGCTAATTGCGCCAAGATCCGTCCGAAATTCCGCCCAGATTCGTAGATAGTCGCGGCTCAGCAAGCCCGGCTGAAGCCCGAAACCGCCTGCCAGCGCAGTCCGGTTTCTCATGCCAGCGGCCGTGATGGCCTCAGCGAGCGGATCGCCAACCTGCCCTTCTCAGTACTGGGAAGCGGCTATCCCGCCCGGTTTGGCTGACACGGATAGGCCCCGCAAACTCCCTTGTTTCGGGCTGCACCCGATCGACAGGGACACCCTTACCTCGCAACGGCAAGTGCCCAGTGACGTCCGAGTGGGGGGGGCTGCTCGGCCACACGGTCTTCCGCCTGCAAGTACTCCATTCACGAGAAGCTACATCGCGTCTTGTGACCAGTAACGAGGCTTGCAGCTGGTTGGCAACTCACAGGGTACTCGAGAACAGGTCACTACCATGTGACCATTGACCAGCTCAGTGACCAACTCCAACGGGGCGGGCCCAGCTGACTCCCTCGACCCCGGCTTCCACGGTGACGGTTCCGCTCGTCGCCACGTTAAGGTGAAAGGGGATTGTCGCTCGCGGCATGCCTGGCGAGGTACAGGTCAAAGACCATCCGCGCAACCTGTGGTTCGTCCCCGGTCTCAAGGGCGGACCGCATCTGCGACCTGGCCCGCTCGATGGTCTCCTTGCCTCGGCCCGTGGTCGCGGGCAGACCGAGTATCTCGGGCCGGACAATCGGGTAGCCCGTCTGCCGGAGGAACTGCATGACGCCATTGAGGGGGAGGCGACGGTGCCCGCCTGCGGTTCGAAATGAGGGGACGGTGCCTTTGTCGCACCAGCGTTTGAGCGAGGCCTCGCTTACCCCGATGCACCGGGCGACCTGTTTGGGCGTGAGGAGATCCTTCATGATTCAGCGTCCTGAACGATTTGAATGATTCTACATCGAAGCTCCATGACCGGCAAGCCCTCCCAAGTCTTGTCCCAGGATAGTCCAGCACCCATCTCAGCCTAATGCAAGCTGCAGAAATAAGTTATGATCACAAGGCGAGCCCGTGAGCGTTTTGAACGATTTTCTACTTGCTTTTGGCTTCGGCGACCCTATAGTAGCTCATGAACCATTTGAACGACTTTGGAGGCCGACATGATCGCTGAACACCGGACTATAGCAGTACTCGAACCTGACGATCGCGTAACCGGTCGACATGCTAACCCAAGCACCTTCATCGATCTGGAACGGGCCGAGATGGCCGTGAGGAGCTTGCTCATCGCTCTCGGCGAGGATCCGGAGCGCGAAGGACTTGCGGACACTCCCCGACGCGTCGCGAAGATGTACCGCGAACTCTTCGCCGGCGTCTCTGCGGATCCGGCTGTGCACCTGAAGCGGGTCTTCCACGAGCAATACGACGAGGTCGTCCTGCTGAAAGACATCGACTTCCACAGCTTGTGTGAGCACCACCTTCTGCCGTTCCACGGCAAAGCCCACGTCGCGTACCTGCCAAACGGGAAGGTCGTGGGCCTGTCAAAGCTTGCCCGTACGGTCGATGCGTTCGCCCGCCGGCCTCAGGTCCAGGAGCGGATGACCTGCCAGATCGCGGACGCCCTGATGGAGCACCTGGACCCGAAGGGCGTTGTGGTGGTCGTCGAGGCAGAGCACCTCTGCATGAAGATGCGGGGCGTGCAGAAACCGAACGGAACCATGGTCACGTCGGCCGTCCGCGGCACGTTCAAGGAAAGCGCCGCGGCCCGGGCGGAGGTGATGTCGCTGATCAATAATTGCCGCCGGTAAGTTCCGACGGCCTGAGAGTCCTCGGATTGCGGTCAAGAGCTCGTGAAGAGCAAAAGGAGTTCGTGCCATGAGAGCGATGAAAAGTATGGGTTTTATGGCGTTCGTTTCAGTTGTCTCGCTGGCCCTGGCTGTTGCCTACGCGCAGGCCGACGGCGGATGCGCAACGAAGGCGAAAGCTGCGGCTTGCAGCGGTTCGAAGGACATCGTCGATACCGCGGTATCGGCCGGGTCCTTCAATACCCTTGCCGCGGCTCTGAAAGCCGCCGGCCTGGTGGACGCGTTGAAGGGCAAAGGCCCGTTCACCGTCTTTGCTCCGACGGACGAGGCGTTTGCGAAACTGCCCAAGGGCACGGTGGAAGGCCTTCTCAAGAACCCTCCGAAACTGCGACAGGTACTCAAGTACCATGTGGTATCCGGCAATGTCATGGCCAAGGACGTGACTAAGCTCACATCGGCCAAGACGCTGCTGGGCCAGTCTGTTGCGATTAACGCGTCCGACGGCGTCAAGGTCAATAATGCGACCGTAGTGAAGGCGGATATCGCCTGCAATAACGGGGTCATCCACGTGCTCGACGCCGTCATCCTCCCTAAGGATGACGTCCTCGACATCGCAGGCAAGGCGGGCTCTTTTAAGACCCTCCTGGCGGCCATCAATGCGGCCGGGTTGGCCGACACCCTGCGCGGCGAAGGGCCGTTCACCGTGTTCGCCCCGACGGACGAGGCGTTTGCGAAGCTGCCCGCCGGCACGGTCGAGGGGCTGCTCAAGGATGTGCCTAAACTCAAGCAGATCCTTCTGGGCCACGTCGTCCCAGGCAAGAATATGGCCGCCGACGTGGTCAAGATGAGCAAGGCCAAGACGGCCGAAGGGCAGAGTGTGCGCATCAGCACGTCGGACGGCGTGAAGGTGCAGGGAGCCAACGTGGTCAAGACCGATGTAACGGCGTCCAACGGCGTGATCCACGTGATCGACGCGGTCATCCTTCCGAGGTGACTGCTCGAGGCGACGGGGCCGATGGCCTCGTCGCCGGGAGCTATTTGCGGGTGACTCGTGGGGAGTCATACTGTTGGCTGTGTCGGCGGCACCGGGAAACGGGCAGCCGCCGACACGGTTTGACAGTAGAATCAGGGCCACAGGAGACCTGACCGATGAAACGCAGCACGGTTTGTCTGAACGCAGTGGTGTTTCTTGCGGTGTCCGGTAGCACCCATTTCGCCTGGGCTCATCTGCCGGTTTTCGACGACGGCACGGCTGTGGACGCTGACCACGCACTGGTCATATCGGATATCGGCCTCTCACAGGTGGTCTACCACGAGGTGACCGATCCGGCGCAGCCGTTGTGGATCGCGTTCGACGCAGGGGCGGGACAGGAGCTGTATTTCAATCCGGGCGTTCCGGCGATCGATCGTTTGAAGGACTATCGGCCCACGTTCGCCCTCGTCGGCCCTGGGCTGCCCCCGACGACCTTGCCGTTTGCCATCCCTGGCGGTGATGGAGCCGAGGTCTACCCGACGACTGACATCGCCGATCCCACGTTCTTCCATGAGCCGTTCAGCGGAACCGACTCCTGGATCCTCTTTAAGAAGACGGTGACGCTGCCGCAGTCCGGGCGATACTACCTGGTCGGTTACGTCCCCTCGGGCCAGCCGGGCAAGTTCTGGGTCGCGATCGGCAAGCGGGAGGAGTTCGGGCCCGATGCCATTGGCACGCTCCCGCAGGACATCGCGCGGGTCCGTGCGTTTCACGAGTCGAGTGCCACCACCGCCCCATGCTTCCTGATTCCGCTGGGGTTCGTGGGAACACTGTTCGGTGTGCGTTTCATCTCGCGACGAAGAGCGGCATCGGTTTCATCGAGTCCTTCAGAGCGTCTAACATAAGCAGCGATGGCAAGTTACCATGATTCTGTGATCGAGAGAAAGGAGACAGCATTATGTTCTCTAGGCTTCTAATGAGTTCCGTGCCGGCAGCTACGCTGGTCTTTGGATGCGGGGCGTTCTATCCCCCGCTCGATGTGGTCGAGTCCGTTGATCTGACGCGCTACACGGGCAAGTGGTATGAGATTGCCCATTATCCCACGTTTTTCCAGGCCGCCTGTGCGAGTTCCACAGCGGAATACACCGCGCGCGACGATGGTAACATCGGCGTATTCAATACTTGCCTCGCCGCAGACGGCACCACGGTTTCGACCATCGAAGGCGTGGCCGAAGTTGTCGATCCGTCCACGAACGCCAAGCTTGTGGTGAGCTTCCCGAACGTGCCCATTCCCGGACCGTATTGGATCATTGACCTCGACCCGGCGTACCAGTATGCGGTTGTCGGCGACCCGTATCGTTCCACGCTGTTCATCCTCAGCCGCACACCCTCCTTGGACCAGATGACGCTCGATGGCATTCTGAACCGTTTGCCCAGCCAAGGTTACGACCCTGGGCGACTGATTTACGATACGCCGGTTGCAGCCCAATAGGGCTCCGCTCAGGACCGGCCGGATCGCCGGCTGGCCAAGAATCGGAGGTGAGCAGGTAATGGAAACATCGCACTCTCCGTCATCGCTCAAACTCGGCCTGTTCAGTGCCGTCCTGGTGCTCGGGGCGTCCTGTGCCGGGAGTCGACCGGCCATGACGTCCAATGCTGGGACACCTCAGCAGGAGGTGACCAGGGAGAAGCCTTTCTGGATTCGCGAGGCAAGCCTCCCCGAGGGCTTTCCCCTGCCGGGGCCGGTGGACACTGTGGTGATCAAGAAGTACCCACCTGGCCGGATGGCCAGGTTCGCCGCCCGGGAGGGGCAGCCGGCCGATCAGGACAAGATGTTCTGGCCGCTATTCCAGCACATCAAGCGAAACGAGATTGCCATGACCGCCCCCGTCCAGGTAGGCTACCCTGCCGCAGTCGCGACGCAGCCCGGAACCACCGCTCTAGCGAAGCCCACTTCCATGGCCTTCTTGTATCGGCAGCCTACGCTGGGTGCGATCGGGGCCGATGCGGCCGACCCCCGCGTCGTCGTCGAAGATGTGCCCGCATCGACCGTCCTCTCCGTCGGGATACGCGGCGACTGCACGAAAAGCCGTCTGGCCAATGCTCTGGGCCTCCTCAACAAATGGATGGCCGAGAACCCAGGCTGCGTAGAGGTCGTCGGAGAACCGCGATACCTCGGCTACAACAGTCCCATGGTGCCGACCTTCCTGCGTTACGGCGAGGTCCAGCTACCCGTTCGCCACCTGAGCCAGACCAGCCAGCCGACACCAACGCCGCCGTGACTACCACAATCCCCCGGCCCCACACCGCCTGTCGCCATGTGCCAAAACCTCTGCCACGAAGGGCAGCCTTCCAAGATGATCAGGGATTACGTGGCGGCCAGTCCACTCCTTCTTAAGCTCAAATCGGACAAGCACTTGTGTCCAGGACCGCCAAACGCGGCGAGGTTGATTAATCGCCGCAGGTAGTACCGGACCGGCGCGTGATACGGTAGTGTCTTCGCATCAACCGTAATCCCGAAACATGCGTGCAGCTCAAGGCCCATTTGGGCCCAGAGACCGCGTTGGGACTGCGCAATTTGGGACTGAGCAATACTGCCTCCCGCAATGGGACGAAAGCGGCCAAGCAGCTGCCCGCCGACATGAAAACCTGCTCTCCGGAAAAGCTCACCCAGACATGGCGTGCGGGCTGTCTGAAGCCCCTGACTCGCAGCCCTCCGCCCCCTGGATCCCTTCATAACCCACGGCCGAAAACGGGGTCCGCTGAACGCGCCCGACAGGATTCGAACCTGTGACCCCCGGTTTAGGAAACCGGTGCTCTATCCTGCTGAGCTACGGGCGCAACACGCCGCCGACGCCGGCGAAGACGACGCCCCGCTCGGTTCGGCCGCAAGGGCTCCCGGCACCGCTCTCGGTGCCTGCCGTCCAAACCAGGGCCCAACGAGGCCCCCTCGTCCCAGCCTCAAGCTGTTTCAGTCGCCAACCGCCACTTCACTAGCCTAAGGAGAACAACCGGCCGGAGCAAGACGGCCGCCGCCCGGGACACGCCCAAACCTGAGCCCCTGGACAACACCAAGTTGCCCGTTCTATTGCCCCCCCGCGCCCCCCGATCGACCCCCACAAGCTTCCTTCCGGACGACGCCGCGGCTACAGCCGCCCGCGATCAGCAGACCGATGACTCTCTCCGCCACACCCCAGGTACCCCGCCATACCCCAGGGGCTATGCCTTGGCCCACTGCTCACGAATGAGCTTGGCCGCCGCCGGAATCACCTCGCTGCGATCGCCCCGGCAACCGCACTCCAGGCTGATGTAGTCCTGGTAGCCGATCATCTTGAGGCCTTTGAAGCCGTTGATGTAGTTGTCGGCCTCGCCGTCCTCACCCGGCGTCTTGCGGTCCTTGCGACTTGCGATGTGAACGTGACGCAGGTACTTGCCAGCGCTTAGGAATGCACCCATGTCGCAGGTTTCTTCCCAGGTCATGTGCCAGAAGTCGCCCATCAGGGCGATCCCGGGGCTGTTCACGTCACGGCAGATCGACGCTCCGTCGGCCAGCGTCCGCAGGAAATAGCACTCGTCGCGATTAAGAGGCTCAAGGAGTATTCGGGTTCCAGCCTTCGCCGCGTGCTCGCCAAGCTCGCCGAGCAGCGACGTTCTGGCCTTGTCGTTGGACCGGTCCCAGCGGGTGAAGCCGGTCAGCATCTCTCGTGCCTGCTTGTGAGGCACGGACTTCTGCCCGTTGAACGCCGGCACAATGATCAGCCCAGTGGAACCAAGCTCGCCGGCGGCCGTCAGGATCTCCTTCATCGACGACAGAGCCTTCTCCCGAGTCTCCTTGTCGTCGCTGATCAGCCAGCCCTGAAACCCGGCGCAGATCGCGCTCAGCTTGATCGGCCGGCCCTTAAGCGCGTCCTGCAACTCCTTCACCCGCTTCGGCAGATTGCCCCCGCCAACTTCTAACCCGACATACCCCCACTTCTCCATGTTGTCCAGCTTCTCAGAGAGGCCCTTGCCCGGCACGACGCCTTCCTGGGCGGATATCTTCAGCACAGCCTGTTTCTTGCCTTCCCCGCCGGCGGGCAGGGCATCCTCGGCCCGAGTTCGCAGGGCAGTGCTGCCAACCGCGCCAATGGCCGTGGCGGCCAAGGCGGTACGCTGCAGAAACTCGCGTCGGTTGCTCTGGTGGATCATGGACTGTCCTCCGTATCTTGGAGCCCAAGCTCCTTCCATCAGTTTCCGTTAAAGACCTTGTCCCCATGCCAATCAGATTGATGAGGTTAACGCACCGACCCCCGACGGTCAAAATGGAGTCCCGGACAAACCGCTCGCCCGCGGGTCACCTGCGGTGATATCGCTGCCGAAAAGCGACGCGGCTGCCTCGCAAGCTCTAACGCCATGCCCAAACCGATCCAACACCGTCCCCGCTCGGCTCCAGCGCGTCAGGCAGTCGGGCCCGCAGGCTACCGGTCTTGTTCCGGCGGTGCTTTCGCCGCGGCAGGTATGGGTTCGTTTCGCCTCGGCCCTATTCCGGCTCCCAGCCCGCCAACCGCGTCTTGGGGCTCGACAGGCGGCTTTGTGCATCCCGCACCAAGAGCGAGATTGGCTTCGTTTGGTCAAGAATCCCACCTCGTCCGGACCACCCGGCGCCGTCCCGTACCCAGCCTTGACCGTTTCGAGTTACAGCCCTACTGTAAAAGGCGCTTGGCGGCTCGCCGTGTTACGGCTACGCCTCGTCGGGCCTTGAGATCGTGGGAAGGCGGTCAGCAGAGATGAAGGACCCTTAGAACGTGCCGGAGGCGGCCACCGCTCGCGGTCGCCGTCGACCGTGGCGGGTACGTTTACCCGTGACCTGGGCCCTGTGCCGTGGGGCCGGAGAATGCCCACATGCAGATTGCTCATACGCCAATTGCAGGCGCCGTCCTCTACGTCCCCCCATGCCCGATACGGTCACAGGAGCACTCGCCCCCAACCCGCCAATCCAACCCGTCGAATCGGGCACCCCGCGGCCTCAATCGGTGGATGACATCGGACAGTTCGCGGCGTACGATGGTGGTGTCTCCACGGCCGCATGCGGGGCCGCGGATTCGAGGAAACACGTCGTGGGCAGGGACGATGTATTGATGGATCGCGCGGCCGAGCTGTTGCGCCATGCCGGCAAGGTCGTCGTGTTCACCGGCGCGGGCATCTCCGCGGAAAGCGGCATCCCGACCTTCCGAGACTCCGACGGTCTCTGGAGCCACTTCCCACCCGACCAGTTTGCCACCATGGGCGGCCTCCTCGCCACCGCGGCGGGTAGCCCTCGGCGAGTGGGAGAGTTCATCATCGCACTGCTCGAACCGGTCGCCAAGGCCGCCCCCAACGCCGGCCACAAGGCCATCGCTGCTCTCCAGACTCACACCCACGTCACCGTCGTGACCCAGAACGTGGACCGACTCCACCAGGAGGCCGGAAGCACGCGCGTCCACGAGGTCCACGGATCACTCTTCGACATCGTATACCGCCGCGGAGGCACGGTCAGCGTCCTCACCCGACCACAGATGCTCGACATCGTCGCGACCCTCAAGAAGGCGATGATCGGCTCGTTTCCCAGGACCGCCATGCTCGCCGCCATCCGCCCTTTCTTCGGCATCGGGCGATGCGGACTCTATCGGCCGTCTATCGTCCTCTTCGGCGAGGCTATGGCCGAACCCGATTGGCCCAACGCCGTCGCCGCAAGCCACGATTGCGACTGCATGATCGCCGTGGGAACCTCCGGCTCGGTCTTCCCGGCCGCCTCCCTGCCGCTCGAGGCCAGCGCCAACGGCGCCACCGTCATCGTCATCGACCCGGGGCCCGCCAGGGGCGACATCGGGCTTCGCGGCACGGCAGGAACGGTCCTGCCCGAACTCGTGCACAGAGCGTTCAGCTGATGCTGCCAGGGCCTTCAGCCACCATGCTGGAAGTGAATCCGTCTCCACCACTTGGATGGCCCCTGTGGTGTGGCTCGCACACCTGGCTCGCACCTTGCCTTCCCAGCGACGCGGCCTGCTCCCTAGTCCCCTTTCTGTCGCTCTCCGAACGCGATGACCTCGTTCATGCTCCCGCTCCGGAAGCCGCGAAGATCGATCGCCACGTACTGATAGCCGTACTCGCGGAGCGCGGCGTCGATGCGGGCGCGAGTCTCCGGGATCATCGCCCGGTCAAGGTCCGATACGGGCAATTCGATTCGGGCGAGGTTGTGGTGGTGTCGAACCCGGCATTCGCGGAAGCCGAGCGACCGCAGAAACGCTTCCGACCGCTCAATGCGTTTGAGCTTCTCGGTCGTGATCTCCTCGCCATACTGGATCCGGCTGGAAAGACAGGGCATGGCCGGCTTGTCAAACGTCGGCAAACCCAATCGCCGACTCAGCGCTCGGATGTCCTCTTTGGTCATGCCGGCTTCGGCACACGGCGCCCGGACACCGTGCTCCCTGGCGGCCAGAATCCCAGGTCGCCAGTCGGCGTAGTCATCGGCGTTGATGCCACTGACGGCCGCGCACAGCCCCCGTTCAACCAGGAAGGTGTCCAGCCTCTCGTAGAGCTCGCTCCTGCAGTAGTAGCACCGGTTCGCCGGGTTCGCCCGATAGTCGGGATTGTCGAACTCACGGGTCTCAATGATGACGTGCTCGACGCCCAACTGGTCGGCCAGCTTCACGGCTTCCAGAAACTCGGCCTCAGCCAAACTGTCACTCTTGGCCGTGACGGCCACCACGTTGACCGCCCCCAGCGTGTCCACGGCCACCTTCAGGGCAAACGTCGAGTCCACGCCGGCCGAGAACGCTACCACCACCCGCTTCAGCGAGCGGAGGATCTCCTGCATCTTCGCCAACTTCTCATCGAGCGATGTCATCGTAACCTCTGTATACAAGGCGGCCCCGCCTGCCGGCCTCGTATCCGGTGCCCAAGTATAGGTCCTGGCAGCCCGACCAGGAAGTCCGAGACGCGGTTCGGGATTGTAGCCTCCCGGGAGAACGCCGAGGCCGAAGCGCAATCCAAGCGTCTGTTTCAGCAGATGGGGTGCCCGCACCCGGCCGTCGAGGGTCCAGATGGGTTGTCGGCGTCAAAAAGTCTGCCGGGACAGGCCCAGACTTCATGAACCGGCCGAATCTGCCGTTAACTACCCAGAACGGGTGAACATGGGGCCCGATATCAGCTCAATCGAGTGGAGGCCAGACCTTGAAAACCGGCTTGTGCATGACCACCATCCTGTTGGCTGTCGTTGGCTGGACCTTGGTCGGGGCTGGTTGCGCCCCGACACCCCCGTCCACGGGACCGGGTGCAGCGGGCACGGGCGGAACCGGCGGGACGGGCGGAACCGGCGGGACAGGCGGAACCGGCGGGACAGGCGGAACGGGGACGACGTATGTGGCCGGGTTCACCAACTACGACCTGGGAACGCCGATCGTGACCGATCTCTGGGTCGACCCGAACGCCGGTAATGATGCCAACGCCGGAACCAGCCGCAGTCAGGCGCTGCGCACGCTGTACGCTGCCTGGAGTCGCCTGCCGGCCACCAATACGACGACCGGCTATCGCATCAACCTGGTGGCGGGAATCCTGCCTTACGACGCGGGTCAACAGAACTACTACGCAGACAAGCAGGGCACGCAGCAGTACCCGAACATCATCTACGCGGTTGACGGCCGGGGCACCGCGACGGTGAACGGCGGGCTTAACATCAACAACGTCAGCCACCTCTACCTTCAGGACGTTCGGATCAGCGCGGGCGGCGCGGCCCTCGCCTGGGGTAATAACAACGTCCACTTCGAGGCTAGCGATCACGTCCTGCTGCGCGGCGTCACCATCGCCGGACCGGTTCCTGACACCGGCTCCGAACTCCGCGAGGCCCTCAAGGTCAACCAGTGCGAAAACGTCTTCGTCGAAGACTGCGATATCTACGGCGGATACCTGACCGGCATCGACTGGGTCACCGTGCAGGGCGGGCACATCCTCAACAGCTCGATTCACGATTTCGCAGGCGACTGGGCCACCTACCTCAAGGGCGGAACCGCCTACATTGCCGTCGCTGGCAATGAGTTTTACAACTGCCACCTCGGATTCTCGGCCGGGCAGGCCACGAACTTCGAGATCATGCAGTCGCCCTGGCTGCACTACGAGGTGTACGACATCAAGTTCGTCAACAACGTCATCCACGACATCGAGGGCAACGCGGTCGGCGTGCAGGGCGGATACAACATCCTGATCGCCTACAACACCGCTTATCGCGTCGCCGCTGACGCTGCAGGGTTCGGCATGATCCTCCTGGGCCGCGGCACGCGCGGGTGCCAAGACACCGCCGAGAACGGGGCAAACAACGCGGATACGATCTGCAACGGCTTCCTGGCGGCGGGCGGCTGGTGCCCTGCACCGACCAATCCGGCCGGCGACGCCATGGTCGACGACATCATTCCCAACCGCAACGTGTACGTGTACAACAACATCTTCTACAATCCGGCCGGAACACAAACGGCCTATGGCACGCTGGACGTTCACGCCTCGACCACTCCGCCGGCTGGTAGCCAGATCCCTTCACCGACGCTGGCTGATAATAACCTCCAAATACGCGGCAACCTGATCTACGACGGGGGTCCGGGCCACGCTTTGGGCGTCGAGGCCGACGGCTCCACCGGCTGCCCCGCCGCCAATTCCGCCTGCAACCCGACGCAGCTCGCCGCTGACAACGCGATCAACACGGTTGTGCCCGCCCTTGTTGACCCGGAGCACGGCGACTGCCGGCCAACGGCCACCGGTAACGTGTTCTCCGCCACCGTCTATGCCATCCCCGCCTTCGTCTGGTCCGACGCTCCCGCCAGCCCGGCCGTGCCCGCCGGTACGCTCAGCAACTCGGTCACCACCACCGCCGACGGCTCGGCCCGCACCCCGGACCGACCGGGCGCATATTGAGCGACCGCTGACCGGTGTCCAAAAGGTCCGCGAAGGGTACGCGACGGGTGCCAGTCGCTGGCCGTGACCGCCGCGGCCATCAGCTCACAACCTGGTCAGAAGTGGTACAGTGATGCCATGCTGCCGGTTGCCCCCCGGCGCAGGAGCGGCCGAGCACGCTGGGGCGAGAGTTCATGAGGCGTCGGCGCTCCCGGCGTCGCAGGGAAGGAGGGTGGATTGTGTGCGACCACTGTATTCTCACTCGTGTTATCGTCGCGATCCTGGGCCTTGGCTTCGCATGCAGCAGCCATGCACTCGCCGGTCGCGTCTGGATCCAGTACGCCAACGATTTCCAGGGCAGCGTCGGGCCGGAATGGTCGGTGATCCGCACCACGACGACACCGCTCGGAGCCCGGACATTCCTGGGCCAGTTCGGCTCCGAAGCCGTCATCCTCACCGTGAACAACGTGAGACCGCACACCGTCCTCCGAGTGGAGTTCGATCTTTTCATCATAGGCTCGTGGGACGGCAACTATGCGAGACCGGGCGCCGGGCCGGATGTCTGGGACCTCAGCGTCCAGGACGGGGCCACGTTTCTTCATACCACCTTCAATACGCACACCTTCCCCGGCTGTGAAACCACCGATCTGGATGGCGACGACGACGTGGACCTCGACGACTTAGCCATGCTCCAACGCTGCATCAGTGGAACGGTTCCCGCGGACCCGAACTGCATGGATTGAACGGGGCTGGAACTCGCTGCTGTGGCCCGCATCCCGGCCGGGAGCATGGCCGTGCTCGATGGCCCGCTGGGCATCCGGCCAGGGTATGGATCGCTTCACACGGGGGCAACCCGCTTGCACCGCGAACCGCTTCCGTCCGTCGGATTCCGGGGCGGCAGGGACGGCTGCGACGCGCCTCGATACGCCCTTCGGGTGGCTTGCTCCAGGGGACTCATCTGACGGAGAAGCGTCGAACGATCCGCCTGGACATCAACGCCCGATAGTGTGCCAAGAGCCCTCGCTTGGTGGACGATCCATCAGCCATTCGTGTGGTCGGAGGATCAGTTGCCCCGTGTCGGAGGACCACGCCTGTGCCGGGGACTACAATTCAGGGCGGGCAGAGGAGGGGTCCGGCTGCACGCGAAAGGCGATCCGACGAACAGGCATCTGCGCGTTGCTCCTTGCGTGTCTGACGAGAACCGGCGGCGAACCTGGTCCTGGGAGCTGGAGCCACGATCGACGGCGCAGTCTGCTGAGGACGTCCGCACCGCGGTCAAATCGCGGATGACCCAGTTCCGGGGCTTTCAGGTGGTGCGAGCGCGTTTCTCATGAAGCGTCTCGAGGGTGTCAACATGCCGGATGACCAAGCCCATGACCATGATATCCCGGCCGGTTCCGGAAACGGTACGAACCCGATCGGAATCCGGCAGGAATCGACTGGACCGGTTGACCAGGTATCCGCTGAGACCAGGGAACTGGCCGGTTCGGCGGGTCATGTGCCCGCAGCGGCTCCGACGGATGCGGCCTCAAGCGGTCTGCTGCAGGCTGCCGAAGGTGATACCTCTCTTCTTCGCGAGGTGCTGGCCGAGCCTCCCGTTCAGGACAGTATTCCGGGCTACCAAATCGTCCGTGAGATCCACCGCGGTGGCCAGGGGGTGATCTATCAGGCCGTTCAGCGAGCCACCAAACGCAAGGTGGCCGTCAAGGTCATGCGTGAAGGTCCCTTTGCCAGCAAACGCGAGACGGCCCGATTCGAGAGGGAAGTCGAGGTTCTGGGTCAGCTCAACCACCCGCATATCGTGAATATCCATGACAGCGGCGTCGCCTCCGGCAGTCACTACTTCGTTATGGACTACATTTCCGGGCAATCGCTGGACGAGTGGACCAGGGCCAGGCCGCGGACCATCCGCGAGATCCTCCATCTCTTCGCCCGAATCTGCGAAGCGGTGAACGCCGCCCACCTCCGCGGGATCATCCATCGGGATCTGAAACCCGGCAATATCCTGATCGACCACGAGGGCGGGCCACACATCCTCGACTTCGGTCTGGCCAAGGTCGCCGCCGGGACGGAGGCCTCGGTCATGACAGAAACCGGCCAGTTCATGGGCAGCCTGCCCTGGGCTGCGCCCGAACAGGCCGAGGCGGTGCCTGCGAAGATCGATCTCCGAACCGATGTCTACTCCCTCGGCGTGGTTCTGTTCCAGATGCTCACCGGCCAGTCACCGTACGGCTCTGTCGGCAGCATGCTGGAACTCCTGAACGATATCGTCAAAGCCGAGCCGGCCAAGCCGAGCAACATTCGCCGCGAGATCGATGATGACGTCGATACGATCGTACTCAAGTGCCTGTCCAAGGAGCGCGAGCGGCGCTATGAGACGGCCGGGGCACTCGCCCGCGACATCGGGCATTATCTGGGCGGAGAGATCATCGAAGCCAAGCGTGACCGCCCGCTCTATATCCTGCGGAAGCACTTGCAGCGATACAGGCTGCCAGTGGCCGTGGCGGCAGGATTCGTCCTGATGTTGGCTACCGGCCTGCTGGTCGCCCTGATCCTGCTGGGCCAGGTAGCCAAGGAGCGGGCCCTCGCCCAGGACCGTGAGCGCACCGCCCAATCGGCCTATGCCGACGGCGCACTGGAAGAAGGCACCGCCCTGCATCTCGCCGGTCAAGGCCAGGCGTCCCGCGCCGCCTTTCGGCGGGCCCGCGATGCCCTGACGGGACTTGGCCTTTCGCCTCTTCCCTCCGAGGTGGGGCTGTACCGTTCCTTTCGGGAGTACGACGCACCTATCCAGACGCTCAGCGGCCATCTGGATGGCCTCATGGCCGTTGCCTGGCTGCCGGACGGGGTGCGTGCTTGTTCCGCTTCGGAGGACGGGACGGTCAGGCTCTGGGATGTCCGCACCGGCCGGGAGATCCGGACGTTCATCGGACACGCCGGGGCGGTGCATTGCCTGGCCGTCTCTCCTGATGGCAAATACATCCTGTCCGGCGGTGAGGACAGAAAGGCCAGGCTCTGGTACGTCGAGACGGGTGACGAGGATCCACCGGCCTTCACACAGACCGGGCCGGTCAGAGGCGTGGCATTTTCCCCTGACGGCCGGTCCGTCCTGTTTGTGCCGGCCACCACCGGTGGAGCCGTTCTATTGGGCGACGTCCATCGCAGAGAGATCATCCAATCCTTCAAGGCCTCGGACAAGGAGCCCCGTTCGTATTACGGCGTTGCCTTCTCTCCCGACGGCCGCCGCGTCCTGGCAACGACCTACGAGAGAGATATCTGGATTTGGGATTCGGCGACCGGGCGTGTCCTGCAAACACTCAGCGGGCACACGGGATACGTGATCAGCGCCGCGTTCTCTCCCGATGGGGATCGGGTGCTGTCGGCCAGCTTCGACCAGACCCTCAGGCTCTGGAACGTCCAAACCGGTCAGGAGATCCGCACATTCAGGGGTCACACCGCGGGAGTGCGGGGTGCTGTCTTCGTCGGCCGAGAGGAGACGGCTCTCTCATGCTCGATGGACGGCAGCGTCAGGATCTGGAGCCTGGACGGCAACCTCAGGATCTGGAGCCGGGGCAGCTATGAGGCGTCTCGCATTCTCGCCGGGCACGATGGCGGTGTACGCGGCGTAGCCGTCACAATCGATGGACGGAGGGCCGTCTCTGCGGGAATTGACCGCACCCTCAGGGTCTGGGACCTGACGCAGAATGCCGACGCTCCAATCGCCAGCGAAGCCAAAACGGTTACCAGCCTGGATTGCGCCCCTGACGACGGCATGGTCTTCGCTTGTGGTGATCAAACCGGATCCGTGAGGCTCCGTGACTTAGCGACCTTCCGCGTCCTCAGGGCTTTCGACGGGCAACTTGGCCCCGTCGACACCGTCACCATTCTCTCGGGCGGCGATCGCCTCTTTGCGGCGGACAGTGCAGGCAACTGCCGAGTCTGGGACATCATGAGCGGCGATGAACTCCACCGGTATGCTGGCAAAGGGTCCTTTGAAGGTCAACGCACTCGTGGAGAGGGGTGGTCTTTCACCGCGGTCTCTCGCGATGGCCGCTTCTTCCTCAGTTCCCAGCCCGATCACACTGTGGTTCGGCGGATGATCGGGTCGGAGGTCGGTGAGCTGAAACGGTTGGTCTGCAAGGGGCGGGTCACCTGTGTGGCTGTATCTCCGGATTCGCGGTATGCGATTTGTGGTGATGAGAGGGGTGAGGTGTACTACTGGCAGCCTGAGACTGGAGAGTGCCGCCTTCTTCGCTATTCTTCCGGCTCTAAGTCTGCCAGCGTGGACTGTGCGGCTTTCTCGGCGGACGGGAAACACGCCCTCACGAGTGGGCACGATTTGGTCGTTCATCTCTGGGATCTGATCGCCGGCGAGGAGGCAGGCCGGTTTGTCGGGCCGACTCTGGTAGTGAGGGGCGTACGTTACGGGCGCGGAGATCGCACCGTGTTCTCGGTCGGCAGCGATCAGACTCTCCGCATGTGGGACGCGAAACGGGGGCGCGACTTGAGACTTGGGGCTCACCTTCCCACCTATAGCTATGCCCTGGCGGTTGTCCCACCCGGCGATGCGGTGCTGGCGAGCAGCGGGTCGTCGATCAGTCTTTGGGATACCTCCCGGTCCCTGTGCCATCTCGACTTTGGGGCCCGTCTTGACGGAGTGGCCTCAGCCCTGCGCGCTAATCCGGACGACGGTGCTGCGCTGCTAACGCTGGGCGAATGGTATGCATTCCGGGGCGTCAACGACTGGGCCCTGGATTTCCTGGAGAAGGCCCGGGCCCGGGGTGCCGACGTGCCCTCCCTCACGCTGGCCCGTTGTTACTGGCAACTCGGCCAGACGAAGGAAGCCGCCGATCAGTTCCGCGAAGCGATAGTCCGGCGTGAAGCACCGCCCAATTACCTTCGCCTCTGCCTGGACGCGGTGACCGGCGCGCAGGCCCACCGGCGACTGCTGACGGCTCCCGCCCAGCAGAACGGGAGCGCGTCGCCGGGGCAGCAGGGCCGCCCTGAGCTCGTGCGATCGTCTCGTCAGGGGGCGGCCAGGCCGTAGTCCGTTTCGCGGTTGTGGTAATCGATCGCTTTCACCGCCACCCGATTCACCGTTCCGGGGACAGGGCGGCTGCTGACGGACCCGTCGAGAACCTGCATGGGTCCCCAGCCGGACGACCGGGGTCCGGAGTCGTGCAGCCAAACCGCCCAGAACCGGACCCGGGTTCTGGCCTGGGCAGGCAAATGCCACTTGGCAGTGCCTCGGACCAGTGACACAACAGGTGTGTCGGGCAGCCTGCTGCCGGGCGGCGCGGTGCAGCCGGGAACCAGCGCGGGCTGCCGATACAGGTCGTTCCTGAGCAGGTCTCCGAGTGTGCTTCGGGGGCCTCCCTCGGCCGGGGATCGCAGGGCCCGCCACGCGTAGTGGGCTTGTCCCGCCGCGACCGGGCTGCGCGGGTTTACGGCCCACCGGGTCTCGGTGATCTGGTCCCCGATCTCCTTGCCCGACCATGGCTCGCCCGATCCGGCCACAGGTGATTGAACGCCGGCCGTGAACAGCCCGGCGACGACAATCGGGGTGAAATCCGATCCTGGCTTGACGTGGTTGAGCCATCTACCGAGGTTTTTGTGGATGGTGCCTTGTGGTCCTCGGAAATAGAGTTCCGGAATGACGTAGTTGACTTGGCGGTTGCGAAGCCAGTTCATGCTCCTGTCGTCGCTGTGGGCGGGGCTGATGCCGAACTTCAGCCCGTTCTCGAGATAGACCTTCTTGAACGCCCTCTGGATGAAGTCGTCGAGGCTCTTGGTGCCCGGGCGCTGCCTGGATCGCAAGGCCAGCGATTGGACGTCGCGCTGATGCTGGGTCATGCGAGTCGAGGCGGCCCGCATCGGAGATGGTTGGCTGGTCCCGGCGGGGCGGCGTTTGTCAGGCAGGTTGTGGTCAAACAGAAGGCCGTCGATTCCGTCGCCTCCTCCCATGGCCATGAGCATTCCGCCGCCGGGCTCCATCAGGGTCGCGCCGCGTCCCGTCCGGTACTTGACCAGGTCATCGATCACGCTGATCACGTAGTCCTGCACGCTCGTCTGCGTGTAGTCCAGGTACAGCGTGTTGCAGTCGTCGGAGGCCAGGAGGGGGAGAGGACTGCCGTTCGCATCCAACACGATTCTGTCCACGCGAAAGGGATTGACCCATGCGTGAAGCTCGATTCCTGCGGCGTGGCACTGGGTGATCCAGTCTCCCAGTGGATCATACCCGGCCGTCGGGCTCTCCCTGTCCGGATCCCGATCGGCACCGCGGTGCAGAGCCACTGACCATCGCTCGGGCCTGGGAAGCCGGCTACTCCCGTGCATCCGGTCTCCGAAGGCTCGAACCTGCAGGAGGATGACGTTGCAGCGCAGTTCCTTGGCTCGGCCCACGACAGTGCGAATCTCACGAGCCAACAGGCTCTTGGGGAGGCCTGGTCTGCTCGGCCAGTCGAGGTTGAACGCAGTCGCCACGAAGATGCCGCGGAATTCATGGGCCGGTTCGGGTGGGAGATCGTTGGCAGGTCCCCCTGGTCGTGGACCAGGCGGCCTGACCGGTCGCGGTGGAGCATCGGTGGTCTCCTCCATGGCGCGCGGGGCACGGGGCTTCTCCGGCCGGACGACGCGATGCGAACACGCGATGAAGCATGGGGCCAACAGCATGAGAAGGCTGGCGTAGCGGAGCAGACTGACGCCGGGAGCCACGCGAGGGGAGGTGGAAGGGGGGCGCATACGGCCTCCTTTTGCGTGAACGCGGGCGATCGATCGCAAGAGATGCCACGGCACCCGCCTAACCGATCACCCCGAGAGACGACTGCCAGACCGAGCTCCAGATTATAGTCCAACGATGAGGCCGGGGCCGCAACGCAGTTGGAGGCCAGGCAACCGCGCCGTGCACGACCAGCCGGGTCCTGCACGCCGTCCTCAATGCCTTGCCGCAGCCAGACATGGCAGCAAGACCGCGATCAGCGGCGCGAGGATCGCGGGCAGGGCCTCAGGACTTGCATCAACGCAAACCGATGCCGTAGTCACTCTCGCAGTTGGAGTGGTCGATCACCTTGACCGCCACTCGATCCACCGTGTTCTGGACAGGTAGTTCCCTGACCGCGGCGTCGAAGACCTGCATCTGCCCCCAGCCTGAGCACCGTAAATGCCGCTCGTGTAGCCAGACCGCCCAGAACAGGGGTCTGATCCGGGAAGTGGCCGGCAGGTTCCAGCGCGCTGTGCCGTGTCTCAATAACACAACCGGTCTGTCGGGCAGGGTCTTGCCGGGGATCGTCGTACAGTTGGGGACCAACGCGGGCTGAACGTAGAACTCATGCTGCAGCAACTCTCCGAGCGTGTTCTGGGGATCCTGAGCGTCGAGAGGGCCCCCGCAGCAGGGGGCCCGCAACGCGCTCCATGAGTAGTGGGCCTCGCCCGACGTCCGGGTACCGGTTCGGCTCCGGGCGTCGTTCGCTTCCTTCATCTGGTCAGCGATGTCCTTGCCCGACCAGGGCTGGCTGGACGAGTCCTCAGGTGATTGAACCCGGGTGGTACACAAGCCAGTAACGACGATCGGGGTGAACTCCGTTTGCGGTTGGACGTTGGCGAGCCACGGCCCGAGTTTCCGCTTGACGCTTCCAGGCGGGTCCTTCGTGTAGAGCTCGGGGACAACGTAGTTGATCCAGCCTTTCTTCAGCCATTCCATGCCCTGAGCGTCATCGTGGTTGGGGCTGATGCCGAACTTAAGCCCATGCTCCTTGTACACCTTCTGAAATGCTCTGAAGATGAAGTCGTCCATGCTGTTCGGACCCGCTGTCGGCGCTCCGTATTCCGTGGCCAGCCATTTGACCCGCTTCTGATGCTGGGTGTAGTCAGGCGGAGAGGAAAAGATGGTGGGGGTCCGGCCGGCCACGCGGTGATGGTGTCCCTTGGGCAGATTGTGGTCAAACAAGAGACCGTCGATTCCGTCGCCTCCTTTGGCCGCTTTGAGCGCGCCGCCGCCGGGAGTCACCGCGGTGACATCTCGCCTCGCTCGGTACCGGAGCAGGTCATCGATGACGTCAATCACATAGTCCTGCACGTTGGTCTGAGTGTAGTCCAGGTAAACCGTGTCGTATTTCTCGGATGCGAGGAGCGGATAGGGCTTTTCATTCGCATCCTTGACAAGCCTGTCGACGCGAAAGGGATTGACCCAGGCATGCAGCTCGATCCCCGCGGAATGGCACTGTGTGATCCAGTCGCCGAGAGGATCGTACTCCGGCGTTGGTTTCTTGTCTGGATCCCGGTCGCTGCCGGGATTCAGGGCCACGGACCAGGGTTCGGGCTTGGCAAGCCTCGTCCATCGGTGCAGGCGGTCGCCGAACGCTCGGACTTGGAGAATAATGACGTTGCAGTTCAACTCCTTGGTCCGCCCCACGACGGCGCGGATTTCGTCGCTCAATACGCGTGGATTGAGGCCCGGGCGGTTGGGCCAATCGAAATTGTATGCGGTCACCACGAAAACGCCGCGGAGACTGTGATCCGGCAACGGCGGCAGATCAGAGTCCGTCTCGGTTGCATCTCGCCCCATGAATCCCCCGTGTCGCCCGTGCCATTCTGTGCACCCGATGGAGCATCCAGCCAGCAGGACGGCAAGACCAATGCTACTCAGGAAGACGACGGGGAGAAGAACAGACCGGGAGGCAGCAGCGGAGCACATACGACCTCCTTTTGCATGCTATTGGGCGACCGATCGCGAGAGATGACACGGCCTCCGTCTGGTCGATCAACCCGAGAAACGGCTACTAGGCCACGCCCAAGATTGTAGTTCAGCGATGAGGCCGGGGCCGCGGCACCGCCCGGGGCCAGGGCCCAACGTGTGCCGGTCGCTCTCAAGACGCGAGTCCGTCACGAGTTCAAGGACCCTCCGAAATGTCGGGCGACGGAATTTCGGCGGCCCTGAGCCTGAGGCGGGGCAGGTCGAGGCTGACCCAATTCCGTCATGCTCACACGCGACAGGGCGCGAGGCTGAGCGAGATCCACCTGACCTGCTCCGACCGCCCAGACCTTTGGCACGGCGAACCAAGGCTTGTAGAATCCCGCCATGCTCGCACGTCTACAAAGCATGGCGTTGATCGGGATCGAGGCCACGGCTTGTGAGGTGGAGGTGGACGTTGCCCCTCGGGGCTTCGAAAAGACCTCGATTGTCGGTTTGCCGGACACCGCGGTGAAGGAAAGCCTGGAACGGGTGCACAGTGCCCTGAATAACTCCGGCTACTCCTGGCCGGAGTACAAGACGGTCATCAACTTGGCCCCAGCGGATATCAAGAAGGAAGGGCCGGCCTTCGACCTGCCCATCGCGTTGGGGATGATCTTCGGCGGCGACACGGGCACACCTGAACGGGTCGGGCGGTACCTGATCGCAGGGGAGCTGGCCCTCGACGGTCGGGTCCGTCCGATCAAAGGGGCTCTGTCCATGGCCCTGTTGGCCCGCGACCGGGGTGTGGTCGGAGTGATCGTGCCGCGGGACAACGCCCCCGAGGCGGCCGTGGTCACCGACGTCGAGGTCATCGGGATCGAAACGCTGGCCGAGGCGGTGGGCTTCCTGACCGAGCAGCTGCCGCTGGAGCCGACGGCCGTTGATATCCAGGCGGTGTTCGATCGCGCTTCGCGCTACGAGGAGGACTTCGCCGAGGTGCGCGGACAGGAATCCGCCAAGCGAGCCCTGACCCTGGCCGCGGCCGGGGGGCACAATGTCCTGCTGATCGGTCCGCCGGGAACCGGCAAGACCATGCTCAGCAAGAGGTTGCCGACGATTCTGCCTCCGCTGACGCTGACCGAGTCGTTGGAGACGACCCGGATCTACTCGGCGGCCGGTAAGCTTCCGCCGGGCCTGCCGCTCATGGCCCGCCGACCCGTGCGCATGCCGCATCATTCGGCCAGCGGGCCGGCCCTGGTTGGCGGGGGCAGCATTCCGCAGGCGGGCGAGGTCTCACTGGCCCATCACGGGTTGCTGTTCCTCGACGAGTTCCCCGAGTTCCCCCGGACGATCCTCGAGACTCTTCGGCAGCCGCTCGAAGACGGGGTTGTGACCATTGCCCGGTCGCATTCGGCGGTGGCGTTCCCGGCGCAGTTCATGCTCGTGGCGGCCATGAACCCCTGTCCGTGTGGTTACTTCACGGACCCGAACAAGCCGTGCAAGTGCAGCCCGACGCAGATCGACAAGTACCTGTCGAGGATCAGCGGGCCGCTGATCGATCGGATCGATATCCACATCGAGGTCCCGCCGGTCGCCTACCGTGAGCTGCGTGGAGAGCGTGACGGCAGCGACAGCGCCTCGCTTCGCGAGCAGGTGATCCGAGCCCGTCAGATTCAGCGCCGCCGATTCGGCGAGCAGAGCACGATGATCAACGCCCGCATGACCTCGCGGCTGTTGCGAAAGTACTGCAAGCTCGACGAGGCCGGCGAGCAGTTGCTGAGGCAAGCCCTGACCGAGCTGGGCCTCAGCGCCCGGGCCCACGACAAGATTCTGCGGGTTGCCCGAACCATTGCCGATCTCGCCGGCCAGGAGCATCTGCTCCCCGAGCACGTCAGCGAGGCGATCATGTACCGAAGGCTGGATCGGCAGCTGTAGGCCGCGGATTCCAGGCACGGAAAGGGGTCAGAAGCCATTATTCCGCTTTCCCGGGCACGCAAAAGGGGTCAGAAGCCATTATTCCGCTTTCCCGGTCACCTTCCGTGGCCGGCCG
>ERZ795054.178-NODE-178-length-102703-cov-9.053211_pt1 | contig 102703 bp, 79 predicted proteins | sample MGYA00375138_ERZ795054 | MGnify/ENA primary metagenome ERZ795054 (study PRJEB30183, sample SAMN05720215) | anaerobic digester metagenome | isolation source: active sludge of municipal wastewater-treating anaerobic digesters | place: USA | collected 2014-12-23 ... | reverse complement strand
TCTGGCCCGGTGGCGCTCCCGCCAAAACCCGAAGTTATTTTTGAACAGACCCTAAAGCCGGAGCCACAACTCAGGTCCGATGTTTCATGCATCGTTGACATCACTCCGGCATCCTATCAAAAGCGGGTCTCGAAAGCTCCTCTTTTCGTCACCTTTTGAGATACAACACTGCATCACCCGCAAGGGCCGGTTTGAATTCCTGCATCCCACCAGGGGCTTCGACGCGACCTTCGCCCGCAGTAGTTCCTTTCGCAGTGTCCAACCACTCGAAACGATAAGTCCCAGCCTTGAGGTCGATGGAGAAGCTCTCGCCCGCTTTGGGTTGGTAAACCAGGTACTCGACGCCGGGATGAGCCAGGCAATAACCTGTGGTGGCGAGTTCAGGATGAGGAATCACGGACTTGAGATTCATTTTCTCCGCGAAACGCCGCGTGTGCCCAAGGGCCTTGCGGACGGGTTCCCATCGCTCTTCCGGGCCTCCACTCAGAATCTCGCGTTTGTACGGGTCCATGAAAATGGGATTGAGCCCGCGCAGAAAACTCTTCCAAACCCATTCGACATCGCCGCCAATGCCCCAGAGATGGTCGGTATCCGTTAGAATGACCTTACGGCCGTCCGCTGGAGGAGGATTGGTTCTGTAATCGTATCCTTGCTCGGCGGTTGGATTCGGGGAGATCCAGTCCGCTGGACTGGCCGACAGGACCGCGTTAGCGCCCCCTTTGTATTGGAAGGTCATCCCCACCGGATGTTGCCTGGGTTTGGTTTTCTCGTATTCCTGGATGAAACGGATAAAATGATATTGCCATTCGGTCGAGGGAGGATGGTTCTCGTTCGAGATCTCGAACAGCACGTTATCGAGGTCGTTCACAGTATCGATCACTTTCCGTACATAAGCTTCCTGCAGCCGGGTGATCTCCGGATGGGCGAGCGTGAAGATCGTCAGCCCTTTTCCTTCGAGCTTGATGCTGACGCCAACGCCGTTTTCGTTGTTGTCCGGATGGAAGGGATGTGCCTTCCAGCCCTCGGCGACAAATTGGAGTCCCCAGCCTTCGAACAGCATGATCGACACATAAATGCCGCGCCGGTTTGCCTCGGTCACCCGTGAACGCAACCGTTCGAAATAGGCGTTGTCAAAGGATTTGAGATTGAACTTCGGCTTGCCATCCAGGGCCTTGTCTGCGCCAGTGCGCGCCCATGGATGTGGACCGGCAAAGTGGATGCGACTCTCCTTTTCGTTGTTGGCCGCGGTGTTCCAACTGAGCAGCTCCCAGCGCCACAAACGAATGAAGTTGTGATGATGTTGCTCCAGAAAATCCAGGTAACTTTTGAAATCGAACACCGGTGGAGGATAGGTTGGCCCCATATCCTGGAGGTTGTTCCACGTATGAGCGCCGGTCAGGTAGACGGCCTTGCCACTGCCATCCGTGAAGTAACGCGGATTTTCCTTGCACGCGCGCAGTGGACCGGCGGCCCCCTGCGATTTGACGCCAATGGCACTGCTTATCAACAACAGAAGACCTGCCCCGAACATCATCAGTTTGCGATGCCGGATCAGGCGACCCGGTCCGGCGAGGCTTGCAGGCCGTGTGCCCTCGCACGATGACACCGCTGTTGCATCATATGGAATCAGACATCGAGAAGCTTTCATAAGCTCGTTTGGGCGGTGGGAAGATTCCATGACTCGATTCGATCGCGCGTTCATGCTCCCCATACTGATTGCATAGAGCGCAACGTCAATTCGATTTCCCACCTGGATCCTTTGGGGAAGAAATCGGCAGCGGTAAAGCTCAAGGCGCCGAATTGGAACCAACCATGGACGGGGCAGCTGGCCAGAGACATGCGCGATAGGACATGCCCCCCGGCGTTTGGATGGCAAGGACCAGTACACGAGCCTGGCGTGTTTTGTGGTTTGTTCGGACTTGTTCGTTTCTCCAAGAAGGGATATTTCTTGAATTAACCCAACACACTTATGACAAAATCACAGTCCACGTTTACTCGTCGTGAATTCACGAAGACAACCCTTGCCGCCACGGCCGCGCTGGCAAGCGGAACTATCACCAGCTTGGCTGCTGACCCCGCGCCACGCCGCATCCGGACCGGTGTGATTGGCTGCGGCAGTGTTTCGGGGGCTTACCTGCCCACGTTGAAGAATTCCCCTTTTGTCGAGGTGGTGAGCCTTTGCGATATCCGGTACGAACGCGCGCAACAACGGGGGCGCGACTTCAAGGTGGAGAACACCTATCCGGACATTGATGCGATGCTGGCGGGCGTGCCGTTCGATTTTCTGCTGGTGCTCACCGACATGCAGGAGCACGAAGGAATTAACCGCCGCGCGCTCGAAGCTGGCAAACACGTTTGGAGCGAGAAGCCGATCGGCAACACCGTGGCGGCGGCGCAAGAGTTACTGCGTCTGGCAAAAAAGCAGAACGCGCGGTTGTGGGGCGCGCCCATCACCGTTCAAAGCCCACAATTCGCTTTCATGGCCAAGCAGTTGGCGCAAGGCAGGCTGGGCCGTGTGGCGGCCGCCCAGGCGCATTATGGACACGAAGGGCCCGACTGGTCCGCGTTCTTTTACGAGAGGCTCGGCGGGTCATTGCCTGATCTGGGCGTGTACAATCTCACCTCGTTGACCGGCTTATTGGGACCGGCCAAACACCTTGCGGCGATGGTCAGCATCGTCACGCCAGAACGCACCGTTCACAACAAAGGACACATCAAAGTCACCGAGGAAGACAACGCCATGGTGCTGATGGACCATGGCCATGGCATTATCTCGCACGTGCAATCCGGGTTTAATTACTTCAACCCGCATGGCCACGATGGCAGCAAGGAAAAGCGCTACACCATATCGGTAGTCGGCTCGGGCGGGTTTATGGGCCTAGTCGGGTATGACTGGGAGCCACTGGGCGTGGATATGGCCACCAAGGATGAACCGGAGTTGAAGCCCCACGTGACCGACGCGCAGGGTTACTCTTGGCCCCTGGGCGCGGTCATGGCGGCGGAATGCTTGTCCACCGGCAAGGAAATGCTCGTCACACCGGAACACGCCATTCACGTGCTCGACATCATCACCGCGGCGCGCGAATCTTCCGCCACTGGCCGGCGGATTCCCCTAACCACGACCTTCAAGTGGCCCATCATCTCATGATGAGATACATGGGAGTATTCACTGCCAGCGACACACTCGAATCCGCCACCTCAGCGAGCTCGCGTTTTGTTCAAAACCCTCTGCCGAACCCTCTAAACCGCGCTCTGCTGATCCTTCTGTTTAACACGTCGCCCATCGAGGCAGCGGACCTGGAGGTGGCGGGGGACACCGATCGGCGCCATCGGGGTTGAAATGCGGGTATAACGCGTCAATAATCGTCATGGCAACTGTCGGGGGTGCCTGGCAGATGCGGTCTGACCATGAACATAAACCAGTTTTCTTGGGTCTCGGGTAACATGACAGCGATAATTCGGAGCGCGGCTGTGTCCATAGGACCCGCCGCAGCGCCTCAGCACATGTTGAAATGGCCATTGGCTGCGGGTAAGACATCCGTCCCATGCCAGCGCTCCGATACATTCCAGAAGTGTCGCTGGAATGGCAAAACGCGGGTTCTCGGCTTCATGGGTATGATCTGCCTTTGTTTCCTCATCCGTCTTCAAGGGTATGCCGCGGCGCAAGAAACATCCCCAACACCTCATACTGTTCTCGGCATAAAGCAGGCCCGCTTCACGCTGAACGGCCAGCCGACATTCCTGCTGGGGATCAGTTATTACGGCGCACTCGGGGCGCCGGAGGAATTCATCCGGCGCGACTTGGATGACCTGCAACGCCACGGCTTCAACTGGCTGCGGGTTTGGGCCACTTGGTCGGCCTTTGATCATGATGTATCGGCGGTGGACGCCCGAGGCGCGCCGCGCGAACCTTACCTGGGCAAGCTCCAATGGTTCGTGTCCGAATGCGACCGCCGCGGTCTGATCGTGGACGTGACCCTGACGCGTAATCAGCAGTCCACCAAACGCGCTAGCAGTGGCGGCTTGGCCGATTTTCCCGCGCATGAACGGGCCGTGGAAACGCTGATTAACGCTCTCAGACAGCACCGCAATTGGTATCTCGATCTGGCTAACGAACGGGATGTCCGTGATGCCCGCTATGTCAGTCCCGCCGAACTGAAATCCCTTCGTGACTTGGCCCGGCGCTTGGCCCCGGACCTGCTGGTCACCGCTTCATTCGGCGGGCATGATCTGACCGAAAGCGACGTGCGTGAGGCCCTGGTCATCATCGGTCAGGATTTTCTGAGCCCGCACCGGCCGAGAAATCCGAAATCGCCTTCCCAGACAGAGGCCCAAACCCGGGACTGCCTGGCTTTAGCAAAGGCCGTTCATGGCGTGGCGCCAATGCATTATCAGGAGCCGTTCCGACGGGGTTACGAACCGTGGCAACCCACGGCGGACGACTTTTTGACCGACCTGCGTGGCGCCCTGGCGGGTGGCGCCGCCGGCTGGTGTTTCCACAATGGATCCGAACGGGCCTCGCAGGATAACCAGCCTCGACGGTCGTTTGACCTTCGGGCCAAGCGGTTGTTCGATCAACTGGATCCGGAGGAACAAAAGGTGGTATCCGGAGCCAAAATGGTTATTCGCAATACCGCGGCGTCCCGCCCCGAGCCGTTGCGATGATGTGTTTTCTTGCTCGAGTTCTTAGGCTTAAAATTGAGGACAATCGTGATCTGGTCCCCTGGCATCACTTCAAGTGTGCCGGATGATTGAGCCTCAGGTCAGTCTCGCCGAGACGGCGGAGATCATCAAGGGCGAAGCTGAGCTTGGCGAGGACAGTTTCGGCCTCGGATTCTCGAAAAAACATGCGTTCAATAACCGGATCCGCCTCGGGGGCTGAACCGTAGAACTCGTTTCCTGCGGCCGAAAGTCTTCCTGCGATGCCGAGTTGGGGATCGGGTTTGGCCCCGTACCAACTGGAGCCCCATACAATGAGGTCCACAGGTGACGACCCTTCCTGCTTCATGCGCATCCGTTTGGGTTCCTGATAAAACTGGTAGGGGCCAACCGCAATTTGTCCGCGGTAATTGCGGATATCGAGCATGTTGTTTTTCGCGGGATCCTCCGAGGTGAACGATTGAAACTTGGCCCCGGTGAGAGTGGCGCGACCGGGCGGATCGCCCATCGTTCCTTCAAAGAAATAGCCGTTGTCCGCCTGCTCGATGTAGAAATCGCTCATGACGATGTTATGACTGTCGCGAAGATAAAGCCCGTGTGTCACGAGGGTGGCCAGGCGGGTCTGGAATCCAAGCAGCCCGGCTCGCGCCTTGTCCTTGCCCTCGACCACAACCGAGCCTTCATAGCTGCAATTGGCCAGCACCGTTGCCTGCGCGCAGTTGATGAAACGGAGGTTCCCCTGCACGTGCGGCATGATCACCACCTCATTCTCCCCGAGATTGGTGAACTGCAGCCCCTTGCGAAGCGGCGCTTTCTGATACATCCCGAACACATAAACACCATCGTACGTCATCCGTGTGGCTCCAGTCGAACCTGCTTGATGAATATCAATGCTGTTGTTCATGGAACCGGCGTCGTGAGCACCAACCATGAGGTCTTCGAGAGTGACGTGGTGCGCATCGCGAACCTCGACCATGACGCCTCCTTCAGGTCCCTTCCAAATCAGTTTTGTGCACCACCCGCTGCCGCCCACAAAGAAGTTCTTACCCGAGATTCGCAGCGTGTTTGTGATGACGTAATTGCCGGTCGGCAGATAAGCGATCGCGTTTCCGGCAGCGATCGCGGCCGCGTCAATGGTCCTCTGGACCGCTATCGTGTCGTCGGCCCGCCCGTTGCCTTTCGCGCCGAAATCGCGTCGCGCATCGAACACGCGTCCCGGCAGTTGTACCTTTTCCTTGAGGAAACCCCTGTTAGCCGAGCGGATTACGCCCTGGCGTTCCCCTGACGGGATGCTGATCAGCATGGGCTGGGCGCCTTGTGTGAGCGTGGGCGCACCACGAACCTGGTTGCCGGAAACAAGCAAACGCTGACCTGCGTGCGCGACACGGACGGGCGCCAGACCAGCCTGATTTCTGTCTTGGGGTGGCCCGGTGAACACGCAGTCGAATATTAAAACCGGCGGACGCGAAAGAAGGACCGCTCCTTCGGGATTCTTCCAATCCTCGACGTGGCAATCCTGCAGCGTGAGTGAGGCGACGGATGACTGCCTCAAAACAAAAGCCCGCGAACCCATTGAAGTGGAGCGCCGGATGGAACTGCAATGCTCGGATCCATCGCGAATGTCCACGATCTGGCTTCCTTCAAAATGACAGTTGCGGACGTAAAAATTACCATGGTTACAATCGATGCCGATGCCGCAGCGTCGGAATTCGCAGCCATCGAAAGTAAAGTCATAGTCGTTGAATTGCAGGAACGCGACGCCCCGTTCACAGTTTTCAAACAGGCAGTTCTCGAAAGTAGTTTCAGCGAGGGCATGCCCTTCATTGGGATGGGCCTCGAGGATTGCCGAATTAGTGAATCCCCGAAACGCCAGGTGCCGGTGCGTGACCTCAGTCTGAAATCCCTGGGTGGCGTGGTAATGGAATCCAACACCGGCTCGGCCTCGACCGTTCAGTTCAAAACCAACAAATCGCGTATACGCCATCCCGTTCAGCGTCAAAAGGGGCCCATCGCCGGGACCATCCCAGATCCACTTCGTGTCGCGGCCGCTTCCGATGATCAATCCGCCAATCCATCTGGCCCCCGTCCCATTTTTCAGCACGAGTGGAGCTGTGATCCGATAAGTGCCCGGCGGAAAATAGAGAACCGACCCATCACGTACCTGGGTGAAAGCACTTTGGATCGCGATCGTATCATCCGCTTGCCCATCCCCGATCGCTTTCGGGGATATGTCGGTTTTTACATTGATCCAGTCAGAGCGTTCCTCCCATTGGAGCGCGGGAATCTCGGGTGGAGCAGCCGCGGCGGACGGGAGGGCCTCTGCCGCCATGATCAGCATGGTGATGGCATGCGACGGACCAAAACGAAAGAACCGAGGGATTGTCATTCGTCTCATTACTTTGAGTGCCGGCATCATCACAGTAACAACCCGCACTACAAAATGCAGAATGCGCATGGAAAACATTACTTTCATTTGATCGCGATCCTCAAGGTTTATGTGCCTTCAAGGATTCTCAAAGCGAGGCGCGGGAGCAGGGATTACGACTGCTGGCTATCCTGTGGCACACGCTCTTAACAATGCGGCGATCGATGGCACCCCGCGAGTGTTCTTGCAGGGAAAGCCGCTTGCCAGTCTTGGATCCGTGGTTTATTCATCGCATATTCTATTTGATTCTCCAGTCATGAAGCGATTCCTCAATATTGCGTGTCTGTGCGCGATGGCGCTCAGTCCATTGTCCGTCTCTGCGGTTGCAGCGGCGACCCGCCCGAACGTCCTGCTCATCCTGGTGGACGATCTCAAGCCGGCACTCGGGTGCTACGGGGATACACTGGCCAAAACGCCTAATCTTGACCGCCTGGCGAGGCGGGGTATGCGGTTTGATTTGGCTTACTGCAACCAGGCCGTGTGTGCTCCCTCGCGCAACAACCTGATGACGGGCAGCCGCTCCACAACACTCGGCATCTACGATTTGGGCACCCACTTTCGCCGGGCCGAACCCGAGGCCGTCACACTCCTGCAGTTCTTCATGAAACAGGGCTGGCGCACCGAGGGAATCGGCAAAGTGTTCCATGTCGGCCACGGTAACCACGATGACACCCTCTCCTGGAGCGTGCCCTTCCAGCCGGATAAGGTGGTCGAGTATCTCAAGCCGGAAAATTCGGCCGGCGGACAACTCACGCGTGAGGAAGCGTATTTCACAAACCAAAAGCTCGGCCAAAACCGGGATCTGCCTCGCGGCGCCGCCTGGGAAATCGCCGAGGCGCCCGACCATGCCTATGCAGACGGGCGCATCGCCGACGAAGGCATCCGCCGCCTCCAGAAGGCCGCGCAGAAACCAGACCAACCGTTCTTTCTTGTCCTTGGCTTTGTTAAGCCGCACCTGCCGTTTTGCGCGCCCAAGAGGTACTGGGACCTGCACGATCCCAAGGCGTTCATGCTGTCGCAGCGCAAAACTCCTCCCGACGGCGCTCCTTCCTACGCAGGCAAAACACTGCTGGAACTGAACCAGTACACTCCCGTCCCCGATCATCTGCCCTTGACCGAGGATCTACAACGCACCCTGATTCACGGCTACTACGCAGCCATGAGCTTCATGGACGTGCAGGTGGGACGCGTGCTGGACGCATTGGACCGCCTGAGTCTGGCAGGAAATACTCTCATCGTCCTCTGGGGTGATAACGGCTGGCATTTGGGCGATCACGGCATGTGGACAAAGCACACGAATTACGAACAAGCCAACCGTATCCCCTTGGTGATTGTGGCCCCCGGGGTGGCAAAACCCGGAACAAGCACGAGACAACTAACAGAGACGGTCGACATTTACCCAACGCTCGTTGAACTGGCTGGACTGCCCCAACCAGAGGGTCCACAGAAGATCGACGGCGTCAGCCTGGTCCCCGTTTTGCGAAATCCCAACACCCGACTGCGCGATCATGCCTATCACGCCTTCCCGCGTCACCGCGAGGGCCAGCCGATCATCGGACGCGCTATCCGCACCGAACGCTATCGGCTGGTCGAGTGGAAGAAACCCGGCGCGCCCTCCAGCACCGCCGATCTCGAGCTCTACGATTATGACTCGGATCCGCAGGAGACACAGAGCGTCGCTGCTGCCAACCCAGAAGCCGTCGCCCGTCTACGGGAAATCCTGGCCAAACACCCGGAAGCCAGACCGGCCCGATAATTGCCTGGCTTGAGCAAGCCAGCGGAATGAACATAGTGCTATTATACACGACGTCATATACCATGTCATCAGCCCGGGGTCGGTGAGTTCCCTCATTGGCTACGAATCGGGGGTGGAATCGGAATCGAAATGCGAAGGACCAGTTATTACCGGGCATCGCAAACCATCTCGTCGGCAAGGCTGGTGTGCTATCCACTGGGAGTCGGGTGAACATCGAGCCGGCCTGAGCGATTCCGATACCGACTCCGACCCCGATGAAAATATTACGCCGCAAAGAAACCAATCGAGCGCCGCACTGAATCCCGCATAAGGGCGAATCGGTGAGCTGAGCCTTTCTGCGGGGGCGAGGGCCAACTGAATTCTGACAGGATGCACAGGATAGGGCGCCGAGACTCGGCGCGACGGAAATGAAAACGGAACACATGAAGCCAGTTTGGAATGCAGACGCGCTGAGCGGCCCGAGTCTGTCGGTTAGTTTTCCTTCGGCAGCCAGCTGCGCGTGGGCTTTGAAGTCGTCTTGCGGACTGAGTCATCCCGGGCGAGACATTTCCCCGATTCTCCTGCGACAAATCGCTTGGGACATTGATTTCACGGCAGAGGAGTTAATTCGGGAGCGATGATGAGACGGAAGCCGGAATAGGGGCATCAAGCGGTATGGATCACGCGTCGCTGGATTGAACTGTGACGCGCTCGACCTCTTCCAGAGTGGTGACGCCGCGCAGGACTTTCTTGAGGCCGTCGTATATCATGGGGCGAAATCCATGTTGGAGAGCCAAGGATTGGATGTCCAGGATCGATGCATTACGGGCGATCAAACGCCGAACGGCATCGGTCAGCAAAAACACTTCGTGGATCGCAATTCGGCCGGCATAACCACTCCCGCCGCATGCCGAACAGCCTCGTCCTCGCCATTGGGTGACGGTCCGATTTCCGATATCTCCGAAATAGCGAGCCACACTGTCCGCGGGCATTGGCGAGGTTTCACGGCAGGCCGGGCAAAGGCGGCGGACGAGCCGCTGGGCGCTGACCCCGATGATGGAGGGGGCAACCAGGAAGGGTTCCACGCCAATTTCCACCAGCCGGGTTACCGCTTGAAGGGCGTTGTTGGTGTGCATGGTGGACAATACCAGATGACCGGTGAGCGCGGCCTGTGAGGCAATCTTTGCCGTTTCCATGTCCCGCACTTCGCCGACGAGAATGACATTGGGATCCTGGCGCAAAAACGATCGCAACGCGCTGGCGAAGGTCAGGTCGACGGCGGAATTAACTTGGACCTGGTTGACCCCCGGCAAGCGATATTCCACCGGATCCTCCACCGTCATGATATTGATTCCAGATCGGTTGAGACGCTTGAGGATGGCGTATAAGGTCGTGGTCTTTCCCGAACCTGTGGGGCCGGTGACAAAAAACACACCGTTCGGGGTGCTGATAATCCGCTTGAGCAGTGTGAGGTTGACCGCGGAAAATCCGAGTTCCTCCAAGGCGGGAATGGACCGTCGTTGCACGGAACCGAGCACGCGCAACACGATTTTCTCCCCCTCCAACAATGGGACGCTGGAAAACCGGAGATCGATCTGGCGGGAACCCAGAGAGAGTGAAATCCGGCCATCCTGAGGACGGCGATGTTCCGCAATATCGCAACCCGCCATCAATTTGAGCCGGGAGACCAAAGGGGCAAGCAGTCGAGCATTCAGTTGATGCCACTCCTGGAGGTTTCCATCAATACGAAGGCGCACGCGGACCTGGTGCTCGGTGGGCTCGATGTGAATATCGCTGGCACGTTCTTTGAGGGCGATCAGGAGCAAATGCCGGGTTAATTCAATTACAACTTGGTCGCCAGCAAGCTGCGCCATCAACTCCGGAGAGGCTTCGAGAGTTTCCGGGACGAGACGATCGAGATCGATCCGCGCTTTAAGCTCTTCGAGCACGCTGAGGCTGGCGTATTGGACCTCGATGGCTTCGAGGACATCTCCGGGCAGGCTGAACACGGCGCCGACCGGCAATCCGATCAACCGCGCGGCATCGTCCAGCATCGTCAAGTTCAATGGATCCGGAGTGGCGAGTGTGACAGCATCCCCGAACCGATAAATGGGAATGAGCCGGTGTTTAAGGGCGAACTCTCGAGGCAAAAGGTTAACCACCTCGGATTGGATGATGGTGCAGTTCAGGTCGACATAAGCCACGCCTAGCATATCACCATACAAACGGCAGAGCTCGTCTTTGGGAGCGGTCTGCAGATCGATCAGTTCTCCGAGCACCGACAGGGCATCCCCCCGGTGTCGGGTCTCCAGTGCGGCAATCTGGTCGGCGGACAGGAATCCTCGAACCACAAGCAACTTCAGAAAGGACCGATTTCTCATGGACTTGTGGCTTCATTCCCGTTCGTTTCCCGGCGGCGGCTTTTCTCAATCAAGCGACGAATATCGTCCTGAGATAGGAGGCGGCGGGCTTCGCGATCCACTTTTTGATCGTCGGCGATTTCGGACAACATGGCGTCCAAATCAAACGGGAGATGTTCATGGTCCGACATGAAGGCCTTTCTGGCGATGGAACCCCTCGATCTCCGCACGCAATGAGGCAAGCACTCGGTTGATCTCATCGGCTGATGAGTCCTTACGAATGTAGCCCACAGCCCCTTTCTCGATACATTCCGTGACGGTGCCCTCATCCGCTATCGAGGTCAGCATGACCACGCGAACGGCCGGATGAGCGGCGATGATGGCGGGAATCGCATGAGGCCCGGTTTTGATTGGCATACTGACGTCGAGCAAGACCAGATCGGGCTTGGTGCGGATCACAGCCTGGATAGCTTCGTCGCCGTTGGCGGCCTCGGCTGACACAGAAAATCCCAGTCGCTTGGCCAACCCGCGGAGCCAGCAACGGCTGGTTGAATCATCGTCCGCAATCACGAGGGTGCAAACGGGCTGAGGCGAGGGAACAGGGTTAGCTTCCACAGACGCACTCTATCCTGTCCTGGGTATTGGCACAATTGAATTGTGATCGGGGCAAGGAAATGAGATGGAACGGAAGCTCCATGCAGGTTGCTTGGGGAGTATTGGAGGTTTGGCACCCGAGGATGTGGCGATGTTATGGACTGATGATGCCGCGGTGGACGAGGGGAAGCCAAGCATGTCTGTTGAGATCAAGGCCCTTCATCAGGAGCGGGCAGCCAGTGACTTCATCGGGATTTCAAGCTCGGCGAACTGGGTTTGGAGTCTGGGCATCAACTGACGCAGCTGATTTTCCTGGCCATCGTGGCCAGCCTGTTCCATGGCGCCGGCGACTTGAAAAAGGGCCATTCCCCCGACCGTAGCGGCAGCGCCTTTGATCCGGTGGGCTTTGTCTTGAGCCAGTTTTAACTCGCCTCGCACGACAAAACCCTGGAGATCCGCAATCTGGATCGGCATATCGGCCAGGAAAGTCTTGACGATGGACTGCGCCAGGTCGGCGTCCCCGCCCACGCGGGCCATAAAGGCTTGTTCGTCAAAAACCGGAACGACAGGCGCGTCGGGACAAGGCGCGATGGAGGGGGCCTGCTTGGGGGTTGCAGATGCAAGGACGTCAGCGGAATCCTCGGAGGCTCGCGGCAGCCATCGTTCGAGGACCTTGGCCAGGAGTTTGGTATCTACGGGTTTGGGCACATAATCATCCATGCCTGACGCCAGGCACATCTGGCGGTCGCGATCGAGGGCGTGGGCTGTCATGGCGATAATAGGGATCCGTTTATGCCCGTTATTTCCAGGTGGGGAAGCCGAATGGCCTTTGTGAATCTCAGCTTCCCGTTCCCGGAACAATCGGGTGGCCTCGAGCCCGTCCATGACGGGCATCTGCACATCCATCAGGACCAAGTCATAGGGGATAGCGGTCAGGGACTGAAGGGCTTCCTGTCCATTCGCCACGGCATCGGCGGTTAATCCGAATCTTTTCAGAATCCCAATAGCGACCTGCTGGTTGGTGATATTGTCCTCAGCCAACAGGATTCGGGCGCGGCGGATGCCTTTGGGGGGCGAGAACGATGGTTTGGATTCTCGAGTTCGCGGCAATGAAGCGGGGCTTGTGACGGCCTTGACCAAGGCATGGAGCAGGTCTTTCTGTCGGACTGGCTTGGTCAACAAGGTGTGAAAGCCGATTTTCTTGAGCTCTCGGGACATGCCGTTTTCACCGAGCGAACTCATCATGACCAGGGTCAATCCGTCCAAACGTGGATCAGATCGGATAGCCTGGCCCAGGGTTGCGCCATCCATGCCGGGCATCCGCATATCCAGAAGGGCCAATTCGAAGGGCCGATGATTCTCCAGCTCTTGATAGATCGCCTGCAAGGCCGAAGGAGCATTGGCGGCCTCGAAGGTCTCCATACCCCATGAGCCGAGTTGGACCCGGAGAATCTCACGGTTCGTGGCATTATCGTCTACCAGGATAGTCTTGACGCCCCGCAGGTTGGGCGCGGCGGTGGATTCTGGTTGGGTTACGGATTGCAGGGTCAAGCCGATGGCAAACCAGAACTCCGAGCCGACGCCCTCGGTGCTCTGGACGCCGATCCTGCCCCCCATCATTTCAACCAGTTGCTTTGAGATGGCCAGTCCGAGGCCTGTGCCGCCGTAGTTCCGCGTGATGGAGGCATCGACCTGGGTGAACTTCTCGAAGAGTAATCCGATTTTGTGGGCCGGAATACCGATGCCTGTATCTCGCACAGAAAAGCGGAGGATGACCGCCTCCGGTGTGCGTGACTCCAAGCTCGCCCGCACGACGACCTCGCCCTGGTGGGTGAACTTGAGCGCGTTGCTGGCGAGGTTGGTTAGAATTTGCCGCAGCCGGCCGGGATCACCCCGCAGGAGGGTGGGCACATCGGGATGGAGCGCGCAGATGAATTCGAGGTTTTTTTCGGCGGCCTTGATGGCCATGATTTCGGCGAAGTCATCCACGAGATGCCGGAGGTCGAAATCCAGGGTTTCCAGTTCCAGCCGGCCCGCCTCGATTTTGGAAAAGTCCAGGATATCATTTATGAGCTGCAGCAAGGCCTGGCCGCTCGCCTGAACCGTCTCGGCGTAACGCCGCTGGGTATCGTTAAGCTCCGTATCGAGCAGGAGGCCAGTCATGCCAATGATGCCGTTCATTGGCGTGCGGATCTCGTGGCTCATATTGGCCAGGAACTCGCTTTTTGCGGCGCTGGCCAAGGCGGCTTGGACGGCCAGTTCGTTGGCGCGGGCGGTCGCGGCCTCCAGGTGGTCGTTCATCACCTGAAGTTCCGCCTCCGCCCGTTTGCGCTGGGTCAGATCGATCATGACCGTTAAAAAGTATTGCTGTCCCTGAATGCTGATGACTTCGCCGGAAAAGAGACCGTCCACCACCGAACCGTCCTTGCATCGAACCTGCAGTTCAACATCGGCAAAACGCCCGCGGAGCCGAAGATGTTCCGACACGATCTCCTGCTGGCGAGGATCAACGAACAGCTCAAGGTCGGCGCTGGACTTGCCCAGAACCTCATGCCGGGCATAGCCGAGCGTTTTCAGAAAAACGTCATTCACATCTGAAAAAGTGCGACTGGGCAGGATGGACAGCGCCATGAGGGCTGGGTTGTTACGAAACAGGCGCTCGAATCGCTGCAAGGCCTCCTGTTCTGTCGTCAGGTCTTTGGAGATCCCAAAAACGCAATCTGCGCCGTCCCATTTGCCATGCCACAGGCAAGTTTCCACGGGAATAATCGCGCCTGGTTTTGCCACCAGAGGCAGCGGGCATCGGCTGCATTCCCCCCGGAGCATCGCCACATATATTTCCTCGGCCTCCCGGCGTCGGTCGGCAGGATGAAGATCAGGAATCTGCATCCCCGCCAATTCCTCGGCACGGTAGCCTAATTTGCGTTGGGCCGACTGGTTGGCAAATAGAATCCGGCCGTCGGGCGTGGCGACGATGATCAGATCCCCCACGGTCTCAAAGAAATCCCGAAAATTGGCTTCGCTCTGGCGGAGCCTCACCGTCCGCTCTGCCACCAGCCGCTCCAGTTCGGCTCGCCGGTTGAGCATCATGCTGAGTCCCAGCACCAGGCCGGTTGTCAACAATAATCCCGTCAGGGCGGTCATCCAACCTGCCCGAGCCGGATGCAGCCGCAGAAAGTCCTCGCCCGCGTCCGCAGTCAAGGCAAAAGCTTTGTCAAAATCCAAAAAAGGACGGATTAATGAGAATTTGGAATCCGGGGGATTACGGGGATCGCGGACTGTGGCAGGAGGTTGGATCTCAGGGTCCGCATCGAGGATGGTAATTCCAAGATACGTCGTGTTCCCGTCGCCGGTGTTCTCGAGCAGCTGATCCAATTTCAGGATAGCCGCGGCAAAGCCGCGCACAGTTTTTTGCTGCTGCTCTTCCAAGATCGGTCTGAAAACCATCAGGGTCTGCGTGCCTATCCCGCGCAAAGGGGCAACGGGACGAACAACGGTGTTCAGTCCAGTCCGGACAGCTTCGCGGAGGGCTGCCAGGCTTGAGGATTCCGATCCCACATCATAACCCATGACCTTTTCGTGGCCTGTCCAGGGCGCCAGATTCGTGATCGGATAATAAACGTCACGCTCAGTCGCAGGCATCCTCTTTCCTTCAGGATCCATTTGCCAGATTTGAAGATTCTTTCCCCCGGGCGTTCGAGCCCTGGATTGGAAGCGGATCTTCTCTGCAGCGGGGACTGCTGAAATCCATGCCCAAGCCTGGACCGCCGAATTGCGGATTAAGTGAGAGGTGTATTTCTGGAACTCCTCCGCGGTAACCTCTTCCGATCCTTCATAGAGCATTGCCAGGCTTTCGAGCTCGGTATTCTGAAGGAGACGCAAGTTTCTGGCAATGGCATCCGTCTGGCTGGCCGCTAGTTGGGCAAATGCCTCGATGCGCGCGTGATGTTCGTTCTGATGCACTGTCCAGGCAACAAACAAGGTCAGGACAACCCCCGCTAGCGCTACCTGTCCGGCTTCAATGTGTCGCATCCAGAACGATGTCCCCAACTGGCGGCGGGCGCGGCGGCGCTGGAGTGCTGTGCCCACCAGGAGGATTGTCACGAGAGCAAACGTCAGTAAAGCAGGTGGAAGCCCGGCAACGGCCAACATCCATTTCCAGGTGCGGGCATCGACATCCAGGCCAAGGACAGCAATCGGGCGGCTCGCCGAGGGTGCCTGAATAGGGACCAACGAAGAAACCCAGACGCCCCATTCATCCGGCAAAGGGCCCTCGACAAATGGGGCTCCTCTCTCGAATGCCTCCTGGAGTTCTGGGGACGCTTCTTCATAGACGCGGCCTGGGGGAGAGTAATCCTTGGACTCGACCGGTTCATTGTCCGCGTAAAAAAAGATTTGGTTTTCCGAGTTACGGCCGAGGAGATAGACGAAGCGGCAGTTCGGATTAATCGCTTTTAGGCCGGCTAAATTTTCCTTAAGTCTTTGGTAATGGGGGTTTTCTAGATCAGCATCCGTGCCGGTAAGAGTCTGGATGCGTTCGACATTGAAGGCCTCAGCGGCCAGCTCGGCTTGTCTCAACAAATGGCGCCGCATTTGATGATCGGCCCGATTCACCGTCCACCAGGTCAGCAGCGAGCCGGCCATTGCGAGAACCAGTAGGGCAACAGACGAGTATTGAGGGGCGGCAATCGGTGCTTTGGCCCTGTCTAATTGGTGCGAATCCGATATGCCGGCTGCAGTCGTTATATTTCCGGCTGGCATGATTTGCTCTTATCGGACACGGCGTTTTTCTCGTCGATAATCATTCCATAAGGGATTATCGGCATTACCAAAAGAACTTTAGGAAAAGTTTTGTGCTTGGTGCCGTTAAATCGCGAGCACTCCTACAAATTTGAAATCCGGAAGTATGCGTGGAGGCACAATCACTCCGATTCATTTACAGCCATTGGCCTGCCATGATTCGCGTTGATTGGCGTCCATTCGCGGTTAAGTCGTTTTTTCGGTTCAGGGCTGCTGAAATGCTCTCGTAAGAGTCATCGAGCGCGACTAGGATTGATGGGTGTTTGAGGTTCGGTCTTTAACGGCATGGTTTTTGATGCTCTGGCTGGCGGTGGTTGCGCCAGGGTGCGTCATTGCCGCCACGCCTGGCCATCGGCTTCAGAGTGACGATGCATTCAAGTCCGCGACGGCGTTTGCTTCGCCGCGCGCGTTCGTGAAGGGTGATATGGTTCGGATTTACCATGCTGTTGGCCGGACCACGGAAGTATTCCGGGCGGATCTAAAGCCATCGCCGATTCAGGGTCGTGATTATGTTTATTTTCTGGCCGACTTAAAACGGGATCCCAGTCCTCCAAGCCTGCCACCGGCAGGCGGTCATTGGCGGGAAGCCCAAGTCGTGCGGCAAGAGACTTGGTCCAACATTGTCGAAACCACGATTCGGGAGTTAACCCCCGCCGAGCCCTGGCAGGGCGCCTACTTTCAGTTGCTTTCACAGGAACGCATTCTCTATCGCGATGACGCCGGGCAAATCCGGGCGGTTCGTGTGGATCAGAAGCCCGTGGGCGTGGACATTGCGCGCAGGTATACTTCCGAACAATGGGGAACCTTGTTGGCCGACCATCTCTCGCGGACCCTCGAGAACACGGGGAATCCCGATCGGCCGTTTCTCCTGATGGAACCCGTGGAAGGCCAGCCGCCGCGCTTCATGATGATCGATGCGGATCGAAAGACCTGCGCCTTTCTCTTTCACCGCGCCTCGGGGGATGATCCCGGCGGTGGCTTCCAGGTCAATTCGCGCCTTCGATTCCTCACGTCACTGCTCATCGAGAGTCACGGCATCGCCCTCGTGAAGAATCCGGTCTCGTCCGGGGTGCGCTTGCTCAACACCATCTGGCAGGTTGTGGCGGGTTTGCTCGAAGTGAGGTTACCGGCGGCTCGGACTGAATTGCCGGAGGCCGGCGCTCAACCCGGGATGGATCTGGTGGAGTGGGAGCAATGGCTCAGCCGCCAGACGGGACGCCCCCCGGATCAAGGCAGCGTCACGTTTCTTATTAACGGCGAGGAATTCTTTCCCGCCTTCATCCGGCGTTTGGAAGCCGCCCGGCACGAGGCTCACGTGCGGATCTGCATTTTTGACAATGACGATGTGGCGGTTGAAATCGCCGATCGGTTGAAACGGCGCTCGACAGACATTCAGGTGCGGGTGCTGATGGACCTGTTGAGCACCCAGGCCTCGCAGCAGGCCCAGCCCGAGACTCCCATGCGCGAGGGTTTCATCCCACCCCGGTCCATTCACAAATACCTTCAGCGAGATTCCCGGGTAAAAGTGCGCTCCGCCCTCAACCCGTGGCTTGCGGCGGACCATACCAAAGTCCTGACGATCGATCGGCAATACGCGTTTCTCGGGGGCATGAATATCGGTCGGGAATACCGCCATGAATGGCATGATCTCATGGTGGAGGTCGAAGGCCCGATTGTGGCGCGATTGGAACACGACTTCCAGAAAGCCTGGGCGCATGCCGGGTTTTGGGGAGACCTGGCTTACCTTGGGGCCTCGATCGAGGCGCCTAAGCCCGCGCGCCTGGACTCCACAAACCGCAACTGGGCGCCGATTCGCAGGCTATACACCCGCACCGGCAACCTGCAGATCCGCAAGGCCGTCCTCGAAGCCTTCCGTCGCGCGCGCAACCATATTTTTCTCGAGAACTCCTATCTCTACGATCCCTCGGTCGCCAGCGCGTTGATCACGGCAAGAGGCCGCGGTGTGGATGTGAGAGTGATTCTGCCCGAGCGCAGCGACATTCTGGGCGGGAATAGCAGCACCTATGTCACAGCGAACTCCCTGTTTAAAAACGGGATTCGAGTCTACATCTATCCCGGCATGACTCATGTGAAGGCCTTGCTGGTCGACGGCTGGGCTTGTTTCGGCTCCGCCAATTTCAACCGCCTCAGCTTGCGCCGCAACCTCGAAACCAACCTCGCCACGTCCGATCCCGGTATTGCCCATCGATTGCGGCAGGAGCTGTTTGAAGAGGATTTCGCCAAATCCCACCTGCTTGCCGAAACGATCGAGGTGAACTGGACCGATTACCTGTTGGAAAGAATTCTCAACCAGTTTTGAACCTGGGGCCCGAGGGCCAGCCGATGGATTTCTGGAACGAACTGCGACGAAATCATTGCACATTGGCCGGGAGGATTTAAAACTCGAAGGTGCGTGGATCGTGCAGCCAAGGCTGAAACCGCACCCGGTCCATGAAAAGACCGGCGTATGTCTGTGATTGGACTGGAAGATCAAGCGACTCTTGCGAACGCGTTTCTGGATCGGGCACTTCTGATCGATCTCGAGGTGTCGTACCAGGGCGTTCTCTTGAAGCTTGGCGCTGTCCTGGGACGTTCCACTCTGGCGCATCAGGGACAAGGACCGTTGGAAGGACTGTTCAAGACACTCAATTGCCTGGGGCTAGGGGCGGACTGCCTGCTGGGCCACAACCTGGTGTGGCATGACCTGCCTGTGCTGCGGGAACGCGCATCCGATCTGGCGATCCACCGCCTGCCGGTCGTGGATACGCTGGCGCTCTCGCCGATCTGTTTTCCTGAGAATCCGTACCATCGATTGGTCAAGAACTACAAATTAGTGCGGGAAAGCGTCAACGATCCGGTGGCGGATGCCCGTCTGGCCGCCGTTCTTTTCGCCGACGAATTTCGGGCTTTGTCCGGTCTCAGGCAGACCGAACCGCGTTTATTTGAATTGCTGGACTTCCTGTTGTCGACCCCTGATGGGCCGGGGGAATCGCTTCCGGCGGGTATGGACTTGGTCTTTCGCGCCTTGGGAGGAAGGAAACCGGGCAAGGATCGGGCGCTCGAGATTTGCGCGGAGGTGTTCGGGCGCTGGGCCTGCGCCAGCGTGCCGGCCGATGAGGCCCTGATGCGGACGAGTCCGCAGAGACTGGCATTGGCTTACACGGTCGCTTGGCTCAGGGTTGCCGGCGCAAATTCCGTGCTGCCGCCTTGGGTCCGGCTTCAGCATCCGGCGACGGGAGAATTGATCCGGCGGCTGCGCGACGTGCCCTGCGATTCCGAACAGTGCGATTACTGCAGGAGAGTCCATAATGCGCGCGAGCAGTTGCGCGCGTTCTTTGGGTGGCATGATTTCCGTCCTGTCCCCGCCAACAAGCAGGGAGGGAGCTTGCAGCGGGACATTGTTGAGGCGGGGCTTCGGAACGAATCGTTGCTGGCGATTCTGCCCACCGGGGGTGGAAAATCGCTCTGCTTTCAGCTGCCGGCCCTGGTTCGAAATTATCGGCGGGGAGTGTTGACGATTGTGATCTCGCCGTTGCAGGCGTTGATGAAAGACCAGGTGGACGGTTTGGCCCGGCGCACCCACACCCCCTTTGCGGCCGCTTTGTATGGTTTGCTGACTCCCCTCGAACGAGGGGATGTGTTGAGGCGGATTCGACTGGGCGACGTGGCGGTGTTGTATGTCTCGCCCGAGCAACTGCGAAATCGATCCTTTCGCGAGGCGATCGCCCATCGCGAGATCGGTTGCTGGGTTTTTGACGAGGCGCATTGCCTGTCGAAGTGGGGACACGATTTCAGGCCGGATTATCTGTATGCGGGGCGGTTCATCCGCGAGTTTTCGAACGAAAAGGGGGTGGAGATTCCCCCCATCGCCTGTTTCACCGCCACCGCGAAGCGGGATGTCAAAGACGAGATCCTCGACTATTTCAAGGAGCAAACGGGCCGAGAGTTGACGCTCTACGAAGGGGGCGTTGAGCGACAGAATCTTCGGTTCGAAGTCCAGGCGATCACCGATTACGGCAAGCTGGAGCGGGTGCATGATCTGCTGTCCGAACGCTTGCCGGGAGGCAGCGCGATCGTGTTTCGAGCCACGCGCGCCGACACGGAGGAAGCCGCGGAATACCTGCGTGCAAAGGGCTGGCGCGTCGAACGCTTTCACGCCGGTCTGATCCCTCCCGAAAAGAAAAGGATTCAAGACGAGTTTCTGGCCGGGGAAGTCCAGGTGATCTGTGCCACCAATGCCTTTGGCATGGGCATCGACAAGGACGACGTCCGGCTGGTCATCCACGCCGATACCCCGGGCTCGCTTGAGAACTACTTGCAGGAGGCCGGCCGGGCCGGCCGCGATGGCCGGGTTGCGGGCTGCATCCTCTTGTTCGAGGAGGCCGATTGCGAGCGGCAGTTCCGCATGGGCGCCTGCTCGCAACTCACCCGGCGTGACATCGCCCAGATTTTGCGGGGGCTTCGGAAGGCCGCCAAAGGCGACCGGCAAGAGGTCGTCATCACAACCGGCGAGATTTTGCGGGACGAGGATGTCGAGACGGGCATTGCCCTCGAAGACCGAGATGCGGACACCAAAGTGCGCACGGCCATTTCCTGGCTCGAAAGGGCGGAATTCATTCAGCGGGACGAGAATGTCACCCAGGTGTTCCAGGCCCGGCCTTTGGTGAGAAATCTTGAAGAAGCCACCGCCAAAATGGCGTCCCTGAACTTGTCCCAGCAGGAACAACGGCTGTGGACGGCCATTCTTCGCGAGATCATGAATTGCGGCCCGAGCGATCATCTGACGGTGGACCGCCTGGCCCTCCTGCCGGAACTGACGGAGTTTGCCAGGGGCAATGCGTCAGCCAATCCGGAGTATGTGAGCGGCAAGGTGCTCAAAATCCTGGGCAGCATGGCCCACGCCGGATTGATGAAGCGCGACATGCTCCTGAACGCCTTCGTGCGACATAAAGTTGCCGATCATTCGCGTCTTCGGCTGGACAAGGTGCTTCAACTGGATCGCGCGCTGGTGGATTTGCTGGCCCGGGAGGAGCCTGATCCGGAGGGATGGATGCCCTTGTCGCTCAGACTGGTGAACCAGCGCTTGTGCGACGAACAACAGGAATCGTCCATGGAAATGTTGCGGGCCTTGCTGAGGAGTCTGAGCCAGGATGGACGCGGATTTGCCGGCGCCCATGGCAGCATCGAGCTGCGGCACATTGCCCAGGATTCATGCCGGGTGCGGGTTAAAAGGACTTGGACGGCCATCAGTGAACTCGCGGAAAAGCGGAGACGCACGGCCTCGCTGGTGCTCGATGTGCTCCTGGCCAAGATTCCTCCGGACACTCCCGCGCGATCGGATCTGTTGGTGGAGTTCTCCTTCCAGGAACTTCAGGACGCCATCGAACAAGATTTGTTGCTGAGAACCGATCTGAAGGATCCGGCGGCCGCACTGGAGAGGGCGCTAATGTATCTGCACGAACAACGGGTCATTATTTTGCAGCAGGGCCTGGCGGTTTTTCGGGCGGCCATGACCATTCGTTTGCAGCCCCAGGCCAAGGGCGAGAAATACAAGGTCAGCGACTACCAGCCTTTGGCACACCATTACCATGAGCGGATCCTCCAGGTGCATGTCATGAGCGAATTCGCCCGCCGTGGGCTCGAGCGAATCCAGGAGGCGCTGGGATTGGTGCTGGCCTATTTTTCGTTGGGCAAAGAGGAGTTCATTCGGAGGCATCTCAGCGCCAAACCGGAGTTGTTGCGCCATGCCACCACGGCGAAATCCTACCAACGCATTGTCACAGACCTGGCAAATCCGGCTCAAATCCGACTGGTCACCGCGCCGGTCGGACGCAACCTTCTCATCCTGGCCGGCCCCGGATCAGGCAAGACCAAAACTGTCGTCCACCGCTGCGCGTATCTGCTCCGCGTCGAGCGCGTCCGCCCGCAATGCGTTCTGGTCTGTTGCTTCAACCGGCAGGCGGCGATCGAGTTGCGGCGGCGTCTGCGGGACCTTGCCGGGGACGACGCCAGGGGAGTCACCGTTGTGACCTATCACGGATTGGCGATGCGGCTGCTGGGACATTCTTTTGCGGGCGGAGTTGAGAAATCCGGAGCCGGGATCGACTTCGACGCCCTCATCACCGATGCCGTGAAACTCCTGCGCGGGGAAACCGTCCCTCCGGGGCTCGAGCCTGACGAGGTCCGGGACCGGCTGCTGGCGGGTTTTCAGCATATTCTCGTGGACGAGTACCAGGACATTGACCAACCCCAATACGACATGATCAGCGCGATCGCCGGCAAAACGATCGACGATCCCGATCAGAAACTCTCCATCCTCGCGGTGGGCGATGATGACCAGAACATTTACGCGTTTCGAGGCGCCAATGTTGAGTTCATTCGACGGTTCAAACAGGATTACGACGCCGAAGCGCATTACCTGGTGGAGAACTATCGGTCGCCTCGATACATCATCGAGGCGGCAAATCGGGTGATCGAACTCAACTCGGATCGAATGAAAATCCAACATCCGATCCGAATCGATCGCCACCGGGAACTGCTGCCTTCCGGCGGTGAATTTGCCCAATGCGATCCGGCCACAAAGGGCAAGGTGCAAGTGATCCGTGTTCGGGATCATTGCGCGCAAGCCGCGGCCGTTGTTGCCGAGGCCCAACGCCTGCGGGACCTGGGAGCGAAGGATTGGTCCCGGCTTGCCGTTTTGTCGAGCACTCATCGCGAACTGGCGCAGGTCAGGACTTTAATGGAGGCGGCTGAGATCCCAACTCGCTGGGTGGCGCAACGCGACAAAATGGTTGCGTTGAGTCAAATCCGGGAAATTCGGTGCTTTCTGAAACACCTCGAGGAAAGGCGAAGTCAACTCAACCGCGCCAGCGAACTCCAGAGTGTCATCGCCGAAACGTATGGCTGCCCTCAGGGCAATCCATGGGTGCAATTTCTGATGGGATTGCTCGATACGTGGCGGGACGAATCCTCCGACGCGCAATTGCCTGTCCATGAGGTCCTCGAGTTTCTTTACGAAGCCTGCGCCGAAAGCCGGCGGGAATTCACTTATGGCGAGGGCGTGACCCTCAGCACGGTGCATTCCGCCAAAGGCACCGAATTTGACCATGTCCTGCTGATCGGCTCATGGCCAGCCCACGAAACACGAATCAGGCAGGAGGAAAGCCGGCGGGCTTTTTATGTCGGTATGACCCGGGCCAGAAAGTCTCTGGCTGTATTCGATCGCCAGGATGTGCGTCCTTCCCTGCCCGAAATCCTGCAAGGTCCGGCGGTTCTGGTTCGGGAAGCTGCAGTGAAAGGGGCGCCGCAACAGGGTTTAATGGTTTACGAAACCCTCGGTCTCGACGCCATTTACTTGGGTTATGCGGGGCGATCCGGGGAGGACTCTGTCATTCATGCCGCTTTGGCACGATTGAATCCTGGGAACATCCTGGCCATGCGCTCGATCGAGGGCAATGGCATTGGCCTCTTTGACCCGGCCGGCGTCTGTGTGGCCCGGCTATCCCGCAAAGGCCGCGCAGATTGGGCTGATCGCCTGGAAACCATTCGCGAGATTCGAGTGCTGGCAATGGCCTGTCGAACAGCCGCTCAAGACGATGATCCCATCCGCCGCGAACAATACCAAGTCACCGAATGGGAAATACCGGTCGTGGAAGTCATTTGCGAGGAGAGATCCTCGGGCGCATCGTGAACAGAGCTATGGCGCGGTGCTTTGGCGGGGTTTGTTCCGGAGGAGGACGAAGAATCTGCTGGCGCGGACTCCTGATTCAAGTATGTTCGGCCTCTGGGTTGAACATTAACAAGTGATGTGATCATGCAAGCGACTGCAGATATTGCCGTAATCGGTCTGGCGGTGATGGGCCAGAATCTCATTCTGAACATGAACGACCATGGATTCACCGTGGCGGCCTTCAACCGCACCGTGTCCAAGGTTGATGATTTTCTGAATAACGAAGCCAAAGGCACCCGAATTGTGGGCGCCCATTCTATGGAAGAGATGGTCGGCCTGCTGAAACGGCCCCGCCGCGTTATGCTGATGGTCAAAGCCGGCCAAGCGGTCGATGAATTCATCGAACTCCTTATTCCCCGACTTGAGCCGGGCGATATCATTATCGATGGCGGCAACTCGCTTTTCGAGGACACGATGCGCCGAACGAAATATGTGGAGTCCAAGGGCCTGCTTTATATTGGCACGGGCGTATCGGGCGGCGAGGAGGGCGCGCGCCGGGGTCCGTCGATCATGCCGGGCGGTTCTCCGGCAGCCTGGCCCCACGTCAAACCCATTTTCCAGGCGATTGCGGCCAAGGTCGACAATGGGGCTCCATGCTGCGACTGGGTCGGCGAAAATGGCGCCGGACACTTTGTCAAAATGGTCCACAACGGCATCGAGTACGGCGATATGCAGCTCATCTGCGAAGCCTATCAATTGATGAAGGTTGGCCTCGGCATGACCGCGGATGAAATGCACCCGGTCTTCGCCCAATGGTATGAGGGCGAGTTGAATTCCTATCTCATCGAGATTACCCGCGATATCCTCGCTTACAAAGACACCGACGGACAACCCCTCGTGGACAAGATCCTGGATACGGCGGGCCAAAAGGGCACAGGCAAGTGGACCGTCATCTCTTCCCAGGAGCTGGGCATTCCCATAACGCTCATTGCCGAAGCGGTTTATGCCCGTTGCGTCTCCGCCCTCAAAGACCAACGGGTGGCCGCCAGCCGGAAGCTCAAAGGCCCCAGGCCCGCCATTAGCGGCGATCGCCAGAAATTCGTGGAAGACATCCGCAAGGCCCTTTATGCGTCGAAGATCGTCTCTTACGCGCAGGGCTACATGCTCATGCGGGCGGCCGCCCAGCAATACAAGTGGAACCTGAACTACGGCGGCATCGCCCTCATGTGGCGCGGCGGATGCATCATTCGGAGTGTGTTTCTGGGCAAAATCAAGGAGGCCTTCGACAACAATCCCAAGTTGGCGAACCTGATGCTGGATCCATTCTTCAAACAGGCGATCAAGGACAGTCATCGCTCCTGGCGCAACGTCGTGGCGACCGCCGTCAAAAAAGGCATCCCGGTGCCGGCCTTCAGTTCGGCGCTGGCGTTCTTCGACGGTTTCCGCAGCGCTGTGCTGCCCGCAAACCTGTTGCAGGCGCAGCGCGATTATTTCGGCGCGCATACTTACGAACGCGTCGACCAACCGCGCGGCCAGTTCTTCCACACGAACTGGACCGGCCGAGGCGGAACCACCGCCAGTTCGACCTACACTGTCTAGCGAGTCCCCTTACATCGACATCAGGGCCTCGGATGACTCGGCCCCGCAGCCCAGGGCAAAGGGCCCCTGTCTCAACGAGATGGAGCCGAAGGAGGGCGGGGGCTTCGTGCCGCGCTCAGTCAAAGACCGCTGTGGGTATCCTCCTTCGCGCGCGCCTTGCCCGCACCCTCCTCGGCTCCACCATTCTGGAAATTTATTTTGGCAATCGGCCTAAACCCTCCGCTTGATTTTTTCCTGACACGGGTTAGATAATTCTCATCATTAAATTTATGAATTATCGCATTTCACAACGGGCCGCGTCGCTGTCTCCGTCCCTCACGCTGGCCATCGATGCCAAGGCCAAACAAATGAAGGCCGAAGGCCAGGACGTGGTGGGTTTTGGCGCGGGGGAACCCGATTTTGACACTCCGCAGCACATCAAGGATGCGGCGGCGGCGGCCCTGGCGGCTGGATTCACCAAGTATACCCCGAGCAGCGGCATTCCGGAGTTGCGGCAGGCGATTGCGGACAAATTCAAACGCGACAATGGTCTGATCTACAAGCCGTCGCAGGTGATCGTCTCCTGCGGGGGCAAGCACTCGTGTTACAATGTGATTCTGGCGACCTGCCAGGAAGGCGACGAAGTCATTATCCCATCCCCCTACTGGCTGAGTTACCCCGAGATGGTGAAACTGGCGGGGGCAACACCGGTGATTCTGACGACCTCGGACAAGACGGAGTTCCGGGTGACTCCCGAGCAATTGCGGGCGGCCATCACTCCCAGGACGCGGTTGTTCATTTTGAACTCGCCGAGCAATCCGACCGGCTCTCTCTATTCCCGCGAGGAAATCCAGGCCTTGGGAGACATCTGTGTGGAAAAGGGCGTGCTCATCATGAGCGACGAGATTTACGAGAAGCTGGTTTACGATGGGGCGGAACATGTGAGCGTGGCGACTTTTTCGCAGGCGCATTATGAGCACACGATCATCGTTCACGGATTGGCCAAGGCCTACTCGATGACGGGGTGGCGTTTGGGCTATCTGGCCGCCCCGGAACCGATTGCCAAGGCGATCGACGCCATCCAGAGCCACAGCACCAGCAATCCCACCTCGTTTGCCCAAAAAGGGGGCGTGGCGGCGTTAAACGGTTCACAGGACCATCTGCCGATCTGGCTGGCCGAGTACGCCAAACGCCGCGGCTACGCGCATCAGCGCCTGAACCAGATCCCCGGCATCTCGTGTGTCAACGCCAAGGGAGCGTTCTATCTGTTTCCGAACATTGGAAAACTCGGTCTGAAATCGACCGACTTCTGTGCTCGTCTGCTCGAGCAAGAGAAGGTGGCGGCGGTGCCGGGCATTGCTTTTGGAGCGGACGAATACCTGCGAATCAGCTACGCCACGAGCATGGCCAACATCGAGAAAGGTCTTGATCGCCTCGAGAAGTTCGCCCGCAGCCTGGCGGGGTAATTTCCCGAATCATTCCATCGAATCCGCTCAGCGGTTGGGTTCAGAGCTCCCGCCGTATGGAACCGGTTGAGGCAAGTGGAGTCAAAGGATCGCCGCGTATGGGCGGATGGCCTGCAGGCTTCCGCGGACCGATTCTGCCGCCCCCACGTGGTGAGTTGCACTGCCGGCGGTTTGGGTTAGATTCCAGATTGTATGGCAACAGGAATCGATTTGAAACTCAAGGTGGGAGACGCGGCCCCGGCATTCACAGCCAGCAGCCAGGAGGGCAAGCAGGTTTCTCTGAGTGATTTCAAAGGCCAAAAGGTCATCCTCTATTTTTATCCGAAGGACGACACACCGGGCTGCACCCGGGAGGCCTGTGGTTTCCGGGATCATTACGCTACCTTCAAGAAGAAAGGGGCAGTCATATTGGGCGTGAGTACCGACCCGGTGAAATCCCACAGCAAGTTCGTTGAGAAATACCAGCTCCCGTTCATTCTTCTGGCGGATGCGGACCAGGCCCTCGTCAAAGCCTATGGAGTGTGGGGACCGAAGACCTTTATGGGGCGCAAATATGATGGCACGCATCGAATCACGTTTCTGATTGGGCCCGACGGACGGATTCAGCAGATCTGGCCGAAGGTCAAGCCGGACGAGCATGCCTCGGAAGTCCTGGCGGCCCTATGAATTTGCGCGGAACGGCGGTCCGCCCTCTCCCAGGAACCGCCCGGCTTATGGGCAGATAACGCTCGGTAAAACAATCGGGCTTGAGGCGATGAGCCTGCTTCTAGTGTTGTGTCCCGCAAATAGCTATACATTCGTTGCGCTCAGTTTGGCCTGTGGCGAGGCGTGAGGAAGGAGTATCCCCGTCCCGACCTGTCGGGATGACTGACGAACAACGAAGCCACAGGCCAAACTCAGCGCAACCCGCAGGGCGGCAGATCTTTTCTGCGCACACTTCGTTGCTCGTTCCTCACAGATCGCTGGGGATATGCTCGTCGCTCGCGCCTCGTTTGCGCGGAAAACCTCTCGCCGCGAATGTATAGCTATTTGCGGGACACAACACTAACTCCGGGTGAGTTGCAGGCCGGTGGACGAAAGGGAGAACTGGACAAAGCGCGCCCGGGGATTGGGGGGCGATGCCTGGAGGGTGGCTTGAATGCGTCGTGCGGCCTCGGGATCTTTGGCCATCATGAGAAGGTAACCGCCGCCGCCGGCGCCCAGGAGTTTGGCGGCTTCCAGGTAATCCTGGACCGAATCAAGGATGGCCTGGACGGCGGGAGGATTTGTCCCTTTATCGAGACTTTGATTCAGTCGCCAGCTGCGGTGCACGGCCCGGGCGAGGGCGGAGTAATCATCCTGTTGAATGGCCTGGAACGCGGTTTCCGCATTCGAACCGATTTCGGCGAGGATATCAAGGTGCCGGGGATCATTCAGGAAAACGCCGCGCACCACCTCGTGAAGGATGCCTTTGGCCAGTCGGGTGAGTCCTGTGTAGTAGAGCAAAATGGTGGTGTTGGCGTGGGTGGCTTCGAACAGATGTTCGGGCAGCCAGCGCAAGGTTGCTCTTTGGCGAAGCCCGGCCGCGGTTTCGATCATTTTGACGCCGCGATAGATGCCGCCGGCCTGATCCTGCCAGCCGCCGCCGGTCGTCAGCATTTGTTCGAGGGCCAGCGTCCGGGAAAACAAGATATTGAGATCCCAGTTCAGCCCGCAGACCTCTCCCAGCGTAGCCAGCAGGGTGGCCGCCAGAATGCTGCTCGTGCCGAGACCCGATCCTTTCGGGACAGCGGCCAACAGGGACACTTCGAGCCCCCCCCCGAATCGGCGCAATTGTTCTTCCAGCGAGCTGTATCCGCCCTGGGCATGGAATCGGGGGAGAAAACCGGCCAAGGCAAAAGCCGCTTTGGCCAGCGCAAACTCGTTGCCGGGATCAATGAAGGATTCCAGCTCGGGGTAAGTTCGGATGGTTTGCTCAACCCCGAGGTCGATGGAACGAACCACCAGTTCAGGGCGTTCGCAGAGCCGGGCGAAAACCTGGATGGGAGGCTGTCCATTGAGGTCCACTCCCAGGTTCACGACCCGCCCCCCATTTTCGATGCAGAAAGGCGGAGTATCCGTCCATCCGCCCGCCAGATCCAGGCGGACCGGGCTGCGCCCCCAAACAATCTGATCCTCGAGCACACAGCGATGCGGGAGGACGGGCGACAGGCGGGCTTCCCTTTCCACCATTTCCCGGAGACATTCAAAAGCCCGGTCCTCGCTTTCTTCCCAGCCCGGCTCGTTCCGATGCCGCATCACAGCCGCACGAAACATTTCCAGGCGGACCGATTGCATGGGCTCGGTCGTTTTCCGAGGTTCCGATGCGGGAACCGGATGCGTGCTGGCGGCAAACATCCGGGCGGTCGACTCGAGGTTCAATTTGAAAAAGATGTTCCATTCCCGATTTTTGAGGAGAGGGAGAAGAGTCTGGCGGCGGTTATTGGTTCTCCGCTCATAAAGCAGGCGGAGCGAAACCTCGCGACTGATTTGTTCGGCGGACAGACGGCGGCAGTTGCGCCATTGATCGGCAAAGGACCGATTCGGGACGGGGGCCGAAGCAAACAGCCATTCGAGAAAGCGGGGATCGGTTTGGGACGTTGTCAGCACGGGAAAGAGCGGCGCCTGTTGAATGTCTTGTTGCGCATCCAGTCCGGCCTCGGTGAAATCGAGATTCCGCGCGGCAAACCAATTCCGGATCGGCTGGTTGAGCCAGAGCGTGCCGGGATTTCCGATGCGGCCTCTGAACTCGTCATCCATGCCATAAAACCGGACACAGTCCAAATCGTCCGCCACCGGAACGAAGTCCAGGCAGACGCCCGATTCCAGACACAAGTCCCAATGATTCTCCGGCACACCGGTCAGAACATGATTGCAGCCCAGGCGCCAAGTGGACGGGATCCAGCTGTTTTCCACCCACAAGGTGTGGTTTTCCTCGCAACCCAATCGGTATTGAAAATTTGAGTTCTGAAGGAACTGATCGGGATTCCGGCGGGCACCGGCCCGTCCCAATTTCGTCTCATCCAGCTCGAGGTTCTGGAGGGCGGAGATGGATTCGATCATCTGGCGCGTGGCGCCAAAATGGAAGAACGCCGCCTCGGGCAGCGGCACCACAGCCGAAGTCAGCTGACGAACTTTCTCGTCCTGAAGAGTGGGATTTTCGCCCAGCGAAAGTCCGAATTCCGCGTAAAGTTCGTAGGGCCGAGGCAGGCCGTCCTGGAAGGTCTCGAGATTCGCATTCCAGCCGCAATGGGCCAGCAGGACTTCGACGGCACGCTGGCTCAAAAGCCACATTCCTGTATCCACAAGATAGACATGGTCCGCCGACAGTTCTCGAATGCGCGCCACGCTTGGTTTCTGCAGAAAGAACGCGAGTCGTCCAGGATCGTAGCGGGGGCAGAAAAAGACGCCGAAATGCCGCGCGGTCTCGGGAGTCACCCACATGCCTAAGCCGAGAACGTCGACTTGAGGAAAGGGAGGCAGCACGGGGGCAAAACGCAACAGCACATCCCCGCTGGTGACCATCGCCACCGTCGTTGGCGCGGCATGCTGCAAAATCCGGCGATAATCGGGCAACTGGAGATCAAGCAGGGTTTGATCGAGATTCTGTCCCCGGCTCCAGCGGAAAACCGGAAGAGGCATCAGTGGCTTGCCGACGGGGGCGTAGGCAGGCAGACGCCGGCTTTGTCCGCCGCCGTGGACAATGAGCTTGCGATGGGCCGTCAACCATTCAGCAAACGGCATCGAAGGCGACAACGCGCGCCAGGCCGCATGCAGCAGATGGGCGGTGCCTCCCCCGGAACCGAGCTGGGACCGGGGAGGATCCGAAGTGGCATACCATTCTGGGCTGGGGCGGTTTTCCAGGCCGGCAAAAGCCTGGGCCATTTTCGGAGGCAAGGTCAACAGGTGCTGAATGCGTGCCGGATTGTTGTCCATGTCGGGGGATGTTGCCGAAACCGGACTGCGGCTGTCGAGGAGTTATTCGTGAGAGCCTCGGTAGGACCGGCAGGGCAAAAACCGATTTGCACGCGGGATCAAATCGACGTATCGATAGTCTGAATTGGCCATGACATTGGAGCAAAGCGCGGGATTATTGCTGGTATTCCTCATCATGGGGGTGGGGATGGTGGGATGCATTGTTCCGGGGATTCCGGGCACGTCGTTGGTGTTCCTGGCGGCCTTGGGGCATCGCCTTTATTTTGGATCGGAGAGTGCCAGCCTTTGGGTCCTCGCGTTGATGGCTGGGATTATGCTATTATCCGTCGCTGTGGATTACCTGGCCAGCGTGGTGGGGGCGGCCAGGTTCGGCGCCTCGCGGAAGGGCATGTGGGGCGTCATTGTTGGAGCCACCCTTGGCTTGTTTTTCAGCCTGCCGGGCATTCTTATCGGGCCGTTTCTTGGGGCGTTGTTGTTCGAATGGATAGGGGGGCAAACTTTTCAGAAATCCGCCCGCGCGGGATTGGGGGCGACGGTCGGCATGCTCGCTGGGGCGGCAGCGAAGATCGTCTGCTGCGGATTCATGATCGTGTTGTTTGCAGTCAACGTCCTGTGGCGAGGATTCCATTCGGATGGTATTCCTGGAGGGCTTTGACCTGGTATCCCTGCATTTTCAGGGCGGCGATTCCGCGGGCAGCCGCCCGGGCGCCCCTGAGGGTCGTCATGATGGGGGTGCCGGTATAAACGGCGGTTGTGCGGATCCTGACCTCGTCGGCTCGCGGAATCTGCCCCGACGGAGTATTGATCACCAGTTGAATTTCCCGATTCTTCAGGAGGTCAAGCGTATGGGGCCGGCCTTCGGATAATTTGCAGATCCGGCGGACTTTCAAACCGGCGGACTCAAGCACTTGGGCTGTTCCCCCGGTGGATACCAGTTCAAATCCCAGATCGGCAAACTGCCGTGCCACCTCGGCCACTTCGGCCTTGTCTGGATCACTTACACTGATGAAAACACGTCCAGCCAAGGGCAATGGACCTCCCGCGGCCATCTGCGATTTGGCATAGGCAACCCCCAAATCCCGATCCAAACCCATGACCTCACCCGTGGAACGCATCTCGGGGGAAAGCAGGATATCTTGTCCATGGAACCGATTAAAGGGAAAGACGGATTCCTTGACCGCCCAATAGGAGGGCCAGAGTTCGCGAGTGAAACCGAGTTCGCGCAGGGAACGACCGCTCATCAGTTGGGCTGCCAGTTTGGCCAAGGGCACTCCGATGGCTTTGCTCACGAAGGGGACGGTGCGCGAGGCCCGGGGATTGACCTCGAGCACATAGACCGTGTCGCCTTTCACGGCGTATTGCACGTTCATAAGACCAATGACACGCAGTTCGCGGGCCATGGCGTGGGTGTATTGTCGGATGGTGTCGATCACCTGCGGCGCAAGCGTATGCGGAGGCAACACCATGGCCGCGTCGCCGGAGTGGACTCCTGCAAACTCAATGTGCTCCAACAGCCCCCCGATCACGATGGTTCCCGCTGCCGGATCCTCGAACTGCCCCACATCCGCAATACAATCGACATCCACTTCGGTGGCGTCCTCGAGAAACTTGTCGACCAGGACAGGACGCTCGGGAGAGGCCTCGACAGCAAACCGCATGTATTGGACCAGTTCAGTGTCCGAGAAAACAATCTGCATGGCGCGCCCGCCCAGCACGAAGGAAGGTCGCACGAGGACTGGATAGCCCAGGGACCGGGCGGCCTCGAGGGCCTCTTGTTCATTGGTGGCAATGCCGTTCGGCGGCTGGGGGATCTCCAGCCGATGGAGCATCGCGGCAAACAACTTGCGATCCTCGGCCATCTCGATGCTTTGCGGCGAGGTTCCGAGAATGTTGACTCCGTTGCGCTGCAATCCAAGGGCCAGGTTCAAGGGGGTTTGCCCGCCAAATTGAGCGATGGCCCCCCAGCAGCGTTCACGTTCATAAATGTGCAAAACATCCTCGAGCGTGAGGGGTTCAAAAAACAGTTTATCGCTGGTATCGTAGTCTGTGGAAACAGTTTCCGGGTTGGAGTTCACCATTAGCGTCTCAAATCCGAGCTCTTTGAGGGCGAATGCGGCGTGAACACAACAATAGTCAAACTCGATGCCTTGCCCGATCCGATTGGGTCCCCCACCCAGGATCATGATCTTGCGACGCTCCGTCTGCCTGATCTCATCGTCTCCCCGGTCATAGGTCGAATAATAATAGGGGGTATACGCTTCGAACTCGGCGGCGCAAGTATCTACCAGTCGATAGCTGGGACACAATCCCAGCCGTTTCCGGTCGGCGCGAATATCATCCTCGTTCCGGCCAGTCAGGTGGGCGATCTGGCGGTCCGAGAATCCCAGGGTTTTGGCTTTAGCTAGCAGTTCCGGGCTCATGCGAGTGCGGGATTTGCATTGGCTGCAAATCCGGGGCCTGAGTTAATCCGGCCGATGCCGGGCTGGCAAGTGTTATTCAATTTATGATTCGGACCGCTGCAATGGCTGGAGGGGCTGGGATTTGGCTTGGCGCAAGGTCTTCTGGGAAAGCACGAGGTTCAGTTGATCGGCTTCGGGAAGCGCTGGATCGGCCAGGCGGCGTTGGAGTTCTCCCAACTGACGGTCCAGGTGTTGGTTACGCAACCGGCGCACCAAATCGGCGACCTGCTGCTGGCGGTTGGGTATATCTCTATCCTCGGCCACAGCCATCGAAACGAGCTGGATCTCCGTGGGATCGGTCAACTGGCTGATAAACGCCGCCACTCCGGTCCACCGATTTTCTCGAGCGGCCTCCGTTCTTAGGGAAACCAAATGACGCACAGCCGGATGCGAGATCCAATCCAAGTCCAAATAACGGGCGAGCCAGTTCGCCAGTTCGTCGTCCAGAAACAGGAGACGCAGCAACCAGAGTTCGTGTGGCGCCAGATGCGCCGTATCCGGTTCATTGGAAGGGGCCTCCAAAGACTCCTCAGAGACCGGCCGTTTCGCGGTGGAGAATTGACGAAACTCACGCCTTACGGCGTCAGGCGAGATCGCGAGACGATGAGCGGTTTTCTGGGCGTAGGTATCCACCAGCACCTCGTGGCCGGTTTTCCATACGGCCTCAGCCATGGCACGCGAAATGGCAAGCCGTCCCCGGTCTGTGGCGGGATCATGCAACCGACAACATCGATCCAAGAAATAGTCAAAGAAACCGGGGGCGCGTTGGATCAAGTCCTGGAACGCGGCCGCCCCTTCCTTGCGGATGAAGCTGTCCGGATCATGGGGCGAGGGCATCACGGCCACGCGAACGGCCAAGCCTGCGGCCAGCAAATGGTCCAGAGAACGATCCGCGGCATTCTGGCCGGCGTTATCGGCATCGAAACAGAGAATCACCTCGTTGGCGTAGCGTTTGAGGATGCGGGCGTGGTCAGCCGTCAACGCGGTGCCCTGAGGGGCCACTGTGTTTTGAACGCCCGCCAGGTGGCAGCGAATGAGATCCAACTGGCCTTCGCAGAGAACGGCACACTGGGCCTCGAGGATGGCCCGTTTGGACTTGTCGAGGCCGTAAAAGATGCGCCCTTTGGAGAAAATCGGGGTTTCGGGTGAGTTCACGTATTTGCCCCCCGGCGCATCGGGGTTCAACACCCTCCCGCTAAAGGCCACGACACGTCCCTGCTCGTCGCAAATCGGGAACATCAGCCGATCGCGGAAACGTCCGAAATGCCGGTCGCTACCTTCTTTGCGAACCACCAGGCCCGCTTTTTCCAAAGTAACCAGATCAAGGCCCTGTTGCCCGGCCCATCGGATCGTGTGATCCCAGTCGGCGGGGGCGTAACCCAACCGAAAGAGGCGGATGGCGTCGGTTGGCACCTCGCGACTGGCCAGGTATTGGCGGGCCAAAGAGGCCGAGGGATCATTGAGCAGGATCTGGTGCCACTGCTGGGTCAGTTGTTCATGGACCTTGAGCAGGGCTTCTTTCAAGAAATGAGCGGTGCGTTCTCCAGGTTCGGTCACCAGCTCCAAGGGGATTCCGGCGCGTTCGGCCAGCCGTCTGACCGCCTCGACGAAGCCGATATTTTCGTATTCCTGGACAAATCGGAAGACATCCCCGCCCTTGTGACAGCCAAAACAGTAAAAGATCTGTTTGTTGGGATTGACCGAGAAACTCGGCGTTTTCTCTTTATGAAACGGACAAAGGGCAACGAAATTCGCTCCCGCACGCTTGAGCGGCAGCACCTGGGTAATCACATCCACAATGTCGCTGGCCGCCCGGATCCGCTCCAGCGTGGCCGCTGAAATAAGTCCCGACATGCAAAACCGTCAAGGTTTGATAATGCTTTCGACCTCGCGCGCTCGCCGCTGGCCGATGCTCTCTCGTTTTTGTCCTGAGGCGCTTGCGGCCTTGATCAGAAGCCAGGAGGCTTTGTCCTCGATCAGAAGCCCGGAAAAGGACTGGCGAAAAATCCCATACTGAATGGAACCGAAGGTTGGAAAACTGATGTCCTCAAAATACTCCTTTTGTTTCTTCGCCGTGGCACGACGATCAGCCTCCGAAATCTGCGGCGCATGCATGACCGCCAGGACCATGATCAGGACACATAAAAAACGCAGCCCCCCGGCCACCATGCCTAGGTAATATTCGGAACGTCCGAAAACATCGCTGCCCACCAGTTTTTCTCCCAGTGATCGCTTCAGAAGGGTAAACGCCAGTTTGAGGGTCAGGGCAAATCCCAAGTAGCTTACGACAAAACAGTAGATCAAGTCCATGTTGGCCAATCTTGCCAATGCCCGCCCGATGGGATCATACAAGATCCCGCCTCCAATCACCATGCCCAGCCATTGCAGCAAATCGAGCAATTCCTGAGACATTCCCCGCTGACGCCCCCGCCAGACCCCCGTAAAGATGACCGCGACCACTACCAAATCGAACCAGCCAAAAACGGGGTCCTGGCTCTTAACCGGCGCGCCAGGAACAGCCGCCAACATCGGGCTGAACACGGTTTCAAATAGCTCAATCACCATAGATTCATCTCGAGGAATGCATTCTCATGCGGCTTTACAGGGCTGAGGCTTTGCGCAGCCGTTCCAGTTGGGCCAAACCAATCCCGTTGTCGATGACCCCATCAATCGTGTCCCATCCCATTCGTAGCGATTCGACATGTCCAGCGATCCAGAGGGCGGCGGCGGCGTTGACTTGAGCGGCCGCCCTCCGCGGTCCCCGGTCATGACCCTCAAGGATGGCCAGGATGATCTCGGCATTCGTCCTGGCATCGCCACCAGTAAGATCGGCAGCGGTGGCCTGACCCAGTGGCAGACCCGCAAGATTCATTAATTCACGGGAAACATTGCATCCCGGGCTGTAGCCCGCGGCCACGGTGGGTCCCAGGATCGAAACCTCGTCCATCCATCCATCGCCGGCCTGACCGCAGACGACCAATCCTCGATCAATCCCCAGGTGGCGCAACACACGGGCCATCGGTTCGCACAGTTCCGATCCCGGCACACCGATAATCTGGGCGCGGGGATGCGCTGGATTCAGCAGGGGACCGAGGATATTGAAAACCGTACGCCGGCCCTGTTGGGCGCAAAGGGCTCTTGCCGGGGCAATATTTCGAAATGCCGGATGGTATCGCGGGGCAAAAAAGAAGGCAAAATGGTAGTCTTTCAGCCAGGCACCGGCCGTATCCGGTGTCAATTCAATGGCAATCCCCAAGGCGGCCAGGACATCCGCGCTGCCCGAGGATGAAGTCACGGCGCGATTTCCATGTTTGGCCACCGTGGCGCCCGCGGCGGAAACCAGGAGAGCCACCGTTGTGGAAATGTTGAATGTGTTCATCCGGTCGCCACCGGTTCCACAAACGTCCAACAGCATGCGACCCCGCACCTCATCATCGAGGACGGGTTGGATGCTCTTGTCACGCAAGGCGCGGGCGAATCCGGCGATTTCCTCAACAGTTTCGCCCCGGGCGGACAGGGCCAGAAGGAACTCGGCCTTTTCAGGGGCCGATACCTGGTCGGAGACAAGCGATTCTACGGCCGCGACGACTTGTTCTTCGGCCAAAACTCGTCCCGCTTTTACTTCTTGCGTCAGCTGTGATAACACTGGCTCGTACTGTACCAGACCCGGGGAGAGTGGCAAAGCGGTAAATCGCTCCAGACCGGACGCGGTCAAATGCATGCAGTTGATCGAAAATGCGATGTTGAAGATGATGAATGAGTTAACAAACCAATCGAGTGACGGCAGGGTTCCCGCCAAGGATAGGACATGAGGGATTCCTTCACAACCCGTTTGTTGCCCACAGGCAAACCTGAGGAGTTTAAAACAGCGGTTCGAGCCGCGGCGGACTTGTTGCGGCGAGGTGGCATTGTGGCCATTCCAACCGAGACTGTCTATGGATTGGCGGCCAATGCCCTGAATCCCGAGGCCGTGTCGGCGGTCTTTTCCGCGAAAGGAAGGCCGTCGCACAATCCGGTGATCGTGCATGTAGACAGCATGCCGATGGCCCATCGTTGCGTGAGGGAGTGGCCGGTCCAAGCTGATGCCCTGGCCCGCGCCTTTTGGCCAGGACCCTTGACCTTGGTGATGCTGCGTTCGGCGTTGATTCCGGATTCTGTGGTGGCCGGCGGCTCCACAGTGGCGGTACGCTGGCCGCGCCATCGGTTTGTGCAGGCCCTCATCGAGGCCTGCGAGTTTCCTCTTGCGGCTCCTAGCGCCAATCCATCCAGCCGCACATCCCCCACCACAGCCGAACACGTCTGGGAAAGTCTTGCCGGCAAAATCCCCCTGATTATCGATGGCGGACCCACCTGGGTCGGGATTGAATCCACTGTTCTCGATGTCACAATCGATCCGCCCCGATTGTTGCGTCCCGGCATGATTCACGCTGGCGCGCTGCGGGCGGTGACAGGCAAAATCACCACGGGGGGCGGCCCAAACGATCCGGTGTTGCGCAGTCCAGGTCTCCTGGAGAAACACTATGCGCCTCGGGCAGCTCTATTGATGGGTTCATGGGCCGATGCAACGGAACTGGCGTGCCGCCTGGCTTCCTGCAAAGCCGATAAACGCGGGATTCATCTGCTGGTCCACACAATCCCGCCAATGAATCCCGGGGCCTATGGGCGGTTGGCAATCCTGCCGCGGGATCCTGAGGCCTTTGGCCGATTGCTCTACGCCGAGTTGCATCGCAGCGACGCACTGGGTGCTCAACTGGTTGTCGTGGAACGACCTCCTGATTCTCCGGAGTGGCAGGGCATCCTCGATCGTCTCAGCCGGGCCGCTCAAGGCCGGCTGTAACTTTCCTGAACGAGCCCGTGTCTATCTAAGTGCTGGGGTGCCAGGCGGTTTTTCCCCGGGCAGTGAACATCCCGGCATCACACTCATTGACGAAACAGAACAATTGCAGCAAGCTCTCGATTCCATGTGCAACCACCGAATGATTTTGGCCTTGGGACTGGCGATGACCAGCGCCTGCGTGATTCCATTGTCCGCTCAGACTTCACGATCCGTTTCGCTTCAGGATTGTTTTCAGATGGCGCTCGAGCGGAACCTGGATCTCCGCATCGAGCGCTTGAATCCGGAGATGGCCCGTTATGACCTGAGCCTGACGTATGCGGGATACGATCCCCAATTCACGGTGGGCGGCGAACATGATTACTCGTTGTCGCCCGGTGGATACGACGCGAATAAGAACGCCTATCCGGCGTCCACCAGCGATGCCGATCTCTTTCGTCTTGGCCTGAGCGGAGTTTTGCCGACGGGATTCAACTACAATCTTACTGGCAACACCCGCGAGGAATGGGGGGAGCGTTCGAGTGTGCCATTCTCCCAGAACAGCGGTTCTGTCGGACTGACGATGAGACAGCCGCTGCTGAAGAACTTCTGGATTGATTCCACCCGCATGAACATCCAGGTGGCGCGCAAAAACATCAAAAGCACGGAAATGGGCTTGCAGCTCCAAATCATGAGCATATTGACCAGCGTCGAGCAGGCCTATTACGATCTCATTTTCACGCGCGAAAACGTCAAGGTTCAGCAAAAAGCCCTGGAACTCGCGGAGCGCCTGCTTCACGAAAACAAACAACGAGTCAAAGTGGGCGCTCTGGCGCCTCTGGACGAAAAACAGGCCGAATCCCAAGTCGCGGCGCGCAAAGCCGATCTATTGTCCAGCCAGCGACAGCTCGCCACCCAGCAGAACACCCTGAAGAGACTGATCAGCGACGATTTTGGAGCCATCGCCGAAACCTCGCTGGAACCGACGGGCGAATTGCTGGCTGTGCCGCAAGCGTTCAGCGTTCAGGACAGTTGGGCCAAAGGACTGACCATGCGGCCGGACCTGCTGCAAAACCGCATCGAAGTGGAAAAACAGGACATTGTCTTGCGTTACCAGAAGAACCAGCTCTATCCATCCCTCGATTTGGTCGGTTCCTATGGGCATACCGCCTCCGACACCGGATATGGCGGGGTGTTTAGAAACCTTGGGGAAGGCAGCGGCCCTTACTGGTCTTACGGCGCGCAACTGTCGTTCCCCTTGGGCAACCGCGCCGCGCGCAACAATCTTCGCAACAGCCGGGCCCGCAAAGAGCAAGTTCTGCTCCAGCTCAAAAGCCGCGAACAGGAAATCATGGCCCAGATCGATAATGCCATCCAACTGGCCGAAACCAATCTCGAACGCGTCGATGCCACTCATCAAGCCCGGCTATACGCCGAAGCGGCCCTCGATGCCGAACAGAAAAAACTCGAGAACGGCAAGAGCACTAGTTTCGTCGTCCTCCAGCTCCAACGCGATCTCACTTCGGCGCGATCGTCGGAAATCAGCGCCTTGACGGAATACAACAAATCGCTCGCCCAGTTGGCCCTTGCCGAAGGCGCTACCCTTCAACGGCACGAGATCAAGCTCGAAGTGAAGTAAGCGCGGTTTCGCCTCACAATCCGGCCAACTGCTGGCCCAATTTTTCCGTGGGCAGGCCGATGACATTGGATAATGAGCCTTCGAGGCTGGCCACCAGCTGATCCCCGTGCTCCTGGATGGCGTAAGCCCCCGCCTTATCCAGCGGATCGATGCAGCCCAGATAGCCGCGCACCTGTTGGTCGTCCAGCGCATGAAACCTCACATGGGTCAGATCGTGGAACAATCGCTGAAAAGGAGGATCGCCGCGCAGGAGACAGACCCCGGTAATCACCTGGTGTACGCGGCCTCGCAGCTGTCCTAACATCCACTCGGCCTCAGCCAAGTCGCGGGGCTTGCCAAAAATCTGATTCTCCAGGCTGACCACGGTATCCGCCCCCAGCACAATTTCACGGGGGAACAGACGGCTGACGGCGCGGGCTTTTCGCCAGGCGTTGGACCGGGCAATTTCCGCCGGCGACAAATACGGTGCGTGATCCTCGTCAGCCTGGCTGATTTCCACCCGAAATTGAATGCCCATGCCGGCCAGGAGTTCGCGGCGCCGGGGCGAGGCTGAGGCCAGGATCAGACGCAATTTCGAATCAGGCCATGCGGTTTTTTTGCTGGAGGATCTCATTGACGCTACCCCGTCGGTATCCCTGCAAGTCGAGTGTCACATGCAGGTAGCCGGCTTGACGCAGGGTCTCAGCCACACGCAGGTGCAAGCCATCCTCGAAAAACCGGCCGATCTCTTTTGGGCCGACTTCGATCCGAGCCAGATGCCCGATCTTGAGCTCGTGGTGCCGGACCCGGACGTCGTAGAAACCCAAATCGCGAAGGGCGTTTTCTCCGGCTTCGATCATTTGCAGTTTTTCCGGCGTCACCGGTTCGCCATAGGGAATGCGGGAACTCAGGCAGGCCATCTGCGGCTTCTCGGCGGTCGGCAGGCCAAGTTGGGCTGAAAACTGGCGGATCTCATCCTTCGTGATGCCGGTTTCTTTCAGCGGAGCCCGGATCTGGAATTCAATGGCCGCCTGGGCGCCCGGACGGAAATCCCCAACATCGCTCGCATTTTCGCCGTAGACAATCACGGCGAGGTTTTCCTGCCTGGCCAACGGGACCAATTCAGCAAACAACTCGTGCTTGCAGAAATAACAGCGATTCTGGGAATTCGCCGTGTATTCAGGATTCGCGAACTCCTGGGGCCGCACAATCCGGAGGGGAATATTAAAGCGTTTGGCCAGCGCGATGGCCTCCTCCAACTCGCGACGCGGCAGGCTGGGCGTGTCCGCGATCGCCGCCACACTGCGTTGGCCGAGAACCTGGTGGGCCACACTAGCCAGAAACATCGAGTCGACTCCGCCTGAATAGGCCACCAGGCAGGAGCCATAAGACTTCAGCAAGTCTCGAAGCTGATCCAATTTATTCGTCATACATCGCCGGTAACTTGCCATCCTCGAGGAGGCTTGTCGAGCGGGCCCGGCGGAAACGATCCGCACAAATCCACATCGCCTCAAGCGCCGTAATCCCGGGGCCCGTTCCAAATCCCGTCAAGGAACGGCCTCTGATTCGCAAACCGGTTTCCCATTGCCGGGTCGATGGTTCCAGGAAATTTGAATGCGCGGGTTCCGGCGCAGGTCTATTCAACAAACAACCCGCAATCCCGCGCAAGATATGAGCCGAATACCCTTGGGGAGTGCCCTGAAGATCGTGATCCTGGTCTGGCTGGCAATCGGGGGACGCATCGATTCAAGGGCTCAGGAACAGGAAGTCACCCTGGAGAACCTCTGGCAGGCCGGAGAAGACTGGATCCGGGAAAACCTCGATGAATCGATTTTGGAACGATTGGCGGAAGTGGACCAGGAAAGGGTGCAAAAACTCTTCCACGATCTGCAAGAACGTTTTGAAGGCGAGTGTGTCGCGGACCTGGCCCCTCTCAAGCGCGGAATTGCCGCCATACTCCCCCTCCTCGAGAGCTATGAAGAGACCTTGCCTTACGCGGTCTGGCTCCGCACCCGCCTGGACTATTTCGATGCCGCCGAACAATACCGGCTCACGCTGACTCCACCCAAACCCACGGTCGGTCAAACGGAGATCCCGTGGCCCAATCCCACCCCGGAGTATCAGCGCCGAATCTGGCAAAAGGAGCTTCAACGAAAACCAAGCCCCCCGGGCGCCCGGGATTTTGTCGGTCGCCTCAAGACGATCTTCGCCGGAGAAAAGGTTCCCAAAGAACTCGTCTGGCTGGCCGAAGTGGAGTCTTCGTTTAATCCCCAGGCCCGAAGTCCGGCCGATGCCGTCGGTCTCTACCAACTGCGGCCGATAACCGCCCGTCATCTCGGACTGGCTCTTGAACCCGAAGACGAGCGTCTGCTTCCCGAAAAGAACGCCGGCGCGGCGGCAAAGTACCTCCGATATTTGCACGGGAAGTTCAGCGATTGGCCTCTCAGCCTGGCCGCCTACAATGCCGGGGAAACCCGCGTGCGCCAACTCCTTCAACGCCATAAGGCTCGCTCGTTTGATCGGATCGCCCGCCATCTGCCCGCTGAAACGCAACAATACGTCCCGAAGGTTGAAGCCACCTTGTGGCGCCGGGAAGGAGTCAAACTGGCCCAACTGCCCGCACCCGGCAACGTCATTCCGCCCTCCCAATAACACCTCTCCTTTCTTGAGCGAATCGACGGCGCCATGCGCCCGAGGTCGGATTTTGCGCGGTTGCTGCTCAGAGAAGAGGATTGCGCTTCGTCGGGGATTGGCTAAAGTGGCCTTGAGCAACCTGCCGGACATAACCGGTCAAAATCCAGCAGGACCGGAGCTGCAAAGCCTATGATAATCCACGGCATTCTTAATCCGGCGATCCATTCCCTGTTAAGCCGGGTTCGCCATACAAATCTCCTCGTCATCGCGGATCGGGGATTCCCTTACTGGCCGCAAATTGAAACCGTTGATCTATCCCTGGTCGATGACATTCCAACGGTGCTTCAGGTCTTGAACGCTGTCCGGTTGAATTTCCGAATTGGCCAGATCCACATGGCCCGGGAGTTTCTGGCTGAGAATGATCGTCGGATTCGGGCTCAGTTTCGTCGAGCCTGCCGTGGCGTGCCACTGGGATTCGAACCGCACGTCGAATTCAAGAAACGGGTCCCAACCGCCATTGGCCTGATTCGCACCGGCGATACCATTCAATATGCCAATATGATTCTGGTTTCCGCCTGATCCCGGCCACGCTGCCATTTGCGGATCAACCGGCAAGATAGGCTGGTTTTGTTGACGAAGATCTTGGCCGGAGGGCAAGGATCGCGCCTACCGGATTTGGCCGGGAACAGCCCGGGCAAACCCGCTGAAAATGAAATAAAAACCGCTACAGTTCCCGCGGAGCCGGCCGATATAAAACGCGTTGATCGCGAAGGTTTGAAAGATGTGCCTTCCGCTTGATTGAACCCATGAAATTCCTCCTGGTCGATGATAACCAGGCTGAGCGCGATTTGATCCTGAGCATCGTCCGCCAGGCCTTCAGTCATATCGAGGCCGTCGAAGCTGCGACTCGACAAGAGTTGGAGTCGACCTTGAGAATGGCGGGGATTGAGGTGGTTTTGACCGCCCAACGCCTCGGGTGGGGAGACGGGTTCGAGGTTTTGCGGGCGGCACGGGAGCGGATGCCTCATCGTCCCGTCCTGATGCTGGCCGGGGTTGAGGATGTCGAAATGGCGGTCAAAGGCATGAAGCTCGGTCTGAGCGATTATCTCGTCAAACCTCAATGGCACCGTCTTCCCCAAGCCATGGAGGAAAGCCTCGCCAAGGCAAAATTTCGCGGCGAATTCGAGGTCACCCTGGATCAGTTGCGGCAGTCCGAGGAACGTTATCGCATGGTCTCCGAGCTCACGTCGGATTGCGCCTTCGCCTGCCGGGTGGAAATGGACGGCCAGATTGTGGTCGAGTGGGTCACGGAGGCATTCAAGCGAATTCTTGGGGGTCACTCCGAAACCATGCGCAGCCACAAGGACTGGTCGAAATGGGTGTATCCGGAGGATCTGCCCATCGCCCGCCGTTATGCCCAGAAGGTTCTGGCAGGCCAATTCGACAATGTGGAATTCAGGATCTTGCTCCTGAGCGGCGAGGTGCGGTGGATGCGGCATTACGCGCATCCCATCTGGGACGAGCAACAGAACCGGGTGGTCAGGGTTTACGGCGCGGCGCAAGACATCACCGCTCGACAACGATCCGAGGAACGACTGCGCCAAACAACCTCCGAGTTGCAGGCCATTTTCAATGCCCTGCCGGATATCTACTTCCGGCTGGACGCCGACGGCACCATTCTGGATTACCACGCTCCAAAACCTTCGGACCTCTATCTGCCGCCGGAGGCATTTCTGGGTCAGCGCATGCAGGCGGTTCTCCCTCCCGACGTGAGCTTGCAGATTTTTCAGGCCATTCTCAAAGTCAGAAAAACGGGATTATTGACACGGGTTGAATACGAACTGCCCCTGCGCAACGGCCTTCGCCGATTCGAGGCTCGTCTTTTGCCCCTGCGGGAAAAGCAGATCATCGCAGTCGTCCGGGATATCACAGATTCGAAGCACGCTGAACAAGCGTTGCTTCGGCAAGAACGTCAGCTTGAGGCCCTGGCCAAAGCCAGCCAGCAGGTGAATACCGTGCTTGAAGTGCCGGTCATCCTCCGAACCATGGTGTCATCCGCGATGGCCCTGGTGGATGCCACAGCCGGCATGGCCGGTCTGCTTGTTGACGATGAGATGATTTTCTCGGAGTACAACCGGCATGACGAATGGCGTCCGGTGCAATTCAGATTTAATCGGGGCCAGGGCGTCGCAGGCCACATCATACAATCGCCCCTCCCCTATTATGCCAATCAGGCTGCCCAGGACGACGTGGTCTCCAAATCGCTGCGCCAGGAACTGGCCTTGGATAATTTGGCGTGCGTGCCGCTTCTGAATCGTCATGGCGAACTTCTGGGCTGTATCGAGCTGCACAACACTGTCGGGCGTCGCCCATTTGACGACCATGATATCGCCATGCTCCAAGGCTTGGCCGCCAGCGCCGCAATCGCCCTCGAGAACGCCTGGGCCCTGGCCGCCCGCCAACGAACCGAACAAGCCCTGCGCCAAAGCGAAGAACGCTTCCGGCGATTGTTCGATTCCTCCCCCGTCGGCATCATGATCCTGCGAGAGGGCCACGTCGTCTTGGCCAATCCCGCTTGCGGCCGTATGTTCGGCGGCGAACCCTGGAAGAGCATCCCTCCCGCTGCCTTCGACGAGTTCCTGGGCCCCCAACACCGGGAAAGAGTTGGCGCCTGGCTGCGCAGGACCGTGTCCGAGGAGGATGCGCTCGGAGCGGGCGAATTGACCGGGCTGCGGGCCGACGGCTCCCCATTTCCCCTATACCTCGAACTGACACACACGGAACTCACCGACGGGCCGGCCACCGTCGCGTTCCTGACCGACTTGACGGAACGCATGAGCCTGGAATTCCAGCTGCGCCAAGCCCAGAAAATCGAGTTTATCGGCCAGCTCTCGTCCGGGGTCGCCCATGATTTCAACAATATCCTCACCATTATCCAGGGCCATGTCGATTTGATGCTGGCCGAAGACCCCCTCAGCCCGGACATGGTGGAATCCTTGCAGCAGGTGGCGATGGCCACCGGGCGAGCTTCGCGCCTGACCCAGCAGTTGCTCGCTTTCAGCCAGAAACAACCTCACCGTCTGGCCCGGCTAAATCTCAACGAACTCATTCAGCAACTCACCGGCATCCTGGGCAAGCTCCTGGGAGAAACCGTGACGGTGGACGTGGCTTGCACCCCAAACCTGCCCGATATCCAAGGCGATCGGGGGCTGATGGAACAGGTGCTGATCAACCTCCTGGTCAATGCGCGTGATGCCATGCCGAATGGCGGTCACATCAAGATCTCCACCGAATCCCGATCACGAGCCAGCCTCTCCCCCAAAGCCCCGCGCGAGCATACCGCCCAACAATTCGTCTGTGTCTGCGTTGCCGACGCCGGGTGCGGCATGGATGAAGCCGTGCAGCAGCATTTGTTCGAACCCTTTTTCTCGACCAAGGGATCGGGCAAAGGCACCGGGCTGGGATTGGCGATCGTTTTCGGAATCATCAAACAACACCAAGGCTGGTTGGAGGTCTCCAGTCAACCGGGTGAAGGCTCCACCTTCGAGGTCTTCCTGCCCGCCTGCGAACAGGAACCGCCGCCCCCCCCACAGGCCAAACCCGATTTGACCGCCGCCGCTGACCCGGCCCAAACCACCACCATCCTCGTCGTCGAAGACGAGGAACCGTTGAGATTCCTGGTTCGAACTCTCCTCCGCAGGCAAGGCTACCAGGTTCTGGAGGCCGGCTCTGGAATCGAAGCCCTTCAGATTTGGGCTGTCTGGCGAGATAAGATCAATCTTCTCCTCACCGATATTATCATGCCCGAGGGATTGTCCGGTCCCGATCTGGCCCGGCAATTGCTCACCCAAAAACCGTCTCTGAAAGTAATCTTCGCCAGCGGCTACCCCCAGGAACTCGAGCCGTTTCAAGGTCAATCCAGCTTCGACACGCAGGTGCTCCTCAAACCTTTCCAGCCTCCTGAATTGCTCGCGAAAATCCATCAATGCCTCGGTCAATCCCAAACAAGCTGACCTCCCGTGAACCGTGACCCTTCAGTTGATCTCAAATCCCAAATCTGAAATCTTAACTTGTTGTGTGGTCAGCCCGCGAACAACCGCCAGATGAAGGCGAGCGTAACCGTGGCCCCGATGCCCAGCAACAGGGGCAACAACGTGGCGACGGCCGTCCACCTGACACTGCCGGTCTCCTTGTAGATGGTGTATATTGTTGTGCTGCAAGGATTATGCAGCAGGCTGAAGAGCATGAGGTTGACCGCCGTTAAGAGGGTCCAACCGCCCGCTTGAAGGATGTCGAAAGTGGCGCGCGCCGAGTCCGTTTCAAACATCACCCCCGCTCCGCCTCCCACCCCTTGGAGGCCTTGAGACAGGACAGTCAGCATCAGAACGGTGGGAATGACAATCTCATTGGCCGGAATCGCAATCACGTAGGCGAGCAGCACCACGCCGTTCAGCCCCATGAGCATTCCCATCGGATTCAACATCCGGATCAGGTGTTCGGCCAGGCTCGAGTCACCGATTTTGACATTGGCCACCAGCCAGATCACGGCGCCTGCCGGGGCGGCAAACACGATCGCCCGCCACAACACAAAAAGGGTGCGGTCGACCAGGGACGTGTACAGGGTCTGTAAGAGCCGGGGAGGACGGTAGGGGGGCAGTTCCAGGCTGAACGTCGATACCTCGCCCCGCAACACGGTGCGGGACAGCAACCAGGAAACGGCGAAGGCCAGAAACACCCCCAACAACGCCACCGCAATGACAGCGGCAGCCGAGATGATGCCGGCCAGATGAGGGGGAACCAAGACGCCCAGAAACAAGGTTGCCATGAGAATCTGGGTGGGCCAGCGCCCATTGCAGAGCGAAAAATTATTGGTGATGACAGCAATCAACCGCTCTCGGGGACTATCAATGATCCGCGCGGCAACCACCCCGGCGGCGTTACAGCCGAAACCCATCATCATGCTCATTGCTTGTTTTCCATGGGCGCCCGCTTTCTTGAACAGATAATCCAGATTAAACGCGATCCGGGGAAGGTATCCCAGATCCTCCAGCAGGGTGAACAAGGGAAAGAAAATGGCCATGGGCGGCAACATGACGCTGACCACCCATGCGGTGGCCAGATAGACCCCGTCAATCAATACGCCTCCAAGCCAGCGGGGCACCGCCAGGGCTGTTGCCAGGGACCATAGCCAGGGCTGGATGCCATCCACCAGGATTTGCGACAGCCATCCCGAGGGAACATTCGCGCCACTGATGGTCAGCCAAAACATCAGGGCAAAGAGCAGAAACATGATCGGAAATCCCCAGAGCCGACTCGTGACCAAACGGTCCACCGCCCGATCCCAGTCCCAGCGCTGGCCTTGCCCTGGCAGGATGACGGCCCGTTGCGCGATCCTCGAGGCCTCGGCATAGAGGGCCTCCACAAGCTTGTCATGGAACTCCTGGCCCACCTTCCAACGCAGGGATTGCGCCAGATCGAGGATGCGTTCCGCAGAGGAGTTGCCTTCGTGTTTTTCAGAAGAGGTGGGCATGCAGGCTGGAAAATCAGAAGGTTGCAGTGGCCGGCGATACCTCGGACACTCTGTCGAGTCCGCCGAGTTCGCCCGTTCGAAACGCCTCGGCGAGGCGCTCGTCTCCATCGAGCAGGCGCAAAGCCACCCATCTTGCGTTCGGCAGATGCGGATAGGCCTTGTGGATTTCCTGGACTAATTCGTGCAGCACGTCCCGGATGGCGGCCGGTTCTTCCTGAAGCCGGAAAGGTCTGCAAATAATTCTGCCGGTGGCCACACCGCTCAAGGCCTGCAAGAGTTCGGGCAGGCCCTCCCCCTGGCGGGCGGACGCCAGGACAACTGGCACGCCCAGATCCCGGGCCAACGCCCGGTCGTCAATTCGGATCCCGTGCCGTCGCGCTTCATCCATCAGGTTCACGCACAACACGACGCGATCGGTGATCTCCATCACCTGCAAGGCCAAGTTAAGGTTACGCTCCAGACGCGTCGCGTCCACCACGACCAGCGCAACATCCGGTTTTCCGAACAGAAGAAAATTGCGGGCGACCTCCTCATCCACACTGGTCGAAAGCAAGGAATACGTGCCGGGAAGATCCACAATCTTATAGCGTTTGCCCTCGAATTCAAAAGCGCCCTCGGCCCGGGTTACGGTTTTGCCGGGCCAGTTGCCGGTGTGCTGGCGCAAACCTGTCAAGGCATTGAAAACGGTGCTCTTGCCGGTGTTGGGATTTCCAGCCAGGGCCACGATATAATCGTGTTCCTCCATGTTGACCCCGAGCTTCTTGAGACTGGCCGCGCGATAGACCGCGCAAGATTCGCACGCGGCCGAGGGAGAGGGTGCCGTGGAGCCTGGATCTTTCATGCCACCAGAGTTTTCTCCACAACCTGGATCCGAATCAAGCTCGCTTGTTCACGACGCAGGGCGATCAAGGTGCCTCGAATGCGATAAGCGGTGGGATCTCCGTTCGGGCTGGCCAATTCCGCCTCCACTAGCGCCCCGGGCACAAAACCCAGATCGAGCAACCGCCTGCGATCGGTCCCACGGGAGGCGGGCGACAATCCCACCACCTGGCCCTGCAATCCCACGGACAACTGAGCCAGCGATGCGCCCGTGAACTCCTGGTCCACCTGCGATTCCGCACAGGGAGCTACCGTGACGCTGTTGGCCAGTAGAGTAGCCAGCACGTGCTCGTCACCTCCGGCCCAAAACCTCACATGATCGGCGCCTTTGTCGAGAATCCGGACCTCCATTCCCGGCCGTAATCCTTGAGCCACCAGTTGCGAGTAAATCGAGGGGGGCTCGTCTTCCAGGTGCAGGATCCTCCCCACGCCATCCACCTCGAGCGCGGTCAGCAGTTGTCCTGTCTCAGATTGCATCTGGCCATCCGCCGTGGGAATGGGATCCCCATGAGGATCGTGCGATGGATTGTTGAGCTTCGCATACAGGACGTCCGTCTGCTGCGGCGTGAGGTCGTGCTCGATGCGCTCCGCCCTTTGATGCCACTCCTTCTCGGCGAAGCCTGTTTCCTCCGCCAGATAACGTTCCCAAAGCCGATGGGCCCGGATCACGTGCAAGGCATACCGTCGGCCCTCTCCAGTCAGCCTCAAGGCCCCGTTCTGAAAGCTGATCAGGTTTTTCTTCTCCATTTCCCCCAGGATTTCTGCGGCCCGGCTGATCGAAACCTGCAAGCCTCCCGCGATACTGGTCAATGTCGAGCGGTGTCCTTCCACCTGCTCGTTATAGATTCGTTTCAGGGAGTCCTCGCAGGCCACACGCAGGTTCCTGGATTTCCGCTGTCGCCAAACAGCCACCAGGCCTTTGTGCGGCCACCAAACCACGCCAGCCAGAATCAGGATCCCACCCAAAATCAACATCATCGATCCCGGAACACTCAGCCCCAAATCGGGCCGTTCAACCCAGGTTGATACTTGATCCCACAAATTCATATGCCACCCAATCCATCCTTTCGAGGGATTGTTCTGACCCACAGTCTCGCTTTCATGGACCGCTGTCAAATGGTTGCCTCGTTTGCCCCGAAAGCGGACTGGTTATTTTTTACGAATTCATTAAACTTGGGGTATGCGTCCGACGCTCAGAATCCTCCTGGGATCCCTTCTTTTAATCTCCCCATTCATCTGCGGGATAGCCGCCGAGTCGCCCCCGCCCAATGTGGTGATCATCCTGGCCGATGACCTCGGTTTTCATGATCTCGGCTGTTTCGGCGCCACCGACCTCGAGACGCCGAATCTCGATCGTCTCGCCGAGGAAGGAATCCGGTTCTCCAGTTTCTATGCGGCTCAGGCCGTTTGTTCGGCCTCTCGTGCCGCTCTGCTCACCGGGTGCTATCCGAACCGCATCGGCATCCAGGGCGCCCTGGGCCCCGGATCCAAGACCGGCATCAGCGCCTCCGAAATCACCCTCGCCGAACTCCTCAAACAAAAAGAATACGCCACGGCAATCTATGGGAAATGGCATCTCGGAGATCACCGGCAGTTCCTCCCACTGCAACACGGTTTCGACGATTATTTCGGCCTGCCATACTCCAATGATATGTGGCCCCATCATCCTACGGCTGGAACCAACTACCCTCCCCTGCCCCTCCTGGAAGGAAATCGGATCATGGAATTCATGCCAGACCAACGATTCCTGACACGACGCTATACCGAAAAAGCCATCCAGTTCATCCGGCAAAACAAGAATCGCCCCTTTTTCCTTTACCTCGCCCATAGCATGCCTCATGTCCCACTCTTTATAGGCAAAAAACCCTCAAAAGATTCAGCACGAGGTCTTTATGGAGATGTCATCCACGAAATTGACTGGTCAGTCGGGCAGATCCTGCAAACCTTGCGGAAAAACCGCCTCGACGACCATACCCTCGTGGTCTTCACCTCCGATAATGGCCCCTGGCTCTTATACGGCAACCATGCCGGTTCGGCTATCCCCCTTCGAGAAGGCAAAGGCACCACTTTCGAAGGCGGTATGCGAGTTCCTTGCCTCATGCGATGGCCCGGCAAGATCCCCCCGGGCGCCTTATGCCGCGAACTCACTGCCACGATCGACTTGCTTCCTACCATTGCCTATCTCGCCGGAGTCCAACTCCCAGCCGATCGGGTCGTCGATGGCAAAAACATCTGGCCTCTCATGGCACAACAACCCAACGCGCGCAGCCCGCATGAAGCGTTTTTCTATTATTGGGGCAATCACCTGCAGGCCGTCCGCAGTGGTTCATGGAAACTCCACTTTCCCCATTCCTACGTCCAGCCAAACCCAGCCGGTTCCGGTGGAAAGCCGGGAACCTACCGTATCGGTCAAATCGCAAAAATGCTGTTTAACCTGGATGCGGACATTGGCGAGACCACCAACGTCGCCGATCTCAATCCCCAGGTAGTGGCTCGCCTCGAAGCCCTCGCCGAACAGACCAGAACCGACCTGGGGGACGATGCCGTCCATCGCCAGGGTGCCGGCGCAAGACCTCCAGGACTTGTCACACCCTGACTTTTTTCAAGCGGCCAAGCCCATGATCCCCTGGGTTTGCTCGCGGATTTGATATTGTCGCTCAACCTGGACTGTGCTTTCGCGGGCCTTTTCCTCGGCCAATACCGGCAAAACCAAGAGCGGAACAGGCGTTAACCACGCCAGAGTCGCTGCATCTCTAACCGCTTGTTTAATGGCTGGATGAAAACGGGGATCTACGGTCTGCCGAAGCAGCTCCTGAGTCAACCGGTCCTTCATGGCATCCAGGTCGCGCTCCATTCCGCCCCGAACCGGGACGGTCGCGATCGGCACCTCGAACCGGGTTTCTTTCCTGAACCTCGTTGGCACTCGCCTGGTCTGGTTACTCATGGTTATTACCTTTCTGCTTGCTGGGGTATGTTCCGGCACCCACCTCTGTTCGTTGAATAAAATCATAAAAAAAACCCACGGTTGCCTGGCAACCGTGGGTATTTAAAAATCTGTTTTGTCGTTTAAGATTTCTCCAGGTTGCCCGTGCGAGCCGTGCCCGCACAACCGATCGACAGCCAATCAGCGGTCATGCGAACCTGTTTGTGTTGGTGTTGCATTATCACAACTGTTTCCATTTCAAATCAGCCCTAATCAACACCATCCCCAACCTTTTGTCAAATCGAAGTTTCCGTGGACACCGATGATCCACCGGCGCCTTGGATGCTCGCTCTGGAGCCGGAGATCAGTGCGATTGGGCTCGATAAAACCGGGAGGGCTCCTGAGAAGCGCTGGAATCCAGATAATCCATCGTCGTTTGGCTCATCGACAGCCGGGCGATCTCCGACCATTGAACCAGGTTGCTGGAGGATTCAATCGAGTAATTCCCACCAGGAGCGGCATAGAGTCGAAGGGCACAGCCTTCCTCGCGACGAAACTGCTGTAAAGCGAGGCCGGGCCTGATCATTTGAATCCTGCGTATGCCCACCCCGGTTCGCGAGCATTCGATTCGAAAATCGGTTCCCCCGTTTTGGAGATTCAGGAACCGGGCGTGTTTGAGGGTGAAGACCGCCTTGCGCCATGTCCGACTGCCGCTCAGGGCCACCACTTCGGGGCTGCTCGTGTAAGCCCCTTGGAACGGGGCCTGGATATCACTGCCATCGTATTGCAGCCTTAAAGTCCCGGGACCCGCATCAAAGAAATCCACCGTGACTTGGACATCCATCGTTGAAGCCCATTTGAAGCTTTCGTCCACCTTCAGATAAACGTAACGCCCGGCGTGCGGCGTCGGGGCAAAAACTCGACATGGCCATCCCACAAAGTTGGTCACTGTAGTGGCGCCATCGGCCTGTTCCCGCTGCACCAAACCCATCTCCCGGTTCGTTGTATCCAGATCGATCGAGACCAGACGGGCATCCGTATATGGCCCGGGAAGACGCGGCAAACTAACCCCGGATTTGAACAGGTCGGCATACTTGCGATTCAGCGTGATGTATTCACGGCCGTATTCGCGGGAATGCGCAATATCTGTTCCCTCATGGAACTCGTTCCAGGTTTCGATCATGACCATCAACGACGGTTTGCGAAGGAAATTCTCCCAGTTCCGGATGAAGAACTGCCCCTGCTCACGAGGCACCACCAGGGGGTCCCGGCCCGGGACGGCGGAATGATCGTAGCCGGGCCCCAAGGAAGCCACGCCCAGGTTGCGCAATCCCAGGGCGCCGCCCCAGGCATAGACCCCCTCCGAGAAGACGTTCCAGCTGATCTCCCTGACCAGGAAAGGATTGCGCCCTCCAAAGTCGCGCCGGAATGACGTCCGAAAAAAGTCAATGCATGACTGATCATGACGGGCCGCAAAACCGGCCGCATAAAGGAAGACCACCGGCTGACCTCCCACCATGGCCCAATGTTTCGGCGGAATCAGCGAATAGAAATCCCGGACGGTCTCATAAAACCACTGCCAGCCTTCGGATGTCGTCAGATCAATCCTGCGATTCGCCGCGTTGTATTGGAGGGTGGAAGTATCATAGAAAAGGCCGATAGCTGGCGGCCGTTTCCCTTCCAAAAGCAGTTCTTCGCGGGCCTTCACCAAGGGCGGTAGACCGGCAAAGCTCCAAGGCTGGGAACTCACTGGCTGGTTGAGCTTGCGCTGAGACGGTTCCCCCCAATACACCGGCAGCACAATATCGATCCCGGCGTCCATCATGTCTAATAATTCACCCTTGTGCCATGCCGGTAATGTGTAGGAAAAATTCGTCAGCGTTGCCGGATGATCTGTCAAGGCATCCGTCCCATCCGCATTGTAAAGATGCGCCCCGCTTTTCACATCATACCAATAGAAAAAGGGGGTCACGACCACGCGGTCGTTGGTCGCAAACGATTGGCTCTGCGTGAAATGCGCATCGGTGAGGTTGATGTAGGGACCCAGGGGAGGATTGATGGGCTCGGGAACATCCGGACCGGCCGCCTTCAGTAAAAAGGCTGACATCATTAACTGACCCCAAACCCACCAGCAGTGTTTCACCTTCATAACCTATGATCGCTCAACTCCGATAACCTTACCCCCTCCGCCCGCCAAATTGAAGGCCCGGTTTTTCACGTGGATTCGGGGATCCTTTTCCAGACTTGTCAATCGCTCCTCATCGTGGTATCAAAAACCAACCCATCAAAAACAGCGCAATCTTCCCAAAAGGAGACTTCATGAAAGCATTCATACGCACTATCTCCATGGCGGCCTGGATGACCGGCGTGTCCCTCATGGCAGCTCAGACGGGTCCGTTCGATCCGGAGGCGTGGCCCCCCACGATTGACGTCAATAAAACGGTCCATTTCGTGGTCACCGATGGCACATTGACCTCCCCCGGAGGCTCCTGGATGGAGGGTCTGCAGATTCTCACCGGTGGCGATCAGGGCACGAGTGATCTGACCATCAATGGGCATACCGGGAAAAAGGTCACGGGCAGTTACCTGAACATCGCCGATCCCGAGTACGCGGCCTGGGCTGAAGTCGAGACAATCGATATCCTCATGCAGGTCTATGGCGATGCCGCTCTCTTCAACGCAGAAGGACAGCCGCGCAATTTTGAATTCCTGACTGGCACGCTCCCGGAACTGAATTCCCCCAGCGGAGGCCAGATCCCTGTCGAAGCCAGAAACAAAAAGTGGAACTGGGTTTTGTTCAGGATTCCCAACGGGATCCGGCCCTCAGACGGCACCCGGTATGTCGGCTCCATCCCGGCCAACGCTCAGGGAGGCACCACCTACGCCGGGGTCAACGGGGGCACCATCCGCTGCCAGGCTGTTCCCAACCTTATCGTCCGCGCGGTAGCTTTCGGAGAAGAAGGCGCCTTCGGCACGCCGGAGGACATAAATCTGTTCCAGCCGGCGGAATCCTGCGATCCGGAGCCCGAGACCAATCTGGCCGGCATTGACTTGGCCGCAGGCGTCACCAACCATGTCCAAATCCTAAATGACGGCGATCAAACGGTTGTCTTCGCCAATAACATTGGCCCCGCCGGCGACAAGCGATCCGCCGTCAGCCCGGTTCAAACCTTTCTGAATTTCGGCCTCACCGACTTTTACCTCGGCAAGCCGTGCAACGATCCGCGAGCGGTCAAAGTTTGTCTCGATTTCTACGACGATCCCGCGTTTGCCGGATTGAATGTTCGGTTTGGACCGGAAGCCTATGCCACCGATGACAAGGGCGGCGTCGCCTTCTTCACCCCTGAGAATCGCCAGACCCTCACCGGCAGCGGAGAGTGGATCCGACGCTCCTGGACCGTGCCAGCCGTGAATCTCATGGGGGTCAACGCCGGTCAACTCACCGCCGGCCCCCGATTCACTTGTGAGAACGCGCCGGTTTTCGTCTCCCGGTATTATATCGCTGTCCTTCGCATAGGCGACCATCCCCTCGCAGGGCAGGATCCCCTCAAGGATTGTGTGGAGGATCCCAACATCTGTCGCGATGTCTACGGCAACTACGCCGAGTTGGACTTGGCCAAAGACGTCCGCAACGGATTGGACGTCGGTTCCAGCGGCGGCGACCAGGAGATGATCCAAGAGGAGGCCGGTCCCGCCGGGGATCGTCGCATGGCCATCCGGCCGGCGCGCGAGGACGGCAGCGCGGGCTTTGCCCACCAATACTTGAACTTCGCCATCACGGATGAAGCCCTCGGACCCAGCAGCCAACCCCCGGCTCACCTCGCCATTTGTGTCACTTACTACGATGATCCCGATCTCGCTGGCAAGCAGTTCAAGCCCGAAGTCTACATGACGGAACGTAACGGAACCCTGACCTTCGGCTTTACTCCCGACACTTTCTTCGTCGTTCTCGAGGGTACTGGCCAGTGGCGCGAGGCCTACTGGGAGATTACCGATGTCAAATTTAACGGCGTCAACCAGGGCCCCCAGGCCGCCGCTCGATTCTTCCTCAATGATAAAATCTTCTTCTCACGAGTTCGTTACGGCGTCATCCCGCCTTGCGGGCCAAACGCCGACAAGAACCCTCTCGAGGAATGCAAACCGATCACGGACATCAGCCTCACCGCAACGATCTCCAATCAGCAGCTCGTCATTACCTGGCCCACCGAGCCCGACGGATTCGTCCTCCAGGAAACGCCAACCCTCACCGCACCCCAATGGAGTCCTGTCGTGACAGCTCCTGAACAGCAGGGCGATCTCTACCGGGTCGCCATCCCGATCGATGCCACAACCAAGTTCTTCCGGCTGATGCGTTAGTGTGGCACACATCCGCAAAACCGGATCATGAGATTCGGCCAGCGAGAGGGGACAGGCGGCGCGGCCTCTTCCAGGATTGCTTGCCACGTTGTATAGGCAGGCTCACTGGCTGTGGCCCGCTTGCCGCTCCCCGTCTTCGAACCGGACTTGCGAGCTCGAGTTTGCTCGATTATGATGATCATCATGATCAGAAACCTTGACAACCCAGGGCGAGGAAGCAGTGCCAGTCTGGGGCGTTTAATGAACAGGAGATTGTTCCCTGGATTCACCCTCATCGAGCTGTTGGTGGTCATTGCCATCATCGCCATTCTGGCGGCCATGCTTCTGCCGGCCCTCGCCAGCGCCAAGGCCAAAGCGGCACGCACCAAGTGTGTGAACAATCTGCGCCAATTGGGCCTGGCGATTCATATGTACGCCGGCGACAGCAACGATCGCATGCCGTACAACAATTGGAATCCTCCCTGGCACGAGGGCTGGCTCTACAAACCCACCAATAACGCCGTCCCCAACCTCTGGTCCACCGCCTACAAAGGCAACGAAAGCCTCGCCTACGAAGGCGGACAGCTCTGGCCGTTTATGAAATCGGTCGGATCCTACCGCTGCCCCATCGACAAGACCAATTCTGCGGCCTTTAAAATGCGAGCCAACAAGCTCTCGAGCTACGTCATGAACGGCGCCGTCTGCAGCTTCGGCGCCCTCGCTCCCAAAACCCACCTCATCTCCGCTTTCAACGCCGACGCCATCCTCATGTGGGAACCGACGGAAAAAGTCGTTGGCGGCATCACTTTTTTCAACGATGGCAGCAGCTATCCCGAGGACACCTCCAAGGGCGGTGACGGAGGACCCAGCGAACGACATGAGATCGGGTCCATCATCTGGTGCGTCGACGGCCACGTCGAGTTCATGAAGTTCAACACCTTCAAAACTCTGGCCAATTCCACCGTCGCCAATCGGGTCTGGTGCGTTCCCGGAAGCCGCACCGGCCGCTGAGGCCTACCCTTCGAGGCCTATCCATCGCCCGCGCGCCCAGCAGGCCGCTCCCGCTCTGGTCATCGCCCGCCGCGCACAACTTGTCGCCGCGGAAAATAATCCGTCCGTCCCGCGCCTGGCGACGATCGGGAGGAAAAACCATTTCGACTTCCGAAGCAAGGGTTGAGATGTGAGCCTCTTTTCCTTAATTCCCCAGTATCCGAAAGAACGCGGACGGCTCGTGGATCTGCCCGGTCCAAGGGACTTTTACGTCCACGGCAAGATCCGTCCATTCCTGAGGGGCCCAGGAGTCGGTTTTCTGCAGCCGAAACGGTCCGAGTCCACCGGTCCATGAAATGACGACTTGATCGTTCTGTCTATTGATTTGAACCAGAATCGGGGGGGCGGGGCGGACCTGAAGGGTATCACTGAAGGTTGTCGTGCCGCCGCAGGCGGGGGCGAAACTGATGGTGCTGGCAAGTGCAATCAGCGAGTTGGTGCGGCCGTTGATCAGAGTAGCGCTGGGGACGGTCCAGGACCCAATACCGTCGGCAAGCCCTCCTGTCCGCTGGGCCAGATTGGTCCAGATCACCTGGGAGATGGTCTCGCCAGCCCATAAAGCGGTCCCGGAGAGGTTCAACCGGTTGGCACCCGTGGTCCAGACACCGTTGGGCGTTGGGATGTTGATGGTTAATCGCGGTTCAGTGAGTGGGCGTGTGCCGCTGTCCTGGGCCAGAACCCAGTCGCTCAGCCTTGGAGTCGCATATGCGTTGCCCCAAATCCCATGTCCACCGGAACGGTACTCCGTATAAATGGGCTGGCCGCCCACTATGCGCAAGGCATTGATCATGTTGCGGGATTCAGAGATCGGAACCGAACCGTCATCGGTTGCGTGGAAATTCCAGATCGGCACATTCTTGAACCGGTTACATCCTGCCGTATTCCCCCCGCCGCAAATCGGCACGGCCGCAGCAAAAAAATCCGGGCGACTCTCCAAAAGTGCCCACGAACCATACCCACCCATGGAGAGCCCCGTGACGATGATCTTGTTCGTGTCGACCGGGTATTCCTGTATCAGGGCATCGAGGAGTTCGCCCAATTGGGGAACCATAACGGTATCCTGCCAAGTGCGGGACGACGGACATTGCGGCGCCACCAGGAAAACCGGGGTGTTCCTCTGGGCGCGATACGATACAAAGGCCATAAACTGCGGATTGGCCCGAACCTGCGACAGGTTATCCGTCCCGCGCTCCCCAATTCCATGCAGAAATAATACTAATGGATAACGTTTCTCGGGCCCCGGATTGGCCGGCCCAAAGAGGCGATAGGGCAGCTTGGCGTTGGTCCGATTGGTAAAAACCCGCGCCATCATGTTGGTGGCCGGCGGAATCACGATCAGCGCCGCCACCTCGCTGGTCACGGCACCATAGTGATTGCCGACAACTACCTGATACCAGCCCTCATTCGCCGGTTGCGCCTTGGTCATGCTCAGAATCCGATTCGTAGCGCCCTTCACTTCCTGTCCATCCTGAAACCATTGATAAGTCAATGTTCCGGAACCGGAAGTGGTGACGCTCAGCGTCGCAATTGCGTTCGAGACAACAACCTGGGACTTCGGATTCAGCGCAGACGTGATCGCTGGCGGACTGTTGGAGGCAGCAGTCTGTCCCCGGATCCCACGCGCCGGAAACCCTGCCAATACCAGAGCCATCCAACAGGACGTCGCTAAATACTGGGGCGATCGAAGGCATATGGAGTTCATTGGGCTTCACTCGACAGGCCGGGCGCGCTTCTTTCATGCGAGGCCAGGAACTGCCCACCAAAACCTTGGACTGACATGGACCGCGACCGCTATCTGGCGCTTGACAGAGCTGTGTCCCCCTCTTTTTCAACGGCTGCGACCTGCCGTATTGGGACACACTTTTTGTTTCGCACCACTTCCGATGAGCGCAAGCGAAAGGACACAGGGTGCCAGCCGGCGCCAGACGGCACGAACAACGCTTGAGCCAAAACCGGAAGTCATCTTTGCACCCTTAATTTTTTGAGGGGTGAGAGGTGACCCTGTTTTCCTCCCGCTGGGGATGGATCCGGAGAATTGTTTTAAGTATCTATCGTAATTTTGATTCATCTTTTTAGTTGACTTTTATATTATCATATTATTATTATGTAATAAATATTCAACTAGGATTTCTATGAATTTAAGACAAAGGCTTTGTTTCATGGTCGGCCTGGGAAGGTTCCTGGCGGCGGCGCAAGCGGACGTGTTGCTTGAGGATGGCTTTGATTACACCGACGGTCCTGTGACGGCGGTCGCGGGCGAGCGATGGCGTCATCATAGCGGGGGGACGGAAGACATGCGGGTGGTCTTGGGAGCGCTGCATTTGGCCCAAAAGTGCAGCGAGGATGTGAACGCGTTGTTGGCGGGGCAGCCTTACGGGCCGGATTCATCGGTCGCGCTGTACGCCCGCTGGATGCTGCAAATGGAGCAGCCGCCCGCCGGCGCGTCGGGCGGATATTTTGCCCATTTTAAGGATGCGGCGAATGGTTTTCGAGGGCGGATTTTTGCGACCACCAACGGTGCCGCGGCGGGCAAGTACCGGCTGGGAGTTTCGGCCTCGGCAGGGGCGGCTTCGGCGATGCATCCGCGGGAATTGGACTTCCAGATATCGTATTGCGTGGTCCTGCGCTACGATGTCGGGACCGCGCAAACCAGCCTCTGGATTGATCCAGAGACGGAAGAGGACGTTCACGCCAGTTCGGGGGACGACGCCAGTCCGTTGGCAATTACAGCCTTGGCGTTTCGCCAATCCTTGAGCGGCGGCAATGGGATCGGGACGCTGTCGATTGACGATCTGGTGGTGGGCCAGTCCTTCCACGATGTGACGGGAGGCGAACCGCCGGAGCCCGCGGTCCCGGAAATCCTGATTCCGCCTTGTTCCCAGTCTGTGGCCGCCGGAACAACGGTGCGGTTTTCGGTGGTGGCCCGGGGAACAGAGCCGCTCGCGTTTCAATGGTATTTTCAGAGCACCCTCATTTCAGGAGCCACGAATGCAAGTTTAACCTTGGAGTCCGTGGGATCGGAACATTCTGGAATCTATTCGGTAACTGTCAGCAACAGTCTGGGAACCGTCGACAGTCCGGGGGCATCGCTCACGGTGGAGATTGAGCCAATAGCCAGCCCGCCCGATTTGAGTTTCACCAATCTGCTGAACCAACTGGTGCGTCCGGGGGATCTGGGGACGAACCGCTTTACCGAGATCAGCCTGCATCCCGGGGAGGAACTCACGGTTCAAGTCTATGCCCAATCGACGGATCGGCAGCCCTGCGGTTTGCGTCTTCTGACAGAGGACCTGCCAGCCTCGGCCACCTGGGAATCGCTGCAGGGCGGAGGATTGGAAGCGGTGGGACGGTTTCGTTACGCCCCCACCCGGGAAGACTTCGGGCGTCAGTTGTTCATTAAGATCGCCGCCGAAACCCCGTTGGCCTCCCGCGAGTTGATGTGGACACTCTACGTCCCAACGGAGACCGAACAGGCACTCATCTTGACCGAGTTTCTGGCCAATCCGTCCACCGATGCTTCCTCGCCGAGGTACAATCCCCTGGGCCGTCCGATACCCAGCCAACGACCTGCCCTCGAGGATGAGTACCTGGAGTGGGTCAACTTTGGCGGGGCCGAACTGGATGTTTCGGGATGGACGATCGAGGACGCCCAGCAGCTGCGTCATCTGTTTCCATCCGAATCTCGCATTCCGCCGCTGGGCGCCATCGTGATCTATGGCGGACCGAAGGCAGAGCCTCTGACCGGCGACGGATTTCTTAGCCGTCCCGCGAGCGAAGGCGCCGCCGGTTTGTCGCTGAACAACACAGGAACCGAGTGGATTATCCTTCGCAATGCAAACCATCAACTGATTGCGCGGATGGTTTATACGGACAATGATCTCTCATCGGAGTCCTCCCTGTGCCGCTGGCCGGCGCGGGACGGCGCCTTCATTCCTCATCATCAAGCCGGGCCGCTTGTGGCATCGCCGGGGAGAACTGCTGAAGGTAAAGGGTTTGACGCAGAGGAACCGGAACCGGTTGCCATCGGAAAGCTGCGGATCGAGCGTCTGGGAGGCGGCAGCTGGCAGCTGGCGTGGGACGCTGTACCCGGGAGGCAATACAGTGTTTGGGCTGCCGATCAGATTGCCGGTCCTTACCGGGAGGTGGCTCGAGAATTGGGCTTTGGGGATGGGGATGGCCGCCTGCCAATCTCCCTCGGGCCGGAAACCCCAGCCGTGTATTACCGGCTGAGTGCACCCTAGCGGCGCAGCTTGACTCGGACAAAGGGGATCTGGGAACAACAGATTGATCGTTCAGAGACTTCAGGATGCACGGCGGGAACATACTGATGACCAGCCTGCGGACTCTTGCCGGCCGTGTGCCTCCACGCGATCACACCTCAGCCATTGGGCCTAAGAGCCTGTTTGAAAAGTGCGAGGGTTGCTGCGGCGAAAGATTATGGCCGGGAACAAGGCGGCGAGGGCTAAGCATCTCCGAAGTGGGCTGTGAGGACGGAGCCAACGTCGGCCCCCGGCAAAAGACCCGCGGCCCGAAGGGTTTTACCTTGGTCGAATTGCTGGTGGTGCTGGGGATCCTCGGGATTTTGGCGGGATTGTTATTGCCCGCGTTAAGCCGGGCCAGGACGGCGGTCTATCGTGTGCAATGCTGCAACAACCTTAGACAATGGGGCGTTGCAACCCATCTGTTTGTTTTCGACCACGAAGATTATCTCCCTCGGGATGGGAGTCCGAATGGCTCTTCAACCCAGGAAGGCTGGTATGTGGATTTGCCCCGTTCGCTGGGTCAACCGGATTACCATGCCCTCAGCTGGCGCACAAATGCGGCAATTTCTTGCGGACGTTCGCTGTGGATTTGTCCGGCCAATCGGCGGAGGAGCAATGGACACAACCTGTTTCATTACTGTTTGAATCAGCATGTCAACGGAACGGGCGGGGAAAATCAGCCGGTGCGATTGTCGGCCTTGCGGTCTTTATCGACCCAAATTTGGCTTTTTGACAACGGAAAGCTGGCCGCTGTGGCCCAGCAGAACAACGTCCATACCAACCTCCACTGCGCCGGCGCCCAATTCCTGTTCCTGGACGGGCATGCGGCCTGCTTTCATCAGTCGGATTACTGGGACACGAATCTGAACCGGGGACGCACCAACCATCCGGAACTGCGGTGGGTGCCATAGGATCTGCGCAAATGTTATTTCCGATTTTGCGGGCGGCAGTCCGGTGGGCAGCCCGGTTGAGCATGAGTGGCCTCAACTCGAAGGCCAGGCCCAGCGGTTGTTTTTTTTGGATTCCAGATCATATTAGGATTAAATGCTGTGCTTCCGATCAGTTCCAGGGCGTCCGGGAAGGAACCGCCTTGAAGATCATCCATGGAACAGGAATAGAGTGAGGACTGTCCATCGAGCAACCCGGTTTTTTAATGAACCAAAGCCGAGGGATTTATCGATCACCGTGATCGCGCTTTCCGGGCTGTTGATTTTGCCTTGGGCGAGCGCGGCGGGGGAAATGCCTCGGGCTGAAAGACTGGATCATTCATCGCCACAGGTCCAGTCCGTAACATCATCAAAACCTGCGTTGCCGGGCGATTCTTCTGGGGAAAAGGATTGGCGCACTGTTCTGGCGGGCGGTGCAATGGTGGTTTTGACGCTCGCGAGCCTGACTTGGGGAGTGCGGTTGAAGCGCGAGGTCAGACGACAAGCCGCCGTCATCCGGCAAACGCAGGAAGATATGATCCGCGACACGATGGATCGGAAGGCTGCCGAGAGCCAGGCGCGGCTCTATTACCACGCCATGGAACAAAGCCCGGCTGTCATTGTCATCACCAACACTCGAGGCGATATCGAATATGTGAATCCGAAGTTCACCGATCTGAGTGGCTACAGTTTCGAAGAGGTGAAGGGGAAAAATCCGCGGGTGCTGAAGTCCGGCGAGTTTCCTCCTGAATCCTATGCTGAACTCTGGAAGACGATTGCCGGCGGCGGCGAATGGCGAGGTGAATTTCACAATCGGAAGAAGAACGGAGAGCTTTACTGGGAAGCGGCAGCGATTTCGCCGGTCCGCGATCGCAAGGGCTCGGTCACTCACTTTGTGGCGGTCAAAGAGGACATCACCCGCCGCAAACAACTGGAAGCTGAACGCGAGAAACTCATCCAGGAACTGCAACAGGCCTTGGCCAACGTCAAAACTCTGAGTGGATTGCTGCCGGTTTGCGCCTCCTGCAAAAAGGTTCGCGACGACAATGGATACTGGAGCCAACTGGAATCTTACTTGAAGTCGCATTCGGATGTGCTCATAACCCACGGGATTTGTCCGGACTGCATCAAGAGATTGTATCCGGAATACGATGTCAATTCGGGGTGACGACGGATTCCCGCTCGAGTCAGGGAACGGGTCGCGGATACATGGTGCAGGAGATTGCGATTCAGTGCCCCTAACCTGCATGACTGCAACGGGGAATCATGACAAGGTGTTTAAAAGCACTTGAGGGTTTGAGGCTGCTTAAGTGCGCTCAGACAGGATGAGATTTTGGATTCAAACGATCGCTCGCCTGGGACAGGTGGGGAGGGCGGGTTTCAGGCGGTATTGGCCCGCGGCGGTGCGAATCCGGGAAAAGTTCCGGACTCGCGAGGAGGTGGTTCATCTGCTGCTTGCGGGCGGGGTGGGCATTCTAGGGGGCGTTGCGAATCTGGTTTTTTTTCTGTGTGCGGAGTCTTTGAAGCTGCTGGCCTTGCGGCGTGAGGGCGATCTGGCTGAGATTGCCGGGGCGCTGAGCGTATGGGAACGCTGGCTAATTCCGGTGGTGGGCGGCCTGCTGGCGGGATTGGTGTTGTGCGCGGGATCCCGGTTGGTACGATCGATTGGATCGAGCTACTTTTTGGAGGCGGTGGTGGCCGGGGATGGCCGGCTTCCCTTGCGAAACGGGCTGATCAACGCCTGCTCCTCGCTGATCAGCATCAGCAGTGGGGCGTCGATTGGACGTGAGGGTTTGCTGACTCAGATCACGGCCACGCTGGCGTCGGCCTGGGGCCAGATTCGAGGCTGGCCGCCTTATCGATTGCGGCTGCTGGTCGCCTGCGGGGCTGCTGCCGGGCTGGCGGCCGCTTATAACGCCCCCCTGGCGGGCGCCGTCTTTGCCGCCCAGATTGTCTTGGGCAACTTCTCGATGAACCTTTTTGCGCCGGTCGTCTTCGCATCGGTGACCGCGGCGGTGTTGTCCCGGAGTTTCTTTGGAATCGAACCCTGGTACGTCGTGCCCGGATTCAACTTCAGCCAACTATCTCAGCTCCCTTGGTTTGTCGTATTGGGATTGCTGTCCGGCATCATGGCCGCGAGTTTTCTGAAGCTCCTCCTGCTGAGCAAGAGACTATTCCAGAGAATCCCCGTAAACCTCTGTCTTCGACTGGCGTTGGGAGGCATTGGCGTGGGAGCTATTGCGATGTTTTGCCCCCAGGTCTGGGGCAACGGCTATAGCATTACCAATGATCTCCTGCAAAAGCCCGTCCCTCTCGGATTCCTCATGGGTCTCCTCGTGGCCAAGCTTATGGCCACGGTCATTTCCGTGGGATCCGGGGCTGTGGGTGGCGTGTTTACGCCCACCTTGTTTCTGGGTGCGGCTCTGGGCAGTGCTGTCGGCATGGCGCTCCATGGGATGGGCTATGCCGATACGCTGCCGACCGGTGTCTTCGCGTTTACGGGAATGGGCAGTGTCCTGGCCGCCACGACGCATTCCCCCTTGCTCGCCATGATCATGGTTTTTGAACTGTCGTTGAATTACACGATGATGCCGCCCTTGATGCTCGCGTGCGCCCTCGGGGCTCTGGTCGCGCGTCAGTTGCATCCCGGATCGGTCTACACCGATTCTTTGCGGGACCAACAGGTCATCACAAATCGCGAACGCGGCGACATCGGAGCCGCAACCCGCCAGACCGTTGGGGAAATCATGCGCGAACCGGTCCACCCGCTGCTTATCACCGATCCGGTGCGGGTCATGGCCAGCCGGTTCCTGGGCTGCACTCATAATTATCTGCCTGTCGTCGATACCCATTCCCGATTGGAAGGGCTGGTCGCTCTCCATGATCTCAAAGAGCATTTGAATGCCGGCTCCGAGCTCGACAGCGTGATCGCCTTCGATGTGATGCGACCGGCTCCCGCCATCCTGACGCCGGGTCAGCATCTCATCGATGTCCTGCCGGCCTTGCTGGCCAGTGACCAACGGAACATCCCGGTGGTGAACAATCTCGAGGATCGCCGTCTCGTGGGATCGCTCGTCCGATCCGAAGCTCTGGGCGTCCTTTCCGAGGCCATTGCGGCTCGCACCGTCGTCTCAACCTGAATCTCCATTCGGAATTCGATCTTCCCGCCGGCGGTTGATTGACGCAACGCCGCGTTGCGCGAAAAGGGGCATTGCCAATCACGCGCCTTCGCCGAAACGAGGATGAACAATTTATGCAAAGCATTTCCCAAACCGGGCGAAGCCATCCCCCAGGTCCTGGGCGTATGTTAGCCCCGATGGGAATCGCATGGATCAGCTGGGCATGCAAATCCTGACAAAATCGAATCGGACCGCCAAATCCACAGCCTCACCCACCCCGCGACCGCGGTTGGAACAGGTGTTTGGCGAGGCGCGCAATTTCCTCGACAACCGCTTCGTGTATTTGGTGGTTTCTCAGCGGGCGCGCGGTCTGTCCATCGGGATCAATCTCAATCCGCACCAGGACTGCAACTTCAAATGCGTTTACTGCGAGATCTCGCGAGACCAGGCGCAGGCTGAAACCGAGTTCAACGTCAAACAAATGGCCGCGGAACTCCGGAAAACCCTGACCCAGCTGCAAGAAGGCCGCCTGCAGGAATTGCCCGAATACCGCACGGTCCCGGAAGAGCTGATCCAGCTGCGTGTCGTCACCGTCAGCGGCGATGGCGAACCCACTCTCTGCCCGAGTTTCGAGGAGGCTATCCAGGAGTTAATCCACCTGCGTGCCCAGGCCCAGTTTCCCTTCTTTAAAATCGTGCTGATCACCAACGGCACGGGTCTGCACTTGCCCTGCGTCCAAAACGGGCTTCGCTGGCTCACCGCCCAGGATGAAATCTGGGTCAAACTCGATGTCGGTTCGCAAGCCCATATGAACCGCGTCAATAGATCGGCTGTGCCCCTCGAAAAAATTCTGGCGAATATCCTCGAACTCGGACGTCAGCGGCCGATCATCATTCAAAGCCTTTTTCCTTTGCTCGATGAACAAGAGCCTTCCCCGGAGGAAATCCGGGATTACGTGCGCCGATTGGACGAGCTCAAGTCCGCGGGGGCTCAGATTGCCCTGGTTCAAATCTACTCGGCACATCGCCCCACGCGTCATCCCCATTGCCGGCATCTCTCCCTGAAATGCCTCTCCCAGATCGCCCAGCAGGTCCGATCCGCCACCGGCCTCGAAGCCGAGGTCTTCTGAGTCGACAAGAATACCTCTGATGGCGGGAACAGCACGTTCCACAGATGAACCATCGGCGAAACCTCTCCCGCCAGCCGATGTGCCCGCTGAGAAATCCTAAAGGACCACCCTGGTCTTCCTTACGTGCGGATTTGGGTGGATTCTTGATCCTGGAGTGATATTGTCTAAGCATAAGTCGTATGACTGCAAATACATTGGCCAGCTTATCTGTGTCCCAGCTGAAAAAGGTCATCACTATTCGGGAAAAGATCGAGAAGCTTGAAAAAGAATTAAGTCAGCTCGTGGGAGAAGAAACCGAGGAACACGCCATCGCTACAATATCGTTTCCCCCTGGGACCTTGAAGCACCTCTACACTCGGGCAGACAACCAGGCGGAACGGCGAACGGCTCGGGCTTCCACCATGAAGGTCGAACCAGAATGAAGCAGTGGGACATCTGGACCTTTAACTTTGACGAAGCAGGGCCGCATCCGGCGGTGATCGTGAGCCATCCGGATCGCGTGGTCCGGGCCCCGCTGGTCAACGTGCTGATTGGCACCAGCCATCGGGCAAACCGGGCGGCGCGGGAAAATGAAGTCATGCTAAACGGCGCAGACGGCCTCGATTGGGAGACGCTGGTGAAGTGCGACCTGATGTATCTGGTCGAAAAAGAACGGCTGTATCGGCAACGGGGCAGTGTTACCCTGGCGCGCCGTCGCGCGCTCATCCAGCGCATCAACGGGTGCTTCGGCTTCACTTTGCTTTGAGGAATCAACGAAAAGCGGTGTTGCCATTCTGATAGCTTCGAGGTTTCAAGGTGGTTTATGACTGCAGAGAATGGGCTTTAAATTCCCGGGGCCAGCTTTTAACCTGACCTTTTGGAAAGATGACACAACATGGGACTGAAGCTGTTTAACACATTGTCGCGGTCGCTCGAAGCTTTCGCGCCCCTGGATCCGCAGGGGCAGCATGTCGGCCTGTATTGCTGCGGCCCCACCGTTTACGATTACGCGCACATCGGCAATTTTCGGACCTTTGTTTTCGCGGATCTGGTCCGGCGGTTCCTTGAATTCAAAGGCTATACGGTGCGTCACGTGATGAATGTCACGGACGTGGACGACAAGATCATCGCCAAGGTGCGCGCCCAAAACGGATCGCTGCGGCAGTATACCGAGCCGTTTGAAAAGGCGTTCTTCGAGGACTTCACCGTGCTGGGCTGCCTGCGGCCCCACGATCTGCCTCACGCCACGGGCAATATTGATAGCATGATCCACCTCATCGGCCGCCTTCTGGAACGCGGCCTGGCTTATCGCGCGGCGGATGGATCGGTTTATTTCAGCATCGATAATTACCGGAAAGCCGGCGCTCAATACGGGCGGTTGGTCAAGTTAAACTTCGAACAGATGCGCCCCGGCGAGCGGATTCGGAGTGACGAATACGAAAAGGACGCCGTGGCCGATTTCGCCCTCTGGAAGGCGCGTGTGCCCGAGGATGGCGAGGTTTTTTGGCCCAGCCCCTGGGGAGACGGCCGGCCTGGATGGCACATCGAGTGCAGCGCCATGAGCATGCAGCTTTTGGGCGCAAGTTTCGATCTGCACCTGGGCGGGGAAGATCTGGCTTTCCCTCATCATGAAGATGAAATCGCCCAGAGCGAGGGTTCCGGCCTTCAGCAGCCCGGCCAGCGATTCGTCAAGTATTGGCTCCACGGCGCTCACCTGCTGGTCGAGGGCAAAAAAATGGCCAAGTCCCTCGGTAATTTCTATACCTTGAGAGACCTGCTCGCCCGCGGTTTCGTGGGCCGGGAAATTCGTTATCTCCTGCTGTCCGCTCACTACCGGGAGTCGTTTAATTTTACTTTGGAGGGTCTGCAGGGAGCCCGGACCGCTTTGGCGCGGATTGATGAATGCCTGGACAAGCTCAAAACATGCGCCGGCACGGCCCCCGCGCCTCCCGAGCCCGGATTCATCACCCGGTTTACCGAAGCCCTCGATAACGATCTGAACATTTCCGCGGGCTGGGCGGTGGTCTTCGACTGGATCCGGGAAAAGAACCGGCAACTGACCGATCAGGCCATGACCCCGTCGGCCGCCGCCGCCGCCCTGGCCGCCTGGCAGAAGATTAACAACGTTCTTGGGATTGTCTCAGCGGATTTGGCAGATGCTCCTCGCGAGATCATTGCGCTCGCCGACGAACGTCAGGCCGCCCGAAAAGCCCGCGACTTCAAACGCGCCGATGCCCTTCGCGCCTCGATCAAGACCCAAGGATGGCTCGTGGAAGACACCCCCCAGGGCTACAAACTCAAGTGCGAGCGCTGAGCATCCGCTCACGCCGGATTTGAAGGTTCGGGCCCTCAAACGCGCAGGGATGCTCGCTGATCCTCACCGGCGGGGCTCGTCCGCGCTCAAGGATCGAAACCGGGGGGTTAGGGTCCGTGAAAAAATAAGCTATACATTCGCGGCGAGGGTTTGTTCGCTCCGATGAGGCGCGAGCGACGCGCATACCCCCAGTGGGTCTGAAAGGAGCGAGCAACGACGTCGGAGTGAAGAAGCACCGCCGCCCGGAGGGTTGCACTGAAATTGGCCCGGGGCTTCGTTACTCGGTCGGTCGAGTATCGCTGCGGATACACTCCTTCCCTCGTGCCTTGCCCCAGGCCAATTTGAGTGCAACAAATGTATAGCTTATTTCTTGACGGACCCTTATTCCCCGTAGTTCCCGCGGGGACTCCGACGCTGCAGACGCATCCAGGTCCGCAGAATCAGCCAGGCCTTGATCGGTTTGCTAACCCGGACAGGGCCGGTGCGGAACACATCGAACTGGCAGGATTCGAGCTGCCGCAGGAGCCGCCAATAAACAGCTCCCATCAGTTCGGCGGCGATCATGGATGGGCGATCTGCCGGAGGCAATAGCCTGCGGGCGGCCTGGTAATAGTCCCTGGCGCGCTGGGCCACGGCCCGCGCCATGGCGGCGTAAGCCGAAGAAAAACGGCCCGCCATGATGTCGTCCTCGTCCACATGGAACCGCCGGAGGGCTTCCTGGGGCAGATAAATCCGACCCCGCTGGGCATCGCGATGGACATCCCGCAAAATGTTGGTGAGCTGGAGGGCCTTGCCCAGGGCGATGGCGTAATCCCGGCACTGGGGATCGCGATAGCCGAAAATCTCGATGCTCAATAGTCCCACCACCGAGGCCACTCGATAGCAGTAAACCTCCAGATCGGCGTAGGTGGCATAACGCAAAATGGCCAGGTCCATTTCAACGCCCTGAATCAACTCGTCGAAAAGCTCGAAAGGCAGGCGGTACCGATGGATAACCGGTTGAAGTTCGCGGTTGACGACCAACTGGGGATTGCCTTGGGCACACGCTTTGCGAACATCCTCCCGCCACAACTGCAATTGCTCGCGGCGCTGGTCCAGGGGTGCTCCGTCCTCGTCCGCCACGTCGTCCACTTCCCGGCAAAACGCATAGAGCGCCGACATGCCCTCGCGCTTGTCTGGCGGCAGAAGCACGAACGCCATCGCCAGGTTGGAAGCGCTTTTGCGCGTAATCCTCCGGCAGGCTTGCATGGACATGAGTCAGATTAATGGAGGCGGAGGCGCGTTGGGATCTCGGAGAGGCGGCAGCCCCCCGGTTTCCGCCAAGGTTGGATTCCGCTGGCGATGCTCGTGTTTGTGGCGATGGCGACGGCGGCGATGATGGTGATGATGGACGGTTGCCTCTTCGGCTTCCTCATCCTCGGGACTGACCTCGACCTCGCGGGTCTCCTCCGGGCTGCTTTGCCCAGCCTTCGAATCCGTGGTCTTGGATGTCGGCATCGAGGAGGAATGGATTTGATGATGCCGGTGTTTCCGATGAGCGCTTCGGGAACGTCGCGAAGACCTGGAAATGAAGATAATCAGGATCAAAAAAAGCGTTAGGGCCAACAGCGCACCGATGATCAGCAACACGTCGGACATCAGCATGCCCGCCGACTTGCCCAGGGACCCCACCCCCCGCACGACATCGCCTTCCATTGCCAACATCGATGCCATGTTATTCATCGGGAGGCCTCCCGATCGGTGGGCATCACGGTGTCTTCATCAAATGTCTCAGTACTGATGTTCAGTCGTTGCATACGGTAGCGTAATGCGTGACGGGTTATTTTTAATTGTTCAGCGGTTTTGGTCAAACTAAAGTGGTTATGATCGAGAGAGGAGATCAGCACTTCGCGCTCATAGTTGTTGAGCATCTCTTCGAGGTTTTGCGGTGTGACAGTCGACGGATCGGGCTTCTTGCGCAACCGGGTTTCCAGCTGGAAATCCGGAAGGCTGCCCGTCTGGATCTCGGACGACGTTTCGAGAATCACGGCTCGCTCGATGACATTCCGCAGTTCCCGCACATTGCCGGGCCAGTGGTGTGTCATCAACTGCGCCTGGGCCGCCTTGGAAAATCGCTCAATGGACTTGTTCATGCCCGCCCGGAAGATCGCCAGAAAGTGATCCGCCAATAACAGGATGTCTTGTCCGCGCTCGCGCAAGGGCGGGGGACGGAATTGCACGACATTCAGGCGATGAAACAAATCCTCCCGAAAGTGGTTGAGCCGGATGTCCTCGACAATATCCCGATTGGTGGCGGCAATGAGCCGCACATCCACTCTTAATTCCTCATTGCCGCCCACCCGGGTAAAAGTGCCATCCTCTAAAAAACGCAACAGCTTGGCCTGCAAGGGACGGCTCATGTCGCCGATCTCATCCAGGAAAATGGTTCCGCCATCGGCTTCTTCGACCCGGCCATGTTTCTGCTTCAGGGCGCCCGTGAACGCGCCTTTCTCATGGCCGAAGAGTTCGCTTTCCAGGAGGCTCTCGGGGATGGCCGCGCAGTTGATTTTGACGTAATTCCCGGACTGGCGCTGGCTCAAGGCGTGCATGGCGCCCGCAATCAACTCCTTGCCGGTTCCGCTTTCCCCGAGAATCAGGACGGTGGCATTGGTCGGGGCGACGGTTCGGATGAGCTGGCGGAGTTCCTGGACCTTGGCGCATTCGCCAATAATCTGATCCAACTGGTAGGTCTCGCCCGCCCGGGCGCGGAGGACGGCGTTTTCGTTCAACAGACGATAGCGCTCGGCGCAACGGGCAACCGCGTGAAGAAGTTCCTCCGGGGCGAAAGGTTTTGCCAGATAATCGATGGCGCCTGCCTTGATCGCTTCCACCGCCAGCTTCGGAGTGGCGTAGGCCGTAATAATCAAAACCGGCAAGGACGGCCATCGGCTTTTCGCCTTTTCCAAAAACTCATACCCGCTCATCCCCCCGAGCCGGGCGTCACTGATCACCATGAAAAACTCTTCCTGCTCCAGAACTTTCAGGGCTTGTTCGGCGGAATCCATGGCGCGCACGGTGTAGCCTTCATCCACCATGGCAGCCTCAAGCGAAAGGCGCATGTTTTTTTCATCATCAATAACCAGTAAGGGCGGCAGATTCGGTTTCATCGACGCAGCTTCATCAGCGATCGGACAGGGAATCTTAGGGTAAAGGTGGTCCCTTTTCCAAGTTCGGATTGCATAGATACGGTTCCGTCATAGATCTCGGTATTGTGTTTTACTATGGCGAGCCCCAGACCGGAACCCTTTTCCTTCGTGGTAAAATAAGGTTCGAAGATCTTTTCCTGGAGCTCGAGCGGAATGCCGGGTCCGTTATCGCTCAGGTCGATCACCAAGCTGCTGTTCTCATAACGGGTGGTCGCCATAATGTGGCCCCGCCCTTCCATCGCCTGACGCGCGTTGAACAGGAGGTTGATGAGTATCTCGGACAGATGAGACTTCTGCATCAGCAAGGAGGGGAGTCCGAGGGCGTAATGACGCTCGAGCGTCACATCAAACTCATTGGGGGGAAACACTTGGGCAAGGGCCGTGTCCAATTCATCGTTGATGGACAGCTTCTCAATGCGGCCCTCCGCCAACCGGGCATACCCCATCAGATCGGTGATGATCCGGTCGGAGCGATCGACTTCTTCTCGGATGATGCGGATTTGCTGGGTAATCGTGGCTTTGCCTTCCCGGAGGTTGCGTTGAAGGTTGAAGGCGGCGTTGTTGATGATCCCCAGGGGATTCTTGAGGCGATGAGCGATTTCGCCGGCCAATCGGCCTGAAACGCGCAACTGTTCCTGGCGCAAGGCAAATTCACGGGCCTCTTCCTCGGCCCGTCGCTTCTTGTCAAACAGCACCTGAACCCCAAAGCAACATACACTGATCAGCAGCAGCAAGAGCAGACGGATCATGAGGGGCTCGGTTGCGGTGGCCCACTCGGGAGGTTGCAGGGCCTCGACAACCTGCCAGTCAAAAAATTCCACCTCTTTCTGACCCAATGCAATATCCTGAATGCCTGAACAAACATAAAAAAGACTCGTCAGGCAGTTCAAGGAGAGTTGCAGGGGCGCCACCGGCACGCTGATCGCATTCCGCACGATCAAAGCCGGAAAAAACCAAAACAGAATGCTGTCGATACCGCCCGTCACCAGAAGCAAACCCGACAGGAAAAATGCGTCGATCACCCCCATCAAAAACACCGCCATCTGAATCAGCCTCAGGGGAAGCTGGCTCATCCCGAGCAAAAACGAACCGACCGCCACGCTCACCGCCACATAGAAAAGAAAAAAACGCTGGATCAACTCCACCAAAAAATCACGGGGTCCAATCATGGTTTCGTCCTCGAACCAGTTGGTGAAATAGAGATAGTAGACGAGGATGGCCAGGACCACCGTTTTGATCGGCAGCACGACGTTGCGCTCCATGCTGCGGATGCGGAACTCCTGTTGTTCAGTATCCTGGGCTTCAATCTTCAGCCAGGAATACAAACTCTTGAGCGGGGGCCAGTTCAGATCATTCACCCTTCTCCATCGAATCGCGGTTTGCCCCGGCACTTCGGTTTGGCCTGCGGTCTCTCCATAGGTCGCTTCTTATCATAATACTCCATGATCGCAAACCAGGAAACGCGCCCCTCAAACCAGCATTTCCAGCGCCCGATGGGCGATCTTTTCGACCGGCCACAGGCGTCCAATGCCTTCGTATCCGCAGGAGAGCATCCCTTCCTCCGGTCCGATAAACTCAACCCCTCGCACCTTGAGCGTGGCCACGTTTTCCTGAGTGGCCGGATGAAGCCACATCTTGCCGTTCATGGCCGGGGCGATCAACACTCGCGCCTGGGAATTCAGGGCCAGAGCCATGCAAGTCAGGGCGTTGTCCGCAAGCCCCAAGGCCAGCTTGGCCAGGCTGTTGGCCGTCGCAGGCGCCACCAGCAGAAGATTGGCCTCGTCCGCCCATTGCACATGGGCGGGCTTCCAGCCCTCCGTTTCATCATAGAGATCGGTCACAACCGGATTGCGAGATAGGGTCTTGAATGGCAGGGGAGTGACGAATCGCATCGCGTCACTCGTCATCACGACATGGACTGCGCAGCCTTGTTTGACCAGGAGACTGGCTAAGTCCACGGCCTTGTGAGCGGCAATGGACCCGGTGACTCCCAGAATGATCTTTTTCGATTTCATCGGATGTCCATGGATTTGGGCTCGGTGAACCAACAAGATCTTAACGGCTAATCGATCTCAGGCCCGCATCGGTTCTGATCCCGGGACGTTCCGGAATTTGAGTCGCGCTGGAAGGTTCCATTAATTGGGGGGAACATCGGGTAGACCTTAGTTTTTCCGCCTCATAAATGCACTGCGCACGGCGGACGTCTTCGGTAATCGTCGTGCTGAGGATGAGGTAATCGAAGCGATGCCACTGGTCGATTTCATGACGCGCCACAGCCAATCGCTGACGGCACACCTCCTCGGAATCGGTGCCCCGGCGCCTCAAGCGCTCTTCCAGGATCTGCAACGTGGAAGGGGTCAGAAACAGGGTGACCAGCGATCGCTTGAGCAAGGTGTCCCGGCTGGCTTGCGCCTGGATCGTGGCCACGCCTTGCACATCGACGGTAAGCAACACGTCCTGGCCCTGGTTTAATTTGTCAATGACCTCCGATTTCCGCGTGCCATAAGATCGTCCATACACGGAGGCATATTCCAGAAATCCCCCCGCCAGCACCTCCCGGCCAAAAGCCGCCTCCTCGACAAAATGGTAGTCCACACCGTCTTTTTCGCCCGGTCGGGGGGGGCGGGTGGTACAAGTCACGGCCCGCGATAATCCGGGATTCGCCGCCAACAAGTGCTGGCAAACAGTCGTCTTCCCGGCGCCCGAAGGCGCCGAGATCAACAGAAGCAAAGGAGCCGAGGGTTGCATGGAATTGGATTCCGAACGCTACTCGACATTCTGGACTTGTTCGCGGAATTTTTCCAGCTCGGCTTTGAGCTGGACCACTTCCCGGGAAATCCGGCTGTCATTGGCTTTGGAGCCAATCGTATTGACTTCCCGGTTCATTTCCTGGGCCAAAAAATCGAGCGTCCGCCCCACCGGTTCCTTGCCCCGAACACACTCTTCAAACTGCTGAAAATGACTCTGGAGACGGGTGAGTTCCTCGGAAATATCGGAGCGATCCGCAAAAAAGGCAACCTCTTGAAGGATCCGAGGATCACTGATCCCCATAGGATCGATGCCGGCCCGCCGGATCCGCGTCAAAAGCTGTTGCTGATAGAGGCGAACCACACGGGGCGCGTGTTTCTGGATGCGGGACGCAATCTTGCGAACCAGCCCCATCCGCATGCGCAGGTCCCGCTCCAGATGCGCCCCTTCCCGTTCGCGCATCCGCAACAACTGTTGCAGCGCCTCGCGAAGCGCCTTGTGCATGGCCGGCCAGAAATCTTCCGCCTCGGTCACTTCCTCCTCGGTCTGCACCACGCCGGGCGCTCGCAGAATATGTTCCAGCGTCACCGGCCCAGTCAGCTTCAGCTCCCTGGCCAGCCGCTCGAGCTCGCGCCCATACGCCTTCGCCAAAGGCAGGTTCAGACGGATCTTCGTCCCGGCTCCCTTTTCCGCCGCGTGCAACGTGACCCGAACGGTCAACCGTCCCCGGGAAACCTGGCGGTTGATCTCGTCGCGCAATTGCGACTCCAGCAACTCCAGCTCCCGCGGCGTGTAAACCACAACCTCGCTCTGCCGGCGGTTCACCGAACTAACCTCAACTGTGATCTTGAAGCCATCCTGGGCGCATTCGCCACGCCCATAGCCCGTCATGGATTTCATGCGAATGCCACTATGATAAATGACCTCCTTTTCTGCGAACCTTTTTTAATTTTGATATTGAAAAACCGATCCGGCCTTCGTTTCTTTAGGGAGATCCAGGCGGGCTGAGATCCCGAACGCCGCCTGTCGCTCTTGTGGAAATGCTCAACAACAGGCGGCGGTCAACGATCGCGGCGAATGTGTGTCACGATGAAACAGAAACGGAAAATACTGGTGATTTTGTCCAATCGCTATAGTCCGAGCCAAAAGAAAAAATTCCTCGAACTCGAATGCGATGATCAAGGGAACATATTGAACGAACGGGCTTTGCGCAGCGAGCCACGTGAAGCGCGCTTTGACGAGGTCTGGGAAAACGACGATGGCAAGACCTCGATGTCTTCCTGCAACCGATTCAAACGCAAGTACCGTCATCGTCTGGAGAAACCCCGCGAATGACCTCGCCGTATTGTGGAGGTGTCAGGCGACCTGGTGGCGCCCCTGGTCTTCAAAACCAGTGTGAGGCTTAAACCAGTCTCAGGTGGGTTCGATTCCCATCCACCTCCGCCAATCCCCGAGTCTCCCGGCCGTATCCCCGCCATCAGGTCAGCGCAAAAAATGCTGCGGAAAAGGCAACTCAAGGTTAGCCCGGGCCCAAGGGAATCCGCTTTAATCCCATCACGCTAATCCGCCATCGTCCGCAAAACCGTGCTCCGGGTCGTCGTGTATCCCCGGGCCATCGGTTCGCAGACAGTGGCGATCTATCGGATATGGCCCAGAAGCTCAGCACGTGCACCTTCTGCGGCGTCGGCTGCGGGCTCTACCTGGAGACGGCGCACAACCGGATTCTGGGCGCCTATCCCAGCATGTCCCATCCGACCAACCAGGGGCGGATCTGTGTTCGCGGCTGGAATGTCCATGAGGTCGCCAGTTCGCCCAATCGTTTGCGGTTTCCTTTAATCCGCGAGTCGGGACGCTTGCGGGAAGTCAGCTGGGAGGATGCCTTTGCCTTTTTGGCCGGGCGGTTACGCGAGATTCGGGAACGATACGGTCCGGATTCCATGGCTTTTCTCAGCTCGCCCCGTTGTTCAAACGAGGAATCCTTTCTCCTGCAGAAATTCGCCCGGGCGGTCGTTGGCACCCACAATGTCGATCACGGCACAGGGGTTTACTGCAACAACAGCATCCGCGTGCTCATGGAAATGCTGGGGGTTCCCGCCACCACCAACTCCCTGGGCGAACTGGACTCTAGCCGATTCCTGGTGGTGGACGGAGTGGATCTTGCCAAGCAACTGCCGACCATTGGCGGCCGGGTGTTGCGGGCCAAACTGAATGGCGCCACCCTCGTGGTCATTGACAGCCGCCGTCATCGGCTGGTGGAGAACGCCGATCTGTTTCTCCAGCTCAAGCCGGGCACCGATATCTGGTTGTACGGCGCCATGGCCAAGGTCATCGTCGATCGAGGTCTTCTGAACTGGACTTTTATCAAGACCCACTGCCGCGATTGGGCGGATTTTCTCTCTCAGGTCCAGCAATTTGATTTGCTGCAAGCGGCCGATATCTGCGGGGTTCCAGCCGGGCTGATCGAACAGGCCGCCGTGGGTTACGCCCAGGCTCCCTCCGCCTCCCTCCTCTTTTCCACCGGCATCGAAGCCCGGGGCAAGGACAGCATCCGATCCATCGTCAACCTGATGCTCCTCACCGGCCAACTGGGACGCCCCGGGGCCGGACTATACGCCCTCACCGAACAGAACAACCTCCAGGGCGTCTGCGACATGGGCATGCTCCCCGATCGGTTCCCCGGATATCCAGCGGTCACGGACACAGCCTTTCGCAGCCGCCTGGAACGTCTCTGGAAATGCCGGCTCCCCTCGCAGCCCGGACTCGGCGCCAAGAGTATTCTTGCGGACCGCGGCGAGGGCCGCGTCAAGGCCCTCTGGTTATGCCGGTATGATCCGGTCAGCACCGCCTTTTTCGGACAGGCCGCCGAGACCTTGCGCCAGCTCGATCTGGTGGTCGTTCAACACCTGTTCCTGACCGGCACCGCCGAACATGCCCACGTCGTCCTTCCCGTCACCGCCTACGGAGAAGAACGGGTAACCTTTACCAGCACAGACCGCCGAATCCAGCTGGCCGAGCAAGCGATCGATCCGCCCCAGGGACCGATGCCCGCCTGGCAGCAGCTCATGCGGCTCGCCCAACTTCTGGGCGCGGACTGGAACTACCAAGATGCGGGGGATGTCATGGATGAAATCGGGACGGTCGTGCCTTTTTACTCGGGAGCGAGCTACGAGAATCTTGCGCGTGAATACGGCCGCCAGTGGCCCTGCACCAAGGACAAACCCCTAGGCAGCCGGTTTCTTTTCGAGGACGGCCTGCCCGAGAAAGCCTTCCGCCTGGCCTCCGTCCAGCGTCCGGCATCCGAACCTTCGCCCTCCCCCGAGTTTCCACTCACGCTGGTCTTCGGGCACTCCCTCTATTACTGGCATCAAAATGTGCTCATCAAACACAGCGAAACCTTGCGCCGGGAATACAGAATTCTACTGCTGGATTATCCCAACGGCTTCGTCGAAGTAAACACCGACGACGCCAAAGGCCTGGGCATCCGCGATGGCCAGCCGGTTCGGCTGCGCACCGCCATCGGTTCCGCAAAAACCACCGCGCGCGTCACAGACGAGGTCAGGCAAGGCGCCATCTACGTCCCCTATTTCGTCCGGGAAGTCGAACAACAGGTCGCCGGTCCCGGAGGCGCCGATTCCCATCCGGTCTTCGCCTGCCTCGAGAAAATCTGACCTATGCGCGCCCGCATCCTGCCGCAATCCGATCTGCTGAACCTGGTCGACCTGCTCCGCCAGGAATACGAGGTCGTGGCGCCCTTCTGCGATCGCGGCCGCGATACCTACTTTGACGTTGTCAACGACGACAACCGCGCCCGCATTCAAGTGCATCTGCCGCACCCTTTCTATCCCCCGAAACGCTGGGTGATCCCCCACCTCGAACGGCTGTTCAAGATCCGGACCGGCCCGGGCCAAGCCGAAATCACCCCCTATTACCACGAGGTCAAACGCGCGATCTTCGGCATCCGTTCCTGCGACATCGCCGGCATTCATCACCTGGATCGATTCTACCTGGGACGCGATTTTCGCGATATTTACTATGAATATCGCCGCCGCAATCTTTTCCTCGTGAACGTGGTCTGCACCGACGTCGAACGCGACATCAGCGACATCTGTTTCTGCATGTGCGCCGATACCGGCCCGGCGGCGCGAGATCATTTCGATGTGCAACTCATGGATCTGGGGACCGAATTTCTGGCGCTGGCGGGGACGCCGGCCGGCGAGGCCCTTCTGGCGCAACCGCTGTTTCGGCCCGCCACAGCCGCCCACGTCAACCAACGCCGCGCCATCCTAACTCGGGTCCGGCAATCGTTCAAGACCACCACCAGCTGGTTCTCCGCCGCCATTAACCTGGTCTCCCAGGGCCGGGTCACGGAAAAAACCTGGGAAGACATTGGCAATCGCTGCCTGGAATGCGGCGGTTGCACTTACGTCTGCCCCGCCTGCACCTGTTTCACGGTGACCGACCGCCAAATTGGCCCGCAGGAAATCGAGCGTGTGCGGCTGTGGGACGCTTGCGCCCTGAATGGTTTCACCCGCATGGCCGGAGGCTTTAATCCCCGCAAAGCGGTGCATGACCGGCGCAACCGCCGCTTTTTCCGCAAGCTGTCGCACTACTTCATCCAGCGCGAGCTGTCCATGGCCTGTGTCGGCTGTGGACGCTGCGCCGCGGTTTGCCACGGAGACGTCGGCATGCCAAGCGTGGTCGAAATGATGCGCCGCCAGGCCGCCGCTGCAACCCATGAATCCACCGGGCACTGACAACATTTTTCAGCCGAAAATCGCGGTGATTGACCGGGTGGAAGAGGAAATCACCGAGGTGAAGACCTTTTTCTGGCACTTTCAGGATCCGCGCGACCAGGAGGCCTTCCGCCGGTTTCGTCCCGGCCAGTTCGCCCAAGTCTCCCTGTTCGGCACCGGCGAGTTTCCCGCATCCCTCCCCCCCAGCCCGACCGAATCTGAAACCTTCTTCACAGTCCGCCAGGTCGGCAGCGCGACCGCCGCCCTTCACCGGCTGAAACCGGGGGATCTCTTCGGAGTCCGCGGCCCTTACGGCAACGGTTTTCCGATGGAGGATTACGCGGGTCAAAACCTGGTTTTTATCGCCGGCGGCATCGGCCTGATCCCGTTGCGCTCCTGCATCATCTATGCCCTGCATCACCGGAAGAAGTTCGGTCGCATTCAGATCTTCTGCGGCGCTAAAACACCCCAGGAACTCATCTACCGCCGCAACGTCGAGGCCTGGACACGAACGGCGAATGTGGAGTGTCATCTGACCGTTGACCGGGCGGATCCGGGCTGGCAGGGCCATGTGGGCGTGGTCGGCAGCCTCTTCAAGAAGCCCGGAGTCGATGTGCCGGTCCAAAACACCACCGCGTTTGTCTGCGGTCCGCCCATCATGTTCCGCTTTGTGATCAAGGATCTCTCAGCTATGGGTTTTCAGGCGAACCGCATTGTGTCAACGTTGGAACGTTACATGAAATGCGGCGTCGGCAAGTGCGGCCATTGCTGCATCGGTGTGGCCTACGTGTGCACGGATGGTCCGGTGTTCACTTTCGATCAAATTCAAAAACTGGGTGAAGATATCTGATGTTGAATCTGAGAACTGAATTGGCCCGAATCTGCCGGGGTCGGATCTGCGTGGTTGGGCTCGGCAATCCTGAGCATGGCGATGATGGCCTGGGCCTCTGGCTGGCCGGACAAGTGGCGGCCCGCCTGCCATCCCCAGCCGCCGATCCCTTGATCCGGCGACATCGCCAGCCGCCTCCCCTCAGCGTCATTCTGGCCGGACTCGAATTGGAGCGGCATTTAATCCCGTTGATTGAGGGACGTTTCGATCGTGTGTTGCTCATCGACGCCGTGGATTCGGGAGCGTCTCCCGGGTCGGTGGTGTTGTTGGCAGCCCATGAAATCAAGGCCCGTTTTCCCCAGGTGTCCACGCATCGCATCTCGCTGGGATTGCTGGCCCAGTGGCTCGAGATGAACGGCGTGCCGCAGGTTTGGCTCCTGGGCATCCAGCCGGGATCCCTTCGTCCCGGCCACGCCTGTCATCCAGCCGTCGAACAATCCAGAAACCTGGTGTGGCAATGGCTCATGGAGCTGTTTGAGCTCCCGGCTCCCCTGCCGCCGACGGGGCCTCCACAGCCTTTAATTTGGAATCAATATGCTGATGCCTGAGACAGCGGTCGTTTCGGCAATCCTGCTCTGTCTCGCCGGCGCGGGAGTCACCTGGCTGGCCGCGCCCCGCCGCCGTCTGGCCGGCTGGCTGGCGTTCGGTTTCACCCTGGCAAGCGCCCTGCTGGTCTTCTCTGCCACCGCCAGCGTTCTCTGGGGCGGCGCCGGGCATCCGCACGAGTATTTGCGGCTGCCAGCCCTCGGGTTCGCCTTGCGAATCTATGTGGACGGCTTGAGCGCTTGGTTTCTCATGCTGGTCGCCCTTGTGGCGCTGCCCTCGGTGTTTTACTCCATCGCATACCTCGATCACTACCCGAGCTACAGCCCCGCCCGTTATTATCCCTATCTGATGCTCTTTCTCGCCGCCATGTATGGATTGGTCAGCACCACCGACATGATGTGGTTCTTCTTCATCTTCTGGCAGCTCATGACCCTCCCGGGTTATGCCTTGATCCGCTTCGAATCTCACAAGCCCGAAAATCTCCGCGCCGCCCGCAAGTATTTTGTGATGATGCAACTGGCTTGCGCACTGACTATGATCGGGGCGGAAATGCTGGCAGTCGGCAGCGCCCAGGTGGGCGGCGATGCCCTCAAATACGACTTCGACTCGATCAGCGCCAATCTGCCCGTTCTTCTCGAAACCCGAAGCGGACTGGTCATGGCGGCGTTTGCCATGTTTCTCACCGGATTCGGCATCAAGCTGGGCATGTGGCCCTTTGGTCAGATCTGGCTCCCCGACGCCCATCCGGCCGCACCCTCCCCCGTCAGCGCTATGCTCTCCGGCGTCATGATCAAGACCGGCGTCTATGGTCTGATGCGCTATTTCTTGTGGCTGGTGCCTGCCGGTGCCCAAGATCGTTATCCCGTCGGCGCCTGGGGGCTCTGGATTACCGCCTTGGGCACCATCACCTTGCTGACCGGCACCGCGCAAGCGCTCAAGCAAAACCAGACCAAACGCCTGCTCGCGTTCAGCAGCATTGGACAGGCGGGCTATATCCTGTTTGGGCTGGGCACGGCTCTGGTGCTCTTGTCGGCTCCGGCCTCGTGGCGCCCCCTGGCCGCCGTGGCCTTCTGCGGGGCTCTGCTTCATACCCTGAATCACGGGCTTTTTAAAAGCCTGCTGTTCCTGAATGCCGGATCGATTTTGTGGGCCACCGACACCCAGGACCTCAACCGGCTGGGCGGGCTCATGCGTCATATGCCCTGGACCGCTCTCACTGCTCTGGTGGCCTCTTTTGCCATCTCGGGAGTGCCCCTGCTCAACGGCTTCGTCAGTAAATGGATTCTGTTCGTGGCCGCTATCCAGGGCAGTGGCCATGCCGGATTCCTTGCTTTTTGCGCGGTGATCGCCATGCTAACCAGCGGCCTGACTCTCGCGACCTTTGTCAAATTTTTCGGCGCCAGTTTTCTCACCCGAACCAGCGCCACCGTTCAGGCCCGCCTGCAAAATCGGTCCTCGCTCGAAGTGGGCTGGCTCATGCGCGCCCCCCAGTTTTTGCTGGCCGGCTTTGTCATTCTCCTCGGCCTGTTGCCAGCGATCGGTTTTGTCCTGGTCTCCGAGGTGCTGAAGGCCAGCCAACAAGGCCTGGGATTTATCCTGGCCGAAGCGGCGCCCGCCGCCGATCGTGCGGCCCTTGGAGGGATCGTTTTGCCCGGCGGAGCCGCTTACATTCCCATGATGATTGGCATCGTGCTCGGCCTGATGTTCATGGCCGCTTTTGTCTTATCGCGTCTCGGCCGGGCGCAACGACGCGTCGCCCCCCCGTGGCTCTGCGGCTACGACCAGGAAGCCGATCACCATCGATACCGCGCCCATCATCTCTACGGGGAGATCAAACCCTATTTCCGGTGGACTGGCCGGGGGCCGGAATCTCCCTTCGACCGAAACCACACCTGAATCCTTTCACATGCTGGCCCGGGAAAAACTGAACGTGTTGAGGGAAAAACTTGGCGACGCCATCCTGCGCGCCGACCTGCCTTCCGCCGATCGGCTCTACGTCTTCGTGCGGCCGGAGGCCCTCAAAGAGATCTGCCGCCACCTCTTCCACAGCCTCGATGCGCGCTACGTGATTGGCATTGGCGGCGATGACCGGCCGTATTCCGGCCAGTTTTTTGTGGCGCATAACTTCGCCTTCGACCGGGATCATTTGCTCTGCGCCGTGTTCGCCCACCTGCCCGAACACGCGCCGCGCGTCGATAGCATCGCTGATATCATTCCCGCGGCCAACTGGGCTGAACGGGAATTTCAGGATCTCATCGGCATTGAACCCGTGGGACATCCCTATCCCAAGCGTCTCGTCCTGCCGGATAGCTGGCCCGCCGGGGTTCATCCGCTCCGCAAGGACCGCGCCTGGAATGAGGTGCCCGAGGGGATCGACGAGCAAAAAATGTATCCGTTCGATCCCGTCCCGGAAGGTTGCACTGTGGTGCCTTTTGGACCGTTCCATCCCACCTTGGATGAACCGGCCCACTTCCGGCTTTATGTGGATGGCGAATTCGTCCGGGGCTGCGAATATCGCGGATTCATGGTGCATCGCGGCATCGAAAAGCTCGCCGAGTCGGTGCTGACTTACAACGACATCCCCATGGCTGCCGAGCGGATCTGTGGCATTTGCGGTTGCGTCCACAACGTCGCCTATGCCCAGGCTGTCGAGCGAGCCGCCGCCCTTCGCCCCCCCGTCCGCGCCGAATTCATTCGCACGATCATGCTCGAAATCGAGCGGCTCCACAGCCATCTCCTCTGGGTGGGCCTGGCTTGTCACATCGTCGGCTTCGATACGCTATTCATGCAATCCTTCCGCATCCGCGAACCGGTCATGTGGATCGCGGAGAAGATCAGCGGCAATCGCAAGACTTACGCCCTCTGCCTCATCGGGGGAGTGCGCTGGGATCTGACCCCGGAGCTCCAGTCTGAACTCCGTCGTGTCCTCGATAAACTGGAGTCCGAGTGGCAAGCCGTTGTCACCGCCGTCAGCCGGGACAAGAACATCCAGAAACGCACCCGCGACGTGGGGATTGCCAATCCCGATCTGGTCAGGAAAACAGGCATGATCGGTCCTGTGGCCAGGGCCGCCGGCGTCGATATTGACTGCCGCCGGGATCATCCTTACGCCGCTTATGACCGCGTGAAATTCGACGTCATTACCGCCCAGGGAGCCGACGTCTGGTCGCGCGTCGTGGTCCGCATGCTCGAGGTCTTCGAATCGATCAAAATCATTCGCCAATGTCTGGACCAGCTCGAACCCGGCCCCCTTCAGCTTGACCTCAAGGACGAACTCCCCATCGGCCGTGTTGGCCTGTCCTCCGTCGAAGCGCCCCGGGGAGAATCTCATCATTTCATTATCACCGGAGAAAACAATCGTCCCCGCCGATGGCGTGTGCGCGCGCCCACCTACCAGAATCTCCAGGGTGTCCCCGCCATGATCAAAGACCAGCGCCTGGCCGATATGACGATTTCCCTGGGCAGCATCGATCCCTGTTTCTCCTGTACCGACCGCCTCGAAACGATTGATCTCAAGACGGGAGCCGCTCGGATCTGGTCGTCCGAGCAGCTCGTGCAGTTGTCGCGTTCACCCGCCGTGCATCCCCCGGCATCATGAATACCCCTTTTCTGCTTCAAGTCCTCTGCGGATTGGGCAATGCCGTCCTGATCTTGGCCCTGGCGCCCTTCTGCGAAGGTCTTCTGCGCAAGCTGACCGCCCGAATCCAATCCCGCCAGGGCCCGCCCCTGCGGCAACCTTATTACGACCTCCTCAAGCTCCTGGGCAAGGAAGACCTCGAATCCGGCGAGGTCCCTGGGATGCAACGCTTTGCGGTCTTCTTATCCCTGGCCGTCATCCTCTCGCTGGCCTTTCTGATTCCGATGGGATTTTTTGCCCCGTTAAGCGGAGCCGGCGACGTCCTCCTGGTTGTCTACCTGATGGCGCTGTCCGGGATTTGCACGTTGCTCGCCGGCCTGGCCGCCGGCTCGACTTACTCCGTGCTCGGGATCAGTCGTGAAATGATGACAATGATTGCCCTGGAACCTATTCTGGCTATCGCCATTGTCGTGGGCGCCATCCATGCCGGGAGTTTCAACCTCGATGCCGCTCTCTCCGGGTCGGTTTATCGCACCCAGGGCATCCCTTGGTCGGGCCTGATCCTGCTGGGCGTCCTGTTGCTGTCGTTTCAGGCCTTTGTGCAACGGGTGCCGTTTGACATCACCGAGGCCGAAACCGAGATCATGGAAGGACCTCTGATGGAGTATTCCGGGCCGAAACTCGCCTTGTTCAAGTATGCTCAAATGTCCAAGCTGCTGGTTTACAGCGCGCTCTTTGTCTCGTTGTTTGTTCCTTGGGGCAACCGGCTGCCTTTTCCCCTGGGCTGGGCTTGGTTCTGGTTTAAGGTCCTCGGGATCGTCGGGCTCGTGACGGTGATCGCCGCCACTCACGCCCGCTACCGGATCGATCAAGCCATCCGATTCTTCGCCGGACTGCTCGCCGTCGCCCTTATGGCCCTCATCCTGGCAAGCTATGGTTACTGAATTCACTCCGCAACGATGAATCCCCGCTGAACCATGTCCGTTCTAAGCAAACTGAAAGAAGCTGTGATCTGCCTCAAGGCAGGACGGGTCACCCTGCCATATCCGAGCGAGTCCCGGCCGGTGCCAGCCCGATTCCGGGGCCGCCCGCTGTTCGATCCCGCCAAGTGCATCGGGTGTGCCGGCTGCGCCAACAACTGTCCGGCCCGCGAAATCCTGGTCGAGGACCTCTGTCAGGAAATCCGCATCATCCGATACCTGGGTCGTCGCTGCACCTATTGCGGACGTTGCGCGGATGTCTGCCCCGAAAAGGCCATCACCATGAGCCCGGAGTTCGAAAACGCCACCAATCACATCGGGGACATCCAGCAACGCATCGAGCTCTTCATGAGCACCTGCCAGCGATGCGGTCGTTGCTTCAAAGAACCTGGATTCCTCGATCAACTCAAAGCGAAAGGCTACCGGTTCGATGACGTCCAACATGAACGCTGGATCCTCCGCTCCCAAGCCTATCTCGCAACCGAGCCAACGGTCGATGACATCAAAATCGATCTCGATTGAAATGTTGAAAAACCTTTGCCAGAAGATGTTTGGACGCTCGCTGTGGGTTTACCACGCCAACAGCGGCGGATGCAATGGCTGCGATATCGAGGTCTTGAATGTCCTGACACCGTTCTACGACGCCGAACGGTTCGGCATCAAACTGGTGGGATCCCCGCGTCATGCCGACGTCATGCTCTGCCAGGGACCCGCCATGCGCGCCACCGCCAAAGCCCTCCAGCGGGCTTACGAGGCCATGCCCGCCCCCAAATTGGTCTTCGCCATCGGTTCCTGCGCCTGCGGAGGCGGCATCTGGCACGATACCTATAGTGTCCTCGGCCCCGTTGAAAAACTTCTCCCCGTCAATTTCTATATCCCAGGCTGTCCGCCACGGCCCGAAGCCATCATCTATGGTGTGGCCGTCGCTGTGGGATTGGTCGACAAAAAGGCGGCTCCCGTGCAATTCAAACAGATCGAATTGCCCATCCCCCGTTACCACCCTAATGACCTTCGCGGCCGCGATGAACTCGTGGTCTATGAAAAGGTCGATCGTGTCTAACGAAGCCGTGCCTCAATTTTCCGGTCCCCTGAAAGCACTCAGTCAGCCGTCGCCATCTGCGGCTGAACGACCGTTGGCACGACTCTGCCCGTCCGCACCTGACCGCGCTGCCTTCGGCCTGAAGTCAGGAGATTCGGTTTCGGATTCTTGTTGAAGTGGTTCAACAGTGTTTTGCGCCTGCCGACAGGCAGACTTCGGTAGCTGGTCAGGAGAACCGCCATGGAAAGGAGTTCAGGCGAATCCAAAAGGTCGCTCGCTTTGGTCTTCAATTCGTCGTAGTGCACAAGGATATGAGCCGGGATCACCTCCCGCACGAGGTCCACATGACGACGAGCCGTTTCCTTTTCCCCCGGGCTCAGCTGACAATTCCGGGCCGCGGCTTCAGCCGCCGCGTCCATTCGACGCAAGCTCGTAAGCAAATCCATCATCGTTTTCATAAAAACGCTTAGGGAGTAGCAGTAATGATGCCAGGAGCTGATGCATAACCTTAACCTGTTAGACGACAATGAATTGCGTCATAGATTGTGCAACTCGATTGGAAACGGGGACAACGATTTTTCGGCGTGGTGCAAGTCTTGCACCGTCCCCCAGGACAATCGTGCAATCGATGCGCGCGCGGAAAAGCCACAAGTCCGCAACGGCTGTCCTACAGGTCCGGGCATTCAGACGCGCCTGGACCGCGTTCCTTCGCCAAACCGTATTCCTTGATTTTGTATTGGAGGGCACGGCGGCTGATGCCGAGCACGCGCGCGGCATCTTCGCGATTGTCGGTCACATGGATCAGCGTCTGGCGGATCAGGAGCTTTTCGGTCTCGGCCAGCGTCATGCCGGCGCGGACGACGAATGTGGTGGCGTTGCGGTCGTGGGCTCGAATCTCCTCCGGAAAATCGCCCACCTCCACGATTGAATTCCTGCAGGTAATGACCAGACGTTCCATCAGATTGCGCAACTGACGCACATTGCCGGGCCACGGGAATCGTTGACACAAGCGCGCGGCCTCAGGCGACATCGTTTTCCGCCGGCGTTTGTGTTTCGCCGCAAAATGCTCGAGGAACGTCTCCGCCAACAGCGGAATGTCCTCCGCCCGCTCCCGCAAGGGAGGAATGGAAATTGGAACAATCTGCAAACGATAAAAAAGGTCTTCTCGAAATTTGCCAGCCTCCACCGACGCCCGCAGGTTTCGGTTGGTCGCCACCAGGACGCGCACATTGACCTGCACCACCTCCGTGCCCCCCACCATGCGAAAACAACCGTCTTCGAGCACACGCAGCAGATCACCCTGACCCTTGGGCGATAAATCGCCAATTTCATCGAGAAACAACGTTCCCCCATCCGCCAGCTGAAACCTCCCAGCCTTGTTGGCAATAGCGCCCGTGAACGCCCCTTTGACATGACCAAAAAGCTCCGCCTCCAACAACTGCTCGGGCAAGGCGGCGCAATTGACCGTGACAAAGGGCCGATTGGCCCGCGGACTTCGGTGATGGATGGTGCGAGCCACGATTTCCTTGCCCGTCCCGCTCTCCCCCTGGATGAGAACCGTCACATCGCTATGAGCCACTTCCTCAACCAACTGGACAATCGCGCGCATGCTCTCGCTGTTGCCAATCAGCAGGCCCGGCTCGGATCGCTTCTGCAATCTCAGCCGCAGCTCGTTGTTCTCCGCCACAACCGCCTGAAATTCGAGCGCCTTTTGGACCAGCGCGCGCAGCCGTTGCATGTCCAGCGGTTTGGCCAAGTAATCGTAAGCCCCTTCCTTGATGGCCTGAACGGCGTTTTCAACCGTACCATAGGCGGTCATCAGAATGAACATCGTATCGCGGCTCCGAACCTTGATCTGCCTCATCAACTCCAGCCCGCTCAGACCCGGCATCTTCACATCTGTCAGCACCAGGTTGTAGAGATGCTTCGAAATAAGCTCCAACGCGGCCTCCGCCTCATTGGCTGCGCTCACCATGTAACCCTCGCGACGCAAGGCCTCCTGCAAACCGTCACACAGGCCCCGCTCATCTTCCACAACCAGAATGTTAATCTTGGACTTATCCATGGGCAGAATTCCTCTGGCGCATAGGCAGATGGATCCGAAATACCGCTCCACCCCCCGGCACGTTGGCAGCTCGAATCGTGCCGCCATGCGCCGCAACAATCTGCTGCGCAATCCATAATCCAAGACCGTTGCCTTCGACTTTGGTCGTGAAATACGGCTCGAAAATCGCCTCCAGGTGTTCGGCCGCAATCCCGGTTCCCGTGTCTTGCACCTCCAAGTCCACCCCACCTTTCGCGCGGCATGCCCTCAATTCAATCCGGCCACAATGATCCACAGCCTGAAGAGCGTTGATCACTAGGTTGAGCGTCGCCTGAATCAGTTGGTCCGAGTCCGCCTCCACTAAAGGCAGACGGCCGCTCAGATGGGGGATGAGCTCGATCTTCCGGTTGGCCGCCTCCGGCCGCAAAACGTCGCAAACATGGCCAATGACTTTTGCCAGATCTACCGCCGTCACATTCGGCGCCGAAGGATCCGCCAGCCGCAGAAACTGCTCGACAATCGCATCCAATCGATGCAACTCACCCCGGATGACATCCACTCGCGCCGCCAATTTCACCTTGGCCTGAGGCGCCAAGTCGCCCAAATCCTCCTCCAACAACTGAACATGGATGTCGAGTGAACTCAATGGATTCCGAATTTCGTGGGCCAGCCGTCCCAATAGCCTCGAGAAAAGCTGACGCCTTTCTTCCGCCGCAGCAGACAGATTCTCCTGCCCTAATGTTTTTGCGAGTATGGTTTCCATGACGGCTTGGCGCCCTTCTCGATCACTCGATCAAACACTCAATCAGACAAGCTGACCTTAGCGCACCCACTCACGCGTGGGAAGCTCCCTGTGCCTCTCTTCTAAGGGTCTGTCCCTTAGTGATACTCATACATAGATAAGGGGTCTGTCCCTTAGTATTCCTGGAAGCGTTTCTTCCTGAGAGTCAATCGTTTGATTGCCGAAGCCTGATCTGTCTGAGAGTCGTCAATATTTCGAAGATCTCCTTTGCCTCCAAGAGTTTCCTCAACAAGAGGGACTCCTCGGCCAACCGAGCGAGACCTGAAATCAGCTGAAGATAGGTTGTTGCTTCGGTGGCCGGCACGGCGCACAGAAAAACCAATCGCACGGAAGGACCGCTTTTCGGCATCCAAACCAACGGATCAGCGCTGCGCCCCAGGGCGAAGCTCAGGCGCTTCAATCCACTCACCCGGGCATGAGGGAAGGCCAAGCCATAATCCATTGCCGTGCTGAACAGGAATTCCCGATTTAAAGCCGCCTGATAAAAAGGTAATAAATCCAAAACCCCCGCCTCCCGCTGGAGTCTCACGGACAGTTCCCGTATCACCGAAGCGGCATCACGGCCTTGCAGTTGAGGGACAATCAATTCTGCGCGAGTGAAATCCCCCAGGCAACTATCGACGAGGATTGGCATACGAAGGGTTCAATGCAGGTGGCGTGCCGCATAGGAGGTCGCATGGCTAAACTGCTTCCTGACAGGCGACTTAAGAATGCTCAGCCCCACAGTCCAGTCGAAACAATCCGAAAAATTCGATCTGATGTGCAGTCCTTGCACATGGATCTGTCTTCCTGTGCAGATCGGAATGTCGGGGTGGATCAGGCTGCACCCGATGTCCTTTGACAGCGCAAAAGTTGCACTTCCACACATATTCCTTCTGAGATTCCTTAAGTTTTTTTGGGTTTGGATCATTCTATCCTTCTGATGAATAGTTGGATACCAAGTTATCCCTGGATCGGGCACTGGGATTGCTTGCCCAGGGACCATGACCGCAACGGTCCAATCACCGACACACGGTGGGCGAGGTCAACCAGACGCCGCATCGAATGGTCAATATACTCTTCAACAGGAGGTACCGGGTCCTGGCGAGATTCAGTTGTGCCTTCTAAATGGCTCAAATTACCGGGAACTTTCTTATCTGTTGGAGGAACTGGCGCACGAGGGGCAACATCGGGTCGTTTTCGATTGCAGCCATGTTCGCCGGCTAGGACCGGTCGAGATTCGAACGTTGGTGAAGTTCGCTGATCAGTTTGCCGCCTGCGATGGCTATTTGCGGTTAATCCACGTCAATCCAGGCATTTACCGGTTGCTGGAAATTTTTCACTATCTGGAACTGTTGGATAATCGATGCAGAACCTTGGCGGCTTCACATTCCTCGGTTTTATCCAGAATTACCCCGCCAGCGGGATCGGTTACCATTATTCGTCGGTCTATGACACCACTCGAACCCACTCAACCACCCCAAGGATGCTTTTCCGGCGTTGATCGATCCTGAGCTTTGGATCCAACCCATACCATGGCTGTCCTTTCCACCAAACTGCTGTTGCTCGGCCTGCTGGGATATGGGATGGGCGCCGCTGCGGGATTGCTGTTTTTTAAGAGAGAAAGGGCGGCCAACCTTTTATCATTTGGCTGCGCTGCGCTGGCCGCTTTGAGCAATTTTATTTCCTGCGTAAGCGCCTTGGCCACCGGGGCGGCTGCATCCAGCCAGTCATTTGAGCTTTTGCCATCGCTCATTCCCCTGGTCCGTTTCAGCATCTCTCCGGATCCGTTGGGCTGTTACTTCGGGATAATTGTCTCGCTGCTGGGATTGGCGATCTCGATCTACTCGGTGGGTTACGCGCCAGGATATTACGGCCGCAAAAACATTGGGGTGCTGGGCGGGTTTTTCAACATGCTGCTGATGACGACCACCCTGGTTTTTCTGGCGGACAACGCATTGTTCTTCCTCATGGTCTGGGAAATCATGGCGATGACGGCCTTCTTTCTTGTCAGCTATGAACACGAGCATGAAGAGACACGCAATGCCGGCGTGCTTTATTTCGTTTTGTCGCATCTGGGCACGGGGTGTCTGATCGTGGGTTTCTTCCTGTTGTATCAGGCGTCGGGCGGCTTTGCATTTGAGGGCTACCGCGATTTGGGCGCGCGGCTGTCGCCAGGAATACGGACGTCGGTGTTTCTGTTGTTTCTCGCGGGATTCGGTTTCAAGGCCGGGGTGGTGCCTTTGCACATTTGGCTGCCGGCGGCGCATCCGGTCGCGCCCAGCAACGTCTCCGCGGTCATGTCGGGTGTGCTGATCAAGACCGGCATCTATGGCATGACTCGGGTGTTTTTTGATTTTATGGGAAACCCGCCGAACTGGTGGGGGGTCACGGTTCTGACGCTGGGCACGATCTCGGCAGTCCTGGGTGTCCTTTTTGCTTTAATGGAGCACGATTTAAAACGGCTGCTGGCCTATCACAGCATCGAAAACATCGGCATCATTTTGATGGGTTTGGGGGCTGCCCTGATGTTTCTGCACTCGGGACATCCTGTGCTGGCGTCTCTGGCCCTCATTGCGGCGCTTTATCACACGCTCAACCATGCGGTATTCAAGGCGTTGTTATTCCTTGGCGCCGGGGCCGTATTGCACGCCACGCACACTCGGAATATGGAGGAGATGGGGGGGCTGGCCAGGCGCATGCGATGGACCGCGTTGTTCTTCCTCGTCGGAGCGGTGGCCATTTCCGCCCTGCCGCCTCTGAACGGCTTTGTCAGTGAATGGCTCACTTATCAATCCTTGTTGCAGGGCTTTGGGACAACGTCGAGTCTCATCCGGCTGATGTTTCCGTTGAGCGGGGCCATGCTGGCGTTGACTGGTGCGCTGGCGGCGGCCTGTTTTGTGAAGGCGTTCGGGATCACGTTTCTGGCGCAACCCCGCAGCGACCGCGCCCGACAGGCGCGGGAAGCCCCCGGGACCATGCTCGCTGGGCAGGGCGTGCTGACGGCGGCCTGCCTGTTCCTGGGCCTTTTCCCAACACTTGTTCTGAAATTGTTCGATCCGCTGACGCGGCAACTGACCGGTCAGCAGCTCAGCCGACAGCTGGCGGCGGTCGACGGTCTGGTGCTATCAAGTGTTGTCGCGGAGGGGGGAACCGTCTCGACCCTGGGCATCCTGCTTCTGGGGATTTGCCTTGCGGTTGTGCCCTGGATCCTTTGGTTGGTCTTTGCCCGGCGCACTCGTATCCGAGTCGCCCCGACCTGGGACTGCGGCCTGCGCGGCTTGACGCCGCACATGGAATACACCGCCACCGGTTTTTCGAAGCCGATCCGAATGATCTTCAAGACGCTGTTCCGTCCGCGACGCGAGGTTCAGCGTGAATACGATTTTTCGCCTTACTTCGCCACTTCGCTTCGCTTCGAGAGCCATGTGGAGGAGGTGTTTTATACCCGGCTTTACCGCCCGATGAATCAGGGAGCTTTGCGGATCTCCCGCAGGCTGCGCGCGCTTCAGGCGGGCAGCATTCAGGCCTACCTCATTTATGTGTTTGTCACGCTGGTGGCGTTACTGCTGTTTGCGCTATGAATCCCAACCCGCCGGCCATTGTCCTCCAAACGCTCCTGCTGCTGTTCCTGGCGCCCCTGGTCAGCGGTTACATGAAGAATTGGAAGGCCAAACTCCAAAACCGGCGCGGCGCACCCCCTTGGCAGGTTTATCTTGACCTCGCCAAGTTCCTCCGCAAGGACATGGTCCTTTCCGAACACGCATCCTGGGTGTTTTCCTTCGCCCCTTACGTGGTTTTTCTGACGGCGCTGACGGCCGGTCTCATGGTGCCGATGCTGATCGCGCAGGCTCCGCTCAGCCTTTTCGGCGGAGTCCTGGCCATGGTCGGATTATTGGCTCTGGGGCGTTTCTTTCTCGCGCTGGGCGGACTGGATCCCGGGAGCGCATTTGGCGGAATGGGCAGCAGCCGGGAGATGACGATTTCGGCCATCGCCGAGCCTGCTCTGATGCTGGCGGTTTTCACTGTGGCGATCACGGCGGGCACGACGGATCTGAGCCGGATCGCTCAAAGCACTCAAGACGCTGCCTGGAAGCTTCTCAATCCGGCGCGAGTGCTGGCGTTTGCGGCCTTGTTCATCGTGTTGCTGGCGGAGACAGGCCGGATCCCGGTGGATAATCCCGCCACTCACCTGGAATTGACCATGATCCACGAGGCGATGCTTCTGGAATACTCAGGCCGGTATCTTGCCCTGATGGAATGGGGGGCCTCGATCAAGCAGTTGGTCCTCATGACCCTGTTGGTGAACGTATTCATTCCGGTGGGCCTTGCGGGCCCGCACGCGCCATTTCTCGGTCTGGCGATGAGCCTGATCGCCTATCTAGTCAAACTAACCGTCCTCGCGGCCGCCATGGTCGTTGTCGAGACCACGAACGCCAAGCTGCGGCTCTTCCGGGTTCCCGATCTGCTCAGCACGGCCTTTGTCCTGGCCGCGCTGGCGTTGCTTTCCACGTTTCTATTTTACGGATCATGAATTCACCCGCCTCCGCCGAAATCGGATCGCAGATCGTCACGCTGATGGCGGCGCTGATGCTCGTGGTGCAGCTGCTGATGATTGGCCAGCGCATGTTGCTCACCAGCATCCAGCTTTTCGCCGCGCAGTCGGTGCTGCTCGCGGCCATAGCCGCGGTTGTCGCTTTTTATCACGATGCGGGCCATGTGTATGTGGTGGCGGCGCTGACGATCGCCGGCAAGGTCCTCTTTCTTCCGTGGCTGCTCAACCGCTTGGTGCGACGCATCCAAATCCACCAGGAAATCGAGCCGCTCCTGAATGCGCCCACCTCGATGATCATCTGCGGCGGCCTGACCTTGCTGGGCTGTGGGGTTGCCCGCCCCTTTACTTCACTCGAACGGCTCGGCAACAACACGCTGGCGGTCGCCCTGACCCTTGTGCTGACCGGCTTCTTCCTCATGATCAATCGCCGCACCGCCCTGACCCAGGTGCTGGCGTTGCTCACTGTGGAGAACGGCGTGATGCTCGCTGCCGTGGCCTTGACCACTTACGGCATGCCGCTGGTGGTTGAACTGGGCATCTTCTTCGATGTTCTGGTGGCCGTGATGGTCCTGGGCATCCTGGTGTATCGGATCCGCGAGAATTTCGCCTCCATGGACACCAGCAAACTCAACCAATTGCGAGGCTGAGATGCCGTTGCTGACCTTCATCCTGATGACGCCCATGGCTGCGGGTATGCTTTGCCTGGTGGCCCCCTCGCGCAGGATCATGGCTGGATTGGGTGTGGCCGCCTTCGCCGTCACGCTGGGATTGGCGGTCGTTCTGCTCCGGCAGGTCCTGGTTTGCGGCGTGGTCACCGAGGGTCGGGAGTTCCTGTCGGCCGACGCCCTTAGCATCTGGATGGTCTTGCTCATCTCCGTGGTATCCCTGGCGACCTCGCTTAACGCGGGCCGCTATTTCCAGCGCGACCTGGCCGCGGGCACGATAACCCCCGGACGGGTTCGTGAATTTTACGTCCTGACGCCCCTCTTTGGGGCGGGGATGTTCCTGGTGGTGCTGGCCAACAACCTGGGAGTTATGTGGGCGGCGGTGGAAGCCACGGCCTTATCGTCGGTGCTCTTGGTCGCGCTCTACAACCGGCGGACCTCGCTCGAAGCCGCCTGGAAGTATGTCATCCTCGGCAGCCTGGGTTTGGCCCTGGCCTTGTTGGGCACGGTATTCGTCTATGCCGCCGCCTGCAAAAACAATCCCCAACCGCTGCCGAGCTTCAACTGGTCGCATCTGATGTCCGTCGCGCGCCAACTGGATCCTCACCTGCTGAAGCTGGCCTTTGTGTTTGCGTTTATCGGTTACGGGACCAAGGCGGGCCTTGCGCCCATGCATACCTGGTTGCCGGATGCGCACAGCGAGGCCCCGTCTCCCACCAGCGCCATGCTCTCGGGCGTCTCCCTCAAAATCGCCCTCTATGCCCTCATCCGCTTTCACATTCTCACCACCGCTTGTCTGAACTCGGATTTCAGCCGCCATGTTCTGTTGGGTTTCGGCCTGTTTTCGATGTTCCTTGCCGCCCCGTTCATCCTGGTGCAAAAAAACCTCAAGCGCATGCTGGCCTATTCAAGCCTGGAACATGTGGGACTGATTTGCGCGGGGATCGCCCTCAACACGCCCGCCACCATTTTTGGCGCGCTGCTCCACATGGGGTATCACGCCCTGACCAAGCCGGTTTTGTTTTTTGCGGCGGGGAACATCCATCAAACCTTCCATACGCTGGAATTTCGCCGCATCGGTCCAGGCGTCGGCAAAATCCTGCCGGCGACGGGCATCGCCATGAGTATGGCGGGGATCGCAGCCATGGGGATGCCTCCTTTTGGGCTGTTCCTGAGTGAGGTCACCATTATTGGCGGGGCGCTCGCGACCCATCAAACTGCCGCCGGCGTTTTGATTCTGGTGGCCCTCCTGGCATCGTTCTGCGGAATTCTCCAGCAATTGAGCCGCATTATCCCCGGCATGCCGAAGAACCTTCAGGATTCGAAGCGGCCCGGGACCGACACGGCGCTCGCCATGACTCTGCTGTTGGGGGTTCTGCTGGTATTCAGCCTCTGGCTGCCCGCGCCGGTTTGCGGCCTGATTCAAGACGCGTCTCGCATCATTGGAGGACGCCCATGAATGGATGGCACGTTTCGGACGAACTCCGGCCGGTGATCGACGAAGTGGCCCGGCGTTTCGAGGGACGTATCGAAGCCTTCTCCGCCCCTTATCCTGACGAGGTGTATATCCATGTCAGCATAGAGCTGGTTTCCGGGCTTTGCGCGCATCTCTGTCGCGGTGCGAACGCCCGATTGATCAGCCTGTTTGCCAATGACGCCCGGCCAACGGACGGGGTGTATCATCTTTACTATGTGATGGCGCTCGATGCGGCGCATGGCTTCATCGTTCTTCGCGCGCCAGTCCTGCCGGAGACGCCACTGTTTCCCTCGTTGACACAAGCCTTTCCAGCCGTCAACTGGCAGGAACGGGAAGTCCAGGACCTGTTTGGCCTCAAGCTTGTTGGCCATCCGAATCCTCGCCGGTGCGCGCTACACGACGACTGGCCTGAGGTTTATCCGTTGCGCAAGGATTTTGCGTTGGGGACTGTGTTGCCTCCTTTTGAGGGAGAGCGCCACAAGTTCCGCAAGGTGGAGGGTGAAGGAGTTTTCCAGGTGCCCGTCGGGCCGGTGCACGCTGGCATCATTGAGCCCGGACACTTTCTATTCAGCGTGGCGGGCGAACCGGTGCTCTACCTGCAACTCCGGATGTTTTATGTGCACAAAGGAACCGAGAAGCTGTTTGAGAGTCTGCCCGTCTCAGCCGGTGTCCGCCTGGCCGAGAGCATTTCCGGCGATTCCAGCTTTGCGCATGCGACGGCTTTTTGCCACGCGGTGGAACGCGCCGCTGACGGGCGGGCGCCGGCCAGGGCGCGCGTGATGCGTTCCGTGTGTCTTGAGCTCGAGCGGCTCTACAATCACATCGCGGACCTCGGCGCCATCAGCACCGACGTCGCCTTTGTCACAGCCCATATGCACGCCATGCGGCTGAAGGAACGAATCCTGCGGGTCAACGAACACCTGACCGGCAATCGGCTCCTGCGCGGCATGGCGTGCCTGGGGGGGGTGCGGTTCGATTGGAATCAAGGTCAACTCAAAGTCCTGGCCGACTTGGTGTCCGGATTGAAGCCTGAGTTCAACTCGCTCGTTGGGCTCATCGAACGATCCTCATCCACGCTGGACCGCCTACAACACACCGGTGTCCTCAAACCCGAAATCGCGCGTGACCTCGGGGTCGTGGGCATTGCGGGCCGGGCCTCCGGTTTCGATCATGACTTGCGACGCGATTTCCAGCATGCCGCCTATGACCAGGTAAAAATTAAAGTGCCTGTCTACCAGGCCGGCGATGTGGAACATCGTCTGCGGGTGCGCGTGGACGAAGTGTGGGAATCGCTTTCGCTCATCGAGCAGTTCATCGCGGTTTTGCCCGAAGGCCCGGTGCGTATTGAAGTCCGTGAGCTGCCGCCCCATCGTCCCGCCCTGGGCTACGTGGAAGGCTGGCGCGGGGAGATCTTCCACTGGATCCTCACCGCCCCTGGCAACCGGTTGGCGCGATGTAAAGTGAAAGATCCCTCGCTCCAAAACTGGCCTGCGCTCAGCGAGGCCATCCTCGGCGACATCATCCCCGACTTTCCTGTCGTCAACAAAAGTTTCAATCTCTCTTACTCGGGAACCGATCGCTGACTTATGTTTGGCATCCTTGGCAAAAGCCTTTCGACCGGCGTGGTCACCACACACTATCCTGACACGCCGCCGGAAGTGTCTCCCAACACCCGCGGACACCCCGAGTTTGACTGGGAAAACTGGAAGGACGCCCGCCCGGCCGCCGCCGTTTGTCCGACCGGCGCTCTTTCCCATCAAGATTCAGACGGCCAGAGAACCGTCTGTTTCGACCTGGCTCGTTGCACCTTCTGCGGATTGTGTGCCGAGGTGGATTCATCAATCCGCATGACCCGCGACTGCGAATGCGCCGTGCGCCATCGTAACGACCTAATCTTTTCCTCCCGTTATCAACTGAACGCCAATGGCACGCAGGATTGCAGACTACGCCAGGTCTCTGGCGCCCTCGATGGTTCCATCGAGACTCATCGCCAATCGCTCGATCTGCTTGGTCAGCAGATCAAAAAACGCGCCCATGAAATTTTCGGCCGCTCCCTCCATGTTCGCGAAGTGGATGCCGGGTCCTGCAACGGTTGTGAGATCGAAATCGCCGGACTCAACAGCCCGGTCTATGACGTGGAACGGTTTGGAATCCATTTTGTCGCCTCTCCCCGCCATGCCGATATGCTTCTGGTCACCGGCCCCGTCACTCGAAACATGGAACTCGCCCTGAAAAAAACATATGACGCGACACCAGATCCGCGGCTGGTAGTCGCTGTGGGCGCTTGCGGATGCAGCGGAGGCATCTTTGGTGTCAACTACGCCACCCGGGGCGCCGTCGATGCGGTGATTCCCGTCGATGTCTATGTTCCCGGCTGCCCGCCCAATCCGCACGCCCTCCTCCACGGGATCCTCCTGGCAACAAACCGGCTGATGAACCGCCCATAAAGCCCATCGAGAAATCGAGGATGGGATCGATCTTGCCGGAAGGATCTGTCCTTCGCTATGTTCCAACGACCATGTGGCGCGCATCGCTGAGACATTTTGTATTGCTGGCACTCGGTTGCCTGCCGTCGCTCTCACCCTGTTCTGGATTCGCGCTTGATGACAAGGCTCCTCCGGCGCTGGCACAGGCCCTCGCCCAGCTCCAAGTCCCCCCCGACTGGATCGCGACGACACCCTTGGCCTGGGACACGAACAAGGCGTGGAAGGATGCCCGGCTCGAAGTTCGCCGGTTGCTCGCCCTCGATGAAGCCTCTGTGCGCCAGGGAATCAAACTCACCTGGATCTACGCCCAAAAAGGGGATATCGGCGATGGTCACGAACTGCCCATGTACCTGTTTATGAGCGGAAATTATGCCTGGGCGGCCCGCGAGTATCCCAAATACCTGGAGAAAACCGTCGGCCAGGGCGCGACTCATGCCTATCTTTGCTACGCCTCCTGCCTCGTGCACTTTGGAGAACTCCCCAAAGCCATCGAGGTCCTTAACAAAGCCACGACCGATTTGCCCGCGGCCCCGTGGCGTATCATCAACCTCGCCAACATCCACGACTTCTACGGCGATCTCTACATCAAAACAGGCAACCTCGTGAAGGCCAGGGAACATTACGCTGAAGCAGTTCGCCTCTATCCGACTTCCGACCAGCCCTATGGAAAGCATTTGCTGCGGCGTTACGCCTCAAAAGTACAAAACAAGCTCGACATGCTGGCTCTGCGGTCCCTGTCCACGGTCCGTTTGCGTGACGGCAGTTACGTTGGCCAGGCCCTCGGCTATTCCGACAAAAAAGACATCGAAGTCACCGTCACAATTCGCGAAGAAAAGATCTCAGCCGTCGGCGTCAGCCATGAAGAAAAAATTGACCTCAATGCCACCAAAATTGTTCCTCAACGTATAGTCGAGAAACAAAGCCTCCAGGTTGATGCCGTCACAGGCGCCACGGTTACCTCGCAGGCGATCATGGATGGCGCGTTTCAGGCCTTGAAACAGGCCGGGCTTCAGTGAAGAACATCCCTGCTTTCCTCCGTTCACTGAACCTGTTTCGTTCCTCGGACCGGGCGGGAAAAACCTCAGGGCGGCAGAAGGCATGCGATCGGATCCTCGTCGCGATCGGTCCCTCATGGCAGGCCGCGCCGATTCGGCGATTGCTGCAGACGGCCTTTCTTTTGCTTTATCTGTACCTGTTCTTCGTTGTTTCCTGGCCGTATGCCATCCTCTTATCGAGTCAGATCCCAACTGGCAAGCCGTGGACAATCGTGGAGCTTTTTTTGTGGCTCGATCCACTGGTTGGGCTTTCGACCGCAATTGCGGCGCGCTGGTGGAATATTGCGCTGCTGGGCGCGGGGGCCGTGCTGAGCTTGGGACTTTTGTTTCCCCGGGTGTTTTGCGGCTACCTCTGTCCGATGGGCACCTTGATCGATCTCTTTGATTTTCTCATTGCGAGACGAATCCCCTGGTTCAAGAGTGCTTTGAGTCCTCGATGGGCCGCCGTTCGTTTCTGCATTCTGACCGCCGTATTGGCGGCATCCTTCGGCGGAGTTCTCCTCTCCGGTTTCGCGGCCGCGATCCCTGTGTTGACCCGCGGGCTTCTGTTCAGCGCGGGGAACGTCCAGCTGGGTCTTGCGAAGAACTGGGGCATGGTGCCTCCAATGTCCGTTGCCATGGGATTATCCCTTGGGCTTTTTGCGGCGGCTTTTTTCCTCAGCCTGATCGGGCCGCGATTCTGGTGCCGATTCGTCTGTCCCAGTGGCGCTCTCCTCTCGGTAGCCGGCTTGGGCAGCCGATTCCAAAGACAAGTCGGCAATCGTTGTGTTCAGTGTCAACACTGCGTTCGCGTATGTTCCTTTGGCGCCGTCGCCGCTGATTGTGCGACACGCCCCTTGAACTGTGCCTTCTGTCAAACCTGCGGCGGCGCATGTCCACAGCAGGCCATTGACTTCGCCTGGATCTCAACCTCAGTCCCAGGGAAGAAGTCGAAAGCCACGGATCCGCTCGTGGTCACGCGTCGCACCATGCTCGGTTCAGTCGCGGGCGGTTTGGCGGCGGCGCTTCTGACCCGGCAAACTGCCGTGGCGGCTCCGCCGCCTCTCCGGCCGCCTGGCAGTGTGCCGGAGGGGCCGTTCCTGGACCTGTGCATCCGGTGTGAGCAGTGCTTGAAGGTCTGTCCAGGACCCGTGCTGCAACCCGCCGGTTGGGAATATGGACTCGAGGCTCTGTGGACCCCGAGGGCGGTTTTCTCGCACGCAGGCTGCCATCCCGAATGCAACTTCTGCACACAAGTCTGCCCAACCGGCGCCATCCAGCCGCTCGATTTGGCCCAAAAACGGCGCTGCCAAATCGGGCTTGCCATCCTGGACACGTCTCTTTGCCTGCCGCATCGCGGCGAACGCGATTGCCAGCTGTGCTTCGACGAATGCAACGCCGCCGGCTATCGCGCCATCGAGATGCGCCCCATCCAACTCGCCACAGGAACCGTTCCCGAAGGCATGTTTTCTCCCGAGCAAATCGAACAAATGAGCCGGATCCTGGCGCCCTTTGTAAAGGCGGACGCCTGCGTCGGATGCGGTCTTTGCGAATACCGTTGCCACGCCGCATGGGTGAGTCGGCAACCCCTGCTTCCCCAAAGCGCGGTGATGATTCAACCGGTCACTGCAATCGTTCGTAAACCAGAACCGCGGCGTCAGGACGATTCGGTATCGACACCCTGAGGCCGTCTTCGAGCAATTCACGGCCTGAGTGCTCCTGTTTCGCACCCGGCATGTCCACAGGATAGACTGCATACTGGACATTCGATTCCAGGCCTTGGAGCCGAAAACAGGCGGACTCATACGGGCTGTTCTCACGACGAAAAACCTGGACGATCCCTCCACCCGAGTCGGCAACGTGGAATTGCCACGCCATCCAGACCGCGTTATCGCGCGTCCAACGAGTCAGCGGATAGAAATCGCCGGAATAGCATGGAATAACCTGGCGCCATTGCTTCACGAGCCGTCGAAGGGCGTCGTAGTCGAGATCCGGCACGCGCATATCGACGCCGAATCCGAGGCTCGGGGTGACATTGCTCCAGAAGGCGTAGGGTTCGACGGGTGACTTGCCGCTGCCATAATAGCTGGCGTTGCGGGCCGCGACGGTGCCGGTGCCGTGATAGGGCACCCAGAACGAAAGACCGTAGGTCATGCACTGGTGCCCCGTGGTTTCATAGGCATAATCACTACGCCATAACGGCACGGCACGGCGCAGGGTTTCCAGATCGTTGCGCCGGCCTCCGGAAGCGCAGGAATCGATCAACAGATTCGGATGACGCCGGCGCAGTTCGTCCCAAAACGCCAGATAGCCGGTCACATGCTTGATTTCGGTGATTCCCTGGCGATCGGGCGCATCGTTTCTGCGCCAGAAATCCAGAGGGTCCATGTTGAAATCCTGGCGGTAGAGGTCGATGCCCTGCTCGCGGATCAGCTGGTCCACGTGCTCGATGAGCCATCGCCGGGCCTCATCGTTGCCCAGGTTAAGCAGGCCCCCTTTCCCGCCGCCCAGCACCCATTCCGGATGGTTCTGGGCCAGCCAGGTGCCCGCGGTAACGCGCTCGGGTTCGAACCAGACCAGGATTTTGATGCCGTGTTGATGCGCGTGATCCGAAATGGCGCGCAGGCCCCGCGGGAACCGGTTCGAGTCCACTTGCCATGTGCCGACTCGCGGCCAGCCACCCCCGTGATGCACGTACCAGCCTAAGTTCCTGGAGAAATGAGTCAAAACATCAACTTTGTTGGGGTTTTGGCG
>ERZ795054.177-NODE-177-length-102719-cov-8.323580_pt1 | contig 102719 bp, 78 predicted proteins | sample MGYA00375138_ERZ795054 | MGnify/ENA primary metagenome ERZ795054 (study PRJEB30183, sample SAMN05720215) | anaerobic digester metagenome | isolation source: active sludge of municipal wastewater-treating anaerobic digesters | place: USA | collected 2014-12-23 ... | reverse complement strand
AGACAACCTCGGTTTTATTGGGCTTTCTGTGCTATGAAGGAGGAAGTCAGGTTAGTTTCACGATGCTCTGTTCTTCCGCCACTCGCCCCCCGCCGGCTGGGGTGCGAAGGCCAATGTCGCCGCGGGGCAGCGTTTCAAACGTGATCTTTTCCGGGACGCGCTCCGTGAGGATGTTCGCGCTCCTGAGAAAGGCGCCTTCCGATTGCGCGAAGAAACCCGCGCCCATTGCGCCGACCTTGTGCATGACCAGGATGGCGTCATCGCCCAGAATCAGCGGGCGGCCGACGTTCCAGAAAAAACGCAGTTCACCGCCATAGACGTTGTGGCGGTCGCAGGCAAATTCTCGGACGGGCACCTCATGGCGTTCTGCGGACCAGGTGCGCCCGTGATCGTCGCTGAACTTGAAAACATAGTGGCCGAGCGAATCGACGCGCGCGTAAGTGTCGCCGTCCTCCCGTTTGACTTCCCGGACCCGGTCGGTGTTGTGGTTGTAGAAGGCGTAAATGCGGCCATAGGGCACCTTCAGCAGAACGGCATAGCTGGCCTCCGGACCGTCTGCCGGCTCGATCGACACGGGCTTTTCCCAGCTGCGCCCCCGGTTGGAGCTGCGCATGGAGATCACATGCTGGCCGACGGCGCCCTCGGCGCCTTTGCCAGTGGTCATGACACAGAGCCAGGCGCCATCGTCAGTCTTCACCAGGTAAGGTTGGTCCGCATAGCCTTCACTGGGAATGATCCATCCATTCTGGATGTGGCGCGGATCGGGAATCGAGGCTGCGGCAATCCGGAATGAAATGCAGCCGACGAAAATGATCCCAAGGATCAGGAATCGCGACAGGGCCAGGTCAATCGAACGCCGAAGCTTATCCGGGATGACACGGAAGATGTGACGGGTGTGAAAAACAGATGTGTGATCCTGCATGACCGACATCAGAACCCATCCGTCGATCGAAGGCAACCGGGATTCGGATTCAGAGTTATTATCCTGCTCAGGGCGCGGGATTCTCGCCCGGAATCCCGAGGGTGTTATGGCCCTGCCTTCAGCGGGCTGGCCGGAGGATGCGGGCGCCAAAGAGGCCGCCGGCCATTTTGCCCGGGTGCGCCTGAAACCGGATCGTGACGTGGTGTTTGCCCTCGGTCCACTTGGCGGGAATCGGATGTTCGACATCGAAGAATTCGTCCGGGCGGTTTCTATCCAGCGTTTGCGTGGCCAGCTTTTGGCCGTCGACGAGGATGTCGAAGTCGCGTCCGCCGGCATCGCTGCCCCAGTAAGTGCAACCGAGGCTCAAGGGTTGCCCGGGGGTGACCTTCATTGAAAAACTGAACCAGCCGCCCTGGTGCGCATCGCGCCATTTGCGTTCGCCGAAATCCCCGCTGCGCGTGCTTTCGCCCTTGAGCTGGTGATCGGTCTCGGATTGCTGTTCGCCAGGATGAAACTCATCGACGAGCCGCGCCTCGTAAGCCTTGCGTATCTGTTCAGCGGCAGCGCGATCCGCTTCGCGCTGCTGCCATTCGCTCGGGCTCAAGATCTGCCAATAAACGCTGTAACGCTGGTGATGCAGCCGGTAGAAGGGTGACAGCGTGACCTCGCGGGGGCGCCCCAGGTTTTCGGTTCGCCACGTGAGCGGAGAGCGCGCGGGCCGAACGTGTGACAACAACGACGCGCGATCGCCGACCAGGACCGGGACCTCCGGCGTTGGGACTCGGCCGAGTTCTGTTTGGTTCCGAATGTAAAGCCTGGGCAGGCCCGCAACACCCAGCTCGCCCGCCAATACGATGGGCCCCTGCAGAAACGCAACCCATTCCGGCGCGCCCGGCAATGGTTCGATCCGAAGGTCCATGGGCAGCCGCAGTTCGATCCGATCGCCCTCCCGCCACTCGCGATTCACGGTGACATACGACCCCGGCTCGCCGTCCGGCAGCTGCCGCTCACCGTTTACCAGGAGCGCCCATCCGGCCGCCGCCCAGGCCGGCCGTCGAATCTTCAACGCGAGCTTCAACGGTTCCCGGCATTTCAGCGATAATCGCGAGAGGCCTGACTCGGGAAAATCCGTTTCCTGCCGCACCACGAGCCCCTTTTCCTTCCAGGTCAGCTCGGAGGCGATGAAGAGATTCACATAAAGCGTATCGGGACCCCGGAAATAAATCGTGTCGGCATATTTCGCGTGGTTTTCCATGCCGGTGCCGACACAGCACCAAAACGAGTTGTCCGGGGTTGAATAACTCTTGAAGTGCCCCGGTTTGAGCGGCGGAAAATAGACGAACATCCCGGTCTTGGGATCCTGCGACGCCAAGATGTGATTGAACAAGGCGCGCTCGTAGAAATCCAGGGTGGGGGCCTCGGGCGCCCAGGCGAAAAGGTGCCGCGTGAGCTTGAGCATGTTGTAGGTGTTGCAGGTTTCGCAAGTATCCGTCCCCAGATGCCGGGCAAATGCGTTCGTGGGGAAGAAATGCTCCCGGTCGCTGTGCCCGCCAATAACGTAGGAACGATGCATCGCCACGCGGTCCCATCCGAACTGAGCGATGTCGCCATAGTATCGCTCGCCGGTCAGCTCGAACTCGCGCGCCGCTCCTGTGAACTTCGGAATCTGGGTGTTCGCGTGCAGGCCGTCCAGGCGATCTTCCAGACGGGACAGCGGATCAAACACCGCCCGATGATCAAACGCCCGGGCCAGACGCAGATGTTCCGGGTTTCCCGTTACCCCATGGAGGTTGGCCAGCACTTCGTTCATCCCTCCGAATTCGGTATCCAGCATGGCCTGTTGACGGGCTTCGCCCGCCAGATCGACCCGGGCTTTCACCCAGTCCGCCAGCTTCACCAACACCTCGAGTGCCTGGGCGTTTGCGCAGTATAAATGGGCATCCAGGAGGCCGGCCATGATCTTGTGCAGCGTGTAAAAGGGCGCCCACACCGGTTGGCGCGCATAGACCCGGTCAAAGAACTCCTCGGGATACGCCGACAGAAAACCCGGGCGATAGCCTTTTGCCGGGAGCGCGGCCTGGCACCTGGCGAGTTCGGTGACGATGGAATCCACGCGTTGCTTGAAGCGTTTGTCGCCGGTGCTGGCATGCGTGAGCGCGCAGGCGGTCAGGTAATGTCCCAGACTGTGGCCGCGCAGTTCGCCCTTGGGATCTTCCCATCCGCCATAAGGCTTGGCCGTCGTCGGAAGACCAGCCGTTAGCCGAAACGTGTGCAACAACCGGTCCGGTTCCAATGCCAGCAGGTAATCGCCGTTGCGCAGCATCGCGTCCCGGAACACCCCGTCGAGCAGCCGCACGTCGCCCAGGCTGAAGGCCGTGGCCGCCAAGGGAATTTTATTCGGCGCCTTGAGCATTATGAGATCCGGCGCCAATGCATCGGCGCGCGCCAGGAGCGGCATTGCCAGCCATGGGATCGCGATCCAAACAAACCAGGCCATTCGAGTTTTCATGGGATTCCTATTCCATATGGGTTAGGGACTGATGATGCGATAGAACCTCATCGAGTGGGCATAGGCATTCGCGTCGCTCAAGGTCATCGCCTGTCCATTGCCTCTGAAGGTCATCAGATCGTTCCAGACTTCGAGGTTGCCACTCACCTGAAGCCGATATTCTCGATCGGAGACTGTCTGATCAACCCAAATCTCCAGTGTGCCGCCCGACAGCGTCCCCTTGATTGCCACGTTGTTAGGCGACGAGATGAGGATGAGACGGGCGGGCAGGCTTATGACGCTCCCCTGCTCGTTGGCCAGGAGCACCGTATACAGGCCCTCGTCCGCGCGGGTGATGTCGGTAATCCTCAGTGATGCCGTCTGGACTCCATGAAAATGGGCGCCTTCCTGCAGGGTTTGACCGTCCTTCTGCCATTCATACCTCAGGGGCGCCTCACCCAGGCCATGAATCGTTATGCATGCGGTCCCTCCGGCCGGTGCTTTAGAGGATTGTGGCTGGTCCATTATCTGAGGTTTCGTGGGTTGCCAGCGATTTTTCATCAGGGACAGGCCGCCGTAACCTTCCGCGACATAGATGTAGTCATTCCTCACCTCCACATTTTCCGTCAGCCTCGCGAGGGTCCACTCGTTGTTCACCTCTCCTGGCTGATCACTCTGGGTGAGGTCCAACACCAGAACGCCCGTGCCATTGGCTACATACGCGCGATCGCCGATCACCCGTAGATTGGAGGCAGATCCACTCCGTTTTCCCATCAGCTTGGGTTGCGTTGGATTCATGACATCAATCACATTGAAGCCGGATCCTGAGTACAGACAGGTCACATATGCTTTATCATCAAACACATCAATTCCGTTGGCAAAGCCCAGCGGCGAGATTTGACTGAGTTGAACAAGATTGGTGGGATTGCTGATGTCCAGGACGAGCATTCCACCGTCTCCCGCCGATGCGTAGAGCGTGGTTCCACTCACCATCAGTCCATAAACGTGTTTGCTCGCATTGAAAAAACCGGCAGATTGAGGCTGTGTCAAGTTGCGGATATCGAAGATCTCGATTCCGGATCCGTAACGGCAATACCCTTCGCCCACATAGGCGTAGGGGCCGTTGACGTAGATGTCATTGCATGAGCCTAGCGTAGTCACTTGCGAAATTTTCACGGGCGTGCGGGGCTGGCTAATATCGAAGACGTAAAACCCACCATGACGTCCTCCCACCACAAAGGCATTTCGCCCTGAAACTTCCATGGCCACGGCGTCCTGCACAGGAATACACGCGAGCCGAACGGGCTTTTCGGGATGTCCCACATCAAGTATCTGGAAGCCATTCCAGCCATCCGCTATGAAAGCCGTGGAGCCCGTGACTCGGACCTCATGCGCCATTCCCCCCGTAATGTAACCTCCCACCTGCCGAGGATACCGAGGATTGCTGACATCGACGATCCGCAGTCCCTCATACAAGTCACCCAGATAGGCGTAGTGACCCGCGACGGTCACGTTCATGTCATAGGTCGTCGGCCTACACGATCCCAAATACTCCGGCATTCCAGGATTGTTCATGTCCAGAACGAACAATCCGCCCCAATGAGCGGCCAGGTAACCCCGGTTATTCTGCGCGTAAAAATCAAAAGCACTGTTGCCTGGATTGTAGTTCCCGATTTGCCTGGGTGAAGCTGGATCGCTGATTTCGACGACCAGCAAGCCCGCATCACCGGCTGATACGTATGCTTTACTCCCATACACACGGATCCTTGTCCCAGTGCCATTGCCGTTATACTCGTGGTAATGATATCCGGACACACGGCGGGGCTGACCAGGCTGACTGATATCCACAACATCAAATCCGCCATATCCCAGCTCCGGGTGTGCGGTGTAACTGTGATGCGCCACCAGGGCATAATGATTATGGATCGCCACATCGGTAACCGAATTGGCAATGGCGTAAGTTCCCACATTCCTGGGAAAGGCCGGATTACTGACATCGAGGATCTTAAGCCCCGCGTCATTCGCGGCCACATAAGCATAGGCTCCCGCCAGCTCCACCGCCCGCGCGATGCCGTCCGTCGGCACGCTGCTCACATAGCTTGGATTCCATGGACTGCTGATATCGACGAGCACCAGCCCATCCCATCCCCATGCCAGATAAGCCATGTTGCCCACCACTCTCAGATCTCGAGTCGGTTCATGGGTGGACCAATTACAGAAGCCTCCGATGCGCACCGGTTTTTCCGGATCCTGGATATCCAGAATTTCCATCCCACCCTGCCCGGTTGCCAGATAGGCGTATCGCCCTGACACCTCGGCCGCATTGAGATCTCCGCGTTTGTATCCAGGCCAAGTGTAAGCGGGTGTTGGAAGGGGATCCCCTCGGTTCACCGCCAGAACGGCCCGCGGGCTTCGAATGCTCCCCGTGGCGCTTTTGACTTCGACGACGTACTCTCCGGCATCCATTTCAGTGGCGTTCGAGATCAACAATCTTGAAGTGTGGCTTCCGGATAGACCGAGGGTATCCGCCAGCGGTTGACCGTCTTTGTACCATTGAAAAGACATGGTTTCAGAACAGAACGCCCGCACATCGAACGTAACCGAATCCTCCTTCCGGATTATGGCATCCATCGGCGCCTGGTGGATTGTGGGTTCTGCCTGGATTGGATTTGCGCAGATCACCAATTCATTCTTTCCATCGACCGTGAATACCCAATCCTCCGTCGCGAGAAGTATGGAGGCATCCCGGGGCGGATTCACCGCAAGAAAAGATCCCACTTTAAATGGATCGCTCAAATCACTGATCTCCAGAATCTCCCCGGGAGCCCAATGCTCGGACAAAAATAGCGCTTGTCCGAACAGATCAAAATCCGCGATCTTTGGACACCGTCCGGGGGTTTCAAGCCACGTGGTGCTGAGCGTATTCAATGCCCGTGGCTGGCTCGGGTTGGCCATGTCGATTACTTGGATTTCGTTGCCGTCGACCACGAGGGCATATCCACCCCTGAGTTTGATTCTCAAGCCGCCCGCCGGACACTCGCCAATCTTTCTCGGCTCAGCCGGATGGCTCACATCGAACACATCGAGGTCCGCTGTGTAGAGGAAATGATCACTCACCGCCACTTCGGCCGTGTAATCTGCCGTGTCGATGCGGCTCACCACGCTGGGCTTCGAGGGATCGCGCGCATCAACAATCAGCACCCCATCGAACCCGCAGGCGGCATAGATCACGCCTTCGGACACCGTCAGAAAAACCGGCCTTTCGTTTTTCAAATAGATCCTTCCAATCGGATCGGATCCCTCCGGTTTATCCAGATCGATAATGCTCAGGAAGTCCTCACTGTACATGTAGGCAGTATGGTTCTTGACCGCACAACATTCGACGTTGGAACCGAGGGTTCGATTCCATTTCGGCCGGCTTAAATTGCGCAGATCAATCTCTCCAAAACCGTATTGGGAGTCATTGATATAGAGGTGGTCGTTTTCCCAGAATACCTCCTTGATGGTTCCTCCTCGAGTCTCATATTCGCCGACCTTCTCGGGCGCGATGGGATGCTGGACATCGATCAAAAACACGCCGTTCATATCGGTGGTTAACACCGAGTTCTGATTGACCGCCAACCCCCAAAGATAGTTCCTGTTCCATAGTCCTTGTTGTTTCGGTTGAGCCGCATCGGTGACGTCGAAGATATGGAGCCCCAGGGTGCTCCCGCAGACATATGCCAGGTTTCCAGCCACCTCGACGTTGTCGATGGAACCTCCCGCCCGGCATCTTCCAGACAAGGCGGGTTGAGCGGGCGTTTTGAGGTCGTAGATACTTAATCCCGAGGAACCCTCGGCAACATAAAGCCGATTTTCCTGGACCCGAATGCATTTGACACCTCCTTCAGTCGTCAATCCTCCCAGGCGCAACATTTTCTTGGGATCGCGAACGTCATAAATGTCGATGCTGGTTTGTCCCGCCGACAAGTAACAGGTGTCCTGATGGACTTGCACATCGTTACAAGATGCTGGCGGACGGTAATTGTACAGCACACTGGGCAGCTGTGGATCGGTGATATCCACAACTGCAAAGCATCCATCGTGAATCAAGTAACAACGATTTCCCGCCACTTGAAGTGCCGTCACGGAGGTGCTGCTTGACGTGTATCCATATTGATCGCTTCCCATGCCACTCAATGCGCCTATCTTCACCGGTCGAGTGGGATCCGAAAGATCAAGAATCGTCAGTCCGTCATCTCCTCCAACAAAGGCCAGGGAGTCCTTTAACGCAATCCGATAATATCGGCTTTTCGATCCACGCGGATTATAGCTTCCCGCGTAAGTGAGGGCTGAAGGCCGACTGATATCGAGCATGGTCAAACCATGCTCCGATGCCAGGTAAACATAATGGCCTGCAATTGCCGCATCCTGGACACTGTACCCGCGAGGATAACCCGGCCATGAACCCAGCGACTCCAGTTCCATGGGAACAGCCGCGGCTTGCCCAGCCAGTGCAAACCGAATGAGAATCACCAAAAAGCCAGCCAAGATCCTTCCAATAATCCGTTTCATGTCAAATATCATCCCTTCAAAACCCATAAGGCCGTTGTTCTTTCGAAACCATTGCTTGAGGTGAAAAATAAAACGAAGGGCGTTGCCGAATACACTAATCCTTTTGACTGTAATAAGTTTATCATTTTTCCCCTTCAGAGTGGTTGCGCCCAGATCCTATTGAGTCGATCTTCCAGGTCAAGCTTTGACGTTTTAGATGGGAAGCTTCCTGTGTGTTTCGGGCCTGACGAACGTTGATGAACTGGCATGAGGGCTGCGCGACAAGGTTTTAAACCGTGTTTGTCCTCTGCCGCTTCGAAGGATCGATCTCAGACAATCCGGGCCGGGATATCTTTTGGCGGCACGCCGTCAGACAGCCGCACTTCTGATGTTGTGTGTGGACCTGAAATCTCGAACAATGCCTGAAAGACGATTGATTCGCATGAAAACAACCGATCGTATCCGCATTGGGATTATGACGATACTCACCACAACCCTCCCCGCGGCGATGGGATCAGCCCAGGAACGCGTGACCATAGCCAACGGGATCCTCGAAGGAACCTCAAACACCGGCATACGCGTCTTCAAGGGCATTCCGTTTGCCGCGCCGCCTGTGGGGGATCTGCGATGGAGACCTCCGCAGCCCCCGGGGAATTGGAGCGGCGTTCGCAAGGCCGATAAGTTCGGCCCCCGGGCCATGCAACGGCCCATTTTCGGCGACATGAACTTTCGATCGGACGGCATGAGCGAGGATTGCCTCTACTTGAACGTCTGGACGCCCGCCACTTCGGGCCGGGAAAAACTCCCGGTGCTTGTCTATTTCTATGGGGGCGGCTTTGTGGCGGGGGACGGCTCGGAACCGCGTTATGACGGGGAGAGCATGGCTCGAAAAGGCATCGTGGCTGTCACCGTCAATTACCGGCTGGGTGTCTTTGGATTCTTTGCGCACCCCGAATTGACCCAGGAATCGCCGCAGCGCGCCTCGGGCAATTACGGTCTGCTCGATCAGCATGCCGCGCTCGAGTGGGTGCGACAGAACATCGCGGCCTTCGGCGGCAATCCCAAACGCGTGACCATCGCCGGTGAATCCGCCGGTTCGATTTCAGTCAGCGCTCAGATGGCCTCGCCGCTTTCGAAAGGATTGATCGCCGGCGCCATTGGCGAAAGCGGCTCCATCCTGGGAGCGCTCTCGGCTGTCCCCCTGGCGGAAGGGGAGCAGAGCGGGATCAGATTCGCAGCCACGTTAGGCAGGGATGATGCCCCATCGCTCGCCGCCCTGCGCGCGTTGTCCGCCGACAAACTGCTCGAGGCAACCGCCCAACCGGGCATCCCCTGGTTCAGGCCAACGGTCGATGGTTATTTCTTCCCGAAAGATCCCGCCGACATCTACGCGGCGGGTGAACAGGCCCGTGTGCCGTTGCTCGCGGGATCCAACAGCGAGGAAATGGGCTATGCCGCGATCTTGGGACGTGAAAAACCAACGGTCGAGAACTACCGGCAGGCCCTGCAAAGGCTGTATCCGGGCAAAGCGAATGAAGTCTTCACACTGTATCCAGCCGCCAACGAAACCGAGGTCATGGATGCCGCACGGGATTTGGCAGGCGACCGTTTCATCAGCCATAGCACCTGGAAATGGATCGATCTCTCAACAAAAACCGGGAGGCGCCCCACTTATTACTACCTCTACGCCCGCCCCCGTCCTCCCATGCGGCCAGAAATGGGTAATGCCGTGCCCGGACTGGCGGGCGGCGTGAAACGGGACCCCGAATCGGTGGCCAGCCAGCAGCCCCAGCCGCGCGGCGCGGTTCACTCGGCTGAAATTGAGTATGCCCTGGGCAACCTCGATTCCAACAAAGTCTACGCCTGGACACCCGACGATTACGCCGTCTCCCGTGTCATGCAGGAATACTTCGCCAACTTCATCAAGACGGGCAATCCAAACGGCCCGGCCCTCCCTCGCTGGTCAAAATTCAGCCGCGGCCAACGCCTCATTCTGGATGTCCACACCCGCGCTGAACGTCAAAACGTCCGGGCCCGCTATGAATTCCTGGATCAATTCAAGTGAGCGAAACTCGGGTGCCAGCGGGCGTTCAACGTCAATGTTGAGGATGTCGTGTATGCAAGATCCGAAAGCGATCTCCCTGTTGGCCTACTTGAAGATCAAGTAAAGGGCGTGGAGGATTCCTGGAATCCAGAAGAAGAAGCAGAGCACAAGATTGAGAATCGTCTGTTTGCCCGAGTTGGTCTTCAGGAAAACTGCGAGCGGCGGCAGCAGGATCGCCAGGATGATTAAAATCGCTTTGCTCATATTCGATGCCCTTCAGTTGCGAATGATGTAAATGCGCAGACGAAAGTTCGGAGCCACGCGGCTTTCATGAGTTTGAACATATCCCTTGCGGCAAGGGCATGCAAGTCAGGGACGCGCATCACTCGCGCCTTACGATGCGATGGAACGGTCGGGGGATGTCGCAAAAGCGGCCTTGAGCGATTCGGGCAGGGGCGGGGTGGCGCCAGCCTGGGAACAGACGAATTGCGCGACTTGGTTTGCGAGATCGTTCATTCGATCGAGAGACATGTCTTGGAGCATGCCCAAGGCTATGGCAGCGGTGAACGCGTCGCCGACTCCGACGCTATCCTGCACCTCGACGGGCAGGCCGTCGTGGTCCGATCAGGCGCCCGCTTCAAAGAGCAGGCTGCCGTGGGCGCCTCGTGTCAGGGCTACGAGCCGGAGATTGAATTGCACAGCCAGCCATTCCAGTTGGGCCCCGGCGGGCAACAGGTCCTAGAGCACCTCGCCGATGCCGAATAGGCGCGTGTTCATGCCGGTTCCTCTTCGATTCCGAGGCGTTTCTGCATCTGTTCAAGCGACACGCCTTTGGTCTCCGGCACCATGAACTGCACCCAGACCAATTGCAGCACCATCATGAAACAGAAGAACAGGAACACATATCCGGGGGGAAACGCCGTCACCATCTTGGGGAAAAATGTCGTCAGCAGCGCGGCAAAAATCCAATGCGTGAAACTGCCAAAGGCCTGGCCTTCGGCGCGGTGGCGGTTCGGGAAGATCTCGGAGATGAACACCCAGATCACGGCGCCTTGCCCGACGGCGTGCGCCGCAATGAACGAGAAGATGCACGCCGGCACAATGCCGAAGTGCTCGGTGAAAAAGGCCCAGGCCACCAGGCCCAGCGATAGAATATAACCGAACGATCCGATGAACAACAGCGTGCGGCGGCCGAGCCGATCGATCAGCCACAAGCCCACAAATGTGAAGATCAGATTGGTCACGCCGATGCCAACCGATTGGAGCAGGGCCGCGCTCGCGCCCAGGCCGGTCAGCTCGAAAATGCGGGGCGCGAAATAAAGAATCGCGTTGATGCCCGAGAGCTGGTTGAAGAAAGCGATGAAGAAGGCCAGCGCTATGGGACGGCGCAGGCGCCAGGTCCAGAATCGCGCGGCGGTGGCGCGCTCGGTGGATGCGGCAACGATCGCGTTTGCTTCCGCCTCGATTTGGGCGGGCGAAGCCTCGGGCTCGATGAGGCGCAGGACCTCGAGGCCCTTGGCGCGGTCGCCTTTTCGACCCAATAACCAGCGCGGGCTCTCCGGGATGCCAAAGCACAATACGGTGTAGAGGAGCGATGGAAATGCCGCCACGCCAAGCATCCAGCGCCAGGCATTTTCGCCCACGCCCTTCAGGAGGTAATTCGAAAGAAAGGCAATCACAATGCCGAAGACAATGTTGAATTGGAACATGCCGGCCAATCGGCCGCGATAAGCCGGCGGCGCGATTTCGGAAATGTAAAGCGGCGCCGCAACCGTCGAGATGCCAATTCCCAATCCCCCGATGAATCGTGCCGCGATGAACGAGGAGACATCCCACGCGTAACCGCAGCCCACCGCCGAAATGATGTAGAGAACCCCAATCCAAAGCAGGGTGGCGCGCCGGCCAAAACGGTCGGTCGGCCAGCCTCCCAGTAGCGAACCCAGCACTGTCCCGTAGAGTGCCGATCCCATCGCCAGACCGTGCATCCCCGCGCTCAGCCCCCACAACGACTGGATCTTCTGCTCGGCGCCGGAGATGACGACCGTGTCAAATCCGAATAGAAAACCGGCCAGAGCGGATGTAATCGACCAAAAGAATATGCGGCTTTTCATGGTGTTGTGAATTCGGCCGAGATCATGACCTGAACCGGCCGGCCGAGTCAATCGCCGCCTGGTGACCCTCTGAACCGCAAATCAAACGACTTAACCGCGAATGGACACCAATCAACGCGAATAAAGACAGGCCAAATAAGCGCTGAAGTGTTTGGTAGATGGATGGAACGTCTGCGATTCCTCGAACAGAATGCCTGCGCTTGGCTTGGCGTGCGCTGGCGGTCGCTAGAATACCCTGGTCCAGAGAACCTTGAGGTATCGGCTTTCCGGGCAGTTGGACATGACGGGGTGATCGGGGCCGGCACCGGTGCGATCCAGGAACTGCAGGCGCCGCAGCTGGCGATGGGCGGCCCGAATGGCGACCTTTTCGAAGTCGTCCGGCGACAGAAGACCGGAGCAGGAACAGGTCACGAGGAGGCCGCCCGGTTTGACGAGGGACATGGCGAGCTGGTTCAGATCTTCATATTTGCGGAGGCCGAGGGCGGCCTCGTCGCGGCTCAGCATGAGTTTGGGGGGATCGAGGACGACGGCATCCCAGCATTCGTGGTTTTTCTGCATTTGCCGGGCGAATGAAAAGGCATCGACATGAATCCAATGGATGCGGGCCTGGTTGATATTGGCGTTGCGTTTGGCCTGGGCGATGGCTTTCTCGTCGAGATCAACGCCGGTGACATCGGCCGCGCCTCCCAGGATTTTGGCGGCGAGAGAAAAGCCCCCCGTGTAGCAGCACAGATCCAGGACGCGAAGATCCTTCACCCATTGGGACAGGCGGAGGCGATTGTCCCGCTGGTCACAGAAGAAGCCGGTTTTATGGCCTTCCACGAGGTTGACCTCATAGCGGATGCCGTGCTCCCGAATGCGGACGGTCTTGACTTTGTCGGAGAGGCGTTCGGCGCCGCGGATGCCTTCGATGCGGGCGACGGTGGGATCGACGTCCACGATTGCCAGGCGGGTTTGGAGGCGGTTATGCAGATGCGGAAGCCAGGCAGCCAAGCGCTGGAAAATGCCGAGGCTATGCACTTCGATGCTCAGGATCTCCCCGAGCCGATCGACCACCAGACCGCTCAGACCGTCCCCGTCGGAATGAATGACGCGAAAGGCGTCGGTTTTCTCCGGCAGTCTGAGCTGATGAAGTCGCAGGTCGATGGCTCGATCGATCAGAATTTGAAACCAATCCTCATCCCGTTTTTCGGGATGGTGATGGAACATGCGGAGGGGAACGCGGGCCTTGGGATGAAACAGTCCCTGGCCGAAGAACTGGCCCTCCCGATCGTAGACCGCGACCCATTGGCCGGCCTGGATCCCGGGAGAGACCGCGCCGATCAAGGAAGGATAGATGCACGGATGATAGCTGAAATAACGAAGTTGCACCCAGGGCGTGTGCCAGGAGCTGCGATCGATGAGCTTGGCTTGGCGCGGCCGGGGCTCGGCGGCTGCGTTGTCCGGCGGCGGATTTGCGTCGTCTGCAGTATTCACGGTACTCGCGCTACCCCAAACCGCGGCCGTTGGCAATCCTGAAGTCCAGGATCCGCCGATCCAGGGCTTGCATCTGCCGATGAGGACAGTAGGCTTTGCCCGGGTGACGCGTCCATGAATGCCGCTTCACGATGATAACAACCTATGAACTCTCCTATCCGCTGCTTGAACCGTATGGGCCACCGATCTTTTTCTTTTGTCTCCCGCGGTAAAGAGATCCTGCCGGGTCTTCTGATCGGGCTGTTTTTGGGACAAACCCTGGGAATAGCTGCTTCCGATCGGATGATCACCACCGCCGATCTTCTGGATGATATGACGAATTTGTCGGCTTTGGCAGAATTCCCCAGTCCGGCTTACACGTGCCGTCAGTTTTCCTCCTATGACCGCAAGTCCAAGTCTCCCAGCGAAGACTGGTTTGCCAATGGCGACAGCGGCCAATACCTGCGGGTGGAGGAACGCAACGGCCGCCAGGAGTATGTGATGATGGATACGGCCGGTCCGGGGGCGATCGTTCGGATTTGGTCGGCCAATCCCGAGGGCACGCTGCGGATTTACCTGGACCAGGCGGAACAACCGGCTTTGGAGGCGACCATGTCGGATCTCCTGGGCGGCAAGTATCCCGGCTTGCCCAAGCCTCTGGCGGGCGAGTATAGCAAGGGCTGGAACCTGTATTTCCCCATCCCGTATGCGCGCCACTGCAAAGTGACCAGCGACAAGGGAAAGTTTTATTATCACGTGAACTATCGGACCTACGAAGCCGGCACGAAGGTCGAGACTTTTAACAAGGCCCAGCTTCAATCGCTGAGCGGGCGCCTGGAAAAACTGGTCGCCCGGTTGTCCCAGCCCCGGGGGAATCCTCAGGAGTTTCCGGGAGAAATTCAACCCTTCGACATCGAACTCCAGCCGGGCGCTAGCCTGCAGCAGTCGTTTGCGGGACCGATGGCCATTCGACGCACGGTGGTTCGGATGGCCGCGACCGATCCGGAGGCCGCCTTGCGGGGGGTTATTGTCCGGATGACCTTCGATGGCGAGCTGGCCGTTGAGGGCCCCCTGGGAGATCTGTTTGGCAGCGCTCCCGGGATCAATGCGTTTTCCACTCTCCCGACAGGCATGACGCCCGAGGGCGAAATGTACTGTCACTGGTGCATGCCATTCAAGGAATCGGCCCTCGTCGAACTGGTGAATTTCACGCAGGTACCTGTCACGCTATCCGGTTTGATTGCCCTGGATTCCTATCGGTGGACCGATGCGTCGATGCATTTTCACGCGCGCTGGCGATCACAGACCGGGGTGCCGTCGCGTCCGATGATCGATTGGAACTATCTCACGGCCCAAGGCAAGGGTGTTTTTACGGGGGTGGCTTTTGCGATTGATAATCCGGTCAAGGACTGGTGGGGGGAAGGCGACGAGAAGATCTACGTCGATGGCGAGACATTCCCGAGCCATTTTGGGACTGGCACGGAGGACTATTACGGCTACGCCTGGTGTTGGCCGGGGTTGTTCACCCATGCCTACCATTCCCAGCCGCGCTGTGATGGCCCGGGAAACTATGGCCGCACCAGCGTCAACCGATTCCACATCCTGGATCGGATTCCGTTTGGCCGGGATTTCAAATTTGACATGGAACTCTGGCATTGGAACGAGAGATGCAAAGTCAACATGGCGGTCGTGGCTTACTGGTATGCGCGACCGGGCGCCTCGGATGGGTTCAAGCCCATTCGGTCTTCGGAAGCCGTGGTTTTGCCCATGCCAGAGTATGTTGTGCCGAGGGTTGCGGGGGCGTTGGAAGGCGAAACCATGAAGATCGTCCGGGTGATCGGAACCGCCGAACCGCAGGACTGGGATGGCGTCAGCGGCGGCAAGCATCTCTGGTGGCATGCCGGCATGAAAACAGGCGACACGCTGACTTTGTCGTTCTCCGCGCCCAAAGCAGGCCGTTACCAGGTGTTTGGCCATTTCCTTCGAGCTCGCGATTACGGCATCCACCAGCTTGCGATCAATGGAATAAAGCTGGGTGAGCCGATGGATTTCTACAATCCGGACGTCAAGCCAACCGATGAAATGGATCTGGGCGCACGGGAGCTGAAAGCCGAAGACAACATTTTGACTGTCACCGTTGTGGGGGCCAACGCCAAGGCCGAGAAGGCCTATATGTTCGGGCTCGATTATCTTTTGCTGAAGCCGATGGATTGAGGGAAGCTGGTTAAAGACCAGGAGGAGCGAACCGACCGTCGGCCTGAAACGCCGACGCAATCGCCCTAGAACGAGGCGAGATCGACCTGCCAGGCTCGCTCGGTTGGGGATCGGAGAAACCGCCGGGCCAACTTGTCAAAGTGCTCGGCTTCGTCCGTGACGAAGGGTTGGATTCTGCCGCGCTGGTTTCCCGGGGCGGCCAGTGCTTGAAGCACGAGCTGGCGCTGGACATAACGCGCGCAAGTCTCGGCGGAGTCAACGAGGCGGATGCCCGGGCCAATCAAGCGGCGGATCGCGGGTTTGAGAAGGGGATAGTGGGTGCAGCCGAGAATGAGGACATCGATCTTTTTTCTCAACAAGGGCGCCAGGTATTCTTTGAGTGCGGCGACCGTAATGGCGTGGTGGAGCCAGCCTTCCTCAACCAGCGGCACGAGGAGGGGGCAGGATTGGACGAAGACTTGGGCATCGGGTTTGAGCGCATGAATGGCTTTGACGTAGGCCTGGCTGCGAATGGTCGCCGCGGTTCCGATGATTCCGATGCGTCCCTGCCGGGTTTTTCGGACGGCTTCCTCGGCGCCGGGCACCACCACCCCATAGATCGGAAGCGAAAAGTGGTGTTCGAGGGTGGGCAAAGACCAGGCCGACGCCGTATTGCAGGCAACCACGACCGCTTTGATTTTCTGGCGCTCGAGAAAACGGGTGTCTTCGCATGCAAATCGGATGACCGTGGTGGGAGATTTGGTCCCGTAGGGCACCCGGGCGGTATCGCCGAGGTAAAGCACATCCTCATGGGGCATCAAGCGATGGATTTGGCGCACCACCGTTAATCCGCCCACGCCCGAATCGAAAATCCCAATCGGAAGCCGGGAAGTCGATGTCATCGTTCGATCAATCGTTTATAGGCCAGGAGGCCATCGACGATGGCCTGGGCCATTTGTTTTCGGTGGGCGGCGGAGTAGATGCGTCGGGCGTCCTGAGGATCGTCCATATAACCCGCTTCCACCAGGATCGCGGGCATATCCGCGCGTCGCAGCACCATCCATCGCGCGCGCCGAATGCCGAGGTCTTCCATGCCTAGGCTGCGAACCATGGATTTCTGGACCTGGTAAGCCAGCAGAATATTCCGCGCGTCATGCCGATTGCCGGTGCATCGTCCCTCCGGAATACCCTCTCCATGATCGGCGGTGGAAAGGGCGCCGGCGGGCGTCACACAGTAAATCTCCACTCCGCGCACTCCGCTGTTCGGACGACTCGAGGCGTTAAAATGGAGGCTGACGAATACGTTGGCGCGTTTCTGACGGGCCAGGGCCGGGCGGTCCTCGAGGGAAACAAATTTATCCCGGTCCCGCGTCATGACCACACGGAGCCCCCGCGCAATGAGCAAGCGGCGGACTTCCTCGGCCAGCATGAGATTGTAGTATTTTTCATATTTTGTGCCCTCGAGGTTTCCTGGGTCCTTTCCGCCGTGGCCCGGATCCAGGGCGATCACGCGGACTTTCGGGGGCGGATTGGCGCGTGCCGGAAACAGGATGGGTTGGAGGGTGGTGGCCAGATCAGTTTTCGAGATGTACGCGGTCTTGTTGAGACTCAACACGGGATACGAAAGCCAGACGAGAACGCCGTTAACCTCGGTTTTACGGGAATTGAACGCCAGCCGCAACCGAGCCCATTGATTGGTCAGCAGGAGTTCATCGTTCCCCGCACGGCCCACGGCCTTCATCTGGCATGCCGTTGCCCAGGCCGAAAGTTCGATGTAGTCCAGCCCGTTGAGCCGTGCCGCGCGAAGTCGATCCAGGGACACTTGAGCCGACAGGATCAGGGGGCCACCCAGAAGGCAAACCAGAAACACACTCCAGGCCCGCCGGCATGCGGTCTGGATTGTCGTCCGGCAACACAGAGCGTTTGGGAATGGTGAATTCATCGCATAAAGGCTTGCGCCACCGCTTGGATGTTTCGTCCGCAAATCATTTCCTGGCGCAGAATATCATGCCCCCCCCCCAGCGCAAAGAACGGATCTAAACGTTTTTCACACACGCTCTTCCCCGGTCTTGCCCGATTAGCCCAATCCGGAAATGGGATGATGATTTCTATCGTCATTTCGCGGTCACCACACTAGAGTGCCTGAACATTTTACACGCCTATGACCGACATGGAACAACTCTATCAGCAGCGCCTGAATCGATATGTGACCGCCCTGCGCAACGAGAAGCCCGATCGCGTGCCGCTCCGCCCCTTTGTGGCGGAGTTCACGGCCAAATACGCCGGATTTACCTGTCAGGAGGTGGTGCATGACTATCCCAAGGCGTTCGAAGCCGCGGTCAAATGCGCCAAGGACTTTGATTGGGACGCGGTGGTTCCCAACATGGTCTATGTCTGGACTGGACTGGCCCAGGCGGCCGGGCTCCGCTACTATGGCATCCCCGGCATCGGCATCCCTCATGATGTCGGTTTCAACTACATTGAGCCCGCCGAGGACCAGGCTTTCATGAAGGCCGATGAATACGACGCTTTGATTGCGGATCCAACCGGTTTTCTTTACGACGTCTGGTTGCCCCGGGTGTCCACCGAGGTCTGCCGTCCAGGGGCGGCTTCAACCCGCCGCAACCATCTCGCCCTGGTGAAAAGCGCCATGGCCATGCTGTCTTATTTTTATGCCTTCGGCCCCCAACTTCAACGGCTCCGCACCGAGTGCGGGACAGCATCGGCCATCGCCGGCATCTTCAAGGCGCCCTTTGACATCCTCGCGGATAAGCTGCGGGGCTATATCGGGTTGACGATGGATATGCATCGCCAGCCGCAAAAGGTCCTGCAAGCCTGCGAGGCATTGATGCCTCATCTCTGTCATGTGGGCTTGACCACCGCCGACCCGGCGGGTTTGGTCCCCATCGGTTTCTGGATGCACCGGGGCTGCGTGCCTTTCATCAATCCGCGCCAGTTCGAATCGCACTACTGGCCCACGCTCAAACCGATTATCGAAGAGTTCTGGAAAAACGGCCATCAAACCCTGTTCTATGCCGAAGGCAAATGGCGACATCACTTCGATGCCTTTCTCGAATTGCCCGAACGGAGCATTGTTTTTCACGTGGACCAGGACGATGTCTTTGAGGCTCACCGCAGACTCCACCAAAAGTTCGCCCTGAGCGGCGGGATTCCGAACTATCTCCTAAGCTACGGCCAGCCTGCCGAGGTGCGTGATTTCTGCGCGCGAGTCCTGGACGAGGTCGCCAAGGACGGAGGCTACATCATGGACGCCGGCGCCATCATGCAAAATGACACGAGCATCGAAAACCTGCGCGTCATGACGGAAGTCGTCCGGGAACGCGGAGTCTACAGTGACTATCCGCCCCTTGCGGCCACTCCCCCCGCCAAGGTTCCGGCCTCGTGCCAAGCCCGGGAAAAACTCAAGGGCATGGACGGCCAACCCCGGCCCGGAGTTCAACCGGGCATTTGCTTCCCCTGGGAGGAGAAAGCCAAAGAACTGCCGTCAATCACGGGCAGTCAGGATTTGGTGCGAAAAGTGTGGGAAGACATCGAGGCCTTCGGCAACATGTACATCTGGCAGCTGCTCCTGAGCTTCTAACGCAGCGGCCGTTATCTGGCTCGGGGATCGAGGGCCTCTCTCAGGCCATCGCCAACAAAATTCAATGCCAAAAGGGTTGAAGTCAGGATGCCCACAGGAAAGAGGACCATCCACCAGTAGATCCGAATCGGATTGATCTGCGATGCCCCTTCGGCAATCAACGATCCAAGGCTGGCTTGAGGCGGCTGAATTCCCAAGCCCAGAAAGCTCAGGAACGATTCGCTCAGAACGACAGCGGGCACCGTCAGAGCCAGGTAAACGATGATGACCCCGCTGATGTTGGGCAGCAGATGACGGAACAGAATCCGGAGATGACTGGCGCCAAGGGCGCGGCTGGCTTCCACAAAACTGCGGCTCCGGAGGGACAGGATCTGGCCGCGAACGATGCGCGCCATCGTGAGCCACGAGACGGATCCCAATCCCAGAAAGAGCAAAACCGATCGCCAGACTGCCCCTTGCTCCGAAGCCATGGCATTCCCCATCCAAAGCCGGATCCAACCCTCCGCCGCAGTCATTAGCACAATTACAAAAATGATCGAAGGCAGCGAGTAAAGGACATCCACCGTGCGCATCATGACCCCATCCCATCGGCCTCCCAGATATCCCGCCACAGCACCCCAGAGGGTGCCGATAATGAGGCTGACAGAGGCGCCGAGGGCTCCGACCACCAGCGAGATTCGGGCTCCGTACAGGACGCGGGCCAGCAAATCCCGGCCGTGGACATCTGTTCCGAACCAATGCCGGCTGTTGGGAGAGGCGTATTGGTCTTCGCCCAGCTGGTTGGGATCGAACGGGAGGATTTCGGGAAGGACAATCACGATCAACAGCATCATGGCCAGGAACAGAAGGCTTGCGCAGGCGAGTCGGTGACGCCGGAAACGTTGCCATGCGCGGCGTCCTGGCGACGAGCCTTTCGAGCTGGCCGGCGGCGGTGCGGGCGCCGGCTGGGTTCCCGGGAGAGCTGTTGCGGCGGGGGCTTTGGGCAGTGGAAAGCGGTTTGGCCGTTTACTCATAGCGGATTCTCCGATCCAACAGGCCGTAGGCAAAATCCACGATCAGGTTCAGCCACAGCAAGAGAACGGCGTAAAGCATGACCACTCCCACGACCATGGGATAATCACGGTTGAGCGAACTATTAACGAGAAACACGCCCATGCCGGGAATCTGGAAGAGGTTTTCCACGACAAATGATCCGGTCAGCAGATCCGCCAGCATGGGACCGAGGTAGGAGACCACCGGCAAGATGGCAATCCGCAACACGTGCCGAATCATGACCTGGTTTTCACTCAAACCCTTGGCGCGCGCCGTTGTGACGAAGTCCGCATCCAGTGTGGCCAGCACGCCTTCCCGCATCAATCGCGCGACCTTGCCGCCAAAATAGAGACCGAGAGCGATCGTGGGAAGGACGGCATGAAGCGGGGATTCCCACAGGGCGGCGGGGAACCACCGCCAATGGATGGCCAATCCCATCACCAGCAGAGGTCCGATCACAAAACCGGGAATGCAGACTGCGAGCACAGCGCAAAAGCTCGCTGTGTAGTCCCGCCAGCCGGATCGGCCGAGCGCGGCGGCAAATCCCAGCGGAATCCCCGTGCCGACCGCCCATCCAAAGGCCAGCAATCCGAGCGTCATCGAGACCGGCAAACCTTGCTTGATGATATCGGTGACGCCGTGGTTGCGGTATTTCAGGGAGGGCCCAAAATCGCCTTTTGCCAATCCACCCAGGAACCGCGCATATTGTTTCCATAGGGGTTCGTCCAGATGGTATTTCTCCCGGAGGTTCCGTTCAATTTCCGGTGAGGCCGGCTTTCGTTCCCGATCGAAGGGGCCGCCGGGCGCCAGCCGGACCAGAAGAAAGGCCAGCAGACTGATGATGAGCAGCAGGGGGACAAGGAACGCGATGCGCCGTGCAAAATACATGGAGGGAGATCAATAGAGGAGGTATTTCTGACGGCGTTGACGGAAAGCCTCCTCGCCTGCCTGCCACGATTTGACTAACTGGTTGGCGGGCCATTTCTCCTTCAACGCCCGCTGAACGGTTTCCGTGCCGGCGACCTTGTCCAAAATCCCGAAGTCTTTGCCCGCGCGTCTGGCTTCCTGGTACAGATCCCGCCCGCTGGTGGCCCGGATGGCCTCCATGAGGTGGAAGTTAAGGGCAAGCAAGGGCGCCCGTGCCGGGTCCTTGAAGACGAGCCGCACGCCCTTGTTGAGTTCATTCCGATAGGAGATCGTGAACGGCGAAAAGCGCACTTGATCCAGATTGACCCGGCCATTCAAGTGACGGCTAAGCTTCTGGTCATCCAACCAGGTGGCGGCAACGAATTCAAAGGGGCGGTTCTGACCGATTCCAATGTTCACGCCTCCAACCGATCCGAGAACACCGACAGAGGTGTAATACAAGGGGCTATCCCCGCGGGGGATGTTGGGCGAGGTGGGCACCCAGGCGAGGTCGGTGTCACGCCAGGCCATGGAGCGTTTCCAGCCCGCCATCCGCACAATGGTGAGCCGGCACGGCTTTGAAATCCAGCGTTCACCTTTGATCATGTGGGCCAGTTCACCGCAAGTCATCCCGTAGACGTATGGAATCTCCCATTGTCCCACAAACGAGCGAAACCGCGGGTCCAGCAGGGGACCTTCCACTCGGAGCCCGCCGAGGGGATTGGGCCGGTCGAGCACCATGAACTCCTTGCCATTTTCGCCACAGGCTTCCATGGCCAGGCCCATGGTGCTGATAAACGTATAGGAACGGCAGCCGGTATCCTGCACGTCATAGACCAGGGTGTCGATATTACGGAGCATCGCCGGCGTGGGTTTTCGTGTGGGCCCGGGCCCATAGAGGGAGTAAACCGGCAGACTTGTCCTCGGGTCCTGGGCATTGGGAAACTCCGTGCCCGCGGGCAGAGTGCCCCGTAACCCGTGCTCGGCGGCAAACAGGGCCACCAGCTTGACGTTCGGAGCTCGCCGCAACAGGTCGATGGTCGATTGCCGCCGGCTGTTGACGCCCGAGGGATTCGTGATCAGCCCAACCCGTTTCCCTTTGAGCAACTGAAAGCCACCCTCAGCCAGCATGTCCCCGCCGGTCTTGACGGCCGCCATCGCGGCGATCCCGCCCAAAATCCAAATTGCGATACAGGCCCACGCGCCACGCGGTTTCATGGAATTAAAGGGCTAAGACCAAGACAACCGCTTCGCGCGTTTCCTTCACCAGTTCCTCGAACTTCCGCCCCTGAGCTGTGGATGCCGGCTTGAGTTTTCCAACGACTTCGGGAATCGATTCTAGGAAGACCGTGACATAGGAGCTCTTGAGGGCATGGAAATAGAGGGGCGTGTCGTCCGACAATGGAACGGTGGATCCGGGCGGGACATGGGCCATGCCAATCAGGTTCCCCAAGGCATCGATCACAGGGCCGCCCGTGTTGCCGGCGCGTAGCGGGAGGCTCACCTGGAAAAACCGGGGGTCATCCTTCAAGCCAGCCAACTGCTTGATGTTGCCTTCGGCAAGGTGCGGCTGATCCGGGGGCGTGAGGAGCGTGGGGAAACCCACGGTAAAGATCGCATCGCCCACCTTCACAGTCCGGCTGGGGCCGATCGGCACGGATTTATATTGTCCTTCCACTTTGAGCAGGACCAAGTCATTGACGGGATCGCTGCGGATGATGACCGCCGGGAGGAGGTCCTTGCCCTTTTTAATCGCCACCTTTTGAGCGTCGACCACCAAATGATAGGTCGTCAGAAGAAAACCGTCTTCGGTGAGAAACACGCCAGTGCCGTTTGCCTCAATCGGTTGGTCGGATTCAACGGCTCCTGTCACATCAAGGATGGGTTTCAGGCCGGGATTAGGGACAAAGGCCGAAGAACGTCTCTGGGCCTCGGTGATTTGTTCGCGGGTCATTTTGCGGACGATTTTATCCCGGGCGCTCATGGCGGTGGGATTACCTTGGGCAGCGGAGAGATTCAGCCATTTATAGGCTTCGACGTAGTCAGTGCGAACGCCTCGGCCGGTGTCGTATTTGACCCCGAGGTTGTATTGCGCTTCTCCGTTGCCCTGTTCTGCGGCATACCGGAACCAGCGGACAGCCTCGCGATCGTTCTGTGGAACGCCCTGGCCGGTGGAATAAAGGGTTCCAAGGAAGGTCTGGGCCTGGGCTAGCCCCTGTTCGGCCGACTTGCGAACCCATTGGCTTGCCGCGGTGAAATCTCGGGGGGTGCCCCGTCCCACGCGCAACATGGCGCCCAGGTGCAGCTGGGCTTCGGGATCGTTCTGGGCGGCAGCCCGGCGCATCCAATCGAATGCCTTGACCTCGTCCATTTCCACCCCCTCGCCCTTGAGATAAAGGCCGCTGAGGGTGATCTGTGCTTTGGGTAATCCTTGTTTGGCCGCTTTCTGGATCCAATCGGCGCCTTTGGCAGGATCCGCTGCCACGCCGTCCCCGGCCAGGAGTTTTCGTCCCAGATCATACTGGGCCTCGGCTTCGCCCTGTTCGGCCGCGATGGCGAGTTCCAGCGGCGCGGTCACAGGCTCCTGGGCCTTGTCGGTTGCTGGGGGGGTCGAGCAACCGGCCAGGATGAGCCAGCCGACAACCGCCAGCCAGGCCGCGCGGTCCAGCAGGTTTGAAACGGGATTTGACGACACGGTTTTCATCAGACGCACTTTAGGTTAATGACATTGAATCGCAAGCCATTGTTCGCAGGGTGCGTTAGACAATTTCCAGGGGACATTCCGGCAGCGAATTCAGGAATGCCTGGCCATATTGCTTGTTGAGGACCCGATTGTCCAAAACCACCACAATACCTTGATCGTTGCGGGTCCGGATCAGTCGGCCCACCCCCTGCCGGAACTTCAGGATCGCCTCAGGCAGCGAAAATTCCCGGAAGGCATTCCCTCCCCGGGCCTCGATGGATTCCAGCCGCGCCTCAATCAACGGATGATCCGGAACAGCGAACGGCAGCCGGGTGATGATCACATTGGACAACGCTTCGCCCGGCACATCCACCCCCTGCCAGAAACTATCCGTGCCGAACAGGACCGAGTCGACGTCGGTCTTGAATTTTTCCAGCATCAAGGTCCTTGGGATTCCGGTGCCCTGGACCAGACAGTCCAAGCCCAGGTCCTCAAAAAACCCTTTCAATCGGTCCCCCATCTCCTGCATCAACTTGAAGTTGGTGAAGAGCACAAAGGCCTTTCCATGCGTTAACCGCACAAAATGCTTGATCCAGTGTTCCAGGGCTTCCGCATATTCCGCGGAGCGGGGATCTGGCATCTTGTCCACGACGTAAAGCTTCATTTGGCGCTGGTAATCGAAGGGAGATCCCAGCTGGAGGGCGCGCGCGGAATCGGCTCCCACGCGTTGAGTGAAATAGGCCAGCCCAATGGAATTCTCGCTTCCTCCGGCTCGTGATTGGGATGGAGCCTCCCCCGCGTCCGCCGGGTTGGACGAATTTCGGCGCAAACGCCGACTCGGCGCGGGCAGGGAGGTGGCCAGGGTGGCGCTGGTCAGGATGACGGAGGTGGGGCGCGAGAACAAACGCTGGCGCAGGAATTCGGCAATCTGAACCGGGGCGGCATGGAGTTCGATCTGGGTTTTGCCCTTGCCAGCGCGTTCCACCCAGTAGACATGTTCCTCGAGGCTTTGGCTCAGGAAAGCCGCGATTTCCTCCCGCAGTTCAATCAGCCGCCGATTGCACTCCATCAGTTCCTCGCCGGTTTCTTTGTCTTCGGTCGCCTTGATCAGATCGCCGACGGCTTCTCGCATCCGCACGAGCGGCAAAGTAAGCGTGTCGGGCACCAGATCAGAACGGCGAATCCGCATTTCGGTCCATTCCCGCCGGGATCGTCCGCGCCGGGTACTGGTCTCGATGGTTTTTGCCGAGGCCTCATCCAGATGATCGCAGGCGGCCTCGATCGCCGTGAAGAACTCGTCGCTTTTCTCCAGCAGTTCCGCCACCCATTTGACGGCGTTGCCCTGGCGCAACTGGGATAAAAGGCCTTTCTCGGTGCGTGGATTCCACAAACGCCGCAAAGCATACCGGATCTGACCGTGGGACACGCCCAAACCCACCAGCCGGGATGCGACTGATTCCAGGGTGTGCGCCTCGTCGAAAACAACGAAATCGTTGCGCAACAGGATGCCGTCCTTGACGGATTCCTCGGTATGCCCCAACAGCGTGAAAAACAGCGTGTGGTTCAGGACCAGCACATCCGCCGATAACAGACGGCTGCGCGCCCGCTGGAAGAAACAGGCGCCATGTTCCTTCGCGAAATCCGATTGGGGCCCGCATTGTTTGGGCGAACATAGGCCGCGTTCCGAACACACCTGCTGCCAAACCTTGGGATCCGGCTCGACCGTAAAATCCGACAGACTGCCGTCCTCGGTCGTTTTAGACCATTCATATATTCGTTTGAGCTCTTCGATTTCGGGGGAAGTGAACAGGCCATCGGCCTGTTTCATGGCATAGACCAGCCGGCGGGAACAGAGATAGTTCTGGCGGCCTTTGAGCATGGCGTATTTGAACTTGACCGGCAGGATGTTGGCCAGCATGGGAAGGTCCTTGCCCATCAATTGCTCCTGCAGGTTGATGGTATGCGTGGAGATGACCGCCCTCTTGCATTGCCGGACGGCGTGGTAAATGGCTGGGATCAAGTAAGCCAGGCTTTTGCCCACCCCAGTGCCCGCTTCCACAGCAAGATGCTCGCCCCGCAACAAAGCCTCGGCAATCGCCACCGCCATCTGCTGTTGTTGGACTCGATACTCAAAGTTGCTAGCCCGTGCGAGGAGACCTTCCGGTGAAAACATACGTTCCACGGTTGAGACGAGGTCCGCCTCGGCGCCCGCAGGCAGGATTTCCACCGTGCTGATCATGTTTTGGGAGGGAGCCGGACCACAATTTCCTGTTGGGCCTTGTTTTTCGCAATCATCCGGGGCGGAAGCACGCCCCGCCAGGCGGTATTGGGATACACAACGGATCCCCGTCCAATGATGCTGCCCGGATTCAGGACCGCGTTGCATCCCACATCGGTTTCATCCCCCACCAACGCTCCAAATTTGCGCAGGCCGGTATCATAAATCTTGTTGTTATGCTCGACCATCACGTTGCCGGGCAGTAGTTTGACGTTGGAAATCTTGACGCCTGCCCCCAGGTGCGCGCGATATCCCAAAATGGAATCCCCCACATAGCTGAAGTGGGGAACCTGGCAGCGATTCAATAAAATCGCGTTCTTAAACTCGCAGGAGTTGCCCACCACACATTGATCGCCGATAATGACATTCTCCCGGATATAGGCGTTGTGCCGGATTTGGCAGTTCCGTCCGATGATGGCGGGTCCCTTGATCATTGCGCCGTCCTCGACCACGGTGCCTTCCCCGAGAAACACCAGCTCGCCCATGTGCGCCTGCCCGAGAACGGCGCCTTTTGATCCCGGCTGACAATGGTCTTTGAGGTAGTCGTTGAGCCGCTTCAAGGCGTCCCAGGCGAACTCGCAACCGGCAAACAAGGCCGCATGCTCCGTCTGGCCAAGATCGAATAAATCCGCAGGCTTGAACATACCCCTCGAACCTATCAGTTGGACCCGCCCGATGTCGAGCATCCCCCAACCTGGAGGTATTCCCAATGCGACGCAGGCGCGGATTACTCGGTTGGGCAGTGACGGGGCCACTCGGCCTTGAAATCCCCCAACCAAGGCCAGTGCAATCGCTGGTTGAGGTCAACCTCGGCGACCGCCACGGTCCCGAATTTTTCGGCCTGAGCGAGGACGTTCCCTTCATGATCAAAGATGCCGGAGATCATCCAGTTCATGGAGGGTTCGGAGTATGTGCTGCTGATGAGATAGACATGGTTCTCGATTGCGCGGGCTGCGGCAAGTTTCGGATTGCATCCCCAGACAGGAAAGGCAATGACCTCAGCCCCGTTCAATGCCAGCTTCCTCGCCACTTCCGGGAAGAATCCGTCGAAACAGATCATCATGCCGACCTTGCCAAAGCGGGTCTGAAACACCGGATAGTCGGCGCCGGGTTGGATGCCCCCATCCCATTCACTGCCCGGCAAGACAACCTTGCGATACTTGCCAACCATCCGGCCGTCCGGTCCGACGAGCGCGGCCGTGTTGTAGAGCAGATGCCCTGCCCGTTCCACCACCGGCACCACAATGTAGAGGTCATGCCTTTTCGCCAGTTGTCCGAAAAATTCCGTGGATGGCCCCGGCACGAACTCGGCGCTTTCCTCAAACGAAAGTCCGGTCCCGGCTCGAGTGATGGTCTCCCCGAGCACGACCAGATCGGCTCGTTGGCGAGCGGCTTCCTCGATCAAAGGAGTGAATAGCCGACGATTGCCCTCGGGCGACTGGCCATTCCGGGGGAAGAAATGGACCGTGGCCAGACGCGCGCGCCGGGGAGGTAAGGACATCGTTTCGACAAATGATACCCGACTCCACTCGACCTTGCTCCGCGGCGGCGCCCAACGCAGATAGAGCTCAACCACGGCATTCACCGCGTTGGACGGGGCACGGTAGGTGTCGCAGACTTCCACCCATCCCTCTGAATCTAAAGGATGATCTCCCGGGTATTCCGGCTCGCAGGGAGCGGGTTTCCCTGGCAGCAATGTGGCGGATTCGGCCTGATCGCGCATCGCCGGCCGGCCCTTTGCATCAAGCCACCGAATACACGCCAAAACGCTGCGCCGCGGATTGGAGACATTCTCGCATCGCCGCACGGCGGAGAATCGGTAGGACAACCCGCCTTGGACCGGGTATGCTTTCGACCACCAGCCCAAAAGTCCATTCCGTCGATCGGTCTGGATGATCCAGCTGCCGCGTCGATCAGGACCGCCGTGCGGTTTAAACAAAAACAGCGGCCGGATTTCCTCGCGGGGCGCCCGCGTTTGCCAGCCCTCAGGCCCAGGATCCGAGACGCCTGGAATGGAGACCGAGGTCAGCATCAAGAGAAGAATGAAGGTCTTTAGGATTTTCATGGCTGAACGGTGTTGAAGTATTCGAAGATTACTGTTGCCATTTTTTCGCCATACGACATCCAGTGGCGGGCGGACGGATAATCATTAAGGCCGGCGATCCAGTTGCAGTTGAGCTCGTGCACGACCGCATCAATGCCGTAACGTTCCAGCCAGCCGTCCCCAAGGGTGCCGGAGTTATGAAAGGAAGGCGGGGTCGTGCCTTCGGTGAACCAGGTGTGCCGGCGCAGAAGCTTCTCAAGAACCGCTATGCGCTCGATATGCCGGTTGAGTTTAGGGATGGGCGGTCGGCTGAGATGCAACTGTCCTCCCCCGTCGTTATGCAACTCGATCGCCAGATGGGGGGCTTTTCCCATACGAATCATCTGTTCAAGCCACGACTCGAGAGCTGCGTTTTCCGGTGCAAGCAGAGGATCAGCCGGCTGGTCCCAATCCCGATTCAAATCCTTGCCCTGAAGGTTGAACCTCGTCAGGCCGCGGACGACGCCATCTTTGTTTGCCATGGGCAGGATGTAAACGCAGTAGCAGTCGAGGAAACGCCTGGCGTCGGCATCCCCTTTTAGTAGCCTTTGGATTAAGCCTTCGGCAACCCAATTGCCCCCGGATTCCCATGGATGCGCCCGGGCACGGACAAACACGCGATAGGGGGCCCGAGAGTGGCCGAGTCGTATAATTTCGAGCGGACGACCCTGGACTGTGTGGCCGATTGGAGTGATGCGCACCAGCCGATGCGGGCGGAGTTTGGCGAGCAACCGATCGAGATCCGACAGTCGATAGGGTTCGATTCGCGCCACGAAGAGGCGTGGCCCCGGCATTTCGACCTGAAGTTGCACGCGGTTTCCTAGAAGAGCCTGCGTGGGCATCGGTTTCCAATTGCGGCCATCCTCAGAAATCACCAGCGTTTTGAGTTCCCGGGCTACGGAACCGGGTTTTCCATTCCAGACATTATTCAGATTGAGGAATTCGAGCGTGAGTTTGGAGCCGGGGGCGGCATGAATTAAAAAATGGATGTGTCCAGCGGCGCGATTGGGAGACGAACGCTCATGATCGTAAAGCAAGAACAGCCGGACCGTGCCATCGGTCGCGCTTTCGTACCAAAGCGGCGATGCATTTTCAAAAGAAGTGTCGATAAACTCCAGACCGGGTGTCTGATGGACAGCATCCGGCAGCTTGCGGTCCATGATCGGGGCAGAGCCAGACCGCCCGGCCAGCCCTTCCTCACGCGGCCCTCCTGTGAATTGCATCCTGCCCAAGACCGGTTCTCGGATTGCCGCCGACGCTGAAGCACGGATTGGATTTGCATCCTGAGACGTGGTCTCCGCCAATAAAACGACTCCCGCTAACCACGCGATGAGGCCGAGAATCAAAGCTGATTTCATAGGGTCTCAAGCGAGCCATTCACGGTCAGGATTTGACCGGGCTCGAGACTAAAATCCCGGACATAATTGCCGTAACGCAGTTTGCCGTTCGTGCCCGCAAGGCTTTTGATGACGCCCTGCACGAGTTTTCCTTCCTGCCATTGGATATTGACCTCGAATCCGCCGCGGGCCTTCAGCCCTCGCACTTTTCCTGCGGGCCAGGCCCGGGGCAAGGCCGGGAGCAAATGCACCTCACCCGCATGGCTCTGAAGCAACATTTCAGCGATTCCGGCAGTGGCGCCGAAATTGCCGTCAATCTGGAACGGCGGATGGGCGTCGAATAGATTCGGATACATGCCCCCCTGGTCTTTCACGGTGCCGATTGGTTTCAGGAGGTTTTCCAGAATCCGGAACGCATGATCGCCATCGAGGAACCGGGCCCAGAGATTGAGTTTCCAGCCCATGCTCCAGCCTGTCGCGGCGTCTCCCCGATGGCGAAGAGACTGCTTGGCCGCCTCGAACAATTTCTCGTCGCGCCAGGTGATGTCCTTTCCAGGGTAAACCGTCCACAGATGGGAGACATGACGGTGCGTGTTTTGAGGATCATCTTTGTCCTCGAGCCATTCCTGAAGCTGACCGTGTTGCCCGATCTGATTGGGGGCGATGCGCGGCAGTTTTCGCCCCAGCTCGGCCGCGAGTTCGGCATCCGTTTCCAGGATTCGGGCGGCCTCGATACAGGCCTTGAAGAGTGAGCGGATGATGGCGTGATCCATCGTGGGGCCCATGACCAGACCGCCTTGCTCGGGGGAATTGGAGGGACCGCTGATGAGCCATCCGGTCAGGGGATCTTCGACGAGCGTATCGACGAAAAACAGGGCGGCGCCTTTCATGAGCGGATAGCCTCGTTGAGAGAGGAACCGCCGGTCCCGGGTAAACTCGTAATGTTCCCATAAGTGCGTGGCCATCCACGCGCCGCCTGTAAGCCAGATGCCGTGGTTTGCGGCGTTGATGGGCGCCGTTCCGCGCCAGAGATCGAAGTTGTGATGGACCACCCAGCCGCGGGCTCCGTAATGGGCCTTGGCAACTTCGGCGCCGGTGATCGCAAGATCCTCCAGCGCGCGGAACAACGGCTCGGCGCACTCGCCAAGGTTCGTCGGTTCAGCGGGCCAATAGTTCATCTCCGTATTAATGTTGCAGGTGTATTTGCTGTCCCACGGTGGATTCAAATGTTCGTTCCAAATGCCCTGCAAATTGGCGGGCTGCCCGCCCGCCCGGCTGGAAGCGATCAGGAGGTAACGCCCGTATTGGAATGTGAGCGTGGCCAGATGCGGATCATCGCCGGCGCCGAATTCCCGGAGCCGTTGATCCGTGGGCCGGCGCGCGGCAGGTGTGCGTCCCAGATCGAGGTCGACTCGGCGGAACAACGCCTGGTGATCGGCGCTGTGCACCTTCAAGGCATCATCCCAGGATTTGTCTCCGGAACGATTGAGCAACTCCATGCAACGCCGGCCTGGATCAGCGGTCAGATCGCCGAAATCCTTGAAGTTCGTTGCGGCGACCAGCCGAACGAGGAGAGCCGTGGCACCCGTCACCCGCAGCCCATCGTTCTCAGCGGTAATCGTGCCGCCGTCGGCCATGAGAACCGCATGGCTCTCAAAACGGATGCCGTTAGGTTCCACCTGGCCCCGAAGCACCAGGTTTTGGTTTTCCACGATCACCCGGGAATCTTTATGCGGGGAACTGAGGCGAACCTTGCAGGCAATCTGTCCGGGGCGGTCGGCTGTCAGGCGCAGAAATAGGGCGCCGTCCGGATGGGAAGCGAAGGCTTCGCGACGAAAACGCACCTCGCCCATTTGGTACTCCGTGAGATTTAGCGCGGCGTCAAGATCAAGCCATCGGCGATAACCGGTTACCGGCTGGGATGCGAACTCGATCCAGAGATCCCCGCAGGGCTGGTAGGCCTTTTGCCGCAACGGAACACTCATGAAGTCCTGGGTGGCCAGTTCTTCAGCCTGCCGCTGTTTGGAGCGGGCGCGTTTCAAAATATCCCGCGCCGCATTCGACCGGCCGGTGGGATCAAGCTTGTAGGCTTCCTGTTCCGCCTGGCGCATCTCCTGCAAAAGGCGGCGAATCTCCGGCAGCGCATTCACAGCCCCTTGGTGAGCGTAGGAATGCGGCTGCCCAGTCCACACGGTGTGTTCGTTAAACTGGATGCGCTCCAGAGGCATCCCTCCAAACACCATCGCGCCCAGGTGGCCGTTGCCCAGAGGCAACGCTTCTTCCCAAACCTTCGCCGGCTGCAGATACCAAAGAGAAACCGGGCTATGCGGCGAACCCACCTCCGCCGCACGGACAGCAATCCACGAGGATCCCAGTTCAATCAACGCCAGAACACCCAAAAACAATCCGAATGGATTTTTCATGCTCGTTCCTTCCATTTTGATCGCCGCAAAAAATGACCCCTCGATGGCTGCGGTGTCATCCAAATCGGCCCAAAACACAGGCCGCTCAACAACAGCCCCGGTGCCAAGTTTGGATTTCTGGATTTCATTATGGCATAGTTTTGCTCCGACTTTGGCGACCGTCAACTCGTCATGCGAGCCCTAAATCGTCGCTTGGCGATGAAACTTCATTTCGGAAGTTACTGTGGGTAACCGGTCTAGCCAATTTCATGTGGCAGGTGCAACACAAAACTGTCCTGCGTCGGGCACGGCTGGGCTCCAAGGCGGTAAACTTGCCGTCCAAAAGGGATGACAAGACTTCCCCTGTTTATGGTTTCAAAGGTTCAGACTCGAGATCGGGTTTGTCCTGGTTTGCCTTTGCCGCACCTAATAACCGAACGCCTTCAACCCAAGGCTGGTAGTTTGCGCCCCAACAGATCCGGACTGCATATCGCGGTTGCGCGGCAGGAGGCTCGTCGTGGTTTTCCGAGTCGCTTCGGGGCAATTCCCTCAGGATTTTACTATACGGAAGAGGGACAAAGATTTCCGATGGACGCAAGGAATCGATTCTTCCCTCGATCCTGGGCGTGTCATGAGCGGAATCGTTTGAGGAATCGCGATGCCTGAAGACGATCCGTACCGCCCCTGGACAGATGGCATAGTGCTCCCGGTCCGGGTATCGCGCCCTGAGCCGGTTCGCATCCTGGTCGGCGTCGACCACGAACAGCCGCGTTTTTCCCGCGGTCTGATGAGAGGCCTTTTGCGCGCTCTCCCCATTGTATTCCAATGCGAGAAACACCCGCCTGGCGGGCATTGAGGAGTAATGGCGTCTCGCGCCTGGGCTGTCCACAGGCACGGCGCAATCAAACCCAAGATCCGCGAGTTTGGCGGCATCGATCCAAACGGGTGGATCCCACTCCTCTTTTCCAGATGTCAGAACCCTCCAATTGAGGCGCAGCAGGGTGACGGTGCTTTCCATGACGACAGGCGCGAGTCGCAGTTCGCGTTCGGTCATTTCGAGCCGGCCCCCGGCAGGTTCCTGCCGGTTGCGCCGAGCCTGCCACAGGCCCCAACCATTTGAAACGAGGATCACGGCAGCCGCCGCCATTATGAGTAAACGGTTCATCGTCTTGCTCCCTTCTCAGGCCCGGTCTGCAAACGCCGCAATACCAGCAGCAAACCTATGGCGATAAGCGCAATCATTAAAAAGAACAGATACTTCGGCATCCATTGCCACCACCAGGCATGAAGCCGGACAAATAGAAAAATGATAAATCCACCGGCCCCGAGATTCACCAGCCCTCGCTGAGACAGCTGAAGACCATGGCAGACCACCCCCGCGCTGAGCCCTATTCCCAGGACTTGGTAAACCGCCGCGATGACGTTCGGTCTGATCTTGCCACAACACAGATCTCCCAGCGTGGAAACCATCAGAAGCGCCCACAGACCGATCGCCGCGCCACAGAGACGGTAAACCGAATCGAAGTCCCGGTTCCCCTTCCTCCGAGTCCACCAGGGGATAACATAGAGAACCACCGCTCCGGGGATCAGCATTTGCGACTTCATGGGGAACTCCGACCAATTGTAACCTTGAAGACTCATGGTGAGAGCCGCAGTATAGATGCAGAGAAGCCCCAATCCTGCGCCCAGCAATAAACGCAGGCCATGGGCATACGCGACCAGGACTCCAAACAATCCCCAGCCCAATAAGGCCCCGGGCGAATCGCCCAGGTTCAAAACCGATCCCAGCGCGTTGATCTCGATCACAAAAACCGCTCCAGCGGCCAGAGACAGCAAACCGACATAATAACGATCTGCCTGTCGCGCAAATGCCAACGCAGCAGTGGCCAACACGCCAAGCGGAATGATCGTCAGCATCCCGACTTGGATCGCCATGGGTAAATGGCCCCAAATCCGATGCAGAAAAAGGACAGCGGCGGCAATCAATGCAGATCCCCCCAGCAAGGCGGTGATCTTCATCCCCCAGGACGCTCGCCTCGCCTTCTCAGCCGAATCCACGCCGTATGTCTTGCGAAAATCCGAGAGCAGCCGATCCAGGTGCCGATCCAAATGGGATCGTTGCTCTGGAGCCAGGATCAAGGCTCTTTCCCGCTCAAGCTCCGCCAGTTCCTCTCGAAACAGACCGATCCGATCGATTCTTCGACGCATCATATCGCGAGCATCGTCATCCATACAAACCTCCTTCCCATTGACCCGAGGCGACCTGCTGCGCGGTCAGGCAGCGCCTGCCAGGCCCCGACGGGTTCATTTGTTTCATAGGCTACAATCTATATATCGTATGTTTATATGTCAACAATATGATTTAATTTTCTATCTCCTCCCTAAAAACAGGAGTTCCATGGCATTCTCAGACCAGCCCAAGCCGGCGACCTGCGTGGTCCTTGGAGGATCGCTGGACATCGGATGCTCAGGATGAGATGTTCATCGAGACTCGATGAACTCTGAGAGTGCCAGTATTGCCGTGGGCCGCAATGCGATGGCCACTCGTTTCGAGGTGTATCTCCCCGGAAAGAACTTGGCGCATTTGCGAGCCGCAGCCGAGGAGGCCTTGGACGAGATCGAACGATTGGACGGCCAGCTGTCGGTCCACAGCTTGGGAAGCGAAATGAGCCGCTTGAATGCCTGGGCTGCGAAACGCCCGGTCAAGGTGGATCGATCCTTGTTTGGATTGCTGCAGCACGCCCGGCGGCTCAGTCTGGAAACTGGGGGTGCGTTTGACATTACGGTCGGTCCGCTGTTGCGTTGTTGGGGTTTTTGGGGAGGGAACGGCCACCCGGCCGAGCCGCAAGCCTTGAAGGTGGCGCGAGACTGCGTAGGTTGGCAGCACATCCGGTTGGATGAAGAGCAAGGCACGGTCCAGTTCGATCATCCGGGGGTGGAGCTGGATTTGGGGGCGATTGGCAAAGGGTACGCGATTGACCGCGCTCTCGAACTTCTCCGTGAAGCGGGGGTGACCAGCGGAGTGGTTGATGGCGGCAACAGCACGATAGGTGTGATCGGCGCGCCTCCGGGCCGGCCGGCCTGGGAGGTGTTCCTGCCGCGACCCGATCACGGTCAGGCCTTGCATCGACAAGCCCTCGCGAGCCCGCCAGCCGTTGAAGTCACCGACCTCAAGGCCGGCTCTGCGAAGTCAATCGTGGCCGCTCAGGCTCAGGAGAATCCCCTCGCTGTGATTGCTCTGCGGGACGCCACGCTTTCAGTCTCGGCGGTCTGGGGACGGAGTTTCATTGAAGCAGGACAGGTTCGAGGGCATGTGTTGGATCCGCGAGTCGGTCGCCCGATTCGAGGAGCCTGCCTGGCCGCCGTCGTGCTGCCGTCCGCCACCGAAAGCGATGCCTTTTCCACCGCCCTGTTGGTGGACGGCTCTCCGGGCCAACGCCGGCTTGGCATGCTCCGCCCCGGCATGCGAACCTGGATCGTGTCTCCTGGTGACGCGCCTGATGAGTCTGGCTGGAGGATCACGGCTTTGGAATCCGAGCCGTGATCCATTCTGAGGAGGCAGGACTTCAAGTCCTCGTCCAAATGGAAAGAGGGATGCGGTGAAACGCATCCCTCAGGGTTGGCAGCCGGAGAGCACAATTCAAACAACCGCCGGCTCTTGAATGAGGATCGAGCTAGTTGGTCAATTCGCTCGAGGATTGGGGAGAGGAGGGTTCCTCTTTGGCGTTGGGATCGGGTTTGGCGCCTAGGCGCAGGGACAACGCCTCATTTTTACCCTCGGCGGCCACTTGGGCTTGCCCGCCGACCTCGTCTCCCACCCGTGCTTCGGCCAGGGAAGAGGGTTTGCCCCCTTTCATGATCTTGGTTTTGTCGGTGATCTGAAACACCCGGTTTTTTTCCTTGCCGCGAAGGGTGATGGTTTTGGCCTCCTGATCCACAGCCGCAATTTTGCCGCGGAACGGGAAGGCCCGAGCCTTGGCGGGGGTGGCGGCGATTGCGGTTGGAGCGTCCGATTCTTTGGGGGCTGCCGCCCAGCCCATTCCCGATTGCAGGCTGAGAAGCGCAACAAGCAACACACAGGTTTTTTTAAGCATAAGACTCCTGGGTTAAGGATTATGGTTTCATGAACAACTTGAGTATTACATACTATATTATTATATAAGTCAATATGTATTTTAAATAAAATGTATTAAAATTCTATTTGTATCCTATCCAGGAGAGGGGGGAAGGGCGAATCGCGGGGATGGACCGGGGGCTTTCAGCCGAAAGGCCTGTCGGAGGGCGGGCGTCCTCCGGAGCGTGGTTTGCAGGCTGGACATTTGGGGGTTGGGGTGACATGTTCGTTGCGGATTGAACGGCCGCAAGCCGCGCCTCGGACCGATTTCAGGCGTGTGAACCCGGCGAACCGAACTCGATTCCCGGCGGGTTTGGGGGGAAAAGGCGGCGTGGAAAAGAAGCGGATGCGAAGACAAGTCGAATGAAAACGAAAAAAGTGGTTGCCAGAAGCGGGCGGTTTACGCAGGGCCCATCGGATGTGGTCGCGCGGTATACCGAGTCGGTGTCCTTTGATTGGCGGTTATGGCGGCAGGACATCGAGGGGTCGCGCGCGCATGCCCGGATGCTGGCTCGGCAGGGGATGCTGGGGCGGGGTGAATTGAGGGAGATCCTCAGGGGACTGGATGAGATTGCGGCGGAGATTGCGGCGGGGAAATTCCGTTGGGACGAGGTTTTGGAGGATGTGCACATGAACATCGAGGCGGCCTTGACGCGTCGGGTGCCGGCGGGGGCGAAGCTGCACACGGGGCGTTCGCGCAACGATCAGGTGGCGGTGGACCTGAGATTGTGGTTGCGGGACGAGATTGGAAGTCTGCGGGGGGTGGTTCGAGGCCTGCAAAAGTCACTGGTGGAGCTGGGGGAACGGCATCGGGAGGTGATTTTACCGGGATACACGCATTTGCAGCGCGCCCAGCCTGTGTATGTAGCGCATCATTTGCTGGCGTATGTGGAGATGCTGGAGCGGGATCAGAGCCGGCTGGCCGACGCCGGGAGACGTGTGAATGTGTGTCCGTTGGGGAGTGGGGCGCTGGCGGGGACAACGCTGCCCTTGGACCGCGCGTTTGTGGCGCGATCTTTGGGCTTTCGGGACGAGGGGGGCCGGCCTGCGATGACGCGCAACTCGATGGACGCGGTGAGTGACCGGGATTTTGTGATAGAATTTTGCTCGGCGGCGGCGCTCCTGGCGGTTCATCTCTCGCGGTTAGCGGAGGACATTGTTCTGTGGTCGAGCGCGGAATTCGGTTTTTTAAGGCTGGAAGATGCCTATACGACGGGCTCGTCGTTAATGCCGCAAAAAAAGAATCCGGATGTTGCCGAGCTCGCCCGGGGAAAGTGCGGGCGGGTGGTGGGGAATTTGACAGCGCTGCTCTGCCTGTTGAAGGGGCTGCCGATGACTTATAACCGGGATCTCCAGGAGGACAAAGAACGGCTTTTTGACACGGCGGACACGGTTCGGGAGACGGTGACGGTTTTGGCGGAAATGTTGCGGCATGCCGCCTTTCGGGGCGAGGCGTGCGGCCTTGCGGCGAAGGATCCGCAGCTGCTGGCCACCGATCTGGCAGATTACCTGGTTCTGCGGGGTTTGCCGTTTCGCCGGGCGCACCATGTGGTGGGTGAACTGGTGGCGCGAGCGGAGGCGGCCGGCGTATCCTTGAGCCAGCTTTCCCTGGAGGACTACCGGTCCGTTCATCCGTTGTTTGCCCGGGATGTCAGGGAGGTTTTTGACCTGAAGAAGGCGATGGGACGCCGCCGGCTGCTCGGGGCTCCAGGGACCCGGGAGATGGGTCGTCAACTGGATTTTTGGAAGAAAAACTTGCGAAAAGTTCTTGTTTGATGATTATATATCGGTGAGTGACTGGTGAGTTGAACAGGCGGGCGGTGGAGTCCTCGTTGATGGGGGACGTGCTTCAGAGCGTTTCGCGATCGTTTTATCTGACGTTGCGGGCGCTGCCGGCGGCGGTCCGACCGCAGATCAGTCTGGCTTATCTGGCAGCGCGGGCTGCGGACACGGTGGCGGATACGGACCTGGTGCCGGTGGAACGGCGGTTGGAGGTGCTGCAAGCCCTGCGCAATCGGATTCGTCATTGCAGCGAGCCGATGCCCAATTTGTCCGAATTTCTAACGTCCTCGGGGCAATCTCCGGAGAGGCGGCTGTTGACATCGTTGGAGGATATTTTGTGTTGGCTGGATCGGTTGCCGCACGACGACCAGAAACGGGTCCGGCAAGTCCTTGATATGATCGCCAGCGGGCAGTGTATTGATTTGCAGCGATTTGGCCATGGCGATGGGGTTCAGCTTTCCAGTCTGGCGGACGACGAAGAACTCGATGATTACACGTATCGGGTTGCGGGATGCGTGGGAGAGTTTTGGACCAAGATGTGCCGGGCCCATGTGTTTCCTCGGGTAGTTCTGGATGATGCCGTTCTTCTGGCGGAAGGCATTCGGTATGGCAAGGGATTGCAGCTGATCAATATTTTACGAGATCTGCCGCAGGACCTTCAGCGTGGGCGTTGTTACCTGCCGAAGAAGCGTCTGGCGACACTGGGATTATCACCGGAGGACTTGCGGAATCCAGCGAGCTATTCACGTTTCCGGCCGGTGTATCGCCATTTTCTTGTTTTGGCGGAAGAACATCTTCGGGCGGGATGGTTTTACACGAATCGGATACCGTGGCGTTGTTTGCGAGTCCGTTTGGCCTGTTCCTGGCCGGTTCTTATCGGTTTGCGGACTCTTCATGAATTGGGGCGTCGTAATATTCTGGTCGGCGGGCCATCGGTGAAGATCTCGCGGGGTGAGGTGAGGCTAATCCTGTTGCGATCGGTGATCAGTTATCCATTGCCCTCGGCGTGGCGCAGCTTGGCGAGGTTTGCCAATTTGGAGTGAGGAGGAGACTCGAGGGGAGCGGGGGATTTCTATTGTGAATGTCAGGGAGGGAGCGGGTGGGCGTGACGGGCCTCAGAATCTTCTTTGGACTAATCGATTGGGAGGTTGATACTTCCGCGCGAGCCGGGAAAAAAAGGAGCCTTTTTCATTGCACCGTTTGTCGCTCATCGGTATAGGATGCCGCCCATTGTATTTGTATTGGCACGGGGTTTTTTACTGTGCAGGGCAGACACATGCAGACACTGAGTTCAGTGATACGGGAGGAGACCGCCAGCGCGCTGGCGGAGCCCAAGCATTTGGCGAGACGTCTTGGGACGGCGGAAGGGGGGGTGAAGCTGGCCCAATCCGTGGGGGAGCTTTGTCTGACGCCGGTAAAGACGGCCGGGGATTTGCGGGAGTGCTTGAAGTCATATCGGGAGCAAGTCCTTTTTGGCATGGAGTGGCCGTCGATCTTGAAGGCGTATCACAGGGCGCGAAGGGGTGAAGCGCGGGAGTTGATTGCCCTGGACCGGGAGCTTTCGGCCGACGCGGGATGGGGGGTATGGAAGGGGTCAAGCGCGGCTGTGGGGCGGGTGCATTTGCATGCTTTGCGGCCGTTGAAGGACCAGCGAGTGGTGCAACGGTACTGGTCTGCAGTGGAGGAGGGTGAGGCTGAGGCGTTTCATCCTCTGGTTTACGGTTTGATCCTGGCCGTGTACAGTCTGCCGTTGCGCCAGGGGCTGCTGCACTACGGCTGGATTACGCTGAGCGTTCGAGCCTGGGCATCAGGACGTCATCTGGAACGTAGTTGGCTGGAATGGAGCGAGGCCTTGGACGCGGAGTTGGCGCGCCTGCCTGATCGTTTGGATGTTCTCTTGGGCCAGCCCCCTTTCAGCGTCTAGGCCCCTTGGCTTTATCGTGTCTTTGAATCCGTGGCCGTCGGGACTAATTCAGCTCCCGACGAGGCGCCCGGGAAGACAGACAGGCGGATTATGGCCGTTGACTGTATCCGGATTGTTGGAGCTCGGCAGCACAATTTAAAGAATCTGACGTTGGCGATTCCCCGCGAACGTCTGGTGGTGATTACCGGCCTCAGCGGATCCGGCAAGTCGTCATTGGCCTTTGACACCCTGTTTGCCGAGGGACAGCGGAAATATGTGGAATCCCTTTCCGCCTATGCGCGGCAGTTTCTGGATCAATTGCAGAAGCCCGATGTGGACTACATTGAGGGATTGTCCCCGAGCATTGCGATCGAGCAGCGGACGGCCGGGAGCAATCCTCGCTCGATCATTGCGACGACGACGGAGATCTACGACTACCTGCGTCTGCTTTATGCGCACGTCGGCCAGCCTCACTGTCCAGTCAGCGGACGGACGATCACCCGACAGACGACAACAGAAATCATCGATCGCATCCTGTCGCTTCCCGAGAAGACGCGGGTGATGCTGCTGGCGCCGGTGGTGACGAATCGAAAAGGGGATCATCAGGAGCGCTTGGCGGAACTGGCGCGGGAGGGTTTTGTGCGGGCGCGTGTCGACGGACAGGTCGTGGAACTGGCCGGGGCCGGCTTGCCGCGCTTGGATGCCCGCCGCGAACACTCGATCGATGTGGTGGTGGACCGGCTGGTGATTGATGACAAAGTCCGGGTTCGTTTGGGAGATTCAGTCGAGACCACGCTGAAATGGGGTGAAGGACGCCTGTTGTTGCTGCATCAGCAGCCTGGGATCGCACCGGGGAGCGGGTGGGAGGAGAACGCCTTCAACAATCGGTTGTTCAGTCCGGCGACGGGGCTGAGTTATGAAGCGCCGACTCCGCGGCATTTTTCCTTCAATTCACCGCAAGGCGCCTGTCCGACGTGTCACGGGTTGGGGCAGAAACTGGTCTTTGACGAGGCCTTGATTGTGCCGGATCCGGGCAAGTCCTTGGAGCAGGGAGCGGTGCTGCCCTGGCGCCGGGGAGGCAAGCGAATGATTGTTTATTACAAAGCCCTGTTGCGCGGCGTGGCCAAGCATTACGAACAGAGCCTGGAGGTCCCGTATCGTTCTCTGCCCGACGATTTCAAACAGGTTTTGATGCGCGGTTCGGGAACGACCGAGGTGGAATTCCATTTTTGGCGGGCGGGCAAGGTGTCTTCGATGCGCCGACCGTTTGAGGGGGTGATTCCTCACCTGGAGCGGCTCTACACGGAGACCGAAAGTGAGTTTACTAAGAACCGGTTGAAGGGCTTCATGAATCCCCAGCCCTGCGACGTCTGCCATGGCCGCCGTCTGAAGCCTGAGATCCTGGCGGTAACCCTGGGCGAGATGAGCGGCGAGGCTGACCTTGAAAACACGCGTCGACAGCCGGAAACACCGTTGATTCCGGGCCTGTCGATCATGGATTTATGCGCTCAGTCCGTCGACGAGGCTGAACGGTTTTTCGGTGCGTTGGTTCTGTCAGAGTTTCAGCAGAAAGTGGCGGGCGAAGTCGTCCGGGAAATCCTATCGCGTTTGCGTTTTTTGAAGAATGTGGGTTTGGGCTATCTAACGTTGGATCGGGAGAGCGGGACTTTGAGCGGAGGAGAGGCGCAGCGGATTCGCCTGGCCACGCAGATTGGCGCCGGTTTGGTGGGGGTCCTTTATATTCTGGATGAACCCAGCATTGGGCTGCACCAGAGAGACAACGAACGGCTGTTGAAAACCCTGGAAGACCTCAGAGATTTAGGTAACTCGGTGTTGGTTGTCGAGCACGACGAAGACACGATTCGGCGGGCCGACTATCTGATCGATTTGGGACCGGGCGCCGGCATTCACGGGGGCGAACTCGTCGCTGAGGGAACGCCCCGGGAAGTCACGAACAATCCCCGATCCTTGACGGGGCGGTATCTCAAAGGGGAGCTCAGCATTCCTGTGCCGCGGCGCCGCCATCCGCCCTCGAGGGAGAAAGGCTGGCTGGAAATCCTGGGAGCTCGCGAAAACAACCTGCGCAATCTGAACGTTCAGATCCCGCTGGGCATCCTCACCTGCGTGACAGGGGTCAGTGGCTCCGGCAAGAGTACGTTGGTGAATGACATCCTTTGTCGGGCCTTATTTCGTCAGTTTTATGGAGCTAAGGAACGCCCCGGCCAGCACTCGGCGATCCATGGGGCGGATCAGCTGGACAAGGTGATCGTTATCGACCAGACGCCCTTGGGGCGGACACCGCGAAGCAATCCGGCGACCTACACAGGCATGTTTCATCATATTCGGGATTTGTTTTCCCGATTGCCGGCGGCAAAGATTCGGGGTTTTGACGCCGGGCGTTTTAGTTTTAACGTCAAAGGGGGGCGGTGCGAGAAGTGTCAGGGCGATGGATTGATCCGGATTGAGATGCATTTTCTGCCCCCGGTGTATGTCACTTGCGAAGCGTGCAATGGAAGGCGATACAACCGCGAGACGCTCGAGATTACTTACAAGGGATTGACGATAGCAGATGTCTTGGATCTGACTGTGGACGAGGCGGTGGATTTATTTCGGGCGGTGCCGGCGATTTACGAAGTCTGTCTGACGCTGGCGGAGGTGGGTTTGGGATACTTGCGGCTGGGTCAGGCGGCAACGACTTTGAGTGGAGGCGAGGCTCAGCGGGTCAAACTGGCTGCGGAGTTGAGCCGGCGATCGACAGGCCGGACCCTGTATATCATGGACGAGCCGACGACGGGACTGCATTTTCATGATGTAGCGAAGCTTCTGGAAGTACTTTTCAAACTGCGCGCGGCGGGGAACACGCTTTTGATCATTGAACATAATCTGGATGTCATTAAGAATGCCGATTGGGTGATTGATTTAGGCCCGGAAGGGGGTTCCGGAGGGGGGCGCGTCGTGGCGGCGGGTTCCCCTGAAAAAGTGGCCTGTTGTGAAGAGAGCCATACCGGCAGGTTTTTGCGGCGTGCATTATCCCGAGAAGGGCAATGAAGCGATTCAAGATCAGCACAATCGTGCGACCATCCTGGGGAGGGTGGGGGCGGGATGTCTGCGTCCGGCTGGCCGGTTTGGGCGCATGGCTGGTTGCGACGGTGATTTTGCTGGGGGCGGTTTCCGAGGAGGAACAGCGGCTTTTCAACGCCGCGGCCAAGGCATTTAACGACGGGTTTTACGAGCGGGCGGAGCGGGAGCTGGGCGAGTTCATTCGTCTTCATCCTCAATCCGAGCTGAGTCCGGAGGCGGTGCTTTATCAGGCGCAGGCGCGTTTCAAGCTGAACCGTCTTGAGGGGGTCCTGGAACTGCTGAATTCGCAATGGTCGCAAGCGGGCAAATGGGCGGACGCCTATCGTTTCTGGATGGCGGAAGCCTTTTATCATCGAACCAACTACGCCTCGGCTGCGGCGATGTATGCGCAGTTGTTGAAGGATTATCCCAGCTCGCCGTTCCGGCCACAGGCCGCGTTTGGCGAGGCCTTGGCCTGGCACAAGGTGGGCAGCCTGACGAATGTGGTCCGTTTGCTTCAACAACCCGAGGGCGGCTTTCAACAACTGGCCCGAACCCAGCCGACTAACGACTATGTCAGGCGCGGTCTGGTTTTGTTAGGCGAGAGCCTGTCGCAGTTGAAAGATCTGAAGGGGGCGGAACAGGTCTTGAGTTCCATGCCGGCCGAAGGCTTGGCTTCCGAGGTGGAATGGGAGCGTCAATCCTTGCTGCTGACCTTGCGCCTGATGCAGAACCAGCCCGAAGTGGCGTTGAATCACGTGACTAACCTGCTGCGATTGGCGGAGCGCCCCGAGCTTCAGCGGTTGCGACCGGACGCCATCTTCCGGCATGCGGATATTCTTGAGAAGACGGGAAACCTGGCAGGGGCCATTCAGGTGTTGAAACAGAACCTGGCGGACACCGTCCCAAGCGAGCATCGGCGGCAGGCCCTGTTGAAAACCGTGGCCATGCATCTCCAGGCCGGGCAATTCGAGGCGGCGGGGAACGCTTTGACGATGCTCATCCGGCAATTTCCGGCGGATCCGGACCAGGATCGCTGGAGACTGGACTATGGCAGCCATCTGTTGCAGCAAAGCCGCGCGATCAAGGTGTCCAGCGGCGCCTCCACCAATTGGATCGCCAAAAGCAATCTGCTTCAGCAAGCCCTGGTTCAATACGAGGGGGTCATCGCCCAGTATACGAACAGCCCCTGGCTCGGGCAGGCTCACCTGGGAAGGGGTTGGTGTTACTGGGAATCCGAGCGATGGCGCGAATGTCAGGCGGCCTTCCAGGCGGCGGTCCGTTATTTGCCGGCTGGGGAAGACCGTGCCCAGGCATGGTTCAAGTGGGCGGATACCCAGTATCGCCTTGGCGATCTGAACGGGGCGGCCACCAATTACCAGCAGCTCGTGTCCGAGGTGGTTTCGGCCCATCCTCCCAACCACTCTTTGGCCCAACAGGCGATGTATCAACTGATCCGGGTGGAGGTTGATCGCAAGGATGTGACACGAACGACGGCCGTCATGCAGGACATGTTGAGTCGATATCCGACCAACGAGTATGTCGATCGGGTGCTCTTGCTGGTTGGACAATTGCATAATCGCGAAGGCCAATCGGTGGAGGCCCGGCGCTACCTGGAAGAACTGACGAAACGATTCCCCGCCTCGGCCCTGGTGCCGGAAGCACGGTTGGCGTTGACATCGACATTATCGCAAGAACAGAAATGGTCCGACGCCCTGGCTCAGATCGAGCAATGGATTCAGACCTACACCAACCACGCGGCCTTGCCGGTGGCGGAGTTCCGCCGGGGTTGGATCTGCGATCAGGCCGGCCTGAGCACCAACGCCCTGTCGATATTCACAAATTATGTCGTGCGGTTCGCCAGCCATCCGCTGCTCGCGCCGCAGGCCCAGAATTGGATTGGGGATTACTATTACAACCTGGGACAATATCCGCGGGCCGAGGAGAACTATCAGCTGCTGTTTCAAAAGTGGCCGGAATCCGATCTGGCTTTTCAGGCGCGTTTGATGGCGGGACGGGCGGCATTTTTGCGGCAGGGTTTTGACAATGCCATCGGCTACCTCACCAACATGATCAACGATGTTCGCTGTCCGGCGCCGTTGGTGGCGGAGGCCTTCTTCAACATGGGCGAGGCCTACATGAACCGGCCCTCCACCAATCTGGCGGCCCGCTATGAATCCGCCATTGTCGCTTTTGCCCGGATTCCGCAGAACTACGCTACCAACCGGTTGGCGCCGCTGGCCTTGGGAAGAATAGGCGATTGCTATCTCCAACTGGCAGCGACCGACACCAACCAGTATGCGAACGCGAGCCAATCGTATTCCTTGGTCCTGAAGTCCCCTCTGGCCGACTGGGCCACCCGCTGCCAGGCGCAGGTGGGACTTGCGATCGTTTGCGAAAAACTGGCCGCCTCGCGTCCCGATCCCGAAAAGAGTGCGTTGATGCAAGCGGCGCTCGATCATTATCTGAGTGTGCTCTACGAGAAAACAAGGCGAACCAACGAACCGCGCAGCGCCTTCTGGCTGGAGAAGGCCGGGTTGGAGGCCGCCCGGCTGGTGGAAAAGCCCGAGCAGCCCTCCGATGCGGTTCGGATCTACACCCGCCTGGAAGAGGTGCTGCCCGCCTTGCGAACGGTTTGGGAACGCCGGCGCGAAGCCGCCCTGAAGGCGGCGGGGAGCCCGGATGAGAAACAACCCAAGACAGACAGACCGTAGCGAAGCCCGGATTGGAGGGGGGACTTCGGCGATGCGTCAATTGGAGTTGGATCTTTGCGGTGAAATCTCCCTGGTCTGGGTGAGACACCCTCGCGCGCGGCATTATCGATTGCGCGTGCTTCCCGATGGCCGGGTGCGCATCACCCTGCCCCGATGGGGGTCCAAGCGGGAGGCTATGGCGTTTGTCGAGCGCCAGATGACCTGGATCAGACGCCAGCGGCAGCGGATGGCCGCTCGGGTCTGCTTGACTCGAGCCTGGGGAGAGGGGACCGAGATTCTGTTTCGTGGCCTGCGCGCGGCAATCCACGTCCAAGGACAACCACCACCCGGCGTCGCGTGCTTCGCCGATCAGGTAGTCGCCCTGGAGGCGAAGCCGGGGGATTTGCGTGCCTGGATCGAACAGCATCTTTGGCAGTTGGCCAGGCGTGAAGTCCCCACGCGTGTATTGGAATTGGCCCAACAGCACGGAGCTCAAGTGAGGAAAGTCGTTGTCCGCAACCAAAGGAGCCGGTGGGGCTCCTGCTCGGTTCGGGGCACGATCAGCTTGAATTGGCGATTGATTCAGCTGCCGCCCTCGGTCAGCGACTATTTGATCCTCCACGAACTGGCCCATCTGACCCATATGAATCACTCCATGCGATTCTGGCGTCATGTGGCGGAGATTTGCCCCGGGTTTCGTGAAGCGGAGCTCTGGTTAAGGCGGCATCGGGATCTGTTGCGAGATTGAGGAATCACGGCCGACGGCTCGGCCGAATAACCTGAAGGGACGGGCCGGCAATTCTTCAAGCTTCGGGAGGTTTTTTCTGGGCTGGCGGGTTGAGAATGGGCTAGCGTGATGAATCGGAATGCGACTCGAGTGGTGGATCATCTGGGGATGGTGGCTGGCGGCGAATGCCTGGCTGGTTTCAGGCCAGGTTGCGCTCACGGAATTCCAGACGGCCAATACCACGACCTTGCGCGATGAAGACGGGGATTCGGAGGACTGGATCGAGATTGCCAACCTCAGCGAAGCGACTGTCAATCTGGAAGGATGGAGTCTGACCGATGACCCGCAGCGTCCGGATAAGTGGAAGTTTCCATCGACAAACCTGACGTCGGGACAATACCTGGTGGTGTTTGCATCCAGTAAAGACCGGAGAGTGCCAGGCCGTCCTCTCCACACCAACTTCAAACTGAACGTGGAAGGCGAATACCTGGCCTTGTACCGGCCCGGGGCCAGGACGATCGCCACGGACTACGCGCCGGCTTATCCTCCACAAGCCAACGACCTTAGCTACGGCCTGCCGATGAAAGCGCGCACGCTGGCGTTGCTCGGTGCCGGCGCTCAGGCGAAGGCCTGGATTCCGGATGTTTCATCAGCCTCGAATCCCTGGACACTCTCTGAATTCGACGATTCGACCTGGCAAACCGTCTCGACGGGTGTCGGTTTTGATGAGCGTATCGAGGCTGGCATACCGACCTGGACGAACCTGATTCGGAGTCCAATCGGGGACCGGATGCGCGGGATTAACGCTTCGCTTTACTTGCGACTGCCTTTTGTGATCGAGAACGGGGCGATCCTGGACCAACTTTTGTTGCGGATCCGGTATAACGATGGATTTGTGGCCTGTCTGAATGGCACCCCGGTGGTCGCCCGCAACGCCCCCATGGCCGCCGAAGGCGGAGTGCAGGCCGACAGCCTGGCGGACTGGTCCGCCATCGGACAACAAGGTTTTCAAAACTGGTATTACGGTTTTTATGACCAGTCCGCGGACTCCGATGGAATCTACGATCCTTTGGTGGATTTCAACAACTTGGATTCCCGCTGGACCTGGAACGGCGGGGCGTGGGTATTGGGGCCTTCGAATCCGCCCTGGGATACGATCGGCGCCACGAGTTGGCATCCGAACGGCAGCAACAGCGGCGGAGCGCATTGGGTGATTCGCCGATGGGTGAGTGAAACGTCAGGATCGGTGACCTGCCGTTTGGATTTTGCGAAGGAAAACCTCGGGTGCGGCAATGGAACGACCTTGCGGGTGCTCCTTAACGGTCAGCAACGCTTTCAGCACACAGTGGCTTTCAATGACTCGGCTGGCATTTCCACCCACCTAATTCTTGCCGGAATTCAGGAGGGCGATTTCCTGGATTTCGTCCTCGATCCGCGCGGCGCCGACGGCCAGACCCAGGACGGATGCGATGGCTCCACCTTTTCGGTGGTTATTGAACAAAGCCCCTCGGAAGGCGCCTCGTGGAATTCGGCCGCTTTGGCATCGCGTTCGAGGGAACAATCCGCCCTGCCGGAAGACATCGACCTGACCCGATACCGGGACCTGCTCGAGGTTGGCACCAACCTGCTCGCCATCCAGGGTCTGAACGTAAGCGCTGACGATTCGGATTTTCTTTTGTTGCCCGAGCTTCTGAGCGCCAGGCCTGAACTGGATACGAACCAGCCCGCTTATTTCGCCCGGCCCACCCCGGGCGCCCCCAACGATCCCGGTTCCCTCACGGTTGGCCCCATCATCAGCCAGGTTCGACACCTGCCTTCCCTCCCCTCGCCCGGAGGGGATCTCGGGGTCCGCGCGCGGGTGACCCCCAGCTTTCTGCCGGTGGATCGCGTGCAATTAAGATACCGCGTGATGTTCGGACCCGAATTGGCTGTCGATCTTTACGATGACGGACTTCATGGGGATGAGGGTCCCGACGACTCGATTTACGGGGCACGGCTCCCTGCGAGCGCCTTGTCCGCGGGCAAGATGATCCGTTATTCCGTGGTCGCGACCGATTCGCAGGGGCGGCAAACCCGGGCGCCCGCAAATCCTGTTTCGAACCAAGGCCCGCAATACTACGGCACGGTTGTGGACGATCCCGCCCTGGCTTCCTCTTCGTTGCCCGTCCTGCAGTGGTTTGTCGAAAATCCCAGGGCCGTTGACTCAGGAGGGACAACCCGTTGCTCCTTGTTTTATCAAGGTGAATTCTATGACAACCTGCTTCTGACCCTCCACGGCCAGTCCACGCGCGGTTTCCCCAAGAAAAGCTACGATATCGATTTTCATCCGGGCCACCGGTTTCGGTGGTCCGACTCGGCTCCTCGAGTGGACAACCTGAATCTGTTGACCACTTGGGCGGACAAGACCCACTTGCGGACTCCACTGGCTTATGACACCTACCGTGATGCCGGCGGGCCCAGTCATTTCGCGTTCGGGGTTCGCGTGCAGCAAAATGGCTCGTTCTTCAGTGTGGCCAATCTGGTCGAGAACGGGGACAAGCATTACCTCGATCGGCTCGGGCTCGATCCGAATGGCGCCTTTTATAAAATGTACAACTCAGCCGAAAGCCCCTCGAGCGCTGAGAAAAAAACCCGGAAGCACGAGGGGTTCGCGGATCTGAAGGCCCTGATCGATGGCATGAGCCAGGCCAACATCCCCGCCCGGCAGGCCTATATGTACGACCACCTTGATCTGCCCGAGATGATCAATTTTCTGGCCGCCAAAATGATTACCGCCGATACGGACTGTTGCCACAAGAATTACTACCTCTATCGGGACACGGAAGGCACCGAAGAATGGCAGGCCATGCCTTGGGACGTGGACCTGAGTTTTGGACGCAACTGGACCTGTGGATCTCCCTGTCTGAACTATTTTGACGAAACGCTCTACACGAACCAATCGATTTACGTGGGCCGCGGCAATCGCGTGTTTTCTCCCCTCTACGATACTCCCGCTACCCGCCAGATGTTCCTGCGACGACTGCGTACTTTGATGGATACGATGCTGCAACCCCCCGGAACGCCGGCGTCCGCGGATGCCTATCGGCAAAAGATCCTGGCCCTGCGCGAACAGTTCGCTCCCGATGCGGCTCTTGACCTGGCCAAATGGGGCACTTGGGGTCGGCAGGAAACCATCTACCTGGCCACCGATCGGATGTTCAACGAGTTCTTTCCCGGAAGACGCGCCTACCTGTTTCGAACCCTGTCCGAGACCAATCGCGGCGATATTCCATCGGCCCAACGCACGAATGTCCTCGTCCAGTTTTCCGCCCTGGAATACCGGCCTGCAAGCGGCAATCCTCGCGAGGAATGGCTGTCGATCAGCAACGCCAATCCTGAGGCGGTGGACATTTCCGGCTGGCGATTGGAGGGAGGAGTTCGATTTCGATTCAAGCCGGGCACGATCATCCCCTCACGTTCGGCGATCTACGTTTCCCCCGATGTGAAGGCATTTCGCGCCCGCGCGGCAAGCCCAAAGGGCGGCGAGCGGCTCCTGGTGGTTGGACCCTACGAGGGGAACCTGTCCGCGTGGGGAGAAAGCCTGAACCTGGTCGATTCGGACGGTCGTTTGGTGAGTTCCCATCATTACACGGGCAGTCCCAGCCCGGCCCAGCAATATCTCCGAATTACCGAGATTCACTACCACCCGCGCGCATGGCCGGAGGATCCCTTGGCGGATCCCGAGGAATTCGAGTTTATTGAACTCCGCAACATTGGCCCCATAGCCCTTGATCTTCGAGGGATCCGATTGACCGAGGGGATTGCTTTCGATTTTACCTCCGGAACCCTCGCGCAACTTGCGGCGGGCGCGCGCATTTTAGTGGTGGCAAACACCCATCTCTTTGCAGCGGCCTACGGATCGGGACTGCCCATTGCGGGGCAATTTAACGGCAGCCTCGATAACGGTGGGGAACGGCTCCGTCTCGAAGACGAATTCGGGGAAAAAATTTTGGACTTCGAATACGGCGATGAATGGCACCCGGCTACCGACGGCCAGGGATTCAGCCTCGAGATCATCGATGAGACAGGATCATGGTCGGCCTGGGGGGATCCCGCTCGTTGGCGGCCCAGCACCATAGCCAATGGCACACCGGGCAGGGGAGATGCGGCACCTTCCCTTTTGCGTTTAAGCCAGCCCACCGATGGCGCCGTGTTGCCGGCCGGCTCGAGCCTGGAAATCGCCGTTCAAACGGAGTCCCCTGTCGATCCCATCGATCGCGTCCGGCTGTTTGCGGACGATCGCCCGCTTGCCGAATTGCCTGCGGCGCCGTTTGCGATGACCTGGTCTGGTGCGCCGGCGGGTCTCCATACCTTGATGGCTGTAGGGAATCACCGGTCCGGCCTGCTCAGCACCTCCGCGGTCGTGACCGTGGCTCTGGCAACAGTCACCAACATCCTCTTTGATCTGGTGCCAGCCGGCGCCCCATGGAAATACCAGGACAATGGCTCCGGCCCGTCCGCCTCCTGGACAGCGATCGATTTTGAGGATGCCTCCTGGAAATCGGGGATTGCCGAGCTGGGTTACGGAGATGACGCGGACGGACGGCCTGAGACGACAAGGATTGATTATGGGCCGAATCCGAGCGAGAAATACGCCACCTGCCATTTTCGGCATGGGTTTGTTTTAGAAGCGATGCTGGACCCACAGGAATTGGAGCTGAATCTCCTGAGGGATGATGGCGCGGTGGTTTATTTGAACGGCGCTGAAGTCTTCCGCAGCAATATGCCTGATGGCGCGATCAATGACCTCAGCCTCGCCTCCAGCGCCGTGTCAGGCGCCGATGAGACACGGTTTTTCACACAATCGCTTTCTTCCTCCCAACTCAGGAAAGGAGAGAATGTGATCGCGGTCGAAGTCCATCAGAGTTCCCGGAGCAGTTCGGATCTCAGTTTTGACCTGTCCCTGAGAGGCAGGCGGCCCGTGATGTTGCCGGTCATTCTTCGCCAGCCCGGCAATCAGGTGATTCCCGAGGGCTCATCCCTGGCTTTGGCTGTCTGGGCCGGTGGGACAGGTCCGTTGCGATATCAATGGCAATTCGAGGGCGTATCCATCGCAGGAGCGACCAATTCAACCTTCACGATTGCCTCCGTGACAAGCGACCAGTGGGGTGTTTACACCGTGGTGGTGTCCAACGAAGCCGGCTCCCTTTCGAGCCAGCCCTTTCGAGTCTCCAGCGGAACGCAGCCGCCTGTGCCCGGCCCGGATGGCCTGCTGGTTCCTCAATCGACCGCTGTCACCGTGGCCGTGGACAGTCTGCTCGAAAACGATGCCGATCCAGACGGGGATGGCCTATCCCTCACTCGAGTCGATCCAACCAGCAGCCAGGGCGCGAGCCTGGTTTTGGCTTCCGGATGGGTGACGTATACTCCGCCACCAGGTTTTCAGGGACAGGACAGTTTCAATTACATCGTCCATGATACGAAGAACCTCTCGGCAACAGGCCGGGTCGATGTCCTGGTTTACGACGGTCTATTGCCAGTTCTCCATCAGTTGCGACTGGATCCGGTCGCGGGCATCTATCGACTGCGATACACCGGAACACCGGCACGGATTCTGGAATTGCAGCGGTCGACCGACCTGGTTCACTGGTCGATCCTTCAACAGACCCCGATCCCTCCCCATGGAGTGGTCGAATATCTGGAACTTCACCCTCCTGTGGGCGAAGCTTATTACCGAGCCGTCGAGAAATAGGCCCGGTTTCTTCAGACTTTCGGAACCACAAAAGGATTGCGGTATTCGCGGGTGAGCAAGGCCTCGGCGGCCTCATTTTGAATGAATTGCTCGGTTGTGGGATTCATGCGCAGGGCCACTCCGAGGGTGGCCATTTCCCGGCTTAGATCCACTTCGTTGCGGGCAAGATGTTGAGCCATCCGATCGAATGCCTCGGCCAGATCACGGTCATTTTTCAGCGCCTCGATCATTTCGGCGGGGGACTTCCGAGAGCCAAGACGGTAGGAGATGTTGCCGGTATGGCAGAGAGCGCTGGAGAGGTGGCCCTCGAGGATATCGGCGTGCAGGTCTTCGGATTTTCGGCTGCGAACGGCCTTGATGAAGTTGGCGTAATGGTCCTCGGCGCCGCGCCAGCTCTTGATTTCCTTGTTGTCACGATCATAGGCCGTGGCGGCAGTGTAGCTGGGGACGGTGACGTGACCGCCCTCGCACTCGATGACGATTCCCACGCCCGCCCCTTTGTATTTATCCATGTTTTTGTCGCCTTTGGAGGCTGGCAGTCCTCGAACCTCGAAGATCAGCGGCGCCTCTGGGTAATCGTGCAGGATCACCATGGTGTTGGGGGTTTCTCCGTCGTCGACGTAACTCAGACGGCCGCCGAGCGACAAAATGCGCGGGGAAAGCTCCTGCACACCGAGGAACCAGCGGGCGACATCCATTTCATGGATTCCCTGGTTGCCGAGGTCGCCGTTGCCGGTGTTCCACACCCAATGCCAATCATAGTGCAGACGCTTGCGCATGAGGGGCAGTTTCCGGGCGGGTCCGCACCAGAGATCATAGTCGATTTCCGGAGGAACGGGCTGGGGACCGTCCACCTTTCCGATGGTGTCGCGACGTTTGTAGCAGAGGCCTCGAGCGACCTTGATTTTGCCCAGGTTTCCGGCCTTCACCCAGGCCACGGCGGCGGCAATGCCGTCGCGCGAGGAGCGGCTTTGGGTGCCGGCCTGGACCATACGACGATATTTGCGGGCGGCGAGAACGGCCTGTCGACCTTCCCAGACGTTATGGGATACCGGTTTTTCCACATAGACATCCTTGCCGGCCTGGCAGGCCCAGACCACGTTCAAGGCGTGCCAGTGGTTCGGGGTGGCGCTGGAAATGACATCCACATTTTTAGCTTCCAACAGTTGGCGGTAATCGGTGAAGGACTGGACCGGCGTGCCTTGGTCGGTAAAGCGTTTGGCGGCATTTTCGAGAATCTTGCGGTCGCAATCGCACAGGGCCACCAGGCGGACGCCCGGCATCTTGGTGAAGGCGCTGATATGCGAGCTGCCGCGGCCGCCAAAACCGACCACGGCGACTCGGATATCGCTGTTGGCGCCCGCGACCTGCGCCCAGGAACGCGGTGATAGGCTGAGGATCGTCGTGGCCATTGCGGCGCGGCGAAGAAAACTGCGTCGAGAGATTTGGGGGGTCATAAGCCTGCGAGAATTAGGGGACGTTGGACGAACGGATTTCATGCGGGGCTCATCCTAACGGAAACCGCAAAGGAAAAAAAGATGGAATATGATCTTGGAGTGCTGTCTGAAAATTTCGTGGGCGGGGCCAATGGTATTGACTCTCTCGAATGCCCGACGATAATGGTTCCCATGAAAATCGCCGTTTCGCAGATGGGGAGTGCCCGGGTGTATGCCTTGGCGGGTCGTTTGGACTCGGAGGCTGCGCCGGAGTTTGAGATGCGGTGCCTCCGGGATCTCCATGGCGAGATCCGAATCTTGATTTTGGACATGTCTGGACTCGAATACCTCAGCTCAGCCGGGCTGCGGACATTCCTGAGCGTTGGCAAGGCTCTGCAGGCCAAGGATGGCAAACTGGTTCTTTGTGTTCCGCCGGGTCAAACTCGCCAAATCATTGAGGCCTCGGGATTCCACAAGTTGTTTCCGCTCTGCGCCAATTTGGATGAAGCGGGCAAGCACACCACCGGCAACTTCAAACTTCTCATGCACAAAGAATGGGAGGTTGACGTGATGACTGTGTATGGCCGTGTGGATGCCGAGCGGGCCCCGGAAGTGGAAGCTGCCGGGCGCAAGATTCTGGAAACCCCTTTTCAAAAACTGCTCATCAACATGAGCGCCGTGCAATACCTGAGCTCGGCCGGCTTGTGTGCGTTGCTCACTCTGGCGAAGCTGGCCCAGGCCAAGAACGGGCGTCTGTTCCTTTGCAGCCCGGCGCCACCCGTCCTGCAGATTCTCAAGCTGAGTGGTTTTGACAAGATCCTGGCCATCCGGGAGTCGGTTCAGGACGCATTGGTGGAATAACTCCCCCTGCCCGAAGACCCTTCCGGCCCCTTCAAAATCGGATCGGAAGCGAATGAATTCCTGGATTCGAAAGCCTCAATCAACCCACACGGCGTCGTTCATGTAATCCCAGGCATAAGCATAGGGCATCAGTCCATCGCGCCCGGTATTCGCCGTGTTACGGAAGATGAAGACGCCGCCGCCCGGTTGAGCGGAATCATCGCGATAACCCACCAGCAGGACACTGTGTCCATCACGCACGGCATCGGCGGGGCACATTTGAAGGACGTTATCCGTCCACTCTTCCTTCTTGGGCCAGCGAAATCCCCCACAAACCGGCCAGCCGTCATTGAGCGCGCGTTTGATCGCTTGCAGCTCGGTATCGCTCAGGCCGGTATTGACATTCCACTCCTTGATCCAATGGAGATGGAGCGCCGGGGTCAACCGTGTCTGGGCGTCAGCCAGGGCCTCGGATGCGGGAGGAAGCGAGGGATCGAACTGGGTCTGGTATGACCATTCCTGGGCGGTGCAGATTCCGGCATTGGTGTAGCCTTTCCACAGGTCCGAGAAGAATCCGCCGTCCTCCTGATCCCCGCACGCCTTGTTGGCTGCCCAGTTCAGGAATTCAACGCTGAGACGCGGACAATGCCCCTGGCGTTTCGCCAGGGCAAACTCGATCGCCCCCGTCATCGTGAAGGCCGAGCAGGTGGGACGAGATCCCTGCCGGCTTCGAGCCAGGTTGTACTGCTCGAACTGGGGCCGAAGGTCGACGACGTCCGGCAGGGAGGCCGGGCGGGACGCCCTTGAGGTGGAGACTGCCATCGGATCGCTTGTGGACGCCCCGGGGCACGGCGCGACCAACAGCAAGCTCAAGAGAAGACCCAACCCCAGGGACGTGAAGCAGGGCAAGGACCTGCGCTGTGGAAAATTCCTGCCTGAATAAAAAACTCTTTTCATCTTCATACACCGAAAAATTGGCTATGGCCGGATACCCTATCCGACGCTCGGGTTCGAAGGCAAGCCGGAGGAAAGCCTGTCCAGCGTCCATTGACTGGTGTCAGGAACTGTATGCCGGCCCCGCTAAAATGGCGGCGCATTTTTCCAGGAAATAGAAATCGCCCTGGCACCAGGGAACATCCAGACAATCAGACAGGTCCCGGGGAGGCAGCAGTTCAATCCAGGCGGCGCCCAGAAACAGGGCCTGGGCCAAGTGGGGAGGGCTGGTATAATTTTCGCCTCCAATGTAACGATCCCCAAAGGCCATGAACCAACCGGGCCTTGCCTCACGAAAAACCTGCAGTCTTCGCGCGCTGCACCCTTCCGTTCTCTGCCGGAGTGCCCGGGCAATCTCGGGGGTTAAGTAGCAATACCGGGCCAGTTTTGTGATATGAAGATGTTTCGATGTGGAGGACGTGGGCGTCAGGATCCTGGGACGCACTCGCTCGTAATTGATCCGAGTTTCCAGCAGGGTCTGGAGACGCCCCAGGGCGGTCGTCTCGGCCTGGGAATCGCCGACCATGCGGGCCAGCCGCGCGTAACCCAGCCAGCCCGCCAGATTCCCGTTGAGCGCTTCGGCTTCATCTTTCGCATCAGAATCCTTTCTCGGATCAAACGCCGCCTGGGAAATCGGGACCCCGCGGATGCGTTCCTGAATTTTGGGCCAGTGGGCCCTGGCGGTGTCCGGAAGATTGAACTCGTGGCAATAGAGCCAGAACGCGTAGACGCCGAACAGACTGTTCGCGCGCACCGGACGGGTGGATCTCAGGTTTTCGGGCACGTCGTACGACTCGCGCGGACGGCTTGTTTGAGGTGAAAAACCCTCGACCGCGTAGGGGGGCAGCCGGTTCACACAGTTGTCCAAAAGGCGGGCTGCCGATGCTTGCGTGGACGGGGAGAGAAACCGGTGGGCGAGGGCGAGCGCATAAAACAGTTCATCGGGATGGCCGAAACAAACCTCATGACCGCTGATGCCCAACGTGAGGTGCAACGGCCGCCAGGGATAACCCTCAAGGAAGATCCGGACGTGGGACTCGAGCTTTTGTTGGATCATCCGGGTTGCGGGATGCGCGGCAGGCGTGGTCGAAACCCACGCCGAAAAAGTCCAGTTGGAGGCATATGCAGCGGTGATTTGTATGGGCGGCAAAACCTCACCGTTTCCTGGGTCCTCAACCAGGTTTTGGGCCCGGATCTGTTCCCCCAGGCTCAGCGCCAGGAGTGCGGCGGCAACAAGCGGCTTCAAAGCGGCCTGAAAAAGAGGGTTCATGGCTGCGCCTCCAGGCAAAGGACTTGGGAACCCGTGTGAAAGTAGACGCGACCTTCGGCCACCGAAACAATGGCACGAGCCGGTCCGTGCCATTCATTCACGATCCCGTAAGGTTGCTGGGCGGCCCGGGCTTTCTCGTAGCCGCCCTGGTTCTCCCATCCAAATACGCCGGGTCCATAAAAACCGCCGTAGGTATCCCGCTTGCCATAACGGTTGGCGGTCAAACCCGACTCGAGGCTCAGACTGCCCAAATACCCCTGATGCGTGCTGAACAACCAGCCCGGCGAGCAGGACAACGCCTGGGTTTCATCGCCAATATAATTGAAGCTCATCCAAGGCATGTCTTTGGCTCCCGGCGGACGTTCCGGCTCCCGGGAACGATAGCCATGCCCCAGCAGGGTGATCCGGCCGTTCCGGGGATTCAGCTCGCCAAAACAGGTCAAAGGTCGCACCTCGCCACCGCCATCCCAGGTGCCGTAAGCCGATCGCAGTTGGACGAAGATCTGGCCGCTATTGGGATTCACGCACGGCGGAGTGGGCGGATTATGCAGACCTCCCGTGTAAAGGACCGGCGCAATCCACGGTTCCGTGCCGTCCTCCAACCGGAATGCGTAGAAGGTTTGTTCCTCGGGATGCGCCCGGAGATGTTCGACGATGAAGTCCTGTTCGCGCTCGACATCGGCCGCAGTGCCGGGGATGTAGCGCGAGTCGGATCCCGAGAAGCCGGTGCGTTGGATAAGCCCGCGCTGGTGCTCATCCAGGATTGTGTGAAAATCCTTGACGGGATTTGTAGTAATAAACACCAACCCATGACTGATCACCGGAAAGTAATCGCGCACGCTCAGGCCCTGCAGTTTGCGGGAGCGCCATTTCAAAGCGCCCGTTGCCGGCGACAGGCAGTAGACATGCATGTCCTCCGAAGCAAAAACGACGCGCGCCCCGTCCTCGCTGACCGCAGGGCTGTTCAGGATGCGATCCCGGGTGGCGAACTGCCAAAGGGGTGTTCCGTCGCGGAGGCTCACAGCATGAAAGATCCCATCCCGGGCGCCAAACAAGACAGCGGAATCGGTGACGACCGGCGACGTCCAGATCCCGGCATTTACCGACCGTTTCCATCGGAGATTGCCGGAGGCGGCTTCGACGGCGTAGAGACATCCATCCATGGATCCAAAATAGAGCAATCCATCCGCTAACATGGGCGAGTGGCCAATAGGTCCTCCCGTCGCCAAGGCCCACCGGAGCTCGCCGGTCCGGGCGTCCCACGCCAGCATACGGCCGGCATAAGTGCCGAGGAAGGCCAGATGATGGGCGACGATGATTTCGGCGCGGGGGCCGGTCAGTTCGTGATGCAGTTCCTGGCGCCAGGCGATCCGGAGGTTGCCTGCGGGAAACTCAGGATAGTATCCGAGACGTTGCAGGTTGCCGTGGAGCGTCGGCCAAGCGGTGGGACTGGATGAGGCGGCTGTCAAGCGAAGGATGGGTATCCATCCGATCAACAGCAGGATTGGCCAGAAACCGGATCGGAATTTCACGGACCCCATTTTCTATGTCCACAGGTCCGGGGGCAAGACGAATTCGGGAGCGACTGCCTTCGGACTATTTATTGACGGAATAGCGCTGCCGGCCGGTGATGAAACCTTTTGTGGTCGCGATGGCGCCCGTGATGAAGAGGGCGGGATTGAGTGCCAGAAACAGCCATTTTCGGGCCGACGGCAGGCGGAGAAAGTTGAGATTGCTGAGGTTGGACACGATCACCAAGTAGATAATCAGATAGCGCGGATAGAGCAGAAACACCGGAAGAAAAAGATAGAGAAACTTGCCGATGTGATGCGAAAGATGAGAGGCGTAGGGGATGCGGGTCAGCTTGAATCCCCATTTTCGCAACAGCGCCCCAAAGGACTCGGCGAGCTGGAAGTGCTTTTTGAAAAGATCGCGGCATCGGGTTTGCTGAGATTGCGCGTGCAGGTGCAGGACTTGGGTGGAAGCCACCCAGACTTCTCCCTGCTCGCTTAACCGCATGAAGAGATCCATGTCTTCCCCGGCAAAGCTGAAGTTCTCGGTGTCGTACCCGCCGATCCGGCGAAACACCTCCGCGCGAATCAGGTCGAACTTGCCGCTGATGCCCTGGCGATAGGTGCCCACCCAACGCGCCATCAGGGCTTGCCCCCAAAAGTTGTATTGCATCCAGTTGTCCCGCGGCAGGGTGACGGAGGAGGTGACGGCCACCCGTCCGGGCGTCATCAATTTCAAATTGTCTTCCAGGTCGGTTTCGCGGGCAGGCAGACAATCCTGTTGCATCAAAAGCAGGTAATCGCCCGTGGCGAATTGGGCCCCATGATTGTAGTCTCCGCTTAGGGCCAAGTCCCGGGGATTCTTCAGGTAGATCACTCCCTCGGGAACTGAGGGAAAGGACGTCGCGCTGCTGTCGACCAGGAGGATCTCGTGCGGCACGACGGTTTGCCGTCGCAGGATCTCGACGAGCCGGGACACGTCTCCGAGTCGTCCATAGACAGGCACGATCACGGAAACTTTGGGCGGGGCGGGTGGGGGGGAGAGTGGTGTGGGCATTCAGGAAATTCCCAGTTGGTTGAGCTGCCGGAGAAGATGGGGAACATGAACGGTAATCGGTTCTTCGACGTAGCGATGGTCACTGATGAGAGCAACGCCCGGTTTTTCGGACAGGCTATGGTGGATCAATCCGGTTTCGCGGGCCAGGGTTTGGTAACAATCGTTGAAATAGTGAGCGCTGAAGATCTCTGCCACCTGGGTATTAGGTGGGCAGAACACAATATTGGCCAGGGCAGCCCCATGGGGAGCAATCACGACATCAGCGCTTTGAAAAAGCCGGATCTGATCGAGAAAAGAAAGGTTTTCAGGATGACAGGTTTCAATCCCGATGCCAGCCAAGGCTCGGACGACTTCGTCTTCGTTGGTGACCTGGCGATGACGGCTTCCGCGGCGTCCCAGGTAGATCCGGCGGCGCCGATTGTCGGACCGAGGGGGTGGAGCCAGGCGGTTTCTGAGGAATTGATGATGAAAATTGCGGATCCAGTTGGGAATGGTAGTCAGCAGCAGACGCTCGGCCAGGTAAGTGGTTGCCGGATGGGTTTCCCGAATCTGGCGGGGCTGGATGCCGAGCATTTCGAGCGATTCACGCTGGAACGGATGCCGCAGGGGATTGGTGATAATAAAGTCCAGGCTGGACAACGTCCAGCCAGCCGCCTCGAGTAGGCCCAATCGCGGCAGTGAATTGAACAGCCAATGATAGTAACAATGGCCGGAGATCACCGCCACACTGGTGCCTGTGCCGGCCAACGGCTGGACGGGCGGCAGCCGGAACCGATACCGAGGGCTTAATTCCTGAGGTTCCATGAACCATTCGAAGCTGACATCGCTCAGCAGCAGGTCCGGCAGGCAGATCTGACCGATTTCTCCCACGATGCGAACGTGCGAAAGGCTGGCGGCCACTTCGCCTGGATCGTTCTTTTCCCGCGGAATACCGAGTCGGCACTTGGGATGCTGCCCCACATATTCTCTCAGCGATATCACCTGCGCGGGTGGAACCCTGTCCGGCGCCAGTCGCGGGCACAGGAGTCTTTGGAGGCCTCGAATCCACCTCCTGAATCCAGGTCGGCGCAGCTTTTTCAGCAGGGGGATCCCCACCCGTCGTCCCCAGAAGTAAAAGGCTCTGCGCAGGGCCCGGTTCATGCACAACGCTCATCCTGCCAGACAGCCATGACGTGCGGTTCGCAGACGTCCCGGTCTCCCACCGATGTTCCATCCAACCTGTAAAACCGGTAACCAAGGGACATTAAGTGCCGCCGTTTCTCCCAGGTCTGGTCGTTATGAAACTCGATGAGCAGCGTCGGCCGATGTTTCCGCGCCAGCTCGAGCATTCCCGCGAAAACCTGGTCCTCAGCGCCTTCCACATCGATTTTAACCAGCTGGACCGGCCTCGGCTGAGCCAGTAGTGCGGCATCGAGGCTGGTGGCTGGAATCCGGAACGCGGCTTCCGTCGCCCGGCCCGTGACATCTTTGCCGGTAATGGTCCATTCGTTGGCCGAATGACGGCGTCCCGCATGAAGAGCGACTTCGGATTTCTGGCCGTCGTTGACCGCCTGATTTCGAACTTCGATGGGGGCGCAGGAAGATTGCTTCTGAAGCCATTGGCAGCGAGCGGACAGGACTTCGGCGTTGTCCGGATTGGCTTCAAAGGCAATCACAAGACCGGTGGGACCGGCCGTGCGCGCCATAACTTCGGTCATGACACCAAAATTCGCACCCACATCGATAACCAACGATCCCGATTTGACCCGCCTGGATAAGGTCTGAACCACTCCGTCCTCCGACGGATGATGCGGGGCCCGACGATACGAGGTCAGGAGGCGAACAAGCCAGGGGTGCAGACCGGTGGCACGGCAAGTGCGCTGGATCCAGGCCGGGCTGTTATTCCAAAGCAGAATGTAAATCCGCAACCACGTGTAGAGCATGTTTCACTCCGATTACCAGGACCGATGTCAACGGTGGAAATTTTCCCCTGGCGATCCTTTTTTGGGCTCGTCCAGGACATGGCATTCAGGCCCTAAACTATGGTCGCAGGCCGGACTTGGGCGCAAGCCTGATTTTCTGATTCGAAGCAAAGCCGTTGACAAACCATTTCATTCCGCTAGTTTGACGGGCCAATCGACAATTAATGTGATTTATGCCGAATACAAAGTCAGCTCAGAAGCGCGCACGTCAAAGTGAGAGAAGGCACCAGCACAACCGCCAGGTGAAATCGCGGTTGAAAACCCTCGAATCCAAATACCTGGGGCTGGTCAAGGAAGGCAAATCCGAGGAAGCGGCGACGGCGCTTCGCGCGGTCAGTTCCGCCCTGGACAAAGCGTCCAAAGCCCGAATTATCCATAAGGGCAAGGGAGATCGTAAGAAATCCCGGCTCGCCCTCAAAACGATCAAGCCGAAATAAATCCCCCCTTCCGCCGTGTGCGCGGAAAAGATACTCCGCCTTGCGCGGACTGCGAGTCACTTTGCCAGCAGCCCCGGGGGCGTCAGGTGACCTGTCCAGCTTGAGAGCACGGGCGACCGCCCCCTGCCCAAAGGCAGTGTCGCATGCTCATGAATGCGCCGGAAGGTCTATCCTGCCTGTGCTGCTCACTTCTTTATAACTCCCAGCTTCTTGGAACTGAGTTCAGCCCATTAATCTGCTGCGACAAAATTTATCGTAGCTACGATGAATTTTGTCGCGACAATGTAAATCGTAGCTGCGATAAAATATGTCGCAGGCCGCCTGTGATTCCCAAGTGGGGGGGGGGTGATGAATACAGAAAGGCATGGAGACCAGACATGGAGACCAGGGCGGTCGCGGCAGAGTGCGCTTTCGCCCACAATTGCCTTGCACGGCGGTTGATTCCGGCGAATTTTATGGCCATGGAAAAAACCGATACTTTGCGTGAGATGTTTCGCATGCAGCAAGCCCTGAACGAACGCATTGGCGTCAGGACAACCGAAATGAAGGAAGCGGATCGCGCCGTTTGGCTCTTGAATTATTGCCGGGCCATGAATCAGGAGATTGCCGAACTGACCGACAGTGTCCCTTGGAAATGGTGGGCCAAATACCAGAAGTTCGATCTTCAGAACGCCCGTGTGGAAGTGGTGGACCTCTTTCATTTCCTGATCAGCGCGGCCCAGGTTCTCGGGATGACAGCCGATGACGTGTTCGAGGCTTACCTCAAGAAGAACGCAGTGAACTTTCAACGGCAGGAATCCGGTTATCAGAAAAAAAACGAGAATGATTCCAAGCACATATGAGCGCATTGCATCCATTTGACGGCGCGCGGCATACTTTCGAAATTCGTCCAGGCCAGACCGGACATTTTTTTTCGTTGCCCGCCCTGGAACAAGCAGGGGTCGGACCCGTCTCCCGGCTGCCGGTCTCGATCCGGTTGGTGTTGGAATCGGTGTTGCGGCATTGCGACGGCCGGCGGGTGACGGAGGCCAACGTGCATCAGTTGGCCAACTGGCAGCCTCGGGCGGCGCGGTTGGAGGAGATTCCGTTTATTGTGGCGCGAATTGTTTTGCAGGATTTTACGGGGGTGCCCTTGCTGGTGGATCTGGCCGCCATGCGTTCTGCGGTTCAACGCCTGGGAAAGGATCCGGCGATGATCGAGCCTTGGGTCCCGGTCGATCTGGTGGTGGATCATTCGGTGCAGGTGGATTATGCCGGCACACCGGATGCTTTATCGCGCAACCTGGAGCTGGAGTTTCAGCGGAACCATGAGCGTTATCAATTTCTGAAGTGGGGGATGCAGGCCTTTAAGACGTTCCGGGTGGTTCCGCCGGGGATCGGCATCATTCACCAGGTAAATCTCGAGTATTTGGCGCAGGGAGTAATAGCGGGGCCCGGCGGGCTGTATTATCCCGACACACTCGTGGGCACTGACTCTCATACGACCATGATCAACGGGCTCGGAATCGTGGGCTGGGGAGTGGGCGGGATCGAGGCTGAGGCCGGGATGTTGGGACAGCCGGTCTACTTTTTGACGCCTGATGTGGTTGGCGTGCATCTCACGGGCAGTCTGCGGGAGGGTGTGACCGCAACCGATGCGGCCTTGACCCTGACCCAGGTGCTGCGGAAAGCCAAGGTGGTGGGGACATTTGTCGAGTTCTACGGTTCGGGCGCAGCCGCCCTTCCCGTGGTGGATCGCGCGACGATTGCCAACATGGCGCCCGAATACGGAGCCACCTTGGGCCTTTTCCCAATGGACAGGGAGAGTGTGGAGTTCCTGAGGATGACCGGCCGCGGTGAAGAGCATTGTCAGGTTTACGAGAGTTATTACCGTGCCCAAGGGCTTTTCGGCATGCCGGAGAAGGGCGACATCGACTACTCGACGGATCTTTCCCTGGACTTGGGCAGCGTGGTGCCGAGCGTGGCGGGGCCGAGGCGTCCGCAGGACCGCATCGAACTATCTCGGCTCAAGGAGGAATTCTCGGCCGCGATCTGCCGACCGACGACTGAGAACGGTTTTGGAAAAAGGCCGGAGGATTTGTTGGAGGCGAAAGGATCGATCGGGACTCCTCTCTCGGTGTGCTTGTGCCATGGCAGCGTTGTGATCGCCTCCATCACCAGCTGCACGAATACCTCCAATCCCACCGTCATGCTGGCCGCCGGTTTGTTGGCTAAAAAAGCCGTGGAACGAGGTTTGACAGTCAATCCGGCTGTGAAGACATCCCTGGCGCCCGGGTCGCGGGTGGTGACCGATTACTTGCATGAGACGGGGCTGCAACCTTACCTGGACCGGCTGGGATTCCATGTGGTGGGCTATGGATGCGCCACGTGCATCGGGAATTCGGGACCTCTGAATCCGGCGATCGAGAAGGCCATTATTGACCATGACCTGGTGGTGGCTTCAGTGCTCAGCGGCAATCGAAATTTCGAGGCGCGGATTCACCAACACATCAAGGCCAACTTTCTGATGTCACCGCCGCTCGTTATTGCTTTCGCCCTGGCGGGCCGGGTGGATATCGACCTGGACCACGAACCCGTCGCTCAAGATCCTCAAGGCAGGCCTGTCTTTCTCCGGGAGATCTGGCCGACGCTGAACGAAATTAGGGCTCTGCTTCAAACAGCACTCAAGCCCGCCGTCTATCGCCGCCTGTATACTGACTTTGCCGCGCAGAATCCCCAGTGGAACAAGGTCCCTGCGGTCACGGGACGCGTTTTCAGATGGAATCCGCAAAGCACTTACATCCAGGAGCCGCCTTTCTTCGTCGATTTCCGGAGACAGCCGGAGCTGATCCGCGAGATCCTGGATGCCCGGCCGCTCGCCATCCTGGGAGACAGTGTCACCACGGACCATATTTCCCCCGCCGGCTCTATCAAGAAGACGTCTCCCGCCGGCCAATACCTTTTGGAAAGTGGCGTGGCGCCTGCGGATTTCAACAGTTACGGTTCCCGTCGCGGCAACGATCGGGTCATGACCCGTGGCACATTTGCCAATGTCCGACTCAAGAACCGGATGGTTCCCGGGACGGAAGGCGGTGTGACCCGGTTTCAGCCCGGGGGTGAAGTAATGTCGATTTACGACGCGGCCATGAGATACGCGGCAGCCCGGACACCGCTGATCGTGGTGGCGGGACAGGAGTATGGGACGGGCAGTTCGCGGGACTGGGCGGCCAAGGGGACGCAACTCCTGGGGGTCCGGACGGTATTGGCTCAGAGCTACGAACGCATTCACCGATCCAATTTGGTCGGGATGGGGATCTTGCCGCTTCAATTTCTCGAAGGGATGTCAGCCCAAAGCCTGGGTTTGGATGGATCCGAAGTCTTCAGCGTTTTGGGACTCAACACCGGATTGAAACCGCAACAGCAGCTCTGTCTCAAAGTCATGCGGCAGGATGGACGAACCGACGACATCCCTGTGCGGTGCCGTATTGATACGCCCATCGAGATCGAATACTACCAGCACGGAGGGATTCTGCCTTATGTGCTCCGCCAGCTTTTAGGATCAGGGACCGACGGTAGGTGATGGTCCAGTCTGTTTGAGATTGCCTTTGGGTCGGCGAGGGGCAAGGATGAGTTGAGCCCAGTTTCAACTCAAAACAGACATTTACCACAAAGGACATTTATGACTCAAAGCCATCCGAGTTCACGACGGGATTTCTTGAAAACCTCCAGCCTTATGACTGCGGGCGCCGTGGTGGCATCCCAGATGCCTGTGCCGCTCATGGTGCATGCAGCGGATTCCGATCTGCTGAAAGTGGCTGTGATCGGTGCCGGCGGACGTGGCACGGGCGCTGCTCTCGATTGCGTTGCCGCCGGGGGCAATATCAAGATTATTGCGGTCGCCGATGCCTTTGAGCAGCAGGCCAAGAATGCTGCCCGCGAGATCTCGACGAAGTGCAAGGATAAAGCCGATTTGCCGCCGGACCGGGTTTTTTGGGGATTGGACGCTTATCTGAAAGCGGTGGACACAGGGGCGGATCTCGTGATTCTGGCGGGTCCGCCGGGATTCCGTCCGCAGCATTACGAAGCCGCGGTCAAGGCGGGCAAGCATGTTTTCATGGAAAAGCCGGTGTGCATCTGCCCGGGCGGCTACCGGAAGGTCATGGCAGCCAACAAAGTGGCTGAGGAGAAAAACCTGAAGGTCGTTGTCGGCCTCCAGCGTCATCATCAATCCAGTTATCTGAGCGGCATTGATGCTATTCAATCTGGCAAGAGCGGCGATCTCTCCCTGTTGCGCGTTTATTGGAATGGCGGCGGCATCTGGAATCGTCCGCGTCGCCCCGGCCAGACCGAGATGCAGTACCAGGTGCAGAACTGGTATCACTTCGTTTGGCTGAGCGGCGACAACATCTGCGAGCAGCATGTGCACAACCTGGACATTGGAAACTGGGTCATGTCGGTCGTGCTCAACAAGCAGGGCGCCGAATGGGCGCACCCGGTCGAAGCCAACGGCATGGGGGCGTGCCTGACCCGCGGTTACAACGGCAAGGATGTCCAGGGCCAGATTTTTGACGCCCATTTTATCGAGTATTCATACGAGAATGGCACCCGGATGTTCAGCCAGTGCCGGCATCAGCCCAATACATGGAACATTGTCAATGAGTTTTATCATTCCAGCGCAAAGCCTCGAGGCGCCAATGTTGCCGGCGGCCAGGGACCGAAACTGCAACACAACAATCCCTATGTTCAGGAGCATTATGTTTTGCAGCAAGCCATCACCCAGAATCGGAAGCACCACGAAGGCTGGCACGGCGCCATCAGCAGCATGACAGCGGTGTTGGGGCGGACAGCCACCTACTCGGGCCAGGTGGTGAAGTGGGATGAACTGGTGGCCTCCGGGCCGGACACATTCCCGGCGGAGCTTTCATGGGAGAGCAATCCACCCGTCATGCCCGACGAAAACGGATTCTATCCGATTCCCACCCCGGGCAAGAGCCGGGCGGGAAACCGGGGTTAGCTCCTTCGCTCATTACAGCAAGCGACCTGGGGGGCAACAGCATGGTTTAGCCGGACTGACCGTTCTGGAGTTTTGGGAACGGAGCGGGAGGCTAGTCCGTGCCGTGTTTCTCTCCTGGTGCAAGTGCGTTCCCGGAAGTAGGAGCTCTGTCTTTGTCAAAACGTCGCTGCTTTTGCCCACGTTCCCGGATCGGATTTGAGCCGCTTTCGAGCTTCGGCTGCGGAGGCGGGTTGGCCATTGGGGCCGGTCAAAGCCATGATCTTGTCGGCAATGGCATTGAGGTCCGGCAGGATGATATCATGGTGGCCGCAACCGGTCCAAGGCGAGGCGAGGAGGAGGGACTTGCAGCCGGCGTTATGGGCGGCTGCGGCGTCCTGCCACTTGTCGCTGATTACATAGGTGCGATCCAAATCCAGGTGCCATTTGAAGGCGGCTTCCCGCAGCAGTCCGGGGCTGGGTTTGCGGCAGGGACAGCCATCCTCATCGGCATGGGGGCAAACCAGGATATCGTCCAGTCGGAACACGCGGATGAGTTCCTCATGAATCCGATCCAGTTCGCGGCGCAAAACGGTGCCGGCGGACACACCGGGCTGGTTGGTGGTGGCCACCAGGATGAAGCCGGCTTTCTTGAGGCGTTGAAGAGGTGCGATCGCATCCTCGTTGATCACCAGTTCCTCCATGGTGGACGGACCTCGCGGTGTCATTTGCGATGCGGGGATCCGGGTCAGGATCCCGTCGCGTTCCAGTATAATCCCTGGATGCATAGGCATGATCCAATTGCTGCTGATGCTCGACCTAGTACCTTCCCTTGTGGCACTCGTATTATCACTCTGACAACAATTCGTTTATGCCGTCTTTTTCCGGATGCGTCAAATGAATCAGCCGATTTTTTTCGCACCGACTTTTTTCTGTGCCAAACGTCGCCTCCGATTGCGCAGAGGCAAAAGTTTCTTAAGTGATCGGATGAAAACAGGTCCTGGAAAAGCGGTGATCCTGCCGGGTCCGGGGACGCGGGATTCAGGAGCGATCCCTCAAGCGGAACAGAATCTCGCCCGCGTGAGGCACGCACAGAATGCCTTCCTGTTCGCGTCCGGCATAATCTTCCGGGCGGATGCTGTCAGGATCCCGGTAGCCCAGATTGATGCGGCGGCATTGGATTTCCGGGATGCGGGTGGCCAGGGTAACCCGGGCTCGAGGTGTTTCGATGCCGTGATCATAGGTGCCTTGACCATAGACGTGGGTGCAGTGTGCCAGAACGCCCCACGGGTGGTGGCGGTATTGGTCCCATTGTTTCAGGAAGAAATCGCGGCAATGATAGCCCACCGCCTCAATCAGGCGACCATGGCTAAAGGAGACCTCGCTGATATGCGGCGCATAGATGATTAACTCCCCGCGATCCGCCAGGACCGGTTCGAGTTTATACATGCACTTTCCACCGGTCCACAGCTCGTCATACATTTTGGGGGCGCAAGAGAGGATCGTGTGGAACGGCCGATCGTGGTAAGTGACATGGATCTGGCTGGAAAGCCGGCTGGCGGCCGCCCATGCGGCCTCGGGCGATCCTGCATACAGACCGGCCAGAGAGCAGTCCGGTCGCACGACCATGCAGATGCAGAGCTTGCTCACGGACACCATGGAGCCAGCGCGGTCCACCACACGTCTGACGGGAGTGTCCTGGCAGCCTATAATGCGGTGGTTGGTGATGATCGCGCCCAGCCAGTGGAAAAAGTTCACGATGTCCGGTCCTGCCACCCCGGGAAACAGATACTTGTTGCCTCCGGAAAAACCGACAACTTCGTGTGGAAAAACCGGGCCGGCAATCATGACCGCGTCATAATCGAAGACCAGGCGGTTGACATCCACCGGCACCTCAAGGGAAAACAATCCGCCACTGAGCTCGCGAATCTCGTCGGCGCTGATCACTCCTACCCGACGCAAGGCGCCGGGATCGTTCCAGGCATGGTTGAAGAACCGCACTCGTCCATAGCAGGACCGGCGTGTCTCGGGCGTCAGATCCAATCGGCGACAGATGGCGGCTTCGCTCATGGGCTGGTGGGTGCCGAGAGCCACCAGAACGTCAAGGGCCCGCGTCACAGCCCCCAATTGTTCCTGCAACACTTGAAAGATCAGCCCGATGGGCGCGGTTCGAGTTCCGTCGGGGATGATGAGCAAGAGTCGTTTGTCGCGAAACTCCGCCGCAGGACAGAAATCGGCGATGAGGCTTCTCACTTGGTCCAGGGATACGGCACGGTCCTCGCCGGCCTCCTGTGTTATCACTGGGTGTGATTTCATAAGCATCTTGATGGTGACGGATTCGGTCTGGATTTTGGTCATTGACTTCTGCGAAAAATCAGGAAAACCTCGGCGCCTCGCCGGCGCATGGACATGCGCTTTAGCGAAACGGCCTGGTTGAGCCGCGCAAAACCCCGTCCATCGGCGAGAGTTGGAGCCTGGGTGCCTCCGAAGATAACGGGGCAGACGGTCAAGTGCAATTCATCAATCAAGTTCGCCCGGAAAAGGGTTGCATTGAGTTCGCCCCCCCCTTCCACGAGTAAACGCCGAACCCCCCGGGCTTGACGCAACCATCGAAGGGTTTCCAGGAAATCGATCCGTTCGCGGCCGCAAATCCGGACCTCATCGGCCACCTCTCGCAAACGCGCCGCATCGGCCGGGCGGATTCGAGCCGTGGTCAACACCAGAATGGGGGAATACCGGTGACGAAAAATCTCCGCCTGGGGATTGAGGGAACCGGATCCGCTTACGACAATACGCAGCGGGTATTCCCTCAAGCCCTGCCGCAGGCGCAACCGTCGAAACCGGAGTGGACCCGGCCCGAGTTGGACCGGATTCAAGTCAACGGTTCTTGCCCCCGCCATGATGGCATCGGCGGTAGACCGAAGTTCCAGGAGGTGCTGCTGATCAAGGTCGCTTCCGAAGGACCCAAGGTCGCGATTGGCTGCGGCGATTTTTCCGTCGGCTGTCATCGCCATGTTGAGAAGAACAAAAGGTCGTTCGCCGACAGGGGGCATAGGATTTGTTTGCTGGCTTGGATGAACCATGTTACGCGCGGCGGCCTTGAGGAGAGGACGGCCTGGGATCGGATGGGTGGGGCGATAGCAGAAGCTTTTCGATCTCCTCGTAGTTTTGCACGACATGGGTGGCATGGGTAAGTTGTTCTCGAGGCAGGGTGTTCGTGATGGCAATGACGTCCATTCCCGCCTTTCGCGCGGCTTCCACACCCACCGCCGCATCCTCTAGCACGCAACATTCGGCAGGCCGAACGTTCAGCAAATCGGCCGCTCGCAGAAACACATCCGGGGCAGGTTTTGGGTGTTCGACATCCTGAATGCTGGCGACCGCCTGAAAATACCATCGCAGGTTCCGGAGGGCTAATACCTCTTCAATAACCGGATGCACCGAGCCTGAGGCCAACCCCAGGACATACCGCGGACTCAACCGATCGAGCAGGCCAGGTATGGCGGGAAAGATCGGTTTTTCTCGACGGATAATTTCGATAAACCGCCGCTGTTTCCACGCGATCAAGTGTTCGATTGGATAGGGCGGGTGGTGGCGTTCGACAAAGTCGCTCCATAGCGCCCGGTCTGAACGGCCATAATAGGCGGTGAAGTCCATGCCATGATTCTCCCCGAAGCCCATCTCCCGGAATACCTCAAGAAATGCCTGGATGTGCCGCGGTTCGCTGTCCACAAGCACACCATCCATATCGAAAATAATTGCACGATACGTGTTCATATCCGTTTAAAAGATCTCGGGCAAGCCCTCCTCCAGCAGCCGGATGCGCTGCATAATTCCCTGTTTGCGGGCCAGTTCCCGCAACCAGCGCGGAGGCTCATTGAGTCCCTCGAAGGATAACCGAAAGGTGCCGAAGTGCATCGGCACCAGCCACCGGGCATTCAAATCATGAAAGGCTTTGATCGCTTCATCCGGCCCCATGTGGACCCGGCGCAGGCCTTCCGGGTGATAGGCGCCAATGGGCAAAAGGGCAATTTCAGGAGAGTGTCGCTTCCCGATCTCCTTGAAACCTTCGAAATAAGCGCTGTCGCCCGCGTGGTATATGCTGCGCCCTTGATACTCGAGAATGAACCCGCCATAGCCTCGATGGCTATCGTGCAGCACTCGCGCCCCCCAGTGTTTGCATGGGGTCAAGGTGACCTTCCAGTCTCCGTGCGTGAAAGTCTCCCACCATTCAAGCTCCAGGACTCGCTCAAAACCCAGGCGACGCGTCAGTTTTCCCATTCCCCAAGGCATGAGGCCCAGCTTCGGCGCCCGCAGCCGACGGATGCTTCGCTTATGAAAATGATCAAAATGCGCATGAGTCAGCAAAACCAGATCGATTTGAGGCAAATCCTTCGCCTTTAAACCTGTGTTCCGGATCCGTTTCATGAGAAACAGCCAATTGGCAAAGATCGGATCAATCAGAACGTTCAGGTCCTTGAACTGCAATAAAAACGAGGCATGGCCAATCCATGTGATGGCCACCTGACCCGAATTCAGAGAGGGAAAGATGGGACGATTCGGAACTCCGGTCCGCCGGGTTCTCCACGCCTTCCAAATCATCTCGTAGAAAAACGTATGAGGACTGAACGATTGGCTCGGGGTCAGGTCCTTGAAAGATCGCGGCAACCTTCGCCGGTATTGCGGAGGACGCGACTGCTTATCCAATTCCGAATTCATATTAGCGAAGCCTCTTTCGAGTATCGCCGAGACAGCAACCGTTGCCGCCCGAGGAAGCCCCAAATTGCCTCGCGGTATGTTTAATGCCCCCCCATCAATACCGCGTGAATGAATAAAACACAATACACCGCGTCCATATCAGCGGCAGGCAAATTAGAGAAAGACTTGCTATGAAAAAAATGATGAAGATTTCTGTAATCGCAGCAACAGCGTTATCTCTCACTTCGATAACACCTTGCGTGCAGGCTGGCAACTCGGAATGGGCCACGGCCGGCAAGATTCTAACTGGAGTTGTGGCGGGCTCGGCCTTGACCAGCATCCTGGCTCCCCATCACCATTGCACGACGGTGTATACAACGCCTGTTGTTGCCACAACTACGACTGTGGTTCCGGCGGTTCCTGTGCAGCAAGTTGTGGTTCAACAGCCTGTGCAGCAAGTGGTTGTTGAATCCAGACCGCAGACAGTCCTTGTCCAACCGGCGCCCGTCCCAGTCGTCGTGCGGCCCGCCCCTGTCGTTGTTTACTCGGCTCCGGTTGTGTGTCCGCCCCCCTATGTGGTTTATCGGCCGCCTTTGGTGGGTGTCCATTTCTCGTATGGGCATCACGGCCGGCCCCATCATCGTTGGTAATCTCCCGTTTTGACCTCGACACAGGACGCCATCAGGCGTCCTTTTTTTTACAGTCTGTTGCTGAAGTTCTTTATTGAAACCACGATGATGGAAACGCACGAATCAAAAAAACTGATCGAACAGCAGCTAAAGGTATTTCTAGGCAAGAAACCTGTTTTGGGACGGCAGGTTTATGTGGCTTCCGGCGCTGTGGTGGTGGGGGATGTCACCCTGGGTGATGAGAGCAGCGTCTGGTATAACGCCGTGATTCGCGCGGATATTCATCGGATTGTGATCGGCAACCAATCCAACATCCAGGACAATGCCGTGTTGCATGTCGCTGATGATTTTCCATGCCTAATTGGCAGTCGGGTCACGATTGGTCACGGGGCAATTGTGCATGCCTGCGAGGTGGGCGACGAAACCCTGGTTGGCATGGGGGCGGTCATTCTGGAGGGGGCGGTCATCGGGCCCCGATGTCTCATTGGCGCCAACGCCCTGGTCACAGGCGGATCCAGGTTTCCTGAAGGTTCCCTGGTGCTTGGTTCTCCGGCCAAGGTGGTGCGTCCCCTGCGGTCCGATCAAATCCAGACCGTGCGGGCCAGCGCGGATAAATACGTGGCCAACGGCCGTTATCACCTCGAAAACTGCATCCAGGTTCATCCCATGTGCGTGCGCCGCCGTCCTCGACGATGCGCGGCGGGTTAGCGTTTGAGGCATATCCATTCGGGAGGAACATCCCGGCAGTCCTTCCATTTGAGGCGTGGTGGCGGGGGAATTTTCGCGGTTATAAAGGTTTTACTGCATTCATTTTCCATGGATTGTCTGCCTGGGCTGTCAGACGCACACTTGGCAGGATGATTGATCTTATGAGAATGATGAGGAAAACTTCATTATCTCATGAAAACATTGATAAACCGACGCTCCAATCGAGGTTTTACTCTGATCGAACTCCTGGTGGTGATTGCCATCATCGCCATTCTGGCGGGCATGTTGTTGCCGGCCTTGGCCAAAGCCAAGAGTAAGGCTCAGGGCATTCTTTGTATGAATAACACCAAGCAGTTGGGTCTGGCTTGGATCCTCTATGCGGATGATTATGAAGGCAACCTGGTCCGCAACCATCATGGGGGCGACGCTCAAGGAGGTGCCAACCGCCTCGGGTGGGTAACGGGGTGGCTTTCCTGGACCACGAGCAGCGACAACACCAACACGTTGTTTTTGACCGACGAGAATTATGCGAAACTGGCTCGTTACTCGAACAAGGCCAAAAATATTTATAAATGTCCTGCCGACAAATATTTGCATCAAACACAAAAGGCCAGGGGATGGTCGGAGCGTGTTCGCAGTATTTCCATGAACTCCTGTATGGGCGACGGAAACGACAAGAATTGGTATGGCAGACTCCACACGGTTTACAAGAAGATCAGTGACATGAAAAAAACTCCGCCGGTCAAGGCCTGGGTTTTTGTGGATGAACAGCCCGATAGCATCAACGATGGGTGTTTCTTTGTGAACGTTCAAAGCCCTGAAATCGTCGACATGCCGGCGAGTTATCACAATGGCGCGTGCGGTTTTGCCTTTGCGGATGGGCACTCGGAGATCAAGAAGTGGGTGGATCCCGTTGTCGCCAAGGCGCCTATTCGCTACCAGGATATGGCGCGAATCACGATCCAGAAGACGAATCCCGATTGGATCTGGTTGGTGCAGCATACCAGTGAACCCCAGGATTGATTTTTTGATATATCTCAAAAAAGTCCTGACCTCGTTATCCAGATGGGGCCAAAGCGTAACCACCAGTCAGGGGTGTGCCGCAAGACGCACACTAGGCAACTCCGTCCGAACGGCGTTAAACTTGCTCCAGAGACTGGGGAACCAGGTTCGTGGGCCTGTGGAATGGAAGACTGGCGAGCCGGAATCCAGTGGCGGTAATAGATGTTCTTAAGAGTTGACGCGCCCTTGGGAACTTCTTAATTTGCCCAAACAATCAAAAAACCAACGCGCACGTTTATGAATAACCAAATCTGTCATCGACAGAAGCTTTCGAAGGGTTTCACGCTGATCGAACTCCTGGTCGTAATTGCGATCATCGCGATCCTGGCTGGCATGCTCCTGCCCGCTCTTGCCAAAGCCAAGAGCAAAGCTCAAGGCATCCTCTGCATGAACAACACCAAGCAGCTCGGCTTGGCGTGGATTCTCTACTCGGATGACTACAATGGGACCCTTGTCCGGAACCACCACGGCGGAGACGCTCAAGGTGGCGCCAACAAACTGGGATGGGTGACCGGATGGATGGATTGGACGACGAGCCGGGACAACACCAATCTTTTGTTCCTGATCGACGAGAACTATGCCAAGCTGGCTCGTTACTCCAACAAGGCCAAGAACCTTTACAAATGCCCTGCCGACAAGTATTTGGCTCCAACCCAAAAAGGCCGAGGCTGGAGCGAGCGCGCTCGCAGCATTTCCATGAATTCCTGCATGGGGGATGGGAATGACAAGAACTGGTACGGCAATCTTCACACCATCTACCTCAAGATGACGGATATGAAGAAGCTGCCGCCCGTGAATGCCTGGGTGTTTGTCGATGAACAGCCGGATAGCATCAATGACGGCTGCAACTTCGTGAATGTCCAGACGCCGCAGATTGTGGACGCGCCGGCCAGTTACCACAACGGGGCCTGTGGCTATTGCTTTGCTGACGGCCATTCCGAGATCAAGAAATGGAACGATGTCAAGTTCAGCAAGATCCCGGTGAGATACTCATCGTTCAGCGCGATTACCGTGGCAGCGACGAGCCCGGATTATATTTGGTTGAAGCAGCATACCAGCGAGCCGAAGAACTAATCCCTTTAGTGTTCCGAGGGCCTGTCATTCGACAGGCCCTTTTTTTATGATCGCAAGCCTTGCGCCGATTGGCGAGTTGGCCTAAGATCGCGCGAAATTCGCTTCAGACAGTTGACGATTCCTCTCCCCGGGGAAAGGATTCGGTGTCTGGTTATAGGTTGCTTTGGAAGTTCATTCTGTCATGACACTTGATGATCTAAACAAACGGCTGGCGGTTTGCAGTTGGTCGCTGCAACCGGAGAATCCCCAACAGTTGCTGGAACGATTGGAGGCGACAGGCATCCGTCAGATGCAGTGCGCGCTCGATCCGCTGCGTGACGATCCCAAGGTATGGGGCGCGATGCCATCGATGTGCGCCGATCGCGGGATTCAAATCGTTTCCGGGATGTTTGGCACCAAGGGCGAAGACTATTCCACCTTGGAATCCATTCGGTTGACAGGGGGCTTGGTGCCCGATGCGACCTGGGATGAAAACTGGCGAAACATACAGGCCACCGCGGTTCTGGCTCGACAGATGGGAGTTCAGCTGGTGACCTTCCACGCCGGATTTTTGCCGCATGAACCCGCCCATCCCGATTTCGACAAACTGCTGAAGCGCGCTCGCCAGGTCGCTGATGTGTTTGCCGATAACGACCTGCAGTTGGCCATGGAAACCGGTCAGGAGACAGCCGAAACCCTGAGCGCTTTCCTGCAGCATTTGGACCGGCGGAATGTCGGTGTGAATTTTGATCCTGCCAACATGATCCTTTACAATCAAGGCCAGCCGATTGATGCCCTGCGCATCCTGAGCCCATGGATAAGGCAGTGTCATATCAAGGATGCGGTGCGGACTCGGACTCCCGGCACCTGGGGCGAGGAAGTGCCGGTGGGAACCGGGCAAGTGGATTGGCTTGCCTTTATGCGCACCCTTTCCAAACAGAGTTTTACGGGCCATCTCGTGATTGAGCGCGAAGCCGGCACGCAGCGTGTTCAGGACATCCGGACGGCTGTGACTCATTTACGGGCGGTAGGAGCCCAAGGTGTTTAAGCCTGCGATTACGAACAGGCTGATCGTATGCCGCACATTAACCCCTCTCACAAGGAAACGTTGTTATGATTCAAGTTGGCGTCGTTGGCATGGGATTCATGGGAGTCACTCACATCAAGGCTTACCGGCAGGTGAACGGTGTCCGTTTGGCCGCGATTTGTGATTCCGTGCGCCTGCCCCTGGATGGTGATTTCTCCAAGATCAGCGGGAACCTCGGCGGTGGCGAAACGCTCCGCTTAGATATGACCCAGATCAAGGCTTACCGCGATTTTAACGAAATGCTCCAGAATCCGGATATCCAACTGGTCGATATCTGCACTCCGACCTCGTCGCACGCCCCTCTGGCGACCGCCGCCTTGAAGGCCGGGAAACATGTGATTTGCGAAAAACCCCTCGCCCGCAACAGCGGAATCGCACATGATATTGTGCAAGCTGCCTCCCAAGCGCAGACCTATCTCCTGCCCGCCATGTGCATCCGCTTCTGGCCGGAATGGGCTTATGCAAAGAAACTCATCGATGATTCGGTTTTTGGGAAAGTCCTGGCCGCGCGCTTCCGGCGCGTGTCCGAGCCTCCCGCATGGGGACGGGAGAGTTATTTCCAGGGCCAACAGTCCGGCGGCGCGCTTCTGGATCTTCATATTCACGATACGGACTTTGTGCAATTCTGCTTTGGGCGGCCGCTCTCGGTCTGCTCGCATGGCTGCAGTCGCTTCAGCGGCGCCATGGACCACGTCGTTACTCAATACCGCGTGAAGTCCGGCGCCGTTGTTTATGCCGAGGGAAGCTGGTTGATGAGTTCAGGGCATGGATTTAACATGGCCTACACCGTTGCTTTTGAAAAAGCCACTTTGGACTATGACCTTTCCCGGGGAGCTGAAGCCCTGCGCTTGTTCGAGGAAGGCAAGCCGCCGCAAACCATCAAGTGCCCGGGCGCCGACGGTTATGTCGGCGAACTGCAGCACATGGTGGATTCGGTCCTGGGCGGAAAACCGCCGTCGATCGTGACACCGGCCGACGGGTTAAGCGCTGTTGAGATTTGTGAGGCGGAGGAAAAATCCATCCTCACCAAACAGGAAGTTCCTTTAGGCTGAGCCAGTCACCGTTGCCTGCCGCGAAGGGGGGCGATGCCGCGCATTTCCTGACCGGTTGATCAGGGAAGCTCGATCAGTTCGCCGCTCCTGGCGATTTGGAAAGGGATCGGACCCAAGAGACGAGCCGCAAGTTTGCCCAGCTGCGCCCGGTCTTCCCAAAGCGCCCGCGCCAGATGGACGAATACGATGCGTCCAATCTTACGGCCCCGCAATCTCTCAAAAAGATCTTCCGGCCGGACATGCGCCATCTCGCAAACCAGAAGATCAAGGGGCTTTTCCAGGAGCGGCTTCAGGTCTTCTACCGCGCCGATGTCGCCGCTATGCCCGATCCTCCACGGCCCGTGTTCAATCACAAAACTATAAGCTTCAAAAGGAGTCTTCGGATACCGCTTCTGAAACTGCCGTCGTAAGGAGATCAAATGACTGCCGCGATGCGGCGTCACACGAGTGTTGGAAAGCACCGTGGTCCGGCCGGTCCGCAAAGAAAAAAACGAAGTCTTGAAACCCAGGAGCTCCCTAAAAATACAGCTGGTATCCAGCATGTCGCGCACCGGTTCAATCCCCCTGCCCGGCAAAAAAACTCTCAGATCCCTCGTCCGCTGCTCCAGCCAAAATCCCTGCATCAGCATGAAAAACCCTCCCACGTGGTCACAATGCATGTGGGATAGAAAAATACCGTCAATATCGTCAAATCCAACCTCCGCGGCCTTCAGAGCATCACAGACTGAATCCCCGCAGTCCATCAAAAGGGATTGCCCAGGAAAAGTATAGAGAAAAGCCGCATGGTGCCGTGCCGCGCAAGGCCAGCCATCCCCGATTCCGATGCATCTGACTGAAAACGACTGCTTTCCGGATTTCACAGAAGCATAATAACCGATGAACTTCCATTTAGCCAAGCGAGTTGGTTAAGGCAATCCATTTGCCAGGCAGGCGTTCCCTGGTCAAATCCCGGTTGACCGATGAATATGGGCTTGAACAAAACCGCACTTCATGCCCCATACTCCAAGCCATGGCAACCCTCGTGTTCGATATAGAAACCTCGGCACTTCCCCTCGAGGCATTCGATGATGTCCAACAGGAATACCTCTTCCGCGAGGCCGGCAAACTCACCGACGAAACCCAACGCCAACTTAAACGCGAGGAGATCCATCGCCAGTTCAGTCTCTGGCCTCTCACCGCCCAAGTGGTCTGCCTCGCCATGCTCAATGCCGATACCTCCCGAGGCCAAGTCCTCTTCACGGCCAATGATTTCGAAGATGAAGCCGATGACGCCGGTCCCGTCGAATTCGTGCCGTGTGTCGATGAGGCCGAGTTGTTGACCGCCTTCTGGGATGTGGCCAGACACTACGACCAGATCGTGACATTCAACGGCCGCAGTTTCGATGTTCCCTTCATTTACCTCCGCTCCGCACTGCTCAAAGTTAATATCACCCGCAGAGACTGGCTCGGCTATCGATTCCAAACCGAACCCCACTGCGATCTCGCTGAACAACTGACCTTCTACAGCGTCAGCGGCCGCGAAGGAGCCGCCCGCAAATTCAACCTCGATTTCTACTGCAAGGCCTTCGGCCTCCAATCTCCAAAAAGCCAAGGCATCACCGGAATGGATGTCACCGAACTCGTCCGCCAGGAACGCTTTCGCGATATCGCCGAATACTGCTTGCGGGATGTCCAGGCCACCGTGCTTCTTTTCCAGATCTGGAAAGAACGCCTGGCGGGCATCAAGTAAGCCTTCCTGAGACACTCCAGGTGAGACACCAGCGTCGAACCTAGTGACATTCTGACGCTTTATCGGATTTTTGAGGGACGCTCGCCCGGGGATTTTTTGTCATATAATATTTATAATTAGGTATTTATGAATAACAACTGTGCTTGGCATCGACCTTGCTAGGGATGAACAGGTATGTGTTTAAAGGAATTTTATGGCTAAAGTACTGGGCATTGATTTAGGCACAACGAACTCTTGCATGGCCGTAATGGAAGGTGGAGAGCCTTTGGTGTTGGAAAATTCCGAAGGCAAGCGCACGACACCATCCGTGGTGGCATTCACGAAGTCGGGTGAACGCCTGGTTGGGGATGCCGCTAAACGCCAAGCCGTGACGAATCCGCGGAACACGGTTTACTCGATCAAACGCTTCATGGGCCGCAAATTTGACGAGGTTCAGGAAGAAACTAAGCGGATTCCGTATAAAGTGGTGCGGGCGAATAACGGAGATGCGGCGGTGGAAGTCGAGATTGACGGCAAGCCTCGAGTGTTCAGTCCTCCTGAGATTTCGGCGATGATTCTGGCAAAACTCAAGGCGGACGCGGAGATGCGACTGGGAGAAAAGATCACCCAGGCGGTGATCACAGTTCCCGCCTATTTCAACGATTCACAAAGGCAAGCCACGAAGGACGCCGGCCGCATTGCCGGCCTGGAAGTACTGCGCATCATCAACGAGCCCACAGCTGCTTCCCTGGCCTATGGCCTGGATAAGAAGAAGGATGAAAAGATCGCGGTTTACGATTTAGGCGGCGGCACGTTTGACATTTCGGTTTTGGAGATTGGGGACGGTGTGTTTGAGGTCAAAGCCACCAATGGTGACACGCACCTGGGGGGGGATGATTGGGACAATCGTCTCATGGATTGGATTCTGGATGAATTCAAGAAGGACACGGGCATGGATCTGCGCAAGCAGCCGGACGCTTTGCAGCGAATCAAGGAAGAAGCCGAGAAAGCCAAGATCGCCCTGTCGAGTGCCCAACAATACGAGATCAATTTGCCGTTTATTACGGCGGATGCCAGCGGTCCCAAGCACATTTCGTTGAAACTGACCCGGGCGAAGATGGAACAGTTATGCGACGATCTGTTCTCCCGAACCATGGGACCGGTTCGCAACTGTTTGAACGATGCCGGTGTCGCGGCGGAGAAGATTGACGAATTAGTCCTGGTGGGCGGGATGACCCGGATGCCTCGGGTGGTTGAGATCGCCCACAGCCTGGTCGACAAGCCGCCGCATCAGGGAGTGAATCCTGACGAAGTGGTTGCTGTGGGCGCCGGCATTCAGGGAGGCGTGTTGAAGGGCGACGTCAAGGACGTCTTGCTTCTGGATGTGACGCCGCTTTCTCTGGGCATTGAAACCCTGGGAGGCGTTTTTACCCGCCTGATCGAGCGCAACACAACAATTCCGACCCGGAAATCCGAGATATTCTCCACGGCTTCCGACAGTCAGCCTGCGGTTGAGATTCACGTGTTGCAGGGCGAACGTCCCATGGCGCGCGACAACAAGACCATTGGCAAATTCCATCTGACGGACATTCCTCCGGCTCCCCGGGGTGTGCCGCAGATTGAAGTCACTTTTGACATCGACGCCAACGGGATCCTGCACGTGAGCGCCAAGGATCTGGGCACCGGCAAGGAGCAGAAGATTACCATCACCGCCAGCAGCGGTCTATCCAAGGATGAGATTGAGCGGATGCGTAAGGAGGCGGACCTGCATGCTGACGAAGACAAGAAGCAGCGCGAGGAAATCGAGATTCGGAACGAGGCGGACAACGCCGTTTACCGGACCGAGAAGATGATTCGCGACAATGCCGACAAGATTCCTGCCGACGACAAGGCGAAAATCGAGAAGGCCGCCGCGGAGGTCAAAGAAGCCCTGAAGGGCTCCGACACTTCCGCGATCAAATCGGCATCCGAGCGTCTGAACCAATCGTGGCAGTCTGTTTCGGAGCAGCTTTACCGTGCGGCGGCCGAAAAAGCGCAGGCCGGCAAGGCTCAATCGCCGCCGCCTTCCGAAGAGGGCGGATCCTCGGCCAAGGAGAGCGGTCCCAAAGGCGAGGGTCCCATCATTGACGCCGAAGTGGTGGATGAGAAAAAAGATTAAGGGTCGGTAGTATCGCCGCAGGCTGGCGGGCGAGCCCCAGAGGCTTGCTTTACGGCCAACGGAGAAATCGTGGATCTGCGACGGGTGTCGCGGAGTTGCCTGGAACCGACAGAACCGAGAGAACCGAAAACAAAACAAAGGAAAAAATCGAACCTATGGCTATTAACCTGAAACCGCTCGGAGACCGGGTGTTGGTTGAGCCGGTTGAAGAGAAGGAAACCAAAAAGGGCGGCATCATTATTCCCGATACCGCCAAAGAAAAACCGACCGAAGCGATTGTGATCGCTCTCGGGACCGGCAAATTGGACGATCAAGGCAAGAAGATCCCCTTTGAAGTCAAGAAGGGCGATCGCGTGCTGACCAGCAAATACGGCGGCACCGAGGTCAAGCTCGAAGGCAAGGAATATAAACTCCTGAATTCGGACGATATTCTGGCAATTATTGAATAACTTTTATACCTGAATTACATACTATGGCAGCGAAACAATTAATTTTCGACGAAGCCGCACGGCAGGCGCTTCTGCGCGGTGTCAACCAATTGAGCAAAGCGGTCACCGCCACTCTGGGGCCCAAGGGTCGCAACGTGGTGATCGACAAGAAATTTGGCTCGCCCACCGTCACCAAAGACGGCGTGACCGTGGCCAAGGAAATCGAGCTCAAAGATCCCTATGAAAACATGGGCGCCCAGATGGTGCGCGAAGTCGCCAGCAAGACGAGCGACGCCGCGGGCGACGGCACCACGACCGCAACCGTTCTGGCCGAAGCCATTTACCGCGAAGGCCTGAAATTTGTCACCTCCGGCGCCAATCCGATCGGGATTCAACGTGGCATCATGAAGTCCGTGGAAGCCGCGGTGACTCAGCTGGACAAGATCGCCAAGAAGGTCAAAGACAAGGAAGAGATCAAGCAGGTGGCCACGGTTTCCGCCAACTGGGACAACACCATCGGCGAGATTATTGCCGACGCCATGGACAAGGTTGGCAAGGATGGCACGATCACCGTCGAAGAAGCCAAGTCGATCGAGACCACGCTGGAAGTCGTCGAGGGCATGCAGTTTGACAAGGGTTATCTCTCGCCCTACTTCGTGACCAACGCGGAAACCATGGAAGCCAAGCTCGAAGAGCCGTACATCCTGGTTTTTGAAAAGAAGATCAGCAATCTGAAAGATCTGCTTCCGTTGCTGGAAAAAATTGCCAAGATTGGCAAGCCGCTGCTGATCATTGCCGAGGAAGTCGAGGGCGAAGCCCTGGCCACTTTGGTGGTGAACAAGCTGCGCGGCACACTGAACATCTGCGCCGTCAAGGCCCCTGGCTTCGGCGATCGCCGCAAGGCGATGTGCGAAGACATCGCCATCCTGACCGGCGGTCGGTTTATCAGCGAAGATCTCGGCATCAAGCTCGAGAGCATCGAATTGAGCGATCTCGGCCGCGCCAAGAGCATCGTGGTTGACAAGGAGAACACCACGATTGTCGAAGGTTACGGAAAGTCGAGCGACATCCAGGGCCGGGTCAATCAAATCCGCCGTCAGATCGAGGAAACCACCTCCGACTACGATCGCGAGAAGCTCCAGGAACGCCTGGCCAAACTGGCCGGGGGTGTTGCCGTAATCAATGTGGGCGCCGCCACTGAAACCGAGATGAAGGAGAAGAAAGCCCGTGTTGAAGACGCCCTGCACGCGACCCGCGCAGCCGTCGAAGAAGGTATTGTCCCCGGAGGCGGGGTTGCCCTGATTCGCTGCCTGAACGCCATTGATGGAGTCAAGGCCGCCAATGACGACGAGAAAATCGGTGTCGACATTGTCAAGCGCGCCATCGAGTTCCCGACCCGCGCCCTGGCCAACAACGCCGGAGTCGAAGGCTCGGTTGTTGTCGAGGAAGTCAAGAAACGGAAGGCCAACGAAGGTTACAACGTCGCCACAGGTGAATACGAAGACCTCGTCAAGGCCGGTGTTGTGGACCCGAAGAAGGTCACCCGCGCCGCCCTGCAGAACGCGGCTTCCATCGCCGGTTTGCTCCTGACTACCGAGTGTCTCATCACCGAGATCCCGGAGAAGAAAGAAACACCTCCGCCACACGGCGGCGGCATGGGCGGGGGCATGGACTACTAAATCCCTCTAACTGAACTTTACTGATTCACCCGAGGCTGGCTTATGCCAGCCTCATTTTATGTACATCGGACCGGAGTCAGCGCTTGCCGGTCCGATCGTGGATCAGGCTGGCCTCCATAGCGGAGCGGAAATCCGAACCAGCGAAATTACCGTGTTTTTTGGGGCGATTTCTTTTCCGCCTCTTCGAGTTTCTTAATGTACTTGGCGGTGTTCTTGTTAAACTCTTTGAGGCAACCCTTGCAACACAACTTAATCTCCCGCCCTTCGTGGGTGAACACGTAGGGCTTGCCCATGCCCCCCAGTTTCTCACCCGTCACCGCGCACGTTTCCAATGGATATGGCTTCGGCGGATTGGCCTTTGTGGCGGCCGCAATGTTGCCACCGGCCCATAGCATCCCCGCCAATGCCAGAACCGCCATCGAGTATTTCATCATCGTTTTCATGTCTCGGTCATTCAATCGCCCTACTATACCACTTGTCCCGCAACTTGCGATGATGCTTCCGACGGAAAATATTGGGTTTTCGCATTCCATTGACCGGGAGATGCCTGGTTGTTAGGCTCAACGCCGGCTTGCGATGGAGACCTCGGCAACAAGACGGTGTCCCGCTTATTCCAAAAAACCGTCAGGAAACAGCATCCTTGTGTTCGATAGAAAACGACGAAAAGAAATCCATGAGTGAAGGACAGCGGGTGGGGAATCGACGGGAATGGGGGCTGGCTTTGGGCGCTCTGGGGGTGGTCTATGGAGATATCGGCACCAGCCCCTTGTATGCTCTTCGCGAGTGTTTTCATGGACCCCATGCCGCCGCTCCAACGCCCGAGAATATTCTGGGAGTGTTATCGCTGGTCTTCTGGTCTTTGGTCTTGATTGTTTCGGTCAAGTATTTGGGTTTCATTCTGCGCGCGGATAACCGGGGAGAGGGCGGCATACTGGCCTTGCTCTCGCTGGTCTTGCCAGAGCGCAGCAGAAGGGGAGGAATCTCGGGATACGGTTGGCTGATGGCCGTAGGGGTGTTTGGGGCGGCGCTTTTGTATGGTGACGGCATCATCACGCCAGCCATTACGGTGCTGGGTGCTGTCGAGGGCATTCGGTATGTGACACCGGTGTTTGAGCCGTTTATTTTGCCCATCACGGTTGGATTGCTTGTGGCGTTGTTTGCGGTGCAACGGGCCGGAACGGGGGGATTGGGTTATGCGTTCGGTCCCCTGATGCTGCTTTGGTTCATCGCGCTGGGATTGTTGGGAGCCAACGCTCTTTGGCGTGAACCGATGGCCCTGGCAGCCGCGAATCCGTGGCATGCTATCCGGTTTTTTGCGCGCCATGGATTCCAGGGTTTCATCGTGCTGGGAGCCGTTGTGCTGGTCATTACAGGCAGCGAGGCCCTTTATGCCGATCTGGGGCATTTCGGTCGCCGGCCGATTCGACGAGCCTGGTTTATCGTGGCTTTGCCCGCGCTCCTGTTGAATTACTTTGGGCAGGGAGCTCTCCTGCTTCGAAATCCGGCGGCCGCTGATCATCCCTTTTACCGCATGGCTCCGCCCTGGGCGCTTTATCCGATGGTGATCCTGGCCACTGTGGCGGCCATCGTGGCCTCACAGGCCCTGATTTCGGGATCCTTCTCGCTCACCATGCAGGCGATTCAATTGGGTTACCTGCCGCGACTCGAAATTGATCATACGTCTTCTCACCAGCGGGGGCAGATCTACCTGCCGCTGGTGAATTTCACTCTGATGCTGCTCTGCATTGGATTGGTGCTGGGCTTCAAATCTTCGAACAACCTGGCGGCGGCTTATGGGGTGGCGGTGACGCTGACCATGATGCTGACCACGATTCTGTTTTTCTTCATGTCGCGGCGGGTATGGCATTGGTCCTCTTTCCGCGCGGGATTGTTTTGTGGGGTGGCCTTGTGGGTCGAGGCGTCCTTTCTCGGCGCAAATCTGGTCAAGATTGGCCAGGGAGGATGGTTTCCCTTGCTGGTGGCTTTGGCCTTTTATTCCCTGATGTCAACCTGGCATAAAGGCCGGCAAATCTTGGGTGAAAAACTGAGTGAAACGGCGCTGCCCATGAAGCTGTTCCTCGAGGAAATGAAGCATCATCCGCCCCATCGGGTTCATGGAACGGCGGTCTATATGTCCGGCCGCAGCAAGGGAACGCCCATCGCCTTGCTCCATAACTTGAAACACAACAAAGTGCTGCACGAACGGATCATCCTGCTCAATATCACCACCAGCGAAGTCCCGCATGCCGACCCCGAGCACCGGGTGGAAATCGAGAAACTGAAGGAAGGCGTTTACCGCGTGAGCGGCCAGTATGGATTCATGGAGGATCCCAACGTCCCGGAGTTGCTCGCGCAGTGTTCTAAATTGGGCCTCGTTCTGAAGCTTCAGGAAGTCACCTACTTTCTCAGCAGCGAGACAATTATTCCCCGCGGCTCCGCGAAGATTTCGTTCTGGCGTGCCAAGTTGTTTGCGTTCCTGTCACGGAATGCGCAGCGGGCGACGATCTTCTTCCAGCTGCCGGCCAACCGCGTCGTCGAATTGGGGATGCAGATCGAACTTTAGCGAGGCGCGGTTACAAAGTCGGCAGCGCTTTTCTACTTGCCGTTGGGGCGCCGAAACGGGGATCATGCGCAGACACTCAACCGGAGAACATTTATGGGCTTGATGGATTATCTGAAAACGCAGTTGCTGGATATCATCCAGTGGGAAGACGACTCGCGTGACACTTTATCCTGGAGATTTCCCGACGAAGACAAGGAAATCAAGCGCGGAGCCCAATTGATCGTCCGCGAATCGCAGATGGCCCAGTTTGTTTATCTTGGGCAGTTTGGCGATGCCTTCGGTCCCGGCAAACACACGCTGGTGACGGATAACATCCCGATTCTCTCGACGCTCAAGGGTTGGAAATACGGTTTTGAATCCCCGTTTAAAGCGGATATCTATTTCGTCAACACCCGGTTGTTTACCGGCAACAAGTGGGGGACATCCAATCCCGTGATGCTTCGGGATCCGGACTTTGGCATTGTGCGGGCGCGCGCCTTCGGCACTTACGATTTTCGTGTGGTGAATGTGCCGACCTTCCTGAAGGAAGTCGCAGGCACCGATCATCATTTTCGGCTGGACGAATTCGCTGACACGATGCGATCAAGGATTGTCAGCGTGTTTAGCGATGCCCTGGCTTCGGCCAAGGTGCCCGTTTTGGACGTGGCCGCCCGTTACTCCGAGTTGGGCGACGCCCTGATGCCTCTCATTAATCCGGCCTTAACGAGCAAATATGGGATCGAACTGCCCAGCTTTGTGGTGGAGAACGTTTCGGTGCCCCCGGAGGTCGAGCAAGCCATCGACAAACGGTCGAGCATGGCGGCCATCGGCAATCTCAACGATTACGTGAAGCTCCAAATGGCCGAAGGTCTCGCCAAGGGCGAAGGGGGCGGCGGGCCCGGCGGGATGGCGGCGCAATTCGCCGTGGGTATGGCCATGGCTCAGCAAATGATGCAACAAACCGGCGGCGTGCTGTCTCAAAGCACTCCGGCTGCGGCTCCCACCGGCCCGGGAGCCTCGGCAGGCATATCCGCTCCCGCAGGCCTGCCTGAGTTGCTTAATCCAGCCGAGGTCGCCCAGATCCTGAAGGTCGCCGAATCGGATGTGCTGGCCAGCCTCGAGGCTGGCGACTTGAAGGGCAGGAAAATCGGCACGACCTGGCGGGTGACGCGAGCGGCCCTGGATGAGTTTCTCCGGGGGTAGTCCAAGGTGGACAACCGGGATTCCAGCGCCATGTCTGACGTCACAGCCCAAAAGAAGTTCGCCTGTCCGGCTTGTGGAGCCGAGGCCAATTGGGATCCGGGCCGACAGGCTTTGATCTGTCCTTTCTGCGGCACCAACTCCCCCGCCCAGCTTGAATTGAACGCATCGGGCGATCAGGTCATCCGGGAACACGATCTTGGATCGACCTTGCGAAATTTGGGTGAAGATCGTCGGGGGTGGCAGGCAAAAAAGACCTCGGTCAAATGCCAAAGCTGCCAGGCCATCTCCGTGTTCGATGCTGAACGCATAGGCCAGCGTTGCGATTTCTGCGGATCAACCGCCCTGGTTCCTTACGAGGAAATCAAGGAAGCCATCCGTCCGGAAAGCCTGCTGCCCATGAAGCTCAACGAGGCCCAGGTCCGGGACTCGATTCGCCAATGGTACCGCACGCGATGGTTTGCTCCCAACCGCCTCCGGAACAAGGCGCTCACCGACACCACCCACGGACTCTACATTCCGTACTGGACTTTTGACGCGCAGGTGCATGCGGACTGGACCGCTGAATCCGGTTATTACTATTATACGACCGAGACCTACCGGGACGCCCAGGGACGGATGAAAACCCGGCAGGTGCGGCATATCCGATGGCAACCGAGTGCGGGATCGGTGGATCACTTCTTTGATGATGAACTGGTGGCGGCATCTAAAGGCGTCGATCCGGCTTTGCTGAAGAGGGTGGAGCCGTTCCCCACCAAGGAACTCACGGCCTACAATCCCGGCTTTCTCGCCGGCTGGGTGGTGGAGCGGTACCAGATCGACCTGGTGGGGGCCGCCCAGCATGCCCGCGAGAGCATGACCTCTCAGATCCACCAGATGTGCGCCGCCCGCGTGCCTGGAGATACCCATCGGAACCTGCGCGTCCAGGCGGATTTTAGCGGACAAACCTTCAAGCACATCCTGGCGCCCGTTTGGCTCCTGGCCTATGACTACGGCCGACGGCGGTTTCAGGTCGTCATTAACGGATACACCGGGGCGATTGCCGGACGTTACCCGAAGAGCTGGATCAAGATCACCCTGGCCCTTCTCGCGCTATCGGCCCTGGTTGGAATCGTGGTGGTTCTGGCGAACCGTTGAGGAGGATCAGCCAGCCGTGGCGCACACACGGATCAGACAAGAATGCAGTGCTTCGCCTAATTGTCGGATGCCCCGATCAATGAGTCCAGGCGAGCAGTAGGAATCGTTCAACCGAAACGTGTTCTTTGTCGTGATTTCGTGCAAAACTTATCCTGGCGCCGCGCGTCAGGTTGGTGAGATTTGCCAACGGGCTGGATTTCGGCCGCGGATTGTGCAGGCGGCCGGCTCATTCTTTTGATTTCTGGGCTTTCCGGCTTTGCATAACCTTCAAGTAGGATTCGTATCGCTGTTTTTCCTCCGGGGTTTTGCTCAGATTGATCGCTTCGCTCACCAACGCAATGCCATCGTCTTCTTTGCCGGACTCGAATCGGCCAATCGCGCGGACGCCCAGGATTTGAGGCTGCTTGCCCCCGGCCAATTTTTCCGCCTTCTCCAGGGCTTCATCCGCGAGGGCAAAGTCGCGGTTTGTCGCCTGAGTGTTGGCCACGATGATGAAGGCCAGCTGGCAGAGATCATCGATGTTGCCGGCGTTGTCCGTCAACAATTGGCGTCCCAGATCCTTCGTCTTGGCGTCTCCAGCCGCCGCCAGTTTCTGATAATCCTTCAACAAACCCTGCGTTTGGGCTCGTTTCTTCATCGCGGTCAGATCGTATTGGCCGGAAAGGATTTGATCCAGAGCTTGCTCCATTCTGTCCATAGGATGCCCATGCCAGAGCACGGTGCCCTCTTTCCCGACAATAAAAGCATGAGGGATGCCTCCTTCGCCAAAGGCCTTCATGTAGCCATTGCTCGTTTTGCGTTCATCGTCGATCGCGACCCGGTAATCCATCTTATCCGCCATTTTTTCCACGAAGGGTTTCACCTTATCGGGGGTTTCATCACTCACCCCGATGAACACAACCCCTTTGTCTTTAAATTTTTTCTGAAGATCGGTCAGATGAGGAATGCTTTCGCGGCAAGGCGGGCACCAAGTGGCCCAAAACTCAACCACGTAGACGTTTTTACCATCCTTGACGTCTGCCGGTTTTCCTTTCACCCACTCTCTGATCGCCAACGGCGCAGCGGGATCACCCAAGGTGGCGGCAGAAGCGGACAAGGCGCTCAGTAAACCCAGGAATACCATGATTGGCAGGATTTGGTGTAAGTTCATATAAAAATCGACAGTTTAGGAGGGCGCAATATCGCGCAAATGGGGATCGAGCACAAGGGCGGATTCTTGTTCTTGTATTGCCGAAAGCAATCACAGCGGCTGAAAAAAACGTTCCCAACGCGGCCATCCCCGGTGGTCCCAATCCAGAGATAGGACGACTGCGGTCGCCCTGCCAAGGATTCGGCTCCGCTCCACACAGCCGAAATACCGGGAATCGAAACTGTCGTCCCGGTTGTCTCCCATGACAAAGTAACTGTCTCGGGGCACCGTCATCTCGGCCAAATTGCGCGCGGACGATCGCGAGGGGTTGAAGATCAGGATATGGCTTTTGTCTCCCAGATCCTCTCGGTATGCGACGGTGCGATCTGAGTGAGGAGATGCCGCCGAAGGTTCCAGGGCGACCGGTCGATCGTTGAGAAAAACCCGGCCTTGACGGACGGCCAGCCGGTCCCCCGGCAGCCCGATAACCCGCTTGACCAAGCGCATGCCATCGTGGGGCGAAAAGAAAACGATAATGTCGCCTCGTTGGGGATTTCCCCACTCCGCCACGTGCCGGGTGGTGAAGGGCACTTTAAAGTCGTAGGCGAGTTTGTTGACCAAAATCCGGTCGCCTTCCAGGATGGTTGGATTCATCGAGCCGCTGGGAACGTCATTCCAGTCCGCCAGGCTGGACCGGATGGCTCCCATGACCAGGAGGATCGTCAGGAGCGGTTTCAACCAGTTGCGCCAAAAGGACTGCCAGCCGTTAATCGTCGAGCAGGTCTTCATAGAGATTCAAGTAAATGACACATATCCGGTTTCAGAATGGGCCCTCTATCACACGAGGATCGGCTGCAGATTCGCAGGACCTGCGGCTCACCCTCGCCAAACAGTTGACCCCGCTCATGGCCTGTCGTTCAAAATCATGGTCAAAAACTCCTGGGATGCTGAGCCCGCCGACGGCGATCGAACCTCAGAGAGGTGCGAGCAAGCAGAACCGGTCATTTTCCTTATTGCCCTTTGGAGTCCATCGGGTTATAATAGCGATCAATTCCCCGAATTATGAACGTGAACTCTCGATTGAAAGCGGCGTTCTCATGGTGTTTGTTGCTGGCTTTAACCTTTGGCGAGAACGTTTTTTTTCCAAACAAGCTGTCTGGCCAGGAGAGTGCTCCGCCTGGATGGGTAAGTTCGCAGTTCATTTACGAGCAAGCCAGTTACCCCGAGTGCCATGCTTCCACTCTTGCGGAGACTGCGACGGGATTGGTGGCCGCCTGGTTCGGTGGCACCCGGGAAAAACACCCCGATGTCGGCATATGGTTTTCACGGTGGGTGGACGGGCGCTGGATGGAACCCGTGGAAGTGGCGAACGGGGTGCAGCACGATGCCAAGCGGTATCCCTGCTGGAATCCGGTGTTGTTTCAGGCGCGCCAGGGGCTCCTTCTGTTGTTTTACAAAGTGGGGCCCAATCCGGACAGGTGGTGGGGCATGTTGCGAACCTCCTCTGACGGGGGACGCACTTGGTCGGATCCACAACGACTCCCGGAAGACGTCCTGGGTCCCGTCAAAAACAAACCGGTTCAATTGGCCAGTGGCGAATTATTGTGTCCCAGCAGCTCCGAACACGCGGGTTGGCGGGTGCACTTTGAACGTTCGCCGGATCTGGGGAAAACGTGGGCTCTCGTTGGGCCACTCAACGATGGCCGCGAAATTCGGGCCATTCAGCCTTCGCTGTTGTTTCACGGGAACGGCCGCTGGCAGGCGCTGGGGCGCACCGCCAATGGCAAGGTTTTCGAGACCTGGTCCGACGATGACGGACGCCATTGGACCCCACTCCAACTGACCAGCCTGCCCAATCCCAACGCCGGGACGGATGCCGTAACACTCCGCGATGGACGGCACCTCCTGGTCTATAACCATACCTCCCGAGGGCGCAGCCCCCTCAATGTGGCCCTCTCCCGGGACGGCCGAAAGTGGGCAGCCGCCCTCAGGCTCGAAAACGAACCCGGCAGCGAATTCTCCTATCCAGCCGTCATCCAGACCGCCGATGGTTTGGTCCACATCAGCTACACCTGGAAACGCCAGCGTATCAAACACACGGTCCTTGATCCGGCCCGGCTTGGTTCCCGCGATATCGTCGATGGCCGTTGGCCCGATTAGCAATCCCCAGGCGGCCGGTCGGAGGCTGGAGGATCCCTGTCGATCGGTCCAGCTTCCAGGATGCCTTCTCTCCATGAGGACATGAATCAACAGGAAAACAAAACCCAGGAAAAACCTCTGCCCCGCGACACTGGCCATCGCCTGCAGAACCTCCCCCAACCCCAAATCCCCGACCATGAACTGCTGCGCTGCATCGGCAGCGGCAGCTACGGCGAGGTCTGGCTCGCTCGGAACGTGATGGGCACTTATCGCGCGGTCAAGGTCGTATACCGGTTGACCTTCGAAAACGAACGCCCCTATGAGCGGGAGTTCAACGGGATGAAGAAATTCGAACCTGTTTCCCGGTCGCACGACGCCTTGGTGGATATTCTTCAGATCGGGCGGAATGACACCGCCGGTTATTATTATTACATCATGGAATTGGGGGATGATCTCGTGAGCGGCCCGGAGATCGATCCCGATCGCTACGAGGCCAAAACACTCGCGAAAGTCCTCCACCTCCATGGCCGTCTTCCCTATGAGGAATGTGTGCAGCTCGGAGTGTCCCTGGCCGCCGGATTGGGACGCCTTCACAGCCATGGACTCATTCACCGAGATCTCAAGCCCTCGAATATCATTTTTGTCAATGGCATGCCGAAAATTGCCGACATTGGGCTGGTGGCCGAGGTGGGGTCATCCCGGTCTTTCGTGGGAACCGAGGGTTTCATACCTCCCGAAGGCCCCGGCACCACGCAGGCCGATGTTTACAGTCTGGGCAAGGTGCTTTACGAGCTCAGCTCCGGCAAGGACCGCCAGACTTACCCGGAGCTGCCGACCAACCTCGGCGATTTGGGAGAGAAAGAATACCTGGAACTCAATGCGGTCATCCTCAAAGCCTGTGACAACGAACCCCGGCGCCGTTATCGGACAGCCGATGAACTCCGGGGCGATCTTTTATTGCTCCAGGCGGGCCGGTCTGTCAGACGGTTGCGCACCCTGGAACGCCGCCTGACCCTGCTCAAGCGCCTCGGAATAGCCGTTGGCCTGCTGGTCTTCGTGGGGGCCATGGCAGGTCTCCAGGTCCATCGGGGACGCCAGATCGCGGTGCGATCGCTGACGCAAACCTATGTGGCCAATGGCACGCGGTTCATGGATCAGGGCGACATGTTCAACGCCTTGCCCTGGCTGACCGAAGCCTTGAGAATCAACCAGGGCCGGCCCACCCTCGAGGAGCCGCATCGACTTCGCGTCAACACCGCCCTGAAGCTATGTCCCAAGCCCGTGTGTACGGTCTTTGAACCGTTCAACGTGTACTGCGCCGACGTCAGCCCGGACGGCGAGCATTTGGTTGTTGTTGGCAACGAAGTCGAGCCCGCCCTGCTATCCTCCCCTGATTCCTCACGGATTCTTCTACCCCACGAGCGGTATTGGGGGGATGTGTTCCGGGTTTCTAGCGGCGAGCGAGTCCTGCGATTTCAAGGACACATCCGCACTCCAGAGACGGTCGAGTATAGCCCTGACGGTCAACAGATCCTTACAGCCAGCGGGGATGGGACCGCCCGGTTGTGGGATGCGCGCACCGGACAGGAACTCGTGGCCCTGCGGATGCAGCATCCACCCGACGAGGCCGTTTTCAGCGCCCATTTCAATCCGCAGGGGGACCGGATCATCACGGCCTGCGCCGATGGCCGAGCCCGGATCTGGGACGCCGGGACAGGATCCCTGCTGACGGATTTTATGGCTCATGAGAAGGGGGGGCTGCGGCACGCTGATTTCAGCCCGGACGGCTGCTCGGCTGTCACCGCGGGCGAGGACGGCGTGGCTCAGCTCTGGGACTTGCGGCGCCGCACCAGGTGCGATCCGGCGTTCCATCATGAATCCTGGGTTTATCAAGCTTGTTTCAGTCCCGATGGACGCTATGTGCTCACGACCAGTTACGATCGATCCGCCCGCGCCTGGGATATCCGCACCGGCCTCCAAATCCGACGATGCGAACATAACGGCCCCATTCATAGTGCCCAGTTCAGTCCGGACGGCCGATATGTCGTCACGGGAGGGTGGGAGGAATATACCGCCCAAATCTGGGACTTCAAAACCGGCTGGCAAATTCACCCCGCGTTGCGCCATAGCGGCAATCTCATGCACGCGCAATTCCTGCCCGATGGGCGACGCGTGGTGACCGCAAGTTTCGATCACAGCGCGAGGATCTGGGACTTGGCGGCCACCAACTGGCCCACACGACGGATCGATGGCCAATTCAGCCAGGATGGCAAACAGTACGCCGTTTCATCCGAGAATGAAATTCGTGTCTGCTCCACCGAGTCCGGCCAGGCGACTGGCCCCGTCATCTGTCCCCAGGAGGTCCCGATCCAGATCACTCTCGATCCCCGGGGACACTACCTATTTTTGGCTACCCGGACTGATTCAGCCGAGGCCTCGGAAGAATTGAACGGAAGGATATGGGACGTCGCCTCAGGCGCGGCCATGGGTGAAGCCTTCCGATTCAGTTCCAATCTGACGCAATCCGTGCTCGCAGTTCGCGGAGAGCGCTTGCTGCTCTACAGTTCCAATCGGATGGAACTCAGGGATTCTCAAACCGGCAAAATCGCGTTTTCCAAAGACATACCCGCAGCGATTCTGGGTGCCGGCTTTGATCCATTGAACCGTTGGATGTTCTGCCTGACCAGAGATAAAGTCACCCTCTGGGACATTCAGTCCGGTCGGCTCAAGCACAGCCTGACTCAGGCTGGGTTTCCCAACCATGCCGAATTCAGCCGCGATGGCCGCTACCTTGCAGTCTCCTGCGGTTACCCTCAAGGGAACATCGATCCGTGCGCGGCGCAGGTTTGGGATCCGGAATCCGGTCGTCCCGTGGGCAAGCCTCTTCAACACTACGACGATGTGCTCTGGGTGTCGTTTAATGAAAACGGCGACCAGGTTGTGACAGCCAGCGAAGACCGCACGGCTCAGATCTGGTCCATCCCATCTGGAGAGCGATGCGGCCCTTTGTTGAAGCATCTCCATCACGTCATCCACGCCGCGTTCAGCCCTGATGGGCGACTTCTGGTCACTTCCTCGCGCAAACGCGCCGCTCGCGTCTGGGACGTTCGCACCGGGAATCCCATCACCCCCCCGCTGGAGCACCCGCTACTCGTATCCGCGCACTTTGTCGGACGCGGTCGTAACATTCTGACTGTAGATCCGAAATCCGCTCAGTGGTGGACTCTCACGCCCGATCATCCGTCGATTGACGACCTCCTGCTTCTGACGCGGTTGCTCTCAGGAGATCAAAGCGTCGAATATGGCAGCGCCCTGCCTTCCCAGCCGGATGAGTTCGAGGCTGGCTGGAAATCCGTGGTCTCTCGAATGCCCGCCGGTTTCTTCACCGTCTCCCCGGACCAGATTCGGCTTTGGACCGACCGAATTAACGTAGAACGCGCCTCGTGGCATCATGGCGAGGCCCTCCAGTGCGAACAATACCGCCAATGGTTTGCGGCTGTTTTTCACCTCGAACGACTCCTGGACCTGCGGCCCGAGGATTCCCTCGTCTCCTCCCGCTTGGCTGCGGCCCGCGAACAACTCGCCCGGGAATCAGCCGGCGCGAACCCTTATCCGACAAACTGAATTTCTGGCCCGCCCTCTGGCGGGAGCGTTCCCTCCGGAGCCGGGAAAAAAGCTGTTCATTATTTGAATTGGAGGTAATTTGGCCATATGGCGTTCTCGAAATTTGGTTTGTCTCCCTCGATCTTGAAGGGGGTGAAAGCGATGGGCTACGTCGATCCGACTCCAATCCAACTCCGGGCGATCCCGCTGCTCATGGAAGGTCGTGACGTGATTGGTAGCGCTCAGACCGGCACGGGCAAGACCGCGGCGTTTGCCCTGCCCATTTTGACGCGGCTCGATCAGCCGAAGGGCTTTCCGCGGGCGCTGATTCTCGAACCCACTCGCGAGCTGGCCGCCCAGGTGGAAACCGCTTTTCGCGATTTCGCCCGGTTTACCCAGTTCCAAATCGCCGTGCTGTATGGTGGCGTCGGTTACGGGCGCCAGCTCGACGCGTTGAAGACCGGATCGGATATCGTGGTCGGCACACCCGGCCGGCTGCTCGATCACCTGCAGCGCGGCACCTGTAAACTCGACCGGATTGAGTTCGTCGTGCTGGACGAAGCGGATCGCATGCTCGACATGGGTTTTTTGCCGGATGTGCGGCGAATCCTGGAACGGTGTCCGCGCCATCGCCAGACCTCCCTTTTTTCCGCCACCATTCCCCCCGAGATCGAAACGCTCATCCAATGGGCCATGCGCAAACCCGAGACGATCGAAATCGGCGCGCGCCGAGCCCCCGCCGAAACGGTGCGACATGCCGTCTATCCGGTCGCCGAGGACCAAAAGAATGACCTGCTGCTCACGCTGCTGGATCAGGTCCAGTATGATTCGGTCATTGTTTTTTGCCGGACCAAACACCGGGCCGATCGAGTGGCCCAGCTGCTCAAACGCGCGAACCACGCCGTCGCCGTTCTGCACTCCAACCGCACGCAGCGCGAACGGGAACAGGCGCTCCGCGGATTCCGCGACGGGCGCTTCGAGGTTCTCGTGGCGACGGACATTGCCGCCCGCGGGCTCGATATCGCCGACGTCAGTCATGTGGTCAATTATGATGTGCCCCAGCACCCGGAGGACTATGTGCACCGCATCGGCCGGACGGGGCGCGCCCAGGCCACGGGCGACGCCTTCACCATCATGGTGACTGAGGACGCCCGCCACATGGAGGCCATCGAGCGTTTCATCGGCCGATCCATCGAGCGCTGCAAACTGCCGGGGTTTGATTACCACTATACGATCCTGATGGACGCGGAAAAACAGCGCCGGGGCATTGTCCCGGGACGGGTCACCGGCGTGCGCCTCAGTGGCGGCTATTTCTTTGGACCCGCCAAACGCCGCCGCCGATAGGATAAACAAAAAACAAGCCAGCTATGCACACCATTCAACTTCCACGTCTGTTTCTCGCGCCCATCCTTCTCGGATTTCTGGGTCTGAACCTGATCGCCGCTTCCGGGGATGCTCCCATTCCCCTGCCGGAACATCCAAGACCTGATTTCCAGCGCTCCGAATGGGTGAATCTTAATGGCTCCTGGGCCTTCGAATTCGACGCCGACAATGTGGGCGAACAACAGCAATGGTTTTCCGGTTCGCGCGAATTCCATGACCGAATCCAGGTCCCGTTTCCGTGGGGATCCAAGTTGTCGGGTGTATCAAACCGGGCCGACATCGGTTGGTATCAGCGCGCCCTGAAAGTTCCCGCTGCCTGGGCAGGGAAACGTCTGTTTCTGGTGATCGGCGCCTGCGATTGGACCACTCGGGCCTGGCTCGATGGAGAGCGCCTCGGAGAACACCGGGGCGGCTACACCCCGTTCGAGTTCGAGTTGACCTCGAAGGTCAAATCCGACCAGGACCAGCGATTGGTGTTGCGAGCCGATGATACCGGTCATCCATTTAAGTTGGAAGGCAAACAGGGCTATGGCCCGGCCCGTGGCATTTGGCAAACAGTCTACCTCGAGGCGCGAGGATCGGTGTTTGTCGAGCAGGTCCAGTTTTATCCTGATCCCGATCGCGGCCGCGTAACCCTGAAAATCCTGCTGAGCGATCCGGCCCCGACCGAAACCGAACTGTGGCTCAAGGATAAGGGAACCGGTTTTCCCGAGATCCGCCAGAAAATCTCCGCCGGCCAGAGGGATCTCCAGGTCGAGACGACCCTCTCTCCCGCCCGGCTATGGACTTTGGAGGATCCATTTCTATACGAACTGGACGTGATCCTGAACCGGGCCGGCAAGGAACTGGATCGGGTGGCCACTTACTTCGGCCTGCGCAAAATCGGCGTGGTGAATCTGCCAGGATCGAATCATCCCTATATTGCCTTGAATAACCGGCCCGTTTATCTGCAAATGACCCTGGACCAGTCCTATCACCCCGAGGGCTTCTACACCTTCCCGACCGATGCGTTCATGCGCGACGAAATCCTCCGCACCCGCCGCCTGGGGCTGAACTCCCAACGTCTGCATGTCAAGATCGACGTCCCCCGCAAGCTCTATTGGGCCGATCGCCTCGGGGTATTGCTGATGGCCGATGTTCCGAACAGCTGGGGACAACCCGATGCGGAAATGCAGCGCGAGACCGAATACGCCTTACGACAGATGATCCGCCGCGATTTTAATCATCCCTCGATCTTCTCCTGGGTGGTTTTCAACGAAACCTGGGGTTTGAAAACCGAAGGCAAAGGCTACACGCCCGACACCCAGCAATGGGTGGCGTCGATGTTCCAGCTGGCCAAGTCGCTCGATCCCACCCGGCTCGTCGAGGATAACTCGCCCTGTAACTACGATCACGTCCAGACCGACATCAACAGCTGGCATGTGTATCTGCCCGGTTACTCCTGGCGCGATCACCTCGCCATGGTCGTCAGTAATACCTATCCGGGCTCCAAGTGGAACTTCATCGGAGGCCGCACTCAGGACACCCAGCCCCTGCTCAATAGCGAATGCGGCAACGTCTGGGGCTACGAGGGCAGCGCCGGGGACGTCGATTGGAGTTGGGATTATCATCGGATGATGAACGAATTTCGGCGGCATCCCAAGGTGTGCGGGTGGCTTTACACCGAGCATCACGATGTCATCAACGAATGGAATGGCTACTATCGATTCGATCGCACCGACAAGGAGACCGGCCTGGGCGAGATTGTGCCAGGCATGACCCTAAGGGATCTCCATGCTCCCATCTACGTTTCCGCGGGACAAGATCTGTGCCGGACCGTCGAACCCGGAGAACGCGTTCGAATCCCGTTGTGGCTGTCGGTCATGACCGATCAGATGCCATCCTCGAAGGCCCAGCTTCAATTCCACCTCTATGGCTGGAACAGCCTTGGAGAGTTGGAGCTTTATCCCAACGTCCCGCCCCAGCAGACGGTTCGGCTGAGCCCCTGGCTGTTTGAATCCCTGAAGCCGGTCCATGTCCGCGCGCCGAATCATCCGGCGCTGGTGGTCTTGGCCATGACGCTTCGCGACCCAGGCGGAACTGTCCTGCAACGCAACTTCACCCTGTTGCGCGCGCGAACGGAGAGCTTGCCGCGCGACGAACAGATGCAGGTTCAAGGCCGTCGCATGCGCGTATTAAGATTTGCCCCGGCCAGCTTTCGTTCAAGCCAGTGGTCTCTGAAACAATGGCCCGTGATGAACGGTCTGAAGATGAACGGCGCCGGCCATGGTTGCTTCGAGTATCGCGTGCCGTGGCCCAAAGGCTTGAAGCCCGGCGACATTGCCGCCGCCGATTTTCGAGCCGAACTCTCCGCGAAAGTTCTCCATGGCAAGGACCGCGACAATGCCGGCAAGCAAGACGGTGACTACATGCGCGGTTTGGGAACCCTCGATCCAAGCCTCAATCCCAATGCGTATCCGATGACGGATACCACCACGCATCCCAGCGCCGTCCGCGTCCGAATCAATGGCCATGCGATCGCGGTTCACGAACTCCTCGATGATCCTGCGGACCACCGAGGCATGCTGTCGTGGCACGCCCAGAAACCCGACCGGTTCCTTCACGAAGCCGGCTCCTATGGTTGCCTCGTCCAAACGAGTCTTTCACAGGAAGTTTTGCGAGAGGCGGCCGAAGCGGGTGAAATCATCCTCCGCCTGGAAGTGGACGCGGCCCTGCCGGGCGGATTGGCCATCTATGGCGAAGACTTCGGTCGGTATCCCTTGGATCCCTCGCTGGTCTTTCTGATGCGCAAGTAAGGCCGTTTTCGTTCGAGCAGGCATTGGAGAACCGCCAGGTTCTTGCGGTCCTCATGCAGATCGGGAGATTTCGGAGTCTCCAAACAGCCTGGATGTTTGAGAAACCGGGGATCGTTGACAATATGCCGGAAGGCGTCTTTGCCGATTTCGCCCTCTCCAATGCTGGCATGACGATCAACCCGGGACCCGAGTCTGGCTTTCGAATCATTGAGATGAAAAGCCAGCACTTGTTCGATTCCAATCGAGCGATCCACCTCGTCGATCAAGCCATTCCAAATCCTGGGTTGACGGAGATCGTATCCCGCCGCAAAACAATGGGCGGTGTCCAGACAAACGCCGAGTCGTTGCGGAGCATCGACCCGAGAGAAGATCTCGGCCAGGTGAGCGATCTGATGCCCCAGACAGGTGCCTTGGCCCGCCGTGTTCTCCAGCGCGATGCGCACCGATGATTCCCGCGTCGCCCGCAAGACCTGGTTGAGCCCGGACACCACCTCGTCAAGGCCCGCTGAATCCCCCTTGCCAAGATGCGCGCCCGGGTGCAGGACGAGAAAGGGCAACCCAAGCTGTCCGGCCAATTCAATCTCGAGCATCAGGGATTCCAGCGATTTTTCCCGATTCACCGAAGCTGGAGCCGCCAAATTGATCAAGTAACCCGTATGCCCGAAAACGACTTGGAAATCGTGCCGGGATAACTCGCTGCGATAGAGATCGAGGTCCTCGTTTGAATAAAGACGGGCAGACCACTGCATGTTGTTTTTGACGAAGATCTGGCACAACGACGCACCGATCGCCTCGGCTCGCTTCAGCGCCATGTGAACCCCACCGGCAGTAGAACAATGCGCCCCAAATATCATAAAGACAGAATAGCGGTGCCTTCTAGAACTGTCTATCCCGTCTATCCCATACCGATCTAACCGTCGAGGTAAAGGCGATCGAGACATTCGACGCTCAGCGTCACATGTTCATCGAGGATTGCTTTCACGATGGGCCGAGGTTGTCGTTGAGTTTTCATGGTTTGATCGCCCGAAAACTTAACCTCTCTGCCCACCGGATTGAAGTGCGGTGTTTTGGTATTCCCGTTCCGCGCAGCTTCGTTAGTGCTTCTCTCCCCAAATACCAAAACACGCTCCCGCCGTGCTCCAAAGCTAAAATATGCTTGAATAATAAAAATTCACCATATAAGCCCCGATAGAAAGACACCGAAAATCCAGTTTGTTTCGATGTCTGAGTTCGAGAAAATAAATGCTTTTCGATGAAAGAAGGTGACTCTCACGGAGCCACAAAGGCACGGAGATGACCGAAAACGCGATCGGGACCCTCATCGTCGATTGTGCGGTCGAGTTGCGCCGGGATCTGGGATCCGGCTTGCTGGAGACGGTCTACCAGGTAACCCTGGCCCGGGCAGTAGCATGAGCATCAGACGGCACAACACTGTGGTTGCAGTCGCGAGTGCGGCTGCCAGGGCTGTGCCAGACCTTTGCGTTAGCGAAAAGCAATGCGCTCGCACCCCGCATCTTTCGTATTTTGGCTGCCTGCAATCACATTGTGTGGAATTGTCTCGGGATATTTTCTTGTGATGTGGTGGAACGTACCCAGGACTCCATCACAGGGCATGGAGGCGCTTATCGGCATCCCATATCTGTTTGCCTCGTTGGCGATGGCACCCATTATGGTCGGGTTTGCGATTTTGTTGTGGATTCGTCCCCGTCGTGCGGCACTGAAGCTTGAATATGTGATTCCTACGACGGTCCTGACTGCAGCCGGAGTCGTTGGATATTATGTCACACCGAGAGCAAGTGCCGCCACATACGAAATCCACCTGTTGTTTTTGGATGAACGAAACACTCCTCTCTCCGACCTCGCCGTAAAGGTGGTTCATTCCTCACCAGACTTCGACATGATCAGAGGCGGCACGACACGCCGAGAGGAAGCATTTCATATTAAAACGAGTGAATTCAGCATCACAAAAACAAAAGGAGAAGACGCCGAAATAAGAATTGAGAAAGACGGATATTACCTCACTAAAGTAAAATTTCCCCATGTGCGGCCGCCGAAGCGAGATTATGGGCTTCAACAAATTGATGTTGGGTGGCAGAAGGATTGGAGCGGGGGACATTGGGGTGTTGACGCCTGCCAAGCGTCGATGAATTGGCCACTCCATTCCAAAGAACCTTTCAAGGTCGTGATGCTTGATGGGACATCACCTGCCAAATCACCGTTCCCCGAATACACGGATGAAGACTTCCAAAACTATCAGAGTGCAAACAAATAAACCAGGCGGTCTGGCGAACGGCAGCCAGCCGATTGGCCCAGAGACAAATTCAACGTCATCGGTGGCTGGATCGCGTCGTCGACCTTTGCGTTTGCCTCAAATGTGGCTGCGACTCTTCTGCATCACTTTAACGCTGGTTCTGAGGTGCTCAGCCTCGACACAGCCTCAGGCGTCAACGTTCGTGCAGCGCCTGCATCTGATCCTCTTTCGTGGTGAGGTGACGAATGCGGTGCAGGGCACTCCCGTCGTTGAGCGCACCGTCTGTCCCATTGGCGTTCTCCTGGTGAACGCTCCGAATAGTTTTCAACCACCAAAGGTCCGCGTCATTCGCGCCTGTGTTGGTGAAGTGCATCGGCATGATCAAGGGGCTCTCGATCAACTCCGGGCGGCATGTCGGAAAGAAGTCAAAGAAGGGTTGGCTGAGGCCTGGGCACTGGTGGAGTCGGTTTGGGACCCGAAGCCGGAGGAAGGTGTCTGCCAGGAGTCCATGCGAATCTCTTATACGCATCGCGGAGGCTACTCGACACAGGAAACCTCTCGTTACCGGATCGGACCAGCCCAAAAACTGGAGCTTGGGGAACGAATCGGGGAGAGAACCGAAAGGATGAGCGGCCGCGCAAAGCAAGGCGAACCTTAAGGGAGCCAACTGTCGCCAAGACAACTGACTTGATGACAGTTGGATGTGTAATAAGGCAGTTCAGTTTTCTGCCTTAGCGCCGGTTTTCAAGCCCCTTTTTTGCCCGCATGCCACCGGCTCTTCCTATCACGACCACACACGGTGGCCGGCAGACTCCACGATCGCGGTTTGTTTGCAGGACAAGAGCAGAGATTGGTTTGCGCGTGCCCTTCCCAAATCCTACCGACGTGTCCGGTCTGTTACGGGCAAATAACAGGCCAGAAAACCGGCTGTAACAGCGCTATAGGCACCTGTTTTTTTCGGATCTATTTCTCCCCATGACACTTGCTTTGGCGACAGTTGGCCACCCCAATCCGCTCGAGCGCGAAGTAAAGAAGACCCTTTCGATCCCGCTTTATTATACGGGATTAACGAAAAAGGCCGTTGTGATCGAGCGGGACCGCTCGGCCCGCGCCTACACCCTGGAGCGCGAATACAGCATCGAATTGCCGGTCCGGGTGCCTGCGCGCGGAGTAACCTGGTTTGTCATCAAGTGATTCATCGACCGGATGGAAGACTTCGCCAACGCGCTGCTCGCGGAGAAACCGAACTTGCCCGTCGTGCGCGGCAACGTGTCGGACAGTTGGATTCACGGCCTGGCCAGTTCGCCCCACGCCATGAAGACCGTGTGGTGCCGGAACTTGGAGCCGAGTTGCACACGCTGGCCGAAAACGTGAATGTCCCCGGCCTCCGGATCGTCGTCTTCAATCCATTGCCCTGGCCTCGAGACGGCCTGGTGGACTTCGCGTTCCCGTTCATGGGTAGCATCGCCGGGAAAACGGCCGTGAAATCGGTGGACAACGGGGCGGTGCAGGCGCTGCAAACCTGGGGCGCCCACAGCCATCGCAACGGGCGTTTTGTGGCAAAGAACGTTCCACCCCTTGGGTACAAGACCTACATCGTCACCAGCGATGAGCCAAAGAAAACCGCGCTGGCCGGAGATCCACAATCGGCGGTCATCGATCTTCAGATGAATATCGTCCATCATCCCGCCACCGAGAATCCGGAGGCAGGCTGGCTTTGTCTGCC